>Ga0181594_10004316_pt1 | contig 12663 bp, 7 predicted proteins | sample 071ome_18_FD_145603 | JGI IMG/M metagenome (GOLD analysis project Ga0181594, IMG submission 145603) | Coastal salt marsh microbial communities from the Groves Creek Marsh, Skidaway Island, Georgia - 071413BT metaG (spades assembly) | ecosystem: Environmental > Aquatic > Marine > Intertidal zone... | reverse complement strand
GCTCGCGAGCGCATACCATAAGAGCTGAGGTCGCGCTCTCAATACGCGCCACACGCTCCCCTCTACCTCCGCTTCAAGGGCGCTCTGGGGTGGGAGGGGGCTCAGCTCATCTGCGCGACCTTCATCGGTAGGCGCTCTGCCGAGCTGCCACCAAACGACGCCCGCTGAGAGCAAGGTCGTGAGGCCATCCCCCCAAAAGATCCAGGCCGGCGCACGCTCGAAGAGGAGCGAGGCGATCAGTGGGCCGATCGAGAAGCCGAGGTTCGTCCCTAGATGCCCTAATGAGAACGCCTGTGTCCTCATCTCTTTAGGGGTGAGCTCAGCGATCAGCGCGGCGGACGTCGGTCGCACAACCGAGATGCTCATCGTTGAGAAGAACAGCGGAGCTAAGAGCCAAAGTGAGTCACTCAAGAACCCCGCGGTCATGAGCCCAAGGGCACAGCCTAGCTGGGCGAGGATCAGGAGCTTCACCTTAGGGTGTCGATCGCTGAGCCAGCCTCCCCCTAACGAGCCCATCAGGCTGACGAGGCCTACCCCTGACAAGATCAGGCCCGCCTCAGCTTCACTTAAAGACAAGCGTACCGTGAGCGTAAGGGTCAGGAAGGGATAAACAAACGCCCCCAAGGCCGAGACACACCTCGCGATAGAGAGCACATAAATAGGTCTAGGTAGCCCACTGTATGTGCTTAAGAGCGCGCTGCCCATCGTCAGGGCGCCCCATGATCGATATGGGGGACGGTCATCAGGCTGATCTCAAAGCGTGCGCCCTGCCCAGGCGCGCTCTCCAAGAGCCTCGCCTCACCCCCATGAGCCTCAACGACACGCTTGACAATCGCGAGGCCTAGCCCAGTCCCAGTCCCGTCCCCCTTGTGGCTAATGAAGCGCTCAAACAGCCTCTCTTTGAGCCCATCTTCTACACCTGAGCCCTCGTCCTCTATCTCTAAAACCACCTCACCCACGCGCTCGCTCAAGCTCAGTCGAACCACCCCACCCCGAGGGCTGTGTCGGACCGCGTTCGCGATGAGGTTCTCAACCGCCCGTATCACCCAGCGCCTGCTCCCGTTCACCTTCGTGATAGGCTCCGCGCTGAACATAAACCCAACCCCCTTGACCTCCGCGACCGCCTCATGCGAGCTGATCGCGGCGCGGACGACCTCTTCAAGTGACCAGGGCTTGAGGTCATATCTGATCCCGCTCGCCTCTAAGCGCGCGACGCTCAGGAAGTCTGACAGGAGTCGATCTAGGCGCTCGCTTGCCTCATCGATCCGCCCTAAGAAACGCGCCCTCGAATCCACCTCTTCTGAGGCGCCAGAAAGCAGGACCTCTACGGAGGCTCTGATCGCGGCGACGGGGTTCTTCAGGTCATGTGACAGGTCAGCCATGAAGCGCTCAAAGCGCTGGCGGTCCTCAAGCGCTTGGAGCATCTCATCAAAGGACTCTGTCAGCCGTCTCACCTCACGTCCGCTCGGTGGAGGGAGCGGGAGGCGAGCACCCTCTTGAGAGATCTGCTTGGCAGACCGCGCTAAGCCCTCAATCGGGCCAGCGAGGAGCTTGCCAAGCGCCCACGCGCTCCCCGCTGAGATCATGCAGATCACCCCAAATAAGAGGCTGGTCTTAAAGCCAAAGTCAGCAAAGAACTCTTGAAACAGCTCGGTAGACACGCCCTGCTCTAAGAACACGCGCGCGGCTTTGGCCTCGATGCGCCTTAACGCCCACGCTCCAATCAAGGTCGCGCTACACAGGGCGCTAAAGGTTAAGGCGAAGAACAGCTGGAGGCGGATCGAGAACCCATGCTGGGTCGCTCTCAAGGCTCTACTGATCGCGTAGCTGGTGATCACGATCCCTAGGGCACCCCCAAGGAGCCATAAGAGCTCTAAGAGCCCCCCCTCCGCGCTCAGCTCACTCGGCGTCGCCATCGCTCACCTCACCTCTCATCCGATAGCCCACCCCACGGACGGTCTCGATGAGCTCTGGCGCGCCCACCTCACTCAAGCGCCTCCGGAGCCCCTTAATATGAACGTCTACCGTCCGCTCATGGACATGAACCGCGTCCCCCCACACCGCGCTGAGCAGAGACTGTCGGCTGTGTACCAGCTCTGGATGCTCAATGAGGTAGGCGAGGAGCTCATGCTCAAGCTGAGAGAGGGTGATGGGGCTCCCTTGGTAGGTCACGACATGTCGCGCCCGATCGAGCTGTAAGCTTGGCTCCGGTGTCACGCTCCTCTCGCTCCTCTCGCTCCTCTCGCTCTGATCTTGTGCGCTCATGTCCCTCCCCCCCTGAGCGGTGCGCCTTAGGATCGCCCGGACCCTCGCGACGACCTCTCTAGGCGAGAAGGGCTTATCAATATAATCATCCGCCCCGATCTCAAGCCCGACGATGTGCTCAATCTCATCATCATGGCTTGAGAGGATCACGACAGGGCAGGTCGACCGTGTACGGAAGGCTCGGAGCCAGTCAAAGCCATGTCCATCAGGGAGCGTGAGGTCGAGGATTACAAAGGAGAGCTCAGTGGCGTGCGCTTGAACGAGCGCGTCCGCCTCCCCTAGCGTGCCCGCGCTCACAGACCGAAACCCACCCGAGCCTAGCGCAAAGGCGAGGCTGTCTGTGATCGCGGGCTCATCATCAATCAAGAGGATGAGTGGCTCTCGCTGAGTAGGGTCTGACATCTACGCCTCCTGTCGAGCGCATTAGATAGCGAAGCGCACGTGCGCGTGCTATGTATGAGCTTGATCATACCACGCGATCACAAAGGAGCATGATCTGTGACGCATCTCAATTTTAGTTGGCTGACCCTCCGCCGATCTGTTGTCTGTGCCTGCTCGCTTGTCTCGCTCCTCGCCATGGGCTGTGGGGAGGAGGTGGACCCAAGCACCCCAAGCTTTGTGGAGGGCTCCCTTCAAGCGCAGTGTGAGCTTGAATCGGGTGTAAGCTTCCTCAGCGAGCTCATCTTCATCGCTGAAGACCTTGACGGCGCAGAGACGCTCCGTTCGCCTTCAGTAGAGCTCCCTTCGCTGTCCTTAGAGATGGAGGCTAAAGTGCTCCCAGTCTCAGAAGAGGAGTCTAGGTGCTCATTCGAGAGCTGTCGTGTCGAGTACACGTGGCGCTTTGACGCCTCTACACAAGGTCGTATCTCCTGCGGTGAGAGCGGTGAGGAGCTCACCGCGACCGTCACGATCTCAGATGAGAATGGATTGAACAGCAGCGAGCAGGTCACCTCACACCTTGAGTAAAGCGCCCGTGACTGGCCATCAGGGGGCCATGACCCCTGCGACCCACGGCCTCAAGCTCCTCGTCCGGTTTTGGTTTGAGTACGCTCATCGACACAAGTGGACCTACGCGCTTGGGGCGCTTTTCTTGTTGGCTACGAACGGCCTAGGCACCTTAATCCCTAAGCTAGTTCAGTGGTCTGTGGAGTCCCTTGAAGCTCAACAGAGCGTGACTCGGTGGGCTGTCGCGCTCCTCGGAGCTGGGCTCGCCACGATCGTGGTCCGCACCTTGAGCCGAACGCTCATCTTTAACCCCGGGCGTGAGGTTGAGTATGACCTAAAGAACACGCTCTTTGACCACCTGCTTAAGCTCCCTACTGAGTACTATGAGCAGGAGCTGAGCGCAGGTGAGCTGATCAACCGTGGCACCAATGACGCGGCCGCGGTCAGAGGCCTGATTGGGTACGGCTCCCTCCAGCTCCTGAACGTGAGCATGACCCTCGTCTTGACCTTCAGTCAGATGGTCTGGATTGACCTCCAGCTCACCTTACTCTGCCTCCCACCCCTCGCCCTGTCAGCGCTCGTCCTTCGCAAGATCGTCTTGGTTATGTTCACCCTCACGCGTGAGTCGATGTCTCAAGTAGGCGCCCTAGGTGACCAGCTCCTTGAGTCTTATGGGGGGGCGAGCCTCATTCAGAGCTTTCAGGCCCACGCGGGCGCTGAGGCTCGATTTAATGAAGACAATCAAAAGCTTCTTGAGCTTCGAGAGCGACTTCAGGCGATCTTCGTGTGGGGGCTCCCCGTGGTCACCGTGATGGGGCAGCTCTGCGTCGTCCTCTTGCTCGCGGTCGGAGGGCGCGCGGTCGCTCATGGGACCCTCAGCTTAGGGGCCCTCACGGCGATGATCGTCTACATTAACCTCCTCGTGGGCTGTATCACGAGCCTTGGTTGGCTTACGGGCGCGATCCAGCGTGGCTACCTCTCTTTAGTGCGACTCTACGAGGTCTTAGACGCCCCCCTGATTCGCCCTGAACACCCACTTGATGTGCCTGAAGCGCCTCGAGAAGGGCATCACCTGCGCGTAGAGGGGCTCACGTTCTCCTATCCAAGCGCTGAGCGCCCCGCCCTGATTGACGTGAGCTTTGAGGCCTCACCGGGTGAGGTGATTGGTGTCTTTGGGCTGACGGGGAGCGGAAAGAGTAGCCTGCTCGACGTGCTGAGCAGGACCTATGAGCCCCCAGAGGGGTCGGTGTTTATGAACGGGGTAGACGTGACGCGCGTCGAGCCAAGGGCGTACTGGCGAGCGCTCACCTATGTACAGCAACAGGCGTTCATGTTTAGCGAGCGCCTCCGTGATAACATCACCTTGGGCTTCCAGCCCGATGATGAGACGAGCGCTGTGACAGAGCACGAGCAGAGGCTGGTGGAGGCGGTGGAGGCCGCCTGCTTGAGCGCAGAGGTCGAGAGCTTCACTGATGGGCTCGATACACAGGTAGGGGAGCGAGGGGTGACCCTCTCTGGCGGACAGCGCCAGCGGAGCGCGCTCGCGAGGGCGTTCTATCGGAGCGGGTATCAGCTCTTGCTCCTTGATGATGTCTTAAGCGCGGTAGATCACGCGACAGAGCTGAAGTTGATCGAGTCGATCTATGCACGGGAGCCCTCTTGTACAACCTTCATCGTCTCTCACAGGATGAGCGTCTTACAGCGCGCAGACCGCGTCCTCGTCATCGATGAGGGGCGCCTTGTGGATCAAGGGACCCCCTCAGCGCTCAGCCAGCGTGAGGGGCTCTACGCTGAGGCGTGGCGCGCCCAGCAGGTGGGACGCTCAGGTGAGGCTCACGGTGAAGAAGAACGTGAGCCAGGAGCGGGAGGAGAGCCGTGAGTGACGTGAGACCTAAAAGCCGTAGCCTCCGTGAGCTCTCTGCCTTCTTATGGGAGCTGATCCAACCTCACCGTCGCGCGCTGTGGGTCGTGGCGGTCGCGACCCCGCTCGGCGTCCTGATGGACACCGCGATGCCCTTGCTCATCCAGCAGACGATCGACGGCCCAATCACCGGAGAAGACCCAGATGGGGTGTGGTGGTACGCTAGCCTGTTCGCGGTGGTCATCCTGCTCAGGTATCTCACTCAATCCTTGGGGGTGTACTCGCTCCAGATCATGGCGATGAGGAGCCTAGCGGACCTCCGCGCGAGGCTGTTCAATCACATCATGGCGCAGGGGCAAGGCTTCTTTGATGTCCGGACGACCGGCTCGCTGATGACACGGACGACGAGCGACGTAGAGGCGATCAGCGACAGCCTCTCCCAGGGGGTGGTGAGGCTTTTATCCGACGCCCTCTTAATCATGGGGACGCTCAGCGTGATGCTGTGGATGAACTGGCGCTTGACCCTCGTCGCCTTCTCGATCGCGCCGATCTTAGTGTGGGTCGTCAACCGCTGTCGCGCACAACTCAAGAAACTTCATGGTGGGATCCGTGAGCTCTTGAGTGAGCAGAACGGCCTCTTTGCGGAGTACATTAAGGGGGCCTCAGAGCTCAAACGCTATGGCGCTGAGCCCCACGCCTTGCGTCGCTTTGATGAGCGCTCCCACGCCTTTATGAAGCTCTACCACCTCGCCAACTGGTGGGACGCGGGCCTCTACGCGATCATGGACGGGCTCAGCTCCCTCTCTGTAGGGCTCGTGATCTCCTTTGTCGCCTATCAGGCGGGCTATGGTGAGGCGGTGAGCGTCGGGGTCATCGTCGCCTTCATCGACGCGCTGAACCGCGTCTATGTCCCGATTCGGGAGTTCTCAGGTCGCCTCGCGACGATCCAGCGCTCGGTGGTGGCGATTGAGCGGGTGATGGGGCTCCTCGGGACCCATGAGGAGCCGAGAGATGGTGACCTGAGCCCCCAAGAGCTACAGGGCGCGGTCCGCTTCAGCGCTGTGAGCTTCCGGTATCAGGAGGGCGGGCCTCTTGTCCTGAGGGATGTGAGCTTTGAGGTCGGCGCGGGTGAGGTCGTAGCGCTCGTAGGCGCGACCGGCTCAGGTAAGAGCACCGTCGCGCGCCTCTTACTGAGGATGTATGACGGCTATGAAGGTGAGATCTACCTCGGTGGGCACCCGCTTCGTGAGCTCAGCCTGCGTAGCTCGCGTGAGGCCCTCGTGGCTGTTCATCAAGACCCCTTCCTGTTTAAGGCGAGCGTCGCGGAGAACATCCACTTGTGGGACCCTGAGATCGAGGTGGACCCCGAGCGCGTGACCCGCGCCGCTGAGCGAGCGCGCGCGCTCCAGTTTATCGAACAGCTCCCGGAGCGCTTTCAGAGCGGGTGTAGCGCTGGGGGGAGCAACCTCTCGGTTGGGCAGAGACAGCTGATCACGATCGCGCGAGCCTTTGCGCGCCCAGCGCCCTTTGTGCTCTTAGATGAAGCCACGGCGAGCGTAGACGCCCTGACAGAGCGCTGGATCGATGAAGCGACGAGCGAGCTCTTCGCGGAGCGGACCGTAATCGTGATCGCTCACAGGCTCTCTACGATCATTAAGGCGGACCGCATCTTAATGCTCGATCGAGGTGAGATCGTCGCGCAGGGCACTCACGCCCACCTGATGGAGCACAGCGCCCCCTATCGAGCGCTCCTCAAACAGTCAGGTGAGGCGCTCACTGAAGTTTAGTGCGAGTAGTAGGTCTCATCTTTAATAGAGAAATCACCCGCGATGTCCCCGAGGGCGTAGTTCACCTCTCGGCCTAGGTCTAAGAAGACCTCACGGAAGGACACCATCGCGATCCGCCCCCCATAAGGGTGCTGACCGCTCGAGCGGAGCCCGATCGCCTCTTCGAGCTTGGCGCCCTTAGGCCCATCATAGCGCACGCTGATGTTTCGGCCATCTGGGGCCTCTAAGACCAGCTCGCCCTCCTCATTGAGTGAGCCGGTAACCCCTGTCTCCTTCGACACTGAGTTGATCGCTCTCTTGAGCTCACCGGTCTCGTCACGATCAGCGAAGATCTTTAGGCCGACGTCTACGCCGTTAATCACAAGTCGCGCGTCTTGTTGAGGTCGAAAGCCACGCACTGGGTGTGTCACGCCATAGACATCACCGCCAAGCTCCTCATTGAGGCTCTGTTGCGTGTCGGTGCGCGTCGGGAGCGCCACCGCTCTCACGCCTGACTCCTTAGAGGACGCGTTAATCGCGGCCGCCTTCGCGATCGCGGATTGGGCGTTTGCCTCAAACGAGAGCACGTCATCGGTCGCGAGCGAGTTGCGGATCCGAGCGCCGTTAATGCTGAAGTGGTCTGCCTCCGAGCCCTGACCGATCAGGTCGAGGTCAGTCGCGACCCCTGAGCTACTTACGCGCGTGACCTGAGCCTTAAGCCCGTCCCCTTGAACTGCCTTGAGGGTGATGGTGATCAGGTGCTCTTTTGGCTCATGAGGCGCCATCCTACCCATCGCGCGCTTGAGGTCTGCGAGGACCTGCACAGAGAGGAGCTCTAGGGGAGACTCTACCTCAGTCCGCTTCGCAGGGGTCTGGACGGTCTCGATCAAGACCTTATCTTGGAAGCGCTCTAGGGCGTTGCTGACCTTCGCTCCTTGGGCGTTATCCACCTTGGGGACTACAGTTGGGTCTTTGGAGATCGGGCGCTCTCCGCTCACCCGCTCAGGACGCAGGGCTTCAACCGGCGTATAGGGAGCGGAGGGCTTCGCTCTGTCGGCTACCTTAATCATGCTACTCATCGTGACCACCTCGTGACAGCTCATGACTCATCGTATAGGAAGACTAGCAAAGCTGACCTGTTTTGTGAACGGCTTCTCAAGGTCAACTCAGAGTCAACTCAAGGTCAAGCCGAGGCGACCATGACGAGGCTGACCACGAGGGGCTCACCCTCATCCCCCTCAACACGCCACCAGGTCACAGAGTGACCTTGGACCCAGACGACGCCCTCTGTCTGCCCCTCTGCTCCCTCTAGCCTCTCAAGTGACCACCGCTTAGGGTGACCAAGCCCCTCGCCTGTCATCTTGGCGACGGCCTCTTTTGCGCACCAGGCGATCGTATACCGAAGGTCAAGACCCATCTGGCCTCCCTCTTCGATCAGGCGACGCTCTCGCTCATTAAAGCTGACCTCCCGCCAGCTCTGAGGTCGAGCCTCAATGGGCTCGAGGTCTACACCTACGCGCGTCGATTCGAGCGCGCTCACCGCTACCGCGAGCCCCTCCTTGTGAGCGATCGAGACGCTTAACCCTGCGCCTGCGCCTTCAGGGTGATACGCGATCGCCCCGCTCGCAACGCTCATCGTTGAGACCTCGATTGGATACAAAGGTGACCTGCTTGAGGCTCCGGTCGGCGCGCCTCGTAGACGCCACAGATGGACTCGGGCGGCGTCTTTAGCCGCGATCCGGCCTGCGAGCCAACCTCTTTGGACTCGACTCGACTGAGACCGATAATAAGCTTGCTCTTCTTGGTTAAGGCAACGCCCCACTAAAAATTCTCGGGAGGACGCTACAGCGCTCACGCCACGCGCGAGCACGACAGAGACCTCGCTCATCTCTGGGCTCTGTTGGGCAGGAGCGCAGGGCTGGGCGTAGAGGCTTCGCTCAGGGTACTGCATCAAGCCCCAGAGCGCCCCGCTCGTCTCAAACCTCCAGTCACGCCAGCCTCGGATCGTCGCCCAAAGCCTCTCCCCTCGCCAGATCGCCATATGCGCGACAACAGAGCGCTTATCAAGCTCCTCAACCCACACCACACAAGGCAGGCGCTCACCTCGCTGTGGCGGAGGCCCATACAGCGTAAGTGAGTCTAAGCTCACCGGCATCACGACCCTGTCCTCCTCTTCGGTGAGCATCACCCAGAGGCCAAAGAGCTGACCGACGTTGTCAAGCAAGGCGCCAGGGGTGTCTGTGACCTTTAAGACACCCCTTATCCCCTCTGGAGACAGCGCGCAGAGCTCATCAATCGCCTCGTATGCAGGACCATGAAACATCCACCGGTCTCGGTACACCTGACTCGCGGTGATCGGCGCCGGTCGCTCATATTTTAAGCGACGGGGAGGGTGAGTCGCTGGGAGCGCTGGGGGGTGGTCAGCTAGGATCACTACGGCGCTCAAGTGCCCTTCAAGCTCTACTCGGACCCGACGCGTCCCCTCCACCGCTGGCGTGAGCTGCGCGCTGACCTTCACCATGTTGGGTGGGGCGACCTCGACCCAACGCGAGGCTTTGACTGACTCAACAGCAATGACCCGCGCGCGCAGACCGCTCTGCGTAGCGACGAACTGTGCCGTCTCCATGACCCACTGGATCGAGAGGGTCATAGGGACCACTGGGAAGCGGTCTCGGAGCTCTGGCCAACCCGCGGGTTGTCTGAAGAAGCAGTGGTCGATGAGGTAGGGCTGGTCTTCAATGGACAGTCGCCATGTAGCGGACCAGCTCGCCCTTTCATGAGCGCCCTGAGCGCCCTTAGTACGCTGAAGTGGACCAGGCATAGAGCCCACGCCACGCCACGCGCCAACGTCTCGAGGCGCGCTCCAGCCTCGCTGAGCGTCGCTCCCCTCACTGGGGTTGACGCGTGCTGGCGCGCTCCTGTGTCTCGCGTCTCGCGTCTCGCGAGGCTCTCCCTCGTCATGTAAAGAGATGATCGGAACGCCGAGCTTGAGGGCCATCGACCGCTCCCCAGGGTTACCCGGTGGACACAGCGGGCTGAGATCAGGCTCAAAGCCCTCAGCGAAGAGCGCGCCACAGAGCCTCAGGAGCTGCTCTCGGGCGCCGTGATGTTCGCTGTGCGCGTCAATGGCGAGGTGAGGGCGACCGCGGAGGGTGTCGCTCACGAAGCTCGAGAGAGAGCCGACGCCGAGCTGGATAAAGACCCGCACCCCCTCTTGATAGAGGCGCTCTGTGAGCGCTTGGAAGCGGACAGGCTCAGTGAGGTGTCGATCACTGAGCTGGTAGAAGGCCTCAGGGTCAGCGCTCAGCGAAGGATAGCGCTCACATGTCGTGCTCGACCAGAGCGGGGTGTGTGGCTCACGGAGCGGTAAACCACGCAGGTGCTGTGTGATCCGTGAGGCGTAGGGCTTGAAGTAGGGAGCATGGAAGCCCGACTCAAAGGGGAGCTGTTGGGCGACGAGCTGAGACGCGGTCAGCTCCTCAATGAGCCTCTGAGCCTCTGAGCGAGGCGCACAGAAGACGCTCTGATGGGGGCAGTTCGCGTGTGAACAGTACAGCCCTGCTCTTGACCCTAAGACTGCTTCTACACGCTCGCGAGAGGCGCCAACCGCGATAAACGTGACCTCCGGCACCTCGAGCCCGCTCGGGTCTAAGCCTTGTATGAACGCGTCAACCTGTGCGGTGTCGAGGTATCCCGCTCCAACGAGCCCTGTCCATTCACCTAAGCTGTGGCCTGCGAGGTGCTGGGGTCTCACGTTCAAGGTCTCCAGCGCAGCGGTCAGGCTCAGCCCTGCTCGAATGACCCCTACGCCCCGCTTGGCGAGCCCCTCGGGGCTGAGCGGGCCCCCTGAGGGGTCACTCTGAAAAAGCTGTGGCGCAGGGTGGCCGAGGTGAACACAGAGCCCATCCAAGGCAGGGGCAAAGCTCGCTTCAACCCCAGGATATAGGAACGCGACCTGCGCGTAGCCTTCGTCTGTTCGTTGCTCCGACGGAAGGTCTGCCCACAAGGCGTGTTGTGGAGGAATAGACCACAGCCCTCCACGACCACGCTTGGGCTTCCCAGACCGGACAGACTTGATCAGAGCGCTTAGCCTCTCAGCGCTTGGGTCTGTGAGCGCGACTCGGTGAGGTCCTCTCCCCTCTCGGTGGCTGTCCGTGAGCTCCCCCCTCTCATCCACAAGGTGATCCCAAGGGGCGCCTTGAGCGCGCGCAGACTCGAGGCGCCTCGCCCAAGCCTCTATGAGTAGAACCAGCTCATCTTCACTCTCAGCGGCGAGCGCGAGTAGCGCGCGAGGCGCTTGGAGGTGACTTAGGAGGGGTCGCCTCACGATCGGTGTGGGCTCAAAGCCTTGCCCTAAATCTAGCTCGCTCGGGTGACAGACAATGACATGCGCGTTGCTCCCACCAAAGCCAAAGGCGTTCACCGCGGCGCGTCGGGGGCGATCCCGTTCCCAGGCCCGCGCAGACTGGATCACCTCAAGGCGACCCTCACGCAGGAGAGGGTGAGGCTTAAAGTCAGGTGATGGGCTCGAGGGGGTCAGCACACCATGATAGACGGAGAGAGAGGCCTTGATGAGGGCGGCGGCCCCTGAGGCGGGCATCGTGTGCCCGATCATCGCCTTGAGCGTCCCAAGCGCGATCGGAGGCCCATGCTCACGCTCGCCAAAGAAGTGCTTGATGGTCTCGAGCTCAGCTCGATCTCCGACAGGGGTGGCGGTCGCGTGCGCCTCAAGTAGACCAAGGTCTCGCCCCTCGAGCTCGCTCCAGGCCCTTTTGAGCGCTGACTTTTGGCCCTCTACGCTCGGGCTCATCAGCGTGGCGCTCTTGCCATCGCTTGAGCTCCCGACCCCCTCAATGACAGCGTACACTCGATCCCCATCTTTTAGCGCCTCTTGATAGCGCTTTAACACCAGAACACCAAGACCTTCGCCGATTAAAAGGCCGTCGGCCTCCTCGCTGAAGGGCTGTATTTGGTGTCCTCGAGAGAGGGCGCCAAGCTGGGTGAACACGCTCCAGAAGGTGAGGTCATGCACGAGGTGCACTCCCCCCGCGAGCGCCAGATCAGAGCGTCCGCTCTGGAGAGATTCACAGGCGCGCTCTACGCTCAGAAGCGCGCTCGCGCACGCCGCGTCGATGGTGTACGCGCTCCCCTTGAGGTTGAGGCGTTGGGCGACCCGCGCGGCGGTGAGGTTCGGGACGAGGCCGATCGCGGTGTCCGCGCCAAAGTGCTCGAGCTTGGAGGCGAAGCGAGCCCTCAGCTCAGCGCGCTCCGCTCGGTCGAGGAGCCCAAGCTCGCTGAGGGTGTGGTCGAGCTGCTCAAGGGTGCGCACGCGCAGGTTTAGGTTCGTCATCCCTGGACCAATATACCCACCCCGTCCCAAGATCACGTCCGTTTGAGGAGAGAAGGGGCGACCTGTCGGCCTACCATAGCCGGCATCCAAGAGCGCGTCTGCGCAAGCCTGAAGCGTGAGGAGCTGATCTGGCTCAGCGCCCCGAGCGGCGGTGGGCATCACCCCAAAGCGGAGCGGGTCAAAGCGCGCGAAGCGGTCAATAAAGCCACCTCGTCGTGTATAATAGCGAGCCGGATCTTCGCTCTCTGGATCGTAGAGCTGGGGAGGGAGCCTGTGTGGGGGCCCCTCTTCAAGCGCGCTCTGCCCTTCAAGCAGGAGCCTCCAAAATGAGGCGAGCCTTGGCGCCCTTGGGAAGACCGAGGCCATCCCGATGATCGCGACCTGCCCTCGTGACACCGCTTACATCCCCCCTGGCGCAGGCTCGCTTGTCCCAGCAGTCTCAGCTCCAGCGACGTCCATCCCCCCCCCATTTGATC
>Ga0181594_10004315_pt1 | contig 12664 bp, 11 predicted proteins | sample 071ome_18_FD_145603 | JGI IMG/M metagenome (GOLD analysis project Ga0181594, IMG submission 145603) | Coastal salt marsh microbial communities from the Groves Creek Marsh, Skidaway Island, Georgia - 071413BT metaG (spades assembly) | ecosystem: Environmental > Aquatic > Marine > Intertidal zone... | reverse complement strand
AGGTCGCAGGCGGAGTCGGTAACGATGCGGACGGTCACGTCGGTGGCCTCTCTTCAGTTGGGGTTGTGTGAGGTTCTTGAAAGTTAGCAGCGAGTCGGGTTCGGCGATGGCGACGAATGGTACGAGGCCACCAGATCACGAGAACCGCGCCGGCGAAGAGGGTCACCAGCAACCCCAACTCTGAGAGGGCGGTGGACCTCACCGACACCGTTCCGGTGGCGAGGAGAAGGCCGCCGTCGGGAGACAGGACAGCAATCTGGAGCCGGGCATCACCCGATCCAACGGATTCAACCGGTACGCCGAGTTCGTTGATACCGGGCTCGGCGGCCAGGTCGAAGCTGATCCCTTCAGGGAATCGGAGCTTGTCGCTGGAGACCACGACCTTGACGTTCAATGGAGTGGTTCCGGTGTTGTCCACTACCACCGGAAGGTAGGCCTCGGTGGTGGCCAGTGTGATCCGTTCAGGTTCTCGAACTCGGACCACTTCGGTGGTGGCGGCCACCTGATTCGAGACGGAGGAAAGAAAGGCCTGACGTTGTTCCTCGGTCAAGCCTTCTGCCATTGCCGCTCGGAGGTTGTTCCTTCCTACGCCGGTTTCGGCGATCTCCGGTGGAAGCATTGACTGGTAGGACTGGACGGACACATGGGCAAGAAACAGCGGTTCGACGAACGTCCGGTAGTCGGCTACCTCGCCAGTGGTGAGAGTGGCAGAGAACGGTGAGCCATCAGCTCCAAGGGCCGGATCTCCTGACAGCAGTTGGCCGATTGGTGCGGTGCCGAGCCGTTGGCTGGTGCCAAGGAGATCAAGAAGGGCAGCCAACGCCGCGGGCGAGACCTTCGTCGGATCAATGACCATGGCCTGAGGGTGGTCGCTGGACCAGGCCCGGAGCCAGAGCCGTCCGAATTGTTGATGGGCCAGGAGTTCAGGATCCACGCCATTGAGTGCTTGTTCACTCTCTCGGTTGATGGGAAGAAACGGGATGCTGTTGCCGTTGGCATCGGAGAGAAACGCTGGGCGGGCATCGCGGAGGAGTTGGTCCTGTTCGACGAGTTGGTCAGGTTCGATGACCGCGCCTTGGAGACCAGCTTCTCGCAGCAGGACCAACAGTTCGGGGGTTGTTCCCTGGTCAAGCCAACCGAGGTTCGAGACGGAACGTCCAAGTGTTCGTTGGGTCTCGTCGGTGCCATGTCGGTAGTTGTCCAGTACCCACTCCTCCGCTCCAGCCCGGCGCCACGCTTCTTCGTCAAGGGGAACCCACGGGCTGAGCGCAAGATCGTGGTCGTCCAACAATTCACTGAGGCGAGCCAGCGCCACCGAGGCGCTCGTTGGCTCGGTGTTGTTGCGGTCATGAGCGGCGATTTCATCAAGTGAGGTCAGTGCCTCAGGCCGCAACAAGATCAGTCCCGGCGTGGTGATGATTTCCAACGACGCCGCAACTGCATCAACCACCGCGTCAGGGTCGAGGTTGGCGAGACCGTTGGAAAGGTGGCTGAGCGGGAGCGCAGTATCGATGGCGAAACCCAGATCAAGTCGTTGTCCGGCTTCGGGCTCTTCGACGACGACGGAGGTCGTCAACGTATCGACCAAGGCGCCATCTTCGAGAAGTTCAACGGTAACGGGAAGCACCCCGGGGGAACGGCGCAGGATCAGGCCGATTTCGTCATCGGGAAGTTGAACCGACACGATGCCGGTCGTTCCGATGCGACGTTCATCAATGTTGGTGATGGTGAACCGGCTGATCATCGGCCCGCTGGTACCGAGCTGGTACGCCTCGTCGAGCAATCCGAGGTCATCGATGGGTTCACCGACACGGATTTCGAGTTGCTGGGGAAGGGAGCTGGATGGGATCCGGAGGTTGATCTCTACCGCGTCGTCGGTGACCACGGTGGTCTGCGAGACGAGGTCAATGCGGCTACGAGTTTGTCCAAGCGCTGGTTGGCCTATCGGGGTCAGCGCGACGCCGAGGAGCAGACCACCCACCCATCGGGCCAGCAGGGGAGAGCGGCTCATAGTTGCCTCTGCATGACGGAAAGTTGGTGGGACGCAGGGGTGAATCCCATCCTTTGATAGAGGCCAAGGGCGGCATGGTTGGATTCTTGGGTGTTGACCCAGCAGGTGGTGGTTCGTTGGCGACGCAGCCAATGAAGCGCATCGGCGACCAACGCTTGGCCCAGGCCGGTTCCTTGACGCCGAACCGACACGGCCAGTCGTTGAAGGTAGCCGTGTTGTTGGGCATGGCCGGTGATTGCGTAGCCATCGAGCGGGTAACGACCAACCACCCGCAGCCGAGACCGTGGGGTGGCGCCAATCGCTTCGGCCACGCCGTCGTGATCGAGTTGCCAGAACCGCTCGAACGTTTCGGCATCAAGTTCGACGATGGCGCGGCGGTCATTACGGTTGGCTCGCCGGAGCTCACTTCGCCGGCCCAAGCGTTCAGGAAGGGGATCGGTCAGGTCTCGGCGAAGCAGGTGAAGGGTTTCGTGCAGGGAAAAGCCGGCGACGCTGAACTGGTCCCTCTCGGCCGGACCTACCGCACCGGTGACCACCTTCTGAAAGCCTTGTTGATGGAGGTGGGCGAGCGCTTCATCCAGAGCCGCGGGGGTCAATGACGGGGCGCCGCTCAGCGGAACGAGGTACGCAACGTCGGCGCTCCCTCGCCAGCGACCCAAACGCAGACGAGCGGCGTCAACCGAAAATGGATAGGTCCCCATGGTCGAGTACACGATACGCCGCAGTTGAACAGGGCTACGATCCAGACATGTGGTTCCCTTGTGTGGATGGTGGCCGGTAGCTCCATGGATCGTCCCTATGGCGAGAGCTTGACGGCCGCACTGCAGACGGTTTCCCCGCTTGCTGAACGGTTCGCCGACGCGGGCTACCGCCTGTACCTCGTGGGGGGAGTGGTACGCGATGACTTTCTCGAGCGGCCTCGTGATGACGGTGACTACGACCTGACCACTGATGCTCGCCCCGAGGCAATCCGTGCGCTTTTGGATGGCGTAGCTGACGCGATCTGGTTGCAAGGAGAGCGGTTCGGCACGATCGGTTGTCGATTGAGGGGACGAGAGTATGAGATCACCACCCACCGTTCCGATACCTACGATCATCAATCTCGCAAACCGGAGGTGGTGTTCGGCGACGAGATCGCGGTTGATCTCTCCCGGCGCGATTTCACCGTGAACGCAATGGCTGTTGATGCGGTCACCGGAGACCTACTTGATCCGTTTCATGGGGTCGATGATCTTCGGCAGGGCCGTCTCCGCACGCCAAGTGGTCCGGAGATTTCATTCAACGATGACCCATTGCGGATGGTTCGAGCGGCACGGTTCATCGCAACGCTTGGCCTTGTCGCCGATCCCGACCTGATCAGCGCCGCGGCAAGGTTGCGTTCTCGCCTGAAGATCGTGGCCGTTGAGCGGATTCGTGAAGAGCTTGACAAGATCGTGGTGCTGCCGGATCCTCACCCGGGGGTTGCCTTCCTCGCCGAAACTGGGCTGCTGGGAGAACTCCTCCCGGAGCTCGCCGAGGCCGAACCCACCCAACTCGGCCAAGCCCTTCGCCGCGTTGAACCACAAACGTCGATGCGTTGGGCTGCGCTGCTCGGCGATGTTGCCGGACCTGAAGCGCAGGCGGTTCTGGTTCGCCTGAAACCCAGCAAGCGCATGGCCGATGAAGTGACCTGGTATCTCCGGGCCGCTCAATGGACGCAGTCGTCCGATGGGCCTCAGGGTGCGGCTGACCTTCGCCGCCTCGCGGTGGCAGGCCCAGAGGGGCATTCGGTTGAGGATCTGTTGGTATTCGCCTCCGATCTTCATGAGCATCCAACATGGCTCGTTGAACAGCTGGCCTTGCTGGAAGAGTTGCAACGGCAGGAACCGGACTTTCATCAACCCGTCCCTGCGTTGAGCGGTGGCCAAATCGCTGATCTGTTGGGGATTGAACCGGGCCCGTCGATAGGTGATGCCCATCGAATGCTGGCTGATCACCGATTTGACTTCGGGCCGGTCGGACCGGCCGAAGCGGAGCAGCTCGTGCGGGAGTGGTGGGCTCGGGTTAGTCAGTCTGACTGAGGAATGCGCCCAGCCGACGTCCCCGAACGAGGAGCGTTTCCGGCATTGGTCCGCGGGCAGGACGTTCCAACAGCGTGTCAATAAGAAACTTGTTCCGGCTCAGCAAGGTGACCAGTTCCTCGGCGGTATGAACGAACCGTTCGCCTACTGGTTGGCCTGCTCGCCAAGGAAGAGCGGCCGGTGACTCATCTTGGTGAGGGGCGCAGAGTACGGCCGGGTGGGGAAGAGAGATGACGAAATGCCCACCGGTTCGCAGAACCCGATGAACCTGACGAATGACCCGTTCAACGTCAATGGTCAAACTCAAGCTCCACACTGACAGCACGAGGTCGACCTGCTCGGCTCGCATGAAGGCCAGTTCGGCTGGTTCGGCTTGATGGAACTCGATGGTGGTGCTTTGGCGGGCCGCGAGCTTGCGGGCGGCCTGGAGTTGGGCGACGTCACGGTCGGTTGCGATGACTCGGGCTCCTCGACGGGCGAGGCCGACTGCGGTATGGCCGGCACCACAACCAAGATCCAGGATCCGCCGGTTGGCTGGGTCGCCGATGAGGCGTTGATCAAGGTCTCGTCCAAGAGCGGGCCCGAACTCGACATGGCTGATCGGCCGGGCGAAGGGGCTGCGGACGTCGTAATCGGTCATCGCTTCCAGTAAAGCTTCAGTTCGCCGAGAAGGCGAGGAAGAGTAGCCTCGGAAGGCATGTCCCGTAGCAAGCTCGGTCTTCACTCGGTTGGTTCCGATGGGGGTGTCGATTATCGACTCGCCCGAGAAGCAACGCTGTCCGCGTGGCGTGAAGGCGACATGACCCGGGAACAGGTGTGTGACGGGCAACCGGAGCTTCAGCGAAATGCCGAGTTTTGTGGCACCCCGACGGGCCGAGAATGCCCGGTTTGTGCGACGTCCGAGCTGGTCGAGGTCACCTACGTTTTTGGTCCTCGCCTTCCCAAGCACGGCCGCTGCATCACGACAGACGCTGAACTGTCCAGGTTGGCTGCTCGAAAGTCAACCAGTTTGGGGTTCGTGGTGGAGGTTTGTGTTCGGTGTCGTTGGAACCACCTCACCGAACGACGATTGATTGGCGGCGATTAGAAGGAATCTCGGACCGGAACCCTTGTTCTTTCCGGTTGGATGTGGATACCATTTGGTGACCGCCGGCAGCCAAAAGGCGCTGGACGGAAAGGAGTTCATCATGGGCCTCTCCGCCCCTGCAATTGCTTCGATGAAGGTTCGCAACGGCGATGACCGTCTGGTGATGGTGACGGCCTACGACGCACCCGGTGCTCGGATCGCCAGCGCTGCCGGCGCCGACATCATCTTGGTTGGCGACTCGGTGGCCATGGTGGTGTTGGGGTACGAGGACACGCTGCAGGTCACCATTGACGACATGGTGCATCACGTCGGGGCGGTTGCCCGAGCGAAACCCGAATCGCACATTGTCGGCGACCTGCCGTGGATGAGCTATCACGTGTCCCCTGAAGAAACCGTTCGCAATGCCGCAGCCCTCATGCGAGCCGGTGCCCAATCGGTCAAGCTGGAAGGCGGCCGGAAGCGCCTTCCGATGATCGAAAAGATCATTGATGCCGAAATCCCGGTGATGGGCCATATCGGCCTGACGCCGCAGTCCGTTCATGCGATGGGTGGTTTCAAGGTCCAAGGGCGTCACGCTGAACACGCCCGGAAGTTGGTGCAGGCGGCCAAGTCGCTGGAGCACGCCGGTTGTTTCGCCATCGTTCTTGAGGGTGTGCCGGTTGAGGTGGCTCAGGCCGTGACCGAAGCCGTGTCGGTCCCTACCATTGGCATCGGGGCGGGGCCATGTACCGATGGGCAGGTGTTGGTGTATCACGACCTGCTGGGGCTAGAAGACCGCATTATTCCGAAGTTTGTCCGCCGGTATGCCGATCTGAATTCGGCATCGGTTGACGCCATCCGTTCCTTTGCGTCTGATGTTCGTTCTGGGGCCTTCCCCGATGCCGGCGAGTCCTATCACATGACGAAAGAACAGGCGGAGGAGATGGGCGGCCTGTACGGCCAACTGAGTGAGGCCCGGCATCGTTGATGGGGGTGCGGGTGGTTCGCCGCCGATGACCACCAGTAGCGGATGTCGTCCGGCAAACTGAAGCTCATGTCGCCTCCGCTGATTGTTGAACTTTGGCGAGGACCGTCGCTTGAGAGCCGCCACGAGGTTGACGTTGCGGTGGTTGGACGCGATGGGCATCGGTCGGGCTGGGGTGTTCCCTCCCGGCTGGTGATGGCTCGGTCGGCACTGAAACCGATTCAAGCCCTACCGTTGATTACTACCGGGGCTGCGGATCGTTTTGGTCTGGGTGACGATGCGTTGGCGTTGGCCTGCGCAAGTCATGGCGGCGAGCCGCGCCATGTGGCGGTGGTCGACCGGTGGTTGTCGGAGATTGGTGCCTCCGTTGCTCAGTTGGAGTGTGGTGCCCACCTGCCGTCAACAGTCGAAGCAGCCCACGACCTGATTCGGGCCGAACATCAGCCAGATGCTCGCCACAACAACTGCTCCGGGAAGCACTGCGGGTTTCTTACGGTTTGCCAACATGAGGGTCTTGACCCCCGGGGGTACGTCAAGGTCGGTCATCGGTTGCAGACCGACTTTGTTACTCCTGCGATTGAGCAGGCGTGTCAGGTGTCGCTGAAGGGAATGGTTCCCGGGGTGGATGGGTGCGGGATTCCGGTGTGGAATTTCCCATTGGATCGTTTAGCTGCTGGATGGTCGGGCATGACGTCGGATCCGGCCGGTCAGCGACTGTTTGGTGCGATGATGGCTGAACCTTTTTTGGTGGCGGGCACAGGCCGTTACTGCACCAGAGTGATGGAGTCGGCTGCGGGTTCGGTGGTGGTGAAGACGGGGGCGGAAGGCGTGTATTGCGGCGCACATCCGGAGTCGGGTTTGGCGTGGGCGCTCAAAGTGCGAGACGGCGCTCAACGGGCTGCGGAGGCGGCGCTGCTCTGGTTGATGGCTGATGTGGGGCTTCCCGTGGCGGTAGAGCCCCCAGCGGTGCGCAACTGGGCTGGTCAGGTGGTGGGTTCGCTCATTGTTCGGGCCTAGATGCGTCGCCCAGACCAATGTCGTACTGGTGGTCCATACTCTTGACATGGACTTGTGGAGGTGTTCGTTGGTTGCCGAGGATGAACGGCGCGACGGTCTGTGTCGTGTCGAGCCGAGGTGGCCGATAGCCTCTGAGAGTTCCTTCAGGAACATCACATTTGAGTCAACCCCTGCCCCGGGAAGGGGCCCCGAACGTTTCGGGTCCAGAGGAGGTAATCGCCTGTGCTTACACGGGTCTACGAATTGATGATCATCATTGATAGCGATGTTGCGGACGGCGACATTGACGCAGTGGTGGCAAGAACCGAGGAACTGGTCACCACCGAAGGTGGTCGCATTGCGTCAACGGACAATTGGGGTCGTCGACGTTTCGCCTACGAGATCAACCACAAGACCGAGGGCACGTACGTGGTCTGGGAAATCGTGACCGAATCGGCCGGACTTCCGAACACTGAGCGCCAATTGCGACTTGCGGACGACATTGTCCGCCACAAGGTGTTCCGCCTTCCAGAAAAAGAGGCCACCCGACGGGGTCTTTTGGGTTCTGGCGGGTCGGACTGATCAAGAGGACAAGAAGAAATGGGAATTGATAACAACGTAAGTGTCGTAGGCAACGTGACCCGAGACCCGGAACTCCGGTTCACTCAGGGTGGCATGGCTGTGGCGAGCTTCGGAGTGGCCTGGAACCGTCGCAAGCAGGACGGTGAGGAAGAGGTGTCGTTCTTTGACGTCACCTGTTTCCGGCAGTTGGCCGAAAACGTGGCGGAGTCGATTACCAAGGGAACTCGCGTCGTCGTAACCGGAACCCTGAACCAGAGCAATTGGGAAACCCAAGACGGCGATCGTCGTTCCAAGGTGGAGATCTTGGCCGATGAAGTTGCGCCGAGCCTGCGCTGGGCGTCTGCTCAGGTGCAGCGAAACGAACCACGCGGCGGTGGCGACCGGGGCGGCTCGGGTGCGGGCAACTCAGGCGGCGGCGCAAGTGCTCCGTCACCAGCACCGGCCTACGACGTCGACGAAGAGCCGTTCTAGCGGCAAGCCAGAATCTGAACCGAAACAAGATCGAGAAACAGGAAAAACAATGGGGAAAGTCAAGAAGCGCGGCAAGGTCGTAAAGAACCTCGACCGAGGCCGTAAGAAGAAGGTCAGCATCCTCTCGTCGGAGAAGATTGAGTACGTTGACTGGAAAGATGTGAACCTGCTCCGCCGGTTCGTGTCAGACCGGGCCAAGATCCGCGCTCGGCGGGTGAACGGCAACGACACGCAGCAGCAGAAGTTGATCGCTGATGCGATCAAGGTGGCTCGTGAGATGGCGCTGATCCCTTACGCCAGCCGGGTTACCTCTCAGCGAGGTGGTCGTGGTGGTCGTGATGACCGTGGTGGACGAGGCGATCGCCCGAGTGGGCCACGTCGCGATGAAGAGCAGTTCACCAACGACGACGAGATGTCCGTAGACGACGCCCCGATGGACGGTGACATCGCTGTCGAAGCCAACAACGAAGGAGACGAGTGATGAAAGCGATTCTTCGTGAGGATGTTGACGGTCTCGGAACCAAAGGCGAGATCATTGAAGTGGCTGATGGCTACTTTCGGAACTATCTCGGGCCAAAGGGTCTGGCGCTGAAAGCGACCGCGGGGGCCGAGGGGCAGGCGGAAGCCATGCGCCGAGCTGCGGTCCTTCGGGAGGCTGCGACCCGTGAGGAAGCCGACGAGCTGGCTGCTCGTTTGGCCAGCGTGGTGGTCACCGTTTCTGCCAAGGCAGGAGAGGGTGGGCGGCTCTTTGGTTCGGTCGGGAACGCTGATGTTGCCGATGCTCTTCAGGCTCAGGCGGGCATCACCGTTGATCGCCGGACGATTGATCTGGAAGCTCCGATCAAAGAGTTGGGCGAGCATCAGGTGGCTTGCCGGCTTCATCCTGAGGTCTCCGCCGTCTTCACCGTTTCGGTTGCTGAAGGCTAGACGCCGAGCGCTGTGGACAAGTGTGAGCTTTGTCCACAGCAAATCCCATGGAAACGTCCCCTTTTCCACTAGTAACCCACAGGTAGATCAGGGCACGATGATCTGATGGTAATGGCAGAGTACGAAACCGGTTCCGGCCAGCGGGTTCCACCCCATAACCTCGAAGCCGAAGAGTCTCTGCTTGGGGCCATGCTGTTGTCGCGTGATGCCATCGCTGATGCGGTTGAGCACACGTCAGCGGAACATTTTTACCGTCCGGCCAACGCTCACGTATTTGATGCCATCTCCGGGTTGTACGCCAGCGGCGATCCGGCCGACCCAGTGACGGTCGCTGCCGAACTGGAGCGCATGGGGGTGTTGGAGATGGTCGGCGGCCTTGATGGTCTCATCACCCTTCAGGTCAACACACCGGTCACCTCGAACGCCTCGAAGTATGCCCAAATCGTTGCGGAACGGTTTACCCTCCGTCGCCTGATCGAGACCGCAAACCAGATTGCCGACTTGGGGTACTCGCGTCCCGATGATGTCACTCGGGCCGTAGATGAGGCCGAGAACATGATGTTTCAGGTGGCCCAGGGGCGGGTGGCCGACACCATGGGGGAGATCAAGGTCCTGCTGGATCAGACGTTGGACCGCCTTGAGCAGCTCTACGAAAACAAGGGCGGTCTCGTGGGAACCCCAACCGGGTTCCTTGATTTGGACGAACTCTTGTCGGGGCTTCAGCCCAACGCGCTCTACATCGTTGGTGCTCGACCAGCAATGGGCAAGACGGCTTTCGCTCTCAACGTTGCTGCTCACGCCGCCGTACGAGCGCAGCAACCGGTCCTGGTCTTTTCCTTGGAGATGGGACACCTCGAACTCACCCAACGGATGTTGTGCAGCGAGGCCAACGTTGATGCCAAGAACATGCGTGATGGCAAGCTCAAAGAAGAAGACTGGACCCGGATCTCGAACGGCATCGGACGGCTAGCCGAGTCGCAGCTCTGGATTGACGACAACCCGAACCTGACCGTCATGGAGATTCGGGCCAAGGCCCGTCGCCTCAAGAGCCGGGCCGGCGGCCTTGGGTTGATCGTGGTTGACTACCTCCAACTCATGACCGGTCGATCAGGTGCGGAGAGCCGGCAAGTTGAGGTTGCGGAGATCTCCCGAGGGCTCAAGATCTTGGCTCGTGAGCTGCAATGTCCGGTTCTGGGGTTGTCGCAGTTGTCCCGAACCCTTGAGATGCGCCAAGACAAGCGCCCGATGCTGGCTGACCTGCGGGAATCAGGTGCGATCGAACAGGATGCCGACGTGGTGATGTTCCTGTACCGAGATGAGGTGTACAACCCCGGAAGCGAGTCCGAAGGCATCGCCGAAGTGATCGTGGCGAAGCACCGAAACGGCCCGACCGGTACGGTCCAGTTGGGGTTCGTTCCTCGTTACACGTCGTTCCGGAACCTCCGACGTCAGGACGTGTGACCGGCATTGCGAGGCCAATGACCAACCCCGGTTGGCAGTTGGAAGATTTCGCGGCGATGCTGACCGAGTGTTCCTCGGTGAAGATCTCCTCGCATGGCTGGTGCTGGCGCTCGGCGGAGCCATGGCGGTCGGAAACGGTTTGGCGTTGATTCGTCCGCCGAGCCAGCATCGACGAGACGATGCTCTCGAGAAGGCGCCGATGGGCCGCAGCATTGCCTCGATCATTGTTGGGGTGGTTGCCGCGATCTGGGGCCTCGCTACGTTGCTTGCGTAGCCCGAAGGCGTAGCGCTGGATCGTATGCCCGCGGTGATCGACGATCGGTTTGGCCGGTAGAAGCCCCGGCACAGCCGCTAGCGTTCATCGACGTGATCAACCGTTGCTCGTTTGCCGCTCAGGTGTTCGCTCTGTTGTTCGCTGCTGGGCTGTTTTTGGCGGTTGGTCAGCCGGTGGCGGCCCAGGGGGGCGCCTCGCCCAGCAACCCCGGATTGGTGATCGAAGCGGACACCGAAGTTGTGGTGAACCCCGAAGACGAATCCTTTCAGGTCGTGCACCGGTATCGGCTCGTGCATCAGTTGGGTCAACCCGTCACCGAGTACCTCACCGAACGGATTCCTTCGGACGCTCAAGGGATTCGTGCCCGAATCAACGGGCGGAATGCGAGCATCGCCGTGCTCCCAGGCAGCGACGGGCTGAGCGATGTCAGCATTACTCTTCCGCGTCCCCTTGACGATGGCGACACGTTGAGCGTGGAGTTGAGTTGGCAGCGAATGCAGATGAACGGCAGCGCGAACGCGTTCGATCGGGTGTCGCCAGCCCTTGTGGCGATTGCTCCATTCGCCGTTGGCCATACCGAGCAATCCACGTTGACCGTGACCGTACCCGCCGGTCGTGACGTGTATCTCAGCGATGGCTACACCGCCGTCGATGCTGGTGATCAGATCCTTTATGAACTGAACCGGTCCGCAGTCGACACCTACGTGCCAACGCCACTTGTGCTCGAAGATCCCAGCCAACTGATACCTACCGTGATCACCGAACTCCCTCGACGAGTTGTGTTGTCTACCGGTTCTGGCGCCGACGATTGGCTCGGTGATGATTTCTCAGGGTTGATCGCACTACTGGGACGCTGGTACCCACCTACGCTCATGACCAACCTTGAGTTTCGTGAGGGCTACACCGGGGATCAGGACATCCGACGAATCGATCAAGGGGTGTTCGCGATTTCCCGGCCGCTGTCTGCGCCTCCCACCATTGCGGTCCTTCGGGCCGCGGCGGCCACCTGGATGGAGCAGTTGTCGTTTACCGATCCACTGCTCCGAACCGAATTTGCTGAAGCGGTAGCCGACCGGGTTCTTGCCTCACAGGGAGTGTCAGCACCACCCCGGACTGGTACCTGGGTTACGGCCATGACGGCACTCGCAGCGGTGAGTGATAGCAGCACGGTCGTGAGCGTGCTGAATGCGCTCGAAGATGGATCGCCAGTGTTCCCGGGAGCTGATGACCCACCGGAGCAAGGATCGGTTGACTGGCGGCGCTTTACCGACGTCTACGACCGGATCGCTGGCATTGAGTCGGCGGTGGCGGCCATGCGGTTGTCGGCGAGCCCTTCCCAGACCATTGAGCTTGATCAACGTCGGCTCGTTGTCGATCAGTACGACCTGCTCGCGCAGCGAGCAGCACCTTGGCACCTTCCAGTGTTTCTTCGTCAGGCCATCACCCAATGGGATTTCGATGCGTTTTCGACCCAACGAGATCAGGTTTCGGAACTCATTCGTCGCCGGGACGAGATGATCACTGAGGCGTCCTCGGTCGATCTGGGAATTGGAACTCTGGTGCAAGAACGGTTCGAAAACGCGACAGATTCACTTGAGGAGGCGGCGGCCCTGCTCGACGAACAGCGTGAAGCCCTTGACCATGTCGCAAAGGCACTCCGTCTTGATACCGGCGATCGTGGCCTCTTGTCATCGTTGGGTATGGCCGGTCGCAGCATCGACGGTCAACGCGCTCAACTCCTGAGGCTTTGGGCCGATGGCGATTACTCCACCGCTCGCGACCAGGCCGATCACCTTGTTGAAGATTTTGAGGCTTCGGTCGGCCGGGGAAC
>Ga0181594_10004308_pt1 | contig 12669 bp, 11 predicted proteins | sample 071ome_18_FD_145603 | JGI IMG/M metagenome (GOLD analysis project Ga0181594, IMG submission 145603) | Coastal salt marsh microbial communities from the Groves Creek Marsh, Skidaway Island, Georgia - 071413BT metaG (spades assembly) | ecosystem: Environmental > Aquatic > Marine > Intertidal zone... | reverse complement strand
TGATGATCACCAAGATTTGGATGGACCCTCACGCTGGCGAAGTCGCTGTTGGTCGAATCTACTCTGGCGCCATCAACCAAGGTGAGTCGGTCTATGCGATCGGCGCTGCGAAGCCTGAGCGCGTGCAGCAGGTCGCGATGATGGTCGGTGCCGACCGCATCACCGTCCCTAAGGTCGTCGCTGGCAACATCGCAGCCATCACCGGCATCAAGTCGGCCGCTGCGGGTGTGACGCTGTCCCGTGACAAGGACTTCGAGCCCTTCGAAGCCATCCGCCACTACTCGGACCCCGTGGTTACCGTCGCTGTTGAACCGAAGTCCATGAAGGACCTCCCGAAGTTCATCGACGCCCTCCGTGCCCTCGCCAAGGCTGACGCTTCGCTGCAGGTCACCACCAATCAGGAAACCGGTGAGGCGTTGCTGGCCGGCATGGGTGAACTGCACCTTGAGATCACCACCTACCGCATCGAAGAAGAGCAGGGCATCAAGGTGCAGGTCAGCCCCCCCATCGTGGTGTACCGCGAAGGTTTGGAGTCGAACAACCGTGGGAACCCCTTCGAGGGCAAGTCGCCCAACCGGCACAACCGCTTCTTCATCGAGGTCGAATCCCTCCCCGAAGACGTGGTGCAGGCCCTCCGTGACGGTCACTTCGGTGACGGCACGGTCCGTGACAAGGACTCCAAGGAAACCGGCGACAAGTTCGCTGAGTTTGGCATGGACAAGGACATGATGCGCAAGATCTACGCCATCAACGGTACGAACGTCCTCGTCAACGACACCAAGGGTATCCAGGGACTTCACGAGACCCGTGAACTCATCATCGAGGCCTTCAACGAAGTGTGCAAGAAGGGCCCCGTCGCGGACGAACCCATCACCGGCGTCATGGTGCGCGTGGTGGACGCCAAGCTCCACGAAGACGCCATCCACCGCGGACCGGCGCAGACCATCCCTGCTGTCCGGAACGGCATCAAGGGCGCCATGCTGCGCGGCCGCACCGTCATCATGGAGCCGATGCAGAAGGCCTTCGTGTCCGTGCCCAACGACTGGCTCGGTCAGGTGACCCGCGAAGTGACGAACCGTCGTGGCATCATCGAAGACATGCCCTCGGAAGGCGAGGTGACCACCGTGGTCGGTATCCTCCCCATCGCCGAGACCTTTGGTTTCTCGAACGACATCCGGGCTGCCTCGCAGGGACGTGCGGTTTGGAACACCGAGAACCTCGGTTTCGAAAAGCTTCCCGAGCACCTCTTTGACAAGGTCGTTGGTGAGATCCGCACGCGCAAGGGCCTCAAGCCCGAGCCCTACCCCGAGTCCTACTACGCCGAGTGAGCAGGATGTATGGCGAAGGGACGGTCGCGTCCCTTCACGCCGCTCCCCAAGGGGGGGTGCCGAAGCCCTCGGTGCCTTGGCTTGATGTCACGTCGGAAGGCTGTACCGGTGACCTGCAACGAAACAAGCGCTACCATGGCGGCCCACAACGGGCTGTCTGCTTGTATGGGCTTGAACGGCTTGAGGCCCTTCGTGACGAAGGCCACCCTATCGTCCCCGGCTCAACGGGTGAAAACGTGCTGATCCATGGACTTGCGTGGTCGGACCTCGCCGCCGGTGATGTGCTTCACCTGGGGCAGGTCACGCTTCGCTTGACGACGGAGGCACCACCCTGCTCGACCATTTCTGGATCGTTCGCAGACGGCACCTTCCAGCGCATCTCCGCTGCGCACCACCCGGGTTGGAGCCGCTGGTACGCTGAGGTGCTGACCGAGGGTCGCATCGAGGTGGGCGACGTGGTCCGTCTCAACTCAGGCGCTTGAGCTGCAGATCGGTCAATTCACGAAGGGCGAGCAGCCCGGGGCCGTCAGGCAACTGGTCGAGGCACGCGTGCGCTTCGGCATGGAAGGCTTCAGCACGCGCTCGGCCGTATGCGATGGACCCGGAGGCCTCGAGGCCTGCATGCGCCGTTGCAATGTCTTCAGCGGTCGCTGCCTCGCCCCGTCCAAGCCCCCGCATCAGGTCAACCTTCGCGTGGCTGTCGGCTTGGGCAAGGGCGTGGATGACCATGAGGGTGCGCTTGCCCTGTGCGACGTCAGAACCTGCAGGTTTGCCGAGCGTTTCCGTGTCGGAGGTCACGTCAATGAGGTCGTCCATCAATTGGAAGCAGAGCCCCATGGTTCGACCCCATTCCCCGAGGCACGCAACGGTCTCGTCGTCTGCACCGCTGAGGAGCGCTCCAAGTTCCGCACAGACCTGAAACATCACCGCCGTCTTCCCCTCGATCATCTCGAGGTACCGTTCCTCCGTGACCTGCGCTGTGCTTTCGAACTCGATGTCCAACTGCTGTCCTTCCGAGACACGTCGAACCATCCACGCGATGCGCTCCACGATGGCTGGCATCAGGTCGAGGTCAAAGGCGGGCTCATCGCACAGGTGCTCGAAGGCGATGGCCAACATCGCGTCACCGGCGTTGATCGCCGTTGGGACGTCGTAGGCGACGTGCACCGCAGGGCGCCCACGCCGAATTGGGTCGTCGTCCATGATGTCGTCGTGCACGAGGGTGAAGTTGTGAATGATTTCAATCGCCGCACCAACGTCGAGCATCCCAGCGTGTGTGTCCCCGACCGCCTTGGCCACCAGCCAAGGCAACGAGGCTCGCATTCGCTTTCCACCGCCTTCGATAAGGTGCATCATCGCGTCGCCCAGGCGGGGATGGCGAGAAGCCCGCAAGCGGCGCTCAATCCGCGTTTCAATCAGGGGCAGAACCTCCTTGACCGACGTGAGGAGGTCAGCACCCGTCGCGCCGGGCAGCATGTGGCTTACGTCGCCCATGTCGTGGATCACGGGCGAGGACAGGTCCTTGATGGCGTTCGCATCGGTGGCCGTCCACCACGCATCGGTCATGAGCCGGGCCGCGATGCAGCGGAACCAAGGTGCCACTGGATGAAGGGGCTCGTCATCGATCAACATGCCTTCGAGTTCCTCCCGAGTGACCCACAGGACCTCTGCAACTTCGTTCGGGTTGGGGTTCATCTCGAGGTCGTTCACGCGTCCAAGCAGCAGGTGGTCGACCTCGCGCTCGATCCACGTCGCGTCCTGTCGGGCCTGATACCGAAAACGACCGACGTGGACCAGATCATCGACCGTGACGGAGGTGATGCCGAGTTCTTGAGCGAGTTTTCGAACGGCTGCTCGCCGAACGCCGAGGCCGTCCCGCTCTTCCTCTTCCTCAGGAACAGCGAGGGGATGGGAGCAGCAGGTGTTGGCCCAGACGCCGGGGAAGGTGATTTTGTCGTCCGCCCGGCGTTGGAGCAGGAGCCGTTCGTTGCCGTCGATCAGCAGGACCGAAAAGGCCCGGTGGTAGGATCCAGCGCCACGGTGCGCTGTGGCCTTGGGTGCGCTTCCGTATGGGACATCCTGCTCGTCGACGAGGATGAGGGCCTCCGACATCATCTCGACCTGCTGAGCATCGCGACCATGGAGGGCGTCGAGGTCCTCAGCATGCAAAGCCATGCATGGAGGGTCCACACGGCGGGTTTTCATCCCTTCTGCGCGGGTGGAAAACGCGTCCCTCGCACGTCTTTGCCGAGCACGGCAGCCCGCAATCGACCTGCAACCTCGCCGTTGACAAAGTACGTTTCAATTCCAGCAGACGCAATGCTTTGGGCACGTTGCACCTTGAGCCCGATCCCTCCCGTCACGTCGATGTCCGAAGCATGGTGGCCGACGTACCTTTCGTCCTCCGACCAGACGGTGATCAACTCCTGTGGTTCGCCAGCAACAGGTGGCCGACGCAGCACGCCATCAGCACCCCCCATGGCAAAGACCACGCGAACGACGTTCGGCACGTCCATGGCGCAGCGGTACACGAGGTCGTCGCCAGAAAGAATGCCAAATTCCTTCGGCCCCTGCACGGGAACGACATCGCCCCAGGTCACTGGCGTGCTGTGGTTCGGCACCAGGCGGAGCACATCGCCCCTGAACGAGGGGCCGGTTCCTTCGGCCCACGCGTGCGGTGGATGGCTGCTCGTGGTCAGCCCCGCAGCACCCAAGGCCGAGCATACCTCCCTCGCGAGGAGCATCATGTCCTCACGCACCCGCTCCACGGCGTCGTCCTGCGAGGTGCACTCGTCCCCACCCACAGCATCCGACCTGCCTTCGGCCAACGCCCATTGCTTTGCACGAAGGTGCCCGAAGGACCCTGCGCCGTGAACGACAACCACGCGGACTCCATGCCGTTCCGCCTCCGCCACCTCGGTGGCCAGCCGATGAATCACCTCGGATTTGCTCGTCGTGAGCATGGCTTTCTCGGTGATGAGCCCCCCACCAAGTTTGACCACCACGACGGGGACCATGCCTTGCCCACTGGCTTCGGCTTCATGAGGCTGCTCGCGAGGGTTGAAGACCGATGTGGAGCAGGTCGGGCCATGACGGACGTTCCAACCGTTGACCTGCTGTTGCGGCACTTGCAGGCCGAACTCGAGGCGAGCGCTTCCATACCCGATCCGCAGGAACGGGGGCAGCGTCAGCGCCGGCTTGAAGCAGCGATTCAGGAGGCCATCCTCTTCAACACGCGCTTTGCCCAGCGTGTTCGCCTCGGGCTCGACCCCACGGTGGTGGTGGACGCGCACGGCCACGACGCCGAGCGTGGCCCAATTCCAAGCGTGGTGGTGGGCGCGGCAGGAGCCTGCGAGCACTGCGCGGCACCGCTCGACCCGGACCTGGATTTTTGTGCCAGGTGCGGCGGTCGTTGATTCACTCTTCTTCGTCCCAACGGGCGAAGGTGTCCTGAATCGCTGGGTCGTCCGACTCAACTTGGAAGAGCGCCGACGGCGGGACTTCCTCCGTCAGGAACACCGTGGTTCCGGCCCGGAAGATGGTGTGGCCCTCGGCGATGGCGCGAATGGTGTCGACTTCCAGAATTGCAGGCCGTTCGATGCGAACGCGACCGGCTTCCAAGGCGTTGGCGATGGTCAGCGAGAGGTGGATGTGCTTGCGGCTTCCCGACAGGATGCCAAACTGGAGCAGGGACTCCACCTCGCCCTGTTCGCATGGCCAGTAGAGGGCATCGGGAATGTCGTCGGTGGGCAGATCGAGTTCAATCTCGATCGAATGACCATACGTCGCCCGAATCATCTCGTTCTCCACCTGCCAACGGCCCTTTTCGTCCGCGTTTGCGATGGCCTCGAAATGCCATGCCCGAACCCAATGCAGGTGGCGACGGCTGTTGGCGATAGCGTTGGACAGGTCCCGCGTCGCGACCCAACCGTTGATGTCCATGTCCACGTCGAACTTCTCGGGCGCGTGACGCAGCACAAGCGCGAGAATGCGGCCCAAGGAGCCTGCTTCGCGGTCGGACATGATGAACTTCCCTTCCTCGTTGCACACCGGGCAGTTGGTCCCAGAGAAGTGACCGTGGCTCTTGCATTGACGCAGCATGGCAGGGTGCCTCCGCGCCACGTTCATTACATCATCGGCCCGAACCGACCGCGATGGTCAAGTGCCCGTGAAGCGTGCAAGGGCCATGGTCGATGTGGCGGTCGTTGGAGCGGGCCAGACCGCCTTTGGTCAGCACCCCGGCGCGATGAAGGACATGTGGTCCGAGGCGGTGCGTGCATGCGTCGAGAGCGTTGACGGAGACCTGAGCCTCAACGAGGTCGACGAACTCTTTCTCGGCTCCACAGCCTTTGGTGGAGGCCAACTTGGCAACACCGCCGCCTACCTCGCTGAGCATGCCGGGATGGCAGGGGTTCCAGCACGACGTGTGGAAAACGCCTGCGCTTCGTCGGGTTTTGCACTTCGTGACGGCTGGGCGGCCATCGCCAGTGGCCGGGCCGACCTCGTGGTCGTCGGCGGCCTCGAGACCATGAACGACCTCACACCAGAACGAAAGCGGTACTGGTTGGGGGTGTCCGGTGACACCGAATGGGAGCGGCTCGCAGGGTTGACCTTTCCCGGGACCTATGCGCTCATGGCGCGGCGTCATGCGCACGAGCACGGGAGCACCCACGACGACCTTGTTCACATCAGCGTGAAGAACCACGCACATGCGGTTGACAACGAGCATGCGCACCTTCGTAAGGCGGTTCCGTTCGAAAAGGCCGCTGCGGGAGCGATGATCGCGGACCCGCTGACGCTGTACGATTGTTGCCCGACCTCAGACGGCGCCGCATGCCTCGTGCTGGCCTCTGCGGACCTCGCAAGGTCCCTGACCGACACCCCAGTGTGGATGCGAGGTTCAGGAGCGGCTTCCGACCATCTCGCCCTTCACGACCGCCCCTCGCTCACGACACTTCCGGCGACAAGGAAGGCTGCAGCGCAGGCCTATGCAGCGGCAGGCATTGGACCGAAGGACCTTGACGTGGCGGAAGTGCACGATTGCTTCACCATCGCCGAACTGCTGGCGACGGAAGACTTGGGTTTGGCCGAGGTTGGCGAAGGCGGAACCTTCGCGCGAGAAGGTCGCGGGCGACGAAATGAGGGGCGCACCACGGTGAACGGTTCTGGTGGGCTCAAAGCGAAGGGCCACCCGCTCGGTGCGACGGGGGCCGGTCAGGTGGTCGAGGTGTTCAAGCAACTCAGGGGGCAGGCCAGTGCTCGGCAGGTCCGCGACGCCGGATGGGCGCTCACGCACAACGTGGGTGGTTCTGGAGCAACATGCGCCGTTCACATCTTCGGGAGGGACCGTGCATGACCGCCCCACGCACGTTCAACGGTGGTTGGTTGAGTGAGGTCGAAGGGGGCTTGCTGCTTCAATCATGTTTCCGAGTGAACGGTGCCCCCGCCTTTGCGCCGGACGCGGACCACACCACCCTGTCGGTCGATGTTCTTGAAGCGTGGTCAGCATCTGGTCGTCCGCTCGAACTGGCTCCCCTCCCGGAGGGGCTTGACCATGATGTCGTCCGGACCTCGGTTCCCAACCTTCTTGAAGTCGAATCCAGCACCGTGCGCCTCCACCTGCTCGACCACGCTGTGGCGGTCGTGGACGGTAAAGCGCCGGAACCCATAGGTTGGTCTACGGAGGGGGCCATCGACCTTGATCCCGATCAGCATGAAGGCCTCGAGCACGCGTGGTCGCTCGAACGCTCGCTCACCAACGTCTCGCAGGGCGCCTATGTGTCCGACCGCACACACCGGCTCGGGATGGACGCGCGCCTCGCCCTTGCGGCGCAGGCAGGTCCAACGTGGCCACCACGAGGTGCGGACGAGGAAGGACATGATCTCGGTGCTGGTACGCACCTTCGACCGTCCGGTACGGTGTACTCTTGGACGAGGTTGATTGCCGCGGGAGCGCCGTCTGAATTCGCCTTGCGCGCCCCTCTTCTGGGAGGGCTCACGTCCATGGTGATCGACCTTGACGACGGCCCGCGGGGGGTATTCCTCCATGCCGATGGTCACGATGCCAACGTGGACATCGGTCATCGCGTTCGGTTGGTGGTTCGTCGTCTGTACGCGCAGGACGGAGTCCTTCGCTACGGCCGGAAAGCCCTGAAGTGAATCGATGGACATCTTGAAGGTCGAAGTCGACCTCTTCCACGCATGGCGGCCTTTGACCCTCGGCGAGGACGACGCGAAGCAGCAGACAACCTGGGGCATCAGGAAGGCGGTGACTGCGCGCGCTGTGGAGGCGAAGCGCAACCGTCGAACATCTCCGGCTACCTTGCATGCGCCCGATGCGGCTACGAGTGGAAGGACCCCGACCACGTCGAAGCGCGCGCTGGCCCTCTCCGGGACGATCACCATCACAACGCCCAGTTGGTGGAGCAGTTCAAGCAGGACATGAAGTCCGGTGAACTCCGTGGCTTGCTTGGCATCGACAAGGGGCTCTCAGGGGAACAGGAAGCGAGCCTTCAACGGCTGGAAGACAAGTGGATGAGCGGCATGCAGGGTCAGTTCAATGCTGCGGTGGAAGAGCGCAAACCCTTGATGATCAGCTTCGATGACGACGACAACATCGTGTCGACCACGGTCGCTGCCTTCCATATCCTCACCAACGACTTTGACGGCGGGGAAGAGCTTCGTTTGGAGTATCCGAGCTACGGCACGGAGTTCTATGCGTACAACGAAACCAGCCCGACGGGATGGCGTCGTGGCCGGACCCGAGAGGACACGGCCAGGTCAATCACGAACGCCATCAACCGCCATTCACGGCTGGTGTACGCCAACCTTGAGGGCCATACCATCCACCTCGAACTTCGAGAGGCCAACCTCGACCCGGCTGCGCTTGTGGTCTTCGTCGACGACCCCGGCGGTCAGGACATCGTGGCTGAGAAGGGCGGGGTCCTCCTCGATCACCGCGAAGTTCAGGTCATCGCCGACTACCAAGCCGTGGTCCGCTTGGTGCTTGAGGACGGTGTGATCTCACCGTCCGAAGACCAACTGTTGTGGGCGATGCGGCAGGAACTCGGAATCGACGACCACCACCATGTGAAGATCGTCCTCGATGCCTTCGGCGACCAAGCCCAGAAAGAATGCACTGGGTGTGGAGGGATGGCGGACTTGTATCCCGAGCACGCAGCATGGTACTGCCACGCGTGCGAGGCGTGGTGCTGAGCCTCTCTCTCCTTCGGCATCATTCATAAGCACCATCGGATTCAGTTGGGCTGCGAGCGTGAGCACATGGCCAAGGAAACCCTCTACATCGGCATCGACCTCGGAACCTTCAGGTCCGTCATGGTGTCGTCTGCATCCCATGAAGTCGAGGAACTGACGGTCATTGGCACCCCCAAAGACCCCGTGGCCCGAAATTTCCTGAAGCGTGACGTGCTCTTCGGCGAGGAGGCCCTGAAGAATCGGTTGGCCCTCAACCTGTACCGTCCCCTCGAGCTGGGTGTCATCAAGGACACACCCGAAGACCGCGAATACATCGCCCATTTCATCACCCATCTCATTGGTCTCTCCGACCCCGAGGAGTTCGACCGCGTCGTGGCCGTGATTGGCGCCCCCGCCGAGGCCAGCCACGTGGACAAGACCGCGATTTTCGACGCTGCGTCTGGTTCGGTCAACGCCGCGATGATCATCTCCGAGCCGTTCGCAGTGGCATACGCCCTGGACATGCTCGAGCACACCCTCGTCATCGACATTGGTGCAGGCACCACCGACCTTTGCCGCGTGTACGGCACCATCCCCGGCCCCGGTGACCAGATGCACACGGGCTACGCCGGTGACTACGTTGACGGCCAAATCATCGCTGAAGTGCAGTCGAAGTACAACGGTGCTCAGGTCACCAAGGACATGGCGCGCCGCTGGAAGGAACAGCATTCCTTTGTCTCGGCCTCGCCCCCCGACGAGCCCATCATGGTCGACTTCTCCATCGAAGGGAAGGCGATGACCCTCGACATCACGGACTGCATCCAGCGTGCGTGTGAGTCGATTGTCGAACCCATTGTTGACAACGTCAAGAAACTCATCATTGGGTCCAACCCAGAATTCCACGACCAGTTCCGCCGCAACATGGTGCTGGCCGGTGGCGGTTCCGGAATCCGAGGACTTGGAGCCATGATTGAACGTCGCCTCTCCGACATGGGCGACGTGAACGTTCACGTCGTCGACGACCCCGTTCGCCTTGGCGCCATGGGTGGTCTGCGCTTGGCCATGGAAGTCCCCGAGGACATGTGGAAGAACCTGACCCTCGCCTCGCGGTGACCTTCGTCACGACGGGAGTTCGCGAACCTCGGCTTCACGGTCGAGTTTCATGACCGACTGGATGATGTCGGCCTTTCGCCCTGCGGGAACGTCAACAACGGCCACCCACGAGCCGTCCGAAAGCCACTCTTCTCGCTGGAGATCGTCCCGAAGCAGTTGCTGGGCACGACCAAACGCTGACCCTCCAACCTTGAACGCAAGGCGAACGCGTTCGAACGAAAGGGGGATGAGGGGTTTCAGCACGGAAATGGCCTCCTTCACCTGTACCTCGAGGCGCTTGAACGGGTCGACCGAAAACCTGCTCTCCTCGAGGGCAAGTTCAATCCTGGACCTCGGATGGGGGGATTTGGTACGTGGGTCCACCGCTTCACTGTGGATCCGGTGAACGATTCGTTGCCGGATCGCTTCGACCCGGGCTTTTCGCTGTGCGGTGGTCAGTTGGATGCTCCCTCGTTCAAGGATGATCGTCGTGATGTCGAGCACGTCGCTGGAACCGAAGGCCGCGAGCAGGTCCTCAACGGTGGGTCGCTCCCCCTGACGTGCATCATGAAAGACGTCCTCCACGGCCATCAGGTCGTCGATGGCCACATCCGCGGGATGCTCTCGGAAGGCATCGACAAGGTCGGGATTGAGCAACACTTCGTACCGTTGGCCGCCATGCTCCCAACGCGCAACGACGGCGTCATCGAGCGAAACCATGCGCTTGCACCGTGTCAGTCGTCAAGGGGCTTCAGCCGGTCGATCTGTTTGTTCACAGCCTCGCGGTCGAGGACGGAATAGCCGTCCGCTGTGATGGTCGCCACCTCGACCGCTTCGCGGTTGAGTTGACCATCGTTCGCGTGACGAAGGGCCTCAAGGCCCAGTTTCATGGCGGCGTTGAGCGTCAATCCTTCCTTCCACTTGTCCTCGAAGTACTCGATGACGGTGTTTCGACCCGAGCCGATGGCACCTGCGTGGTAACTCTGGTAGGCTCCTGAGGGGTCCGTTTCGTAGAGGTGAATGCCTTCGTCGTCAACGCCTCCGAGCAGGAGGGCGGTGCCGAAGGGGCGGGAGCCTCCGTATTGCGTGAAGGACTGCTTGAAGTCGCAAATGCGCTTGACAAGCACGTCAACAGGGACCTTGTCGGCGTAGGTGATGCGGTTGATTTGGGCCTCCACACGAGCCCTGCCGACCAGTTGGCGAGCGTCCGCCACAAGACCGGAGGTCGCCACGCCAACGTGCTCATCGACCTTGAAGACCTTCTCAATGGATTCAGGGATGATCAAGCGGGAGACAATGCGCTTGTCGCAGACGAGCACGACACCGTCCCTGAACTTCAGCCCAGCGGTCGTGGTGCCACGCTTGACCGACTCCCGAGCGTATTCCACCTGGAAGAGGCGTCCATCGGGGCTGAAGGTCGTGATGCCATGGTCGTAGCCTCGTCCGCTTGGTTGCATGTGGTCACCTCGATGGGCGGTCGTCCGCCCTCGTTCTGACCGCGTGTCCACCCCATTTGAACCCTCTTTCCTCGGTGACAGACTGATACGTCACCGCCGTGCCCTTCCGGCCATGCGGGTCGCCGTTCTCTCCTCCGGTGGGAAAGACTCCGCCGCAGCGTGGTGGTGGGCGGTCTGCCGCGGTTGGGACGTACGGGTCGTCCTGACCCTCATCGTGGAGGGTGACTCCCCCATGTTTCAGGTTCCGAACACCCACGTGGTTGAGCAACAAGCTGCTGTGGCCGGAGTGCCGTGGGACCACCGCCGCATCAGCGGTGAAGAAGGACCGGACCTAGAGTCCTTGGCGTCGATGCTCACGGCCTACGATCTGGATGGATTCGTGAGCGGTGCGCTGCGCTCGGATTACCAGAAAAACAGGCTGGAGCGACTTGGCGAGGCCCTCGGCCTGCACAGTTTCACCCCGCTGTGGCATCAATCGCCGATTCACCATCTCCGCGGACTGGTGGAGCACGGCTTTTCCATCGCGATTTCTGCGGTCGCCTGCGAGGGGCTTGATGCATCGTGGCTTGGGCGCGTGCTCGATCACGACAACCTCGATGCCCTGGCCGCGTTGTCCGGCAGGTTCCGCTTCAACGTCGACGGTGAAGGCGGTGAGTACGAAACGCTCGTGCTGGACGCGCCCTTCTTCGCAAGCGCGCTTGACCTGACGTGGACGGAGCACTGGGATGGTCGACGGGGGCACGTCATCGTCACGTGACTCATCCAGCGATGGCGTCCCTGGCCAAGGCCACGGTCTCGTCCACCAATTCACCCGTGACGCCGAGGTGGTTGCTCGGTTCGAACATCATGGCGAGGTCGTCGGCGGAGAAGACCGCGACGATTTCTGGCGTTCGAAGGCAGACGTCCAAGAGGTGCTCCCCGGTGTCCACCGCGGTGAAGGACGCGGTGCGAAGGATTTCGTGGGCTTCGTCCCGTCCAACCCCGTGCGCTGTGAGTTCAATCATGACCTTCTCTGCCATCACGAGGCCCTTCTGCGCCTCGATGTTCGCACGGCAGCGGGCCGCGTCCACCCACATGTCCCGAAGCACACGAGCGGTCTTCACCAACACGTCCTCGCACAGGGCGGAAGCGTGGGACAGCGTGAATCGCTCAGCGCTTGAGTTGGCAAGATCACGTTCGTGCCACAGGATGGCGTTTTCGTGCGTTGGCACGATGAAGGAGCGGACGATGCGGGCCAAGCCGCATGCATTTTCGCTGGTGATGGGGTTCTTTTTGTGGGCCATCGTCGATGAACCGACCTGCTTCTTCACGTCAAAGCCTTCCCCCGCTTCCGCAATTTCAGAGCGTTGCAGGTTTCGAATTTCTTGCAGGACCTTCTCGCAGGTTGTGGCGACCGAGCCCAGCCAATGCATGTATTCGATGTAGCGGTCTCGACCCACCACCTGCGTGGTAACCAGTGGGACGCCCAACCCGAGGTGTTCCAGGATCAGGCGCTGCAGTTGCCTTGCGTCCTCGCCTTGTGCCGCTCCGGTGCCAACCGCACCAAGGAACTTGCCGACGGCGATCCTCGGTGCAGCCTCGTCCAACCGGACAAGGTG
>Ga0181594_10004307_pt1 | contig 12669 bp, 4 predicted proteins | sample 071ome_18_FD_145603 | JGI IMG/M metagenome (GOLD analysis project Ga0181594, IMG submission 145603) | Coastal salt marsh microbial communities from the Groves Creek Marsh, Skidaway Island, Georgia - 071413BT metaG (spades assembly) | ecosystem: Environmental > Aquatic > Marine > Intertidal zone... | reverse complement strand
CTGTTGGACGTCGTACCGCGTTACGTCGGTCAGACTGGTTGGTGTGTTTGCCAGGTCCCGTACCATCATCTGGTAGCGCGAGCCCTCGAAGAGGCGCGTGCTGTTGCTACTGAGTGCCAGGACAAAAAAGTGGCCGTTGGTATCCATGACACGGATGAGTGGAGCGACATGGAATGTATCCCCCACACTGAGGAATTCCGCTACAGTGATGGACAATCGGTACCAATAGGTTTCCCCAGGAGCCATGAATACAGCGAGTGTCTCTGCCTGATGGCGCCAGAATTCGGCGCTGTTTCCCAACAACCACTGCGCCTCTGACAGGACGTCACCGGTTGCAACCTCCGGTGCCACGGCAGCCAGCTCCTCGGCAGCCGTGGCCAAGAGATTCCTGAAACGAAGGCGATCGTGTCGCTCTTCCTGGCGCACACGGTGGGTAGGCATGAAAATTGAAACACATGGGCCGCTTCGTGTGCGGCACAGCATGGAGATATCAGCGGGAGAGATGAGATCCATCTCGGAGTCGAGCAGATTTTCCATTGTATTGAACTTCTGTTTTGGAGCCGATACTTGCGCAGATGGGCGTCAGAATCCGTTTCACCACGCAGCGGAGCGCAGGAGACAGTTGGTGGGCGGCGCCTCTGGCGCCGCCCACCCGCTGATCACACCATCTCCCTATTTCAGGTACGTCAGGGTTTTGGTCAGGCTCTGCGTATCCGTCATCAGTCGATAGACGTAGGTGCCACTGGGCAGGTCCTCGGCATGGAAGGTTACCGTGTGTCGGCCGGCTGCCTGCATGCCATCGACAAGCACGGCAACCTCGGCGCCAACCATGTCAAAGACGGTTAGCCGGACGTAGCTGCTCTCGGGCAGATCGAATCCGATGGTAGTCTCCGGATTGAACGGGTTCGGGTAGTTCTGGCCGAGCATCAGCTCTCGTGGGAGCTCTGTGGCTTCTCCCACTCCTGTTATGGCTCCCCGGATCATGCTGCTCGTCGTAATCTGCGACATGATCTGTTCCTGACCGTCCGAGACCATGACCCGAAAGTAGACCGTTGTGGCTTCATTCAGGTCAACTCCCATACTGGTCAGTGCAGCTGCCAGGTCGCCTTGGCGGTAGCGGAACATCGTTTGCTGTCCCAGATCCCCTTCGTACACCATATTCTGTGCTTCAAACATCACAGACGTCGAAATCTGCAGGGTGTAGCCAAGCTCATCCCCGTCAATATCCGTGGCATCTGGCCACTGGATCTCGAGCTCGAAATCCGGATCCCCGACGAGCGTAATCTGCTCTCCATCGGCAGGAGATACCAGCCAATCACTGTCGGGGAAGTAGGGCGGATCATTGACGGCTGCAACCTCTACAGCAACCTCTGCCGATGCCGTCCACACACCGTCCGTGACGGTGTAGGAGAAGGTGTCCGTACCGAAGAAGTTCGGCGCAGGCGTGTAGGTCAGCGCGCCGTCTACCAGGAGTGCCACCTGTCCATTGGAGGGCTGTGTGAAGGCATGGACGGAGAGGGCGTCACCGTCCGAGTCCGTGTCGTTCGACAATACGTCAATCCGAAGGGGTACATCCTCGTCGGTTGCCGCCGCATCGGCCATCGCCGCAGGCGATACGCCTACAGGAAGGACTGTGACGGTTACAGTCGCCTCATCCATGGATGTGCCATCTCCGATAGTGTAGGAGAAGAGATCTTCGCCCATGAATCGGGCCTCTGGGACGTAGCGGACCATACCGTCTCCGAGGAACGTTGCCCTTCCCGATGACGGCTGCACCAGTTGTACGAGATGAAACGCCCCATCCGGGTCGTAATCATTGGCAAAAATGTCGATGTCAATGGCAACGCCAGCCAGCGTTTCGACCGTGTCGTCCCGGGCCTGCGGTGGATCATCGGTTGGCTGGACCGTCAGGGAAACGTCTGCAGGAGAGGACACCGCCTGCCCGTCGGTCACGCTATAGGAGAAGAGATCCGATCCATTGTAATCGGTATCCGGGGTGTACCGCAGCGTCCCGTCTCCGAGGTCCTCGACGGTGCCGTGGGTGGCTTCAGACACACTGGCCAGCATCAGGGGGTCCCCATCCACGTCGTAATCATTGTCCAGAACCCGGATGATCACGGGGGTATCTTCATCCGTCGTGACGGCGTCGCTCAGGGCCACAGGCGTCTGGTTGCTGCGCAGGATGGGTGCACCGTCATCGACCAGGATGCCGTTGGCCTGCAGATCATCATCGCCTCGTGCACCGTCGACATAGATCAGTCGGATCATGCCCGGTTCGATGATGGCCCCTGTCAGGCCATCGTACCAGAAGTCGTACCAGTGGGGGGCGGTAGCATCTTCGGTCGGACCGTAGCGCATGAACCCTGTCACATCCACCCCCTCGGGAACGATCAGGGTGGTCTCGAACAGGCCGCCCGGCTCGAGGCCTTCTACCGTGAAGGAGAAGAATCCAAGCGGGAACGACCCTTCAGGGGCCGTGGATGGGCTCGGGTTGTCCGTGGATTGAACCCTGGTGAGTGTCAGGTTGTCTGGAACCTCCAATGTCAGGTAGGTACCAGCATTGGGGCCATAAGCGATGGGGAAGGAAGCAACTGTTGTCTGCTCAGCATCCGGAATGCCATCGTTGTTGCCATCGCCGCCGTTGGGCGCGCCCGCCTCGATGTCATCATCCACACCATCGCCATCAGGTCCCAGCCCAAGGACCGTTACCGTTATGTTTCCCATATCCGTAGCTCCGAAAGCATCGGCTACGGTGTACTCGAAGACATCCTCGCCCTCGAACGATGCGTAGGACGTGTAGGAGACGGCTCCATCAGCTGTGATGGAAACGGTGCCGCCTGTTGGATCGGTCAGGGAAACGAGACGGAGATCATCGTCGTTGGCGTCGCTGTCGTTGGCCAAGACATCGATCACGATCGCGTCGCCGGCAAAGAGCCGAGCCGTGTCATCGGTCGCAACCGGGGCTGCATTCTGTACAAGAACGCTGACCTGCCCCTCTGCGACATCCAGGCCATCGGAAATTCGATACGTGAACGTATCCGTACCGATGTAAGCTGTCTGCGGCGTGTACAGAACGCGTCCATCCGGTGTGATCTGGGTCGAGCCGTGCTCGGCGGTCGACACATGCTGCAGTGTCAGGACGTCACCGTCCGGGTCACTGTCATTGGCCAGGACGTCGATTTCCACGGCAACGCCCCGAGGCGTATGCACGTTATCCGGTACAGCGATAGGCACTCCGTTCGGCTTGACCGAAATGGAGAAGGTCTGCAGTCCGGAGACACCGAAGATGTCGGTTGCACTCAGCTTCACATCGTGAACCCCAACGGATCCTTCGCCCGGCAGCCCGTAGAGCAGTCCGGTGCCGTCCCCATTGTCCTGGAAGGAAGCCCACACGGGTAGTGTCGGCGCGCTGAGCGTCAGTTGGTCCCCGTCACTGTCTACGGCCACAACAGGATATTCATAGCGGATGCCTGCCCTTGCGACGGTAACAGGGCTGCTGGTGAATTGGGGCGCGGCATTGACGACCACCGCCGCGCCATCGGTGACCGTGGCGTCAACGCCCAGTCGGTCGAAGGCAAACGAGGTCACGTCGAGCGCCGACGTGCCGGCCTCGGCAAGGGTGCCTTTGAGGTAAAGGAGGGTTCCGTCTCCCTCCAGATAGGCGTCTTCCGCATCCTGAACAAAAATGGACTGCGCCGTGGGATAGGAAACCTGCGGCGACCGACCAGCGGACAGCGTGCCAGCTGTTGAAATTCCGGAGACGGAGATGACGGAGCTGTCCCAGGAGAGACCGAAGGTATATCCCGCTACTTCGAGTCCCGAAAGATCATCTACCCTGACAGGAATCAGCACGAATGCGCCTGGGCGATCGCTTACATCGCCAACCGTAACACCGATCTCAGCAATCTGATCGGTGGCCGAGGCGGACCCGGCTCCCAACGTTGCTGATACCTCTGGGTTGTCAAAGGCGAACTCGTTCCAGGCAAGCTCTGTTGTTCCGGCGTCCCCGAACATGCCATTCAATCGAAGCAGCGTCCCCGACCCGGACAGAGGCGATGCGCCAGCGCCAACGACACGGAATACGCCTCGAGAAGGGCTGTTGGACATCGTGGTCAGATCGTCAGAGAGCGTCCCCGACGTGGCAATGCCCGTGAATTCGATCACATCGGGATCGTAGCTGATTTCGAGCTGGTAGCCCGAGACGTTACGGCCCGTCATATCCCCGACAACGATATCGAGTGTGACGGGAGAACCCACCAGACCGTCTATATCCGGCAGGGAAACAGTGATTTGTGCAGAAACCGATCCTGCCGTCCCCAGGGCGAACATCAAGGCGATGCAGGCAAGTCCGGGCAGGTTGAAAAAGCGATTGGCAAACATGGTAATACCTCTTTTGGGGATTTTGTCATCTGAGCTTCGTCGAAGTGTGCCATCCCGGAGGCGCTCCACCGGAGCGGATCTCCGGGATGGCACACGTGTGTCGACGTTGGGCACCGAAGCCCTACTTGACCAGCATCATGGTGCCGGTCATGACCTTGTCTTCCGTTACGACCTGGTAGATGTAGACGCCGGTTGGCCAGTCTCCTGCCGCCACGGTGACGTCGTGGACGCCTGCTGTCTGTCTGCCCGAGAAAAGGGTTGTGACTTTCTGGCCGAGCACGTTGTAGACGTCAATCCGAACATCCACGGTCGCAGGCAATGCGTAGCGTATCGTGGTTGAGGGATTGAAGGGGTTGGGATAATTGCCTTCCAGCCGGTAGGAGGTTGTAAGCGGATCATCCGATACCGCTTCGATGGGGCGCATGGCGCCCTCTGCTGTCTGCAGGGTACCCTTGATCGAGTGGATACCTTCTCCGGTGACTTTCAGGATCAGGCGCCCGAATTCTCCCGATTCCACCGGTTCAAGGCCGACGGCTGCCATCATCACCCGGCCGTCCTGGTCGTTGCGCATGACCATCCATTGTTCCGGCAGGTCCAGGTCCATGGATGCCACCGCTACGTGCGATGCATCAAAGGTCAGGTCCAGCTCGAACCCGGTGGTGGATCCGGCCACGAGAGGAATGATGACTTCGTGCGCCTCGGCGTCATCCAGGATGGGGCTGCGACTTTCGCTGCTGTTCTTGGCAGCCACGGCCGGCTGCTCGGCAACGCACGCCTCGTCTACAGGGAAGCAGTCGATGGATCGAACGATGTAGCGCAAGAGGGTGACGACGTCCGAAACGTTGACGCTGCCTTCTCCGGTTACATCGGCTGCCACCGAGATCTCCGCATCGATCTGCACGATGTAGCGCAGCATGGTGACGGCGTCAGCCACATTGACCGATTCGTCCGCATTGGCGTCTCCTGTCCGTCGGCCGGTCGTCACGCGCAGCCGGAAGGTTGTCTGCGCAGTTTCCGAGCCGTCCGTGACGATCAGTGTCACGTCGGAGAATCCGTGTCTGTTGGGCTCAGGATTCAGTGTGACGCTTCGATTACGCCCCATCGTTCCCTCGAGAAGGATACCAGAGACGGGGAGCAGGTTCTCGTTCGAAGAGGTGGCCGAGACCGATACCTTCCCGGGAGTAACCGTGAACGCAATGGGTCCGACGGGTACGCCGACGCCTGTTTCCTGGTCAGCGATGGCACTGATGCCCAACTCATCCGTGTGCGGCGCGGAGAGCAGGACCGTGGCAACATCGGATTGAAGTACACCATCACTGGCCACATACGTGAAGAGCAACTCTTCTACATGCTCTACCGAAGGCGTATACCGGAACGAGCCGTCCGCCTCAAGCACGAGTTCGCCAGCGGCGGGTGGTGCAACGAGCTCTGCCGTAAGCGGGTCGCCATCCGGATCCCAGTCATTTGCGAGCACGCCATTCTCAGCGTTGATCACGAGGACCTCGAGATCGACCAGCTCATAGACGTCGTCCACGGCAACCGGTGTGCCGGCTGCGACCACGGTAACCCGGAACGTCGTAGCACTACTTTCCAGGCCATCTGATACCGTGATCGTAACGTTCGCTGAGCCGGTTTCCCCGCTGACGGTGTAGAGTGTGGCGGTACGGCTTGCATCGCTTCCTTCGATCACGATCCCGACCGGGGGAAGCAAGGTTGGGTTGTCTGACTCGGCCTGGATGTGCAGGGCGTTCAGGTCGGTATCCGCATCGGCCACTGTGAAGGGCACCACGTAGGGTCCGGAGCCGGCGTGCACCGTGCGATCCGCAACGGACGTGATGTCAGGCGCGTTTATACTCTGAACCTCCAGGTCAAACTGCATCTGATCGCCACCGGAGGCGGTAGCAATCGTGATCGTTGCGAGACCCATTTCCCCAGCTGTTGTCTGCAGCGTTACGGTCCGCTGACGGCCCTCACCACCCAATGTGATGGATGTATTGGGTACGAGCGCCTGGTTGCTTGAATTGGCAATCAAACTGGCATGACCCGGGCGGACGGTAAAGGAAAGGGGACCTATCGTTTCGCCGGACTTGGCCATCTGGTCGGGAATCTGACTGATGGCTGCGGCGTGTTCCAGTGCCAGGGTTACCGTGGCTGTTTCGGAAGTCAGAGACCCGTCAAAAGCCTGATAGGTAAATGTCAGCGGTTCCTCTTCTTCTCCGCCCTCGGGAGGAGAAGACGACAGTACACCAAGGTCGGCCTGCGGCAACAGGTCGGTCTCCGAGGGGAGGGCATCGTGGGAGTGCTCATCAACCGGCACGTAGGTGAACGAGCCGTCTGGATTCAGCGTCAGGGTGCCCGTGGCCGGTGGGTCGACCAGGATGGCCGTCAACGCGTCACCATTCGGATCGGAGTCGTTGGCAAGTACGCCACTGGCGGCGTCGACGACCAACGTCTCTCCCTCGGCAGCCGTGTAGATATCATCTACGGCTACAGGGGGCTGGTTGGCCGCACCTACCGTCAGATTGAAGGTCTCGCTGGCTGTATGACCATCCTCATCCTCGACGGTAATGGTAACCTGAGCAGAGCCGAAGGCATCAGCGGCCGGAGTCAGCGTGATGGTTCTGTCCGTCCCCGAGCCCCCCAGGTCAATGTTCGCATCCGGTAGCAGCGTCTGATTCGACGAAACAGCGGTTACGGCCAGATTCTCCGCAGCTGTTACAGCATCCGACACCGTAAATGAGACAGGACCAACTGGCGTGTTTTCCAGTGTTTCCTGATCAGATATCGTGCTGATCGTCGGTGCATCGACGGCAGTTACCGTCACCATGAAGGTCTCGCTCGCCGAGAGTTCGCCATCAGATACCGTGACCGTTACAAGGGCCGTACCTGCAGCATTCGGGGCGGGTGTCAAGGTAATGGTTCGCTCGGCCGTCGATCCACCCAGCGTTATTGCGGCATCAGGAATGACACCCTGATTGTCAGAGACCGCCGTGACGATCAGATCCGCCGAGGCCGTCTCCACGTCGGCCACGAGGAAGGTGATCGGACCCACAGCCACATCCTCCGCTGTCGTCACATCTGCAATCTCCGAGATGGTCGGTGCGTCGTTGACGGCACGAACCGTTATCGTGAAGGAGGTGCTTGCAGACAGACCGTCCTCATCCCGAACCGTTACCGTTACGCCCACTGTTCCGGAGGCGTATTTCACCAGTGTCATCTTCATGACACGCATGTCACCGCCACCGTGGAAGGCTATGTTTTCGTCCGGCAGCAGGGCCTGGTTGTCGCTCACGGCCGTAACCGTCAGTCCCTCTCCGTGGGACATGTCATCCTTGACCTGGATACCGGTAATTTCCACCACATCGCCCTCGTCGGCCGTCTGATCATCGATCGCAGAGATCGTCGGCGGCATATTCTCACCGATCAGGATGCTGACCGTGGTGATAGCGGAGGTAAAGGTGCCGTCAAACGCCTGGTAGGTGAAGACGATGGTGGACTCGCCGACATTGGGATCCTGCACGTAGCTGAAGGATCCATCCGGATTGAATGACAGGGCGCCGTGCTCAGGCGGTGCAACGAGCTGTGCGGTCAGCGCATCGCCATCTACATCCGTGTCATTGGCCAAGACGCCTTCTTCCGCTGACACGATGAGCACAACGTCGTCCGCAACGCGATAGCTGTCTTCGGTAGCCGATGGCGGCGTGTTTTCAGCGCTTACCGTGAGGACGAAGGCAACGCTGTTGACGTTTCCATCGCCGTCCTCTACGGTCAGGGTAACCGTCGACTGCCCCCAGACACCCGGCGCAGGTGTCATCGTGATGGAGCGATCCTCGGCAGCGCCAGCGAGTTCAATACCCCCATCCGGCAGAACCGTCTGATTCGATGAGGAAGCCGACACCATCAATTCAGATGCCGGCGTCACGGTATCAGTAATGGTGAAGTCTACAGGTCCGAGCGGCGTATCCTGGGCCGTCACCTGGTCGGCAATGGCGCTGATGACCGGCGCATCCACCGCGCTAACGGTCAGGAGGAAGCTGGTGGATGTGGTCAGCTCGCCATCGGAAACGTAGAGCGTGACCGTCGCCAGTCCGGCCTGGTTTGCAGCCGGCGTCAGAAGAACCGTCCGATCCGAGCCGGAGCCACCCAGCAGGATGTTGCCGTCGGGGAGCAGTCGCTGGTTGTCCGATGTTGCTGACGTTGTAAGCAGATCCACATCGGTATCCATGTCGGAGACCGTGAAAGCAAGCGGTCCAACAGGTGTATCTTCCGCCGTCTCCACGTTGTCCACGCCACTGATGCCGGGAGCATCATTTACTGGCGTCACAGTCAGGACGAAGGAGGTAGAGGTTGAAAGGCTACCATCCGAGACCGTCACGGAGATGGTTGCCTGACCGGTTTGATCAGGTGCCGGCATGATGGCCAGCCCGCGATTGGCTGATCCTCCTTCGACTGCAATATTTGCATCCGGAATAAGGCTCTGATTATCCGAGCTGGCCGTGACGATCAGTGTGTTGGCCGGCGATTCGGCATCTCCGATGGTGAAGTGGATCTCTTCAGGAGGCGTGTCCTCCGCCGTTGTCTGATCGGCGATTGAGGAGATCGAGGGGGGTGAGTTGAAGGCGAGGACGGTGACGAGGACCTGTGCAAACACCTGCTCGCCATCGGCATCTTCGATGGTGTAGACGAATGAGTCCGTTCCGGAGAAGCCTGCATCCGGCGTATACACGATGTCTTGCGCCTGACCCATTCCGATGGAAGCCGTGCCATGCGCAGGATCGGCTACCTCGATGATGTCAAGAGAGGCCCCGCTGTCGTTGGCCAGGACGTCAATACGCACCGCCGTCTCATACTGCGTCGATGCCACGTCCGCTCGGGCCACGGGGGTATCCGGAGGTGTTTCGGGGTCATATACCCAGAGTTCGCGGCCGTTGACCTGGTCGCTTGCCGAGAAGAACAGGGTTCCTCCCCCGTCGGTCAACGAAAGCGGGGCCGAACTGGCTGCACCGGAGCTGATGTCCATTACCATGAAGGTGCCTCCGGGGGTGCCATCGCTTTGCCACAGCTCCACGCCAGCGGCACCGTCATTCGCCGTGAAGAGGAGTTTGTCGGATCCAGTGAGCCCGGTGAAATACATGAAGGCCGGTTCGCCATCGGCACGGACATCCTTCACCTTGACGGTGCCTTCTTCGGTGCCGTCACTTTTCCACAGCGCCGTGCCTTCTTGGGTGCCATCATTGGCAGAAAAGAACAGGCGACTGCCTGCCGCTACCAGGTTGGTTGGTAGGGACGGTGCGTCACCTACCCAGATATCCTTGACCAGTCGCGTTCCGGCCATGGTGCCATCACTGGCCCAGAGCTCCGCCCCCTGCAGGCCGTTCTCAGCCGCAAAAAAGAGTTGGTCGCCAACGACAGTCACATGCTTGGGTGCGCCGTCACCGGCCGTGTTGATGTCCTTGACCATGAACGTACCCGCTTCCGTGCCATCCGACGTCCATAGCTCTGCGCCGAACGCGGCCGAGTTGGCCGGGAAGTAGATTCGATCGCCCATCACTACAAACCGTTCGGGCGAAGATCCTTCGATGCCCGGATTGATGTCCTTGACCAGTTCGGTGGTGGTACCGTCCGTGCGCCAGAGTTCGTCGCCATGTTGACCGTCATCGGCCCGGAAGTACACCCATGCGCCAAGGACGGTGTGCCAATGGGGAGAGGATGATCCGGCGCCGGGATTGATATCCATTACCATGAACGTTCCCTCCGGGGTGCCGTCGCTTCTCCACAGTTCAGACCCATTCGTGCCGTCATCCGCCATGAAATAGGCTATTCCGTCCATGACGCCGATATGTTCGGGATGGGAGCCATCGGCGCCCGGATGGATGTCACGGGTCAACCGGGTCCCGGCAGCCGTGCCGTCCGTGACCCATACCTCGTCCCCACTCGTGCCGTCATTGGCTCGAAAGAAGAGAAGGCCGTTTCCTGCGGCGAGCCAGCTCGGATCGGAGTCCTCCAATGGATTGATATCCGCAACGAGGACAGTTCCCATCGCTGTCCCGTCCGTTTTCCAGAGCTCGATGCCCATTCCTTCGTTGTCGCCGGCGAAATACATCTGCCCGTCCATCCAGGCGAATTCTTTCGGTGCCGAACTTTCTCCGCCGACCCATATGTCCTTGACCAGGGTCTGGGCAAATGTGGTCGGGATGGTTAGCGCTGCTATGGCAAGCAGTAGAATCGTAACACGCGTTTTCATGGCCGGTGCCTCCATTGCACTGTCATTGAATCTTCCTCCAGGTGTAGTAGACCTGACAGCTCGGTCAGCAGCAGGTCCACGTGCATTTGAGGAGCATTCTATCAGCCAGATGGGCCGTGCTTCGACAGGGAAAGTGGATTCTTCGATCGGAGAAATGCCGCAACACGGTCCCCTTCCAATGCTCAGGCAGATATCGGTGGATGCCCTGATCGGGCTGAGCAAAAGGCGCTTTTCCGGGCGCCTTGGAGGGTTATCCAGGATGGGTGACCGAGCCGTTCGTGGTTGCTTTGCCCAGGGCCTCTTCAGCATGCCCCTCATCCGGGCAAACAGGCTTCCCCGGCATCGTCGCAGCCGTCGCCTGCGTTGATTGCTCCAGCAGCAGACCCTGTTCACCCGTGGGGCACATCGCTCGTGTGTCCGATTGCCGGAGCGGCACCATGAAAACACGTTGTACCAATCTTGTCTCGGCAGGCCTTCTGGTCTTTCTGGTGGCCATGCCGAATACCGCCCTTGCGCAGCAGGGCGCCATGCTTCACACCTGGCCCGACTCCTTGATCCTGCAGACCTATACGGGGACCATCATCATGGACGACTCAGGAACCCGGTCGGTGTATTTCCTGGATACGGACGGCGACGAAGCAGCCGATTATCATCTTTCATTCGGCCCGTGGTGGTATGTGCCCGACAGTGGGGCCGAGCGGCCTTCGGATGGCGATATGGTGACGGTTGTCGCTGCCGAGTGGGATAGCCAGATCCCGAATACGCTCATGGTGTTCGAACTGGATGGTCTCGTATGGAGGGATCCGGTCGAGTATGGACGCTTCGGATGGAACAGCCTTCCCGTCTGGGAGCCGAGCGTACCGCTCATCACTGTTACGGGCATTGTCCACGTGGATACCACCTATTTCTATCACCACTGGTATCTGGATACGGACGATGATGACGTCGTCGATTACCAGCTTGGGTTCGGTCCGCCGTGGTTCGAGCCGGAATCTGGTGCCGTCCGACCGGAGGAAGGGCAGGAGGTCACCGTTACCGGGCGGGTGCACTACACCAGTGGAATTGACATGCTGGCCGTTTTCGAGCTGGACGGTCTCCTGTGGCGGGAAGCCCGGAAGCCCTCTCCGTGGGCAGGTACCTGGATGCGCAAGGACATGATACAGCATGCCTATTCGCATGCGCGCAACGACAGTGCCAGTTGGATACAGTTCCCTCCCGGAGCCATGACGCGTGGCAGCGGGCAGCATGGAAGCGGCATGGGCTCGTATGCGTGGCCTGACTCAGCTTACGTCGAGTTCTGGCGCATTCACCCCGACAGCCTTCCTGGTGCCCAGTATCAGGAGCAGAACCGATACCGGTTCACGGCGCACTACCTGAACATGCACGATCCCCAGGGAAACGGGATGATGAATGGCCGCTATGGTAGTCAGGACGGTCGGATCCAGTTTGCCCAGAGGGCACGGTTGCGGCTGCATTACGACGATCAAGAGCGCGAGCGCCAGTATCTACATCGAAGTACGATCCGCGTCGAGGCATGGAATCGGGAGACCCACCAATGGGACATTGTGGAAGGTGTTACCGTGGAAACAGATGAGAACAGTGTCAGCTTCGAGCCGGAATCAGTGTACATGTATTACGCTGTGTCCGCCTCCAGTGCTGCTACCGATGTCGAGCCGGGAGAAGCCCTTCCTTCCTCCTTCATGCTGGGGCAGAACTTTCCAAACCCGTTCAATCCCATCACGAATATTCCGTTCACGCTGGAGCGATCACAGCCGATTACGCTGCAGGTGTTTGATGCGCTTGGTCGATGGGTGGAGACGGTGGTCGAGGGGCATATGCCTGCGGGGTCGTACACCATTCGATTCGATGCCCGGGACCTTCCGAGCGGCGTCTACATGTACCAGATTCGGGGCGGAACCTGGGTGATGACACGCCCCATGACCCTTCTCAGATAACGCCCTCACGGGGCGCCCTGAGTCAGCTCCCATTCCGGTACGGCGAGAGGGGGGACACTGCGTCAGTACCGGACACCGGCCGGGTGCGGC
>Ga0181594_10004304_pt1 | contig 12676 bp, 11 predicted proteins | sample 071ome_18_FD_145603 | JGI IMG/M metagenome (GOLD analysis project Ga0181594, IMG submission 145603) | Coastal salt marsh microbial communities from the Groves Creek Marsh, Skidaway Island, Georgia - 071413BT metaG (spades assembly) | ecosystem: Environmental > Aquatic > Marine > Intertidal zone... | reverse complement strand
TCGCCCGACTGATTCAGCTTTGATTTGCCGCCCTATTTGAATGGTTCTTAGCGTGCTATTTGCCATTCATATCAGTTTGCCTGGCGACAATAGAGTGCTGGAACCACCTGATCCATTCCGAACTCAGCAGTGAAACGGTGCATCGCCGATGGTAGTGTGGGGTCTCCCCATGTGAGAGTAGGTCATCGCCAGGCTTCTAAATCAAAAGGGTCACCCAACGGGTGGCCTTTTTTTTGACCTGCGGGCGAGTTCTGGACGAGAGTTTATTGACTCCTGCGATTTGCGTAAAAAAACTAGGGGTGCTCTGAGGCGCGCTATCTCCACAAGTTTTTGCAACCTAGCCCCAGAAGAGCCAGGCCCGCAGAGGTGTCCGGCCGCTACGCAAATTCAGCATCGTGGTATTGCGCGCAGCTTTACCCAATTAAGAGAATTCAACATCCAAGTTTGCGGTAAATCCTCAAACGGCCAAAACCCCTGTGCTTCTCAGTAACTATTCGGTGTCTTATTGGAGGCTAGTTGAGGCTTCAGTGTGCATCGTTGGAGTCCGTCCGTTATTGTCTATGGCGGGCAAGTATTGGGCGAGAACACTGGTGTGCCATCAGCACATATTTCGTCGGGTCTTTCTACATCGCAGTCGAGTATTTGGTAGAGATAGTTTCCGTCGGGTAACGTGAGTTTGATCTCGACCATGTCTGGGTCAGCCGCTGACTCTTCCGAGGCGATATCCGTCGCGACTCCAAAGGTGTGCGCCCATGCTCCTGCTCGACTCGAGCCGGGGTACGGCAGTCTCACTTCTTCGTTAATTACTGCGCAGCCTCCAGATCCCTTGACGCTGATTATGGAATTCGGCGGTGGCGGATTGTTGAAGTAGTCGGATACATAAAGAGTATAGGAACTGCCGCCTTTCAAGGCGCCGGTCACCTCCCGCTTAAAGTTATTAATGACCAGAAAACCAAATCCGTCGACAGAAGGGCTCAGAATTACTTGAACTGACGAAGAAAGGTGGAGAAGGTCCCGTGAACAAATGCCAACAGCCGCGTCGACCTCTCTGCATAGTACGCCGTTATATAGGCCATCAGGCAATGAGGAGCCCGCCGGCGCTCCTGGCGAGTCATTAAGGTCAAACACGCCATTATTGTTGAAGTCAAAATAAAATTCTTCGAGGCCTGCCAAGCAGATATCGTCTGCACTTGCGGGGTCAACGCAGTTCTCTCGTTGGGCTGGGGTATATAGGCCATCCTCATTATGGTCAGTAAACGCCTCGGTCAGATTAGTCCACCGCTCTCCTTCGTCGTAGAAGCCATTGCCATTGCTGTCTACAAAACTTTCCTCGCCGTTTACTATGGCCGTAATGGTGCTTCTTCCTCCACGGGGGGCACCGGGCGGGTTGATTGAGGGGTCACCAATATCGTCTGGACATGGCCCGTGGTTGACGCTGTGAGAGGGACAGTCGTAACGGTTGGGTGTCGAAGCGTCGAGATTCTCATTGATAGTGATAGGCGCCGAGTACTTTGCAACAGTCGCAGATGCTCTCGGGTTCTGGCTGTTCCATATTACTGCGCAATCGCCGTCGACAGTGAGGCAACTACCTACCACTCGCCCGTACTCAGTGGTAAAGGTAACCGCTGTCCCGTCTGGAACCGGATTATTGAATTTATCTGCAAGTCTTGCTTGTACTCTTGAGCAGAGGCCATCCTCCGCGAGACCACCGGAATAAGCTGCGCCGCATGTCGCTGTATCAGACGCGTGTGACCCACCATAAGGAATGTAGTGCGTCGCTGTCAGGGAGATTGAATTCTGATCTGCCACGCCCGTCGTGACCACTAAAGTTTTTGAAACGGTGCTCGGTTCATCAGAGTCTCGTTCGCCATTGTCGTTGAGGTCAACATAGGCGAGTACTTGAATGGGGCTTGCCACGGATCCAGAAAGTATCCGAGTTGAGACGACGCCATCCACACCCGATACAGCGGTGTAGCGCGTTGACCGACCGGCGGCCTCGTCTTCGGCATTCGCGAATTCACAGTAATTAAGCCCTTGGCAAGAAAGGGCAGAGTTCCCCACTCCCTGTAGTAACGAGAAATTCACGCGCGCCCCGACTACTGGGTTCATGAGGCTGTCTGTAACGTTGAAGAATATGTTCGCCGCTTCTGTCAAGTCAGAAGCCGATCCCGTGCCCCGGATTCCAATAATCTTGGTTGTGGTGCGCTCAGAGTTGAAGCTTATGACCTCACCCCGTATGGGTGCGATGCTAATCACACCTGTTGCCTCGGCTCCAGAGGATAACAGCCTGGCAGTGACCTTTTCCTCTCCTTCGCACCCGTTAGCTGTGAAGTTCACCGTAATCGTGGAGCCCAACGTAACCGGGCTGGGGGGGTCCAATGTCGCCAAGTCGCCAAATAAACAATTACTCGTAAACGACAGACTTTCTTGAGTAGTTACCGCCTCTAGATTCTCATCCACCACCACCAAAGTGAGTGCCGCTGTGCCGCCGGCTGATATCTGACCAGAGGGAGAAACTTTAATCGTTCCCTCTACGAAAGATCCAGAGTTATCAATGAAGCCTAGCTTTCGCTGCGCCGCTGGTACCTTTGTGGTAACTGAAAAGCTCAGTGAGCCGTCAGTCTCGACGTCATCATGTGTCACGCTAGCTGTCAGGGTTCCCGCGCCATCAACGCCATCTACTTCAACGTAGAGAATTGCGATGCCGTCGCCATCAGTGAGCGCAGTTCCACTCTCAGGGACAAGGCGGCCTATGGTCGTCTGGGCGGTTACCAATTTCTGGGTCAATGCGTCTCCGCCGGGGGACGAGACTTTTATGCGAAAAACACCACTGCTCAGAGGAGTTATTTCGGTGGTTTCGCGCCCCTGAAGATCGGTGAGGGTGATGTTGATCTTCGCACCCTCGGGTGGGGCCGCCGGCACAAAACCGGTGCCATTGTCTTCGGTGCCACCGCCGCCGCCACACGCGGTAACAAGTGCAGCGGTCGCTGCAAAGGTTGCCAAACGGTTCATCTTCCTGATCCACCCTTTGATCATCGTTATTCTCCAAAATCCATTTAATTGACCGAGGCTGAAAGCAACCCGTCTAACCCTATTTTTGCTATTGAGTTAAAACAACCAGCAAAAGATATCACGCGAGGCTAATAAAGCCTGTGTATTACTGCCACTCTAAAGACTTTGGGGGCTCGAGGAGCGCGCATATCCAGACAAAGACGACACTGCTATTCTCCTCGCATGCCCGACTCAGAACCGCATTCTGCCTCAGTGCTCGCTATCAGCGTGGTGCTGTATCACAGCCCGCTTGCGCAGCTGAGGGCGCTAATAGAGTCTATTGATGTAGCCCTGAGGAGAGCCCGATTGGCAAATGTGCCGCTGGTTTTAGTCGACCACAGTGGAGTCGAAAACTACCAGCGCGACTGCCGGGCACTGTGCGACGCTTTTGCTCTTCGTGAAACCCTCCAGCTCGCTTTTGTCGCGGCGCCAGCCAATAAGGGTTATGGCGCCGGCCAGAACCGAGCGCTCTGCGAGGTTGAGAGCCCCTATCATTTGGTGCTGAATCCTGACGTCGAACTTGCTGAGGACGCCATTGCCCTGGCGCTCGCGACGCTGGAATCCCGCAAGGACATTGCGCTACTTGCCCCGCGAGGGTTCAGCGAGGCGGGTACTCCCGAGTATCTGGCCAAAGGCTACCCGTCAGTCGCGGTATTGGCTCTGCGGGGGTTCGCGCCGAATTGGTTGCGACATCGCTTTCCTCGCAGTCTCGCACGTTACGAACTCAGGCAAGATCCGTCGTTAGACGCGCTCAGGGAGATTACCCTGGCCTCGGGATGCTGTATGTGGATCCGCCGGGAATGGCTGGATCGCGTGGGTGGCTTCGACGAGCGGTTTTTCCTGTACTTTGAAGATTACGACCTCTCGCTCAAATTAGCCAAATGGGGTGGTGTGCTCGAGCATCGCGACATTCATATTGTTCATCATGGAGGCGGCGCGTCGCGCAAAGGTATGCGTCACGTGATGTGGTTCGTGGTGAGCGCTACGCGATTTTTTAATCGTTGGGGATGGCGATGGTTCGGTTGAGACACCCATCAGTGACATAATGTAGCGATGACTGAGTCTGAAAAAATGGAGAGCGCCTCACAGGCCCAGTGGCAGGCTGAGTGCGCGCGACGAGCTTTACTAGCGCACCTGGGCATTACGCCGCTGGTGAGCCGTCAGGATCCCGTAGGCGCCCGTCCGGCCGCCCGATTATTGACGCCGCTCAATGCTGATCAAGTGCTCACCCAGATATCGGGGGATTCGGGCGACATGGCCGCGGACCAATTGCGCGCGTTGATCCGTGAGAGTGGAGATGCACAACCCGAGTCTCAGCAGGCCGCGGTTCTCACGAGCGAGGTATCGGCGGCGCCTCTCGCTGTGACGTCAGTTGCGGTGGCGACCCGCGTATCGGTGCTGGTGGTGACGACCGCAGACATTGTGTGGGTGGAGACGCTGGAAGATCAGCTGTTAAGGCAGGAGCAATTGCAGCTGATCGCGGCGATGGCGCGCGCAATACGGGGTGCTAGCGTGTCGTCCCGCCACCAACAGTTCGACTGGCCGCCGGCCGAGAATAGTGCAGCACTTCAGGCCGGTGGGTTTCAGGACATGCTGTCCGGATTTATGCAGCGATTGGTGACAGACCACGATTCACAACACGTCATTTATCTGGGCCCGGTCGACGGCATGCCCGCACTCTCATTGCAAACCCATGGGCTGCCCTCCAGTCTTGATATGTTGCGCGAGCCTGCGCTAAAGCGGCAGGCATGGTCAGTTTTGAAGCCCTTGCGCCTTGGTATCTGATCCGAGCTTTGCCATAACTCAGCTTCGGGTAGGTGACGAAACGGCGCTTCAAGCACTCTACGAACCCGCAGCGGACAACAGCGCTCAGGGTCCAACGCTGACGTTTCTCGCGGGTTTGCTCAAAAAGCCCCAATGCCGCGCTTGGTCACTGTGTGATCGCGATACCCCCGTGGGAGCGATTTGGTATCAGTGCGTTGCCCCAGGGGCGGAGCTGATAGATCTCCGCATCCTTCGGGCGTGCAGACGACGAGGATACGCAAACCACTTACTCAGAGAGACGCTGCATACGCTCGCGGCAGAGAAGATCAGTCGAGTCGACCTCGAGGTGCGCGAATCGAATGTCCCAGCGCGGCAGCTTTATGGCGCGCACGGGTTCGTGATGACCGGTCGGCGACGTAAATATTACCCTTCGTCTTCGGGCCGCGAGGATGCGATCCTCATGTCATTGGCTTTGTCATCGAGAGACGCGTCGCAATGAATATTGTCGAGACCGAATACTGGTGCCTGATGTTGCCGCCTGAGTGGTCTGCGGAGCAGGACGATGACGTGATTCGCATCTTCGATCAGGACGACATCGGCGAGCTCGCGCTCACCACCCTGGTGCGGGAGCCCGACGCGGGAGCCGCTAGCATGCCTGATCAGTTAGCGGCGGAGGAATCACCCGAGGTCACCCTATGGTCTGATGCCAGTTTCGGCAGTTTTTCTGGGGTTACCGGCGGCTTTGAGGAGGATGATGCCGTCGTTAGAGAGTGGTACCTGAGCCACGATCCTGTGTTGCTTTACATTACTTACGTTTGCGACAAGGAAGACGCTGGGATGGATGACGCCGCGGTGGATGAAATTCTGGGGACGTTGGTTGCAGGTGACGCGATTTCAGACGAGCAAGCAGTGGCCGTAACTGAATAGCGCCTTGCTCAGGAGATCGTGCCGGTCACCCGTACACGTTTGCTGCCCGCAATGGGCTCCTCGATCTGCGCCCGGGCGCGCCGATCCAAGGTCGTATCAATCTGGTTTTTCAGTGCGATCAAACATCCGGTCACCAAGAACGCTCCTGGCGGCAGAATTGCAACCAACAGCGGGTAATCAATGGAAAACACTGTCCATCGCCAGTGCTCTGCGCCCGCTCCAAAGAGCAGCTGCATATCGGCAAACAGTGTTCCCGTGCCGATGAGTTCCCGGATCGCTCCCAGGATCACCAATACCGCGCCAAAGCCGATTCCCATAATGAAGCCATCATAGAGTGCGGTCGGCAGCGGGTTTTTTCGGGCAAAGGCATCTGCGCGGCCGAGGATGATGCAGTTGGTTGTAATCAACGGCAGGAATATTCCGAGTATCTGATAAAGCTCGTAGCTGTAGGCCTGCATGAGTAGCTCGGTCACCGTAACGGCGGCGGCAATAATCATCACAAATACCGGCAGTCGAATGGTGTCAGATACCAGACTGCGGATCAGCGAAACCGCGGTATTTGAGACAACCAAAACAAACAGAGTGGCGGCTGCGAGCCCGAGCGCATTCACCGTAGAAGCCGTTACCGCAAGAAGCGGGCACAGACCGAGTAACTGCACCAGGGCGGGATTGTTTTTCCACAGGCCGTTGAGCGTGAGTTGACTGAAAGACACGTGACTCATGAGGCATCCGCCGGTATTTCAAAAAGAACATCGTTGTTGGAGGCAGCGTACTCCAACGCCCGGCGTGTAGCGAGGATCACCGCGCGAGGCGTGACTGTCGCGCCGGTGAATTGGTCGAAAACGCCGCCCTCTTTTTTTACTGCCCACGATGGTGGTGGTGGGTCGGCCAAGCTGCGATTCTCAAAGCCCAATATCCATTGCGACTTTCGCCGGTCGACTTTGTCACCCAAGCCGGGTGTTTCGCGATGCGCCACCACGCGAACACCGGCAACGGTCCCGTCGTTGCGAATACCCACCAGCGCTCGAATGTCACCGCTGTACCCGTCTCGCGCAGTGACTGGCAATATAACGCCGATGACGTTCTCACCCCGACGCACGCGATAGCCCTCGCGGGTCTCGCGAATGCCGAGCAATGGCGTGTCTGCGGCAACTGAAAACGTATCGTCGACGATATCGTTATCGTGTGTTTCGGCTGGGAAGATTTCCAGCAACTGTCTCGCTTCCGCGCGACGCACTTCCTGCTCAATCTGCGCTTCAGTGCGCAGGTAGGTCCAACCAATAGACAATGAGGTGATGGCGGCAAAGGCAGCCAATACCGTGCCGCTAATGCCAATTGACGCGAGCCCCTTCATGGATCTCTGCTCCGCGTGCCATACACCGTCGGTTGGGTATAGTGATCAATAAAGGGCGCGCAAAAATTCAAGATCAGCACCGCAAAGGCGACGGCGTCCGGGTAATTACCGAGCACGCGGATTAAATAAACCAGAAGCCCAATCAGGGCGCCAAAAATCAAGCGGCCGCGATTGGAAACCGCCGAGCTTACTGGGTCAGTAATGATAAAGAAGGCTGCAAACATCGTCGCGCCGCTAAACAGATGAAACAGTGCGCTACCGCCACTCTCGGAGCTGCCGCCGTCATACCCCATCAGTGCACTGAGGCTCAGCGCCACCAGCATCGCAATGGGTGCATGCCAGGTGAAGATGCGCCGGTACAAAAGCCAAGCACCTCCGGCGAGAAACGCCAGGTTGACTTCAAACCAGCCAACGCCCGCCCATCCCGAGAGTTCCGCACGCTCCGTCAGCAAATCGTCAAACAGCAAACCTGTATTTTGCCGCAGTAGGTCCAAAGGCGTGGCTGCCGTTACCGCATCAATGCCACCGGGTGCGAACAGGTGCTGCCAGGTCTCGACGAGCCCCGGGACGTCGCCAAGCCCAAGGGGTGGCGCCCAGTGACTCATTTGCACTGGGAAGGAAATCAGCAATACCACGTAGCCCACCATGGCGGGATTAAACGGGTTATAACCGAGTCCGCCGAAAACCTGTTTGCCAAGTAGCACGGCTGTCAGCACCCCGATCACAATCAGCCACCAGGGAGCATAGGGGGGTAGGGCAATACACAGCAGTGTCGAGGTGACCAGCACGCTCAGGTCACTCACGGCAGCGCGGGGGTCGCGGCCGCGCAGCGCCGTCACTGCATACTCACACCCCACGGCCAGTGCGCCGCCAAAGATAATATTGGCTAGCGTGCCGGGTCCAAAGAAGTAGGTCATAACGGCAACGCCGGGGAGTGTTGCCAGCAAGACGTCACGCATGACCGCGGAGACTTGGTGCTGCCCGGACGCATGGGGCGAGGTGACCCGGATCAGACTCATGGGGTCTTATCCTGCTCTGCTTTGCGCGCCTTGGCACGCTCGATGGCCGCCTGAATCGGGTCGGCACCTTCCTCATCCGCTTTACTTTCTGCCGCCGCTTTGCGCGCAGCGCGTTTGGCCTCCCGCGCCGCATGCTCCGCATCGAGTCTCGCCTGACGCGCCTCGAAGCGGTCGCGGGAATTATCAGACCGCTTTCTTTCTTGTTCGCTGTCGCGAATTTGCCCCTTGGCTGCGCGGTAGTACTGCACCAACGGAATCTGGCTGGGGCAGACATAGGCGCAGGCGCCGCATTCGATGCAGTCAAACAACCGATGCTCGGTCAGTTGCTCTTGGTCTTTCGCGCGCGCATACCAGTAAAGCTGTTGTGGCAATAGCGAAGCCGGGCACGCCTCAGCGCAATGACCGCAACGAATACAGGGTTTGGCGGGGCCCGGTAACGGCAGTTCGGACAAAGTGGGCGCCAGCAAGCAGTTGGTGATTTTGGTAATCGGAGCGCTGAGATCCGATACGGCAAAGCCCATCATCGGTCCCCCGTGAATAATGCGTTGCTCGGCGCCCAGCGTCAGTCCAGCCTCGACCAATAAATCCTCGATCGGTGTTCCCAGACACGCCATAACGTTGCCCGGTCGCGCCAAGGCCTCTCCCGTGAGCGTCACGATGCGATGAGTTAACGGCCTGCCTTCGCAGATGGCTTGTCGCGCTGCGACGGCGGTCCCGGGGTTCACGCATACCAGTCCGATGTCGGCGGGTATCCCGCCGGAGGGGACCTGCTGTCCCGTCAGGATCTCAATGATCTGCTTTTCGCCGCCCGAGGGGTATTTGGTGGGGAAGGTCGCTACCTCTATGTTCGCACCTGCTTCCAAGGCTGCGGCCTCAACGCGCGCGATCGCTTCGGGCTTGTTGTCCTCGATGCCAATCAAAATATGACCCGCGCCGACCACGTGCGCCAAAATCTGCGCGCCTTCAATGAGCGCTGCTGCCTGACACTGCATGAGCGTATCGTCGGCAGTGATATAAGGCTCGCACTCTGTGCCGTTGACGAGCAGTGTTTCGATGGGACGAGCCGGGCCCAGGTTGAGTTTGACCGCGGTGGGAAACCCTGCGCCGCCCATCCCTGCAATGCCGGCATCGCGAATGCGCTCGATCAGTGCTTCGGGGGAGAGTTCCCGCCAGTTAGTAACGCCGCTCATTAGCCGCCACTCATCCTTGCCATCGGTTTCGAGCACGATACAAATATCTTGGAGTCCAGAGGCATGGGCAAGGGGGTAGGGTGCGACATCGATAACTCTGCCAGAAGTTGGCGCGTGCACAGGCACGCTCATCGCGCCTTGCGCCTCGGCCATCAACTGTCCCCCCAGCACCGACTCACCAACCGCAACGACCGCTTTTGCGGGCACTCCCAAATGCTGCCTAACGGGTAACATCAATGTCCGGGGAATCGCCGCGTCGCGGAGTTCACCGGGTCTAGATAGCGACTTCCGGTCGGGAGGGTGGATGCCACCGTGAATATCGTGGATGGCTCTCATGCCGCGTCCTGCCGGTGCGCGTCGCTGGCAATAACATCGAAACGCGGCGCACGATCAGCAGGTAGTGGCCAATGCCAGTAGCCGATACCTTGTTTCCGGGGGATGAGGTCGATGCAGTCGACTGGGCAGGGTTCAATACAGAGATCGCAGCCCGTGCACTCGTCAGCGATGACGGTGTGCATGACTTTAGCGGCACCCAAAATTGCGTCGACCGGACAGGCCTGAATGCATTTGGTGCAACCAATGCATTCGTCCTCGCGAATCCAGGCCACCACGGGTTCTTTCTCAACGCCGTGTTCCGCGTCGAGTGGTTGTGGTTCGACATCCAGCAAATCGGCCAGCGCCTGAATCGTCTCTTCACCGCCCGGCGGACATTTGTTGATGGCGTCGCCCTCGGCAATAGCCTCCGAGTAGGGGCGACAGCCGGGGTACCCACACTGTCCACACTGGGTCTGGGGCAGCAATGCGTTAATTTGCTCACTAATCGGGTTGCCTTCGACTCGGAAGCGCACCGCGGCGTAGCCCAGTAACGCACCAAATACCGCGCCGAGGCAGAGCAATGCGAGCAGTGCGCCGAGTAGCGGCTGATCTGCAAGTAGCGCAGGCATCAAATCAGCCCCGCAAATCCCATAAATGCAAGCGAGGCCAGCCCGGCAGTAATCATGCCAATGGCGGCTCCTTGAAAAGGCTCCGGCACATCAGCGACGGCGAGCCGCTCGCGCATGGCCGCAAACAGCACCAGCACCAGAGAAAATCCCAGTGCCGCTCCCAGCCCATAGAACAGCGACTCGATAAAGTTATGGGCTTGATTGATGTTGAGGAGGGCAACGCCAAGGACGGCGCAATTGGTGGTAATGAGGGGCAAAAAGACACCCAGTACCCGATGCAGTAACGGGCTGGTCTTGCGCACGACCATCTCGGTAAATTGCACCACGACGGCGATAACCAGAATGAAACTGATGGTTCTCAGATAGGCGAGATCGAGGGGGATCAGCAAATAGTTGTATGTAAGATAGCTGCACACCGATGCCAAGGTGAGGACAAAAGTGGTGGCGACGGACATGCCCATTGCGGTCTCAAGTTTGTTGGACACGCCCATGAAGGGACAGAGTCCAAGAAACTGTACCAGCACAAAATTATTGACCAAGACCGCACCCACCAACAGCAGCGCGATATCACCCAGCATCTCATCCCCCTGCGGCGAACACGTATCGACTCAAAACCGCAATAGTAGGCAATATATCAGGTGTCTGGCAGGAAGTATTTCCTCGCGACGCCTTCGATCTTGACGACATTGAAGTCCTGCGCGCCGCGTTAGGCGCCGCTTTTGCTCGCCTCAACCATGGCGGCTACGACTTCGGCATCGACTCGTTGCAGCAGGGGCTCGAAGGGGGCTAGCTGATGGGCTTCTAGGGGGCGATCGAGCGCGGTCCAGTCCAGAGACGTTTGCAAGAATGCTTCTGCCTTGGACGCCATTGCGGGAAGCACGGGTTTCAAGTAAGTCGCCAGTGCGCGGAACAAGTTGATCCCGACAGAACATACGGCCTGCACCTCGGCTGACTGGTTCTCGTCTTTCGCCATGACCCAAGGTTTTTTGTCGTCAATATACTGGTTGGCGCGATCCGCCAGTGCAATCACTTCACGCATAGCGCGATTAAATTCTCGCCACTCATAAAGCGCAGCAATGTCCTCGCCGGCATCGATAAACGACTGCACCAGTGCCGGCTCGGCACAGGTGGCGCTCATCTGATTGTCGAACCCCTTGCGTAGAAAACCCGCGCAGCGGCTGGCGATGTTGACCACCTTACCAATGAGGTCGGCGTTAACGCGCTGCACAAAATCTTCCAGATTCAAGTCGATATCGTCTACGCCGGCTGACAATTTCGCGGCGAAGTAGTAGCGGATAAATTCCGGGTCGAGGTGTTGGAGGTAGGTTTCCGCGAGAATAAAAGTGCCGCGGCTCTTCGACATCTTGACGCCGTTGACCGTCAGAAACCCGTGCGCATAAACGGCTGTGGGTTGTCGGAGTCCCGCGCTGTCCAGCATTGCAGGCCAGAAGAGCCCATGGAAATTGACAATGTCCTTGCCGATGAAATGATAAAGCTCGGTATCGCCGCCTGGCATCCAATAGGCATCAAAATCATCGCCCTGCTCGCGGCACAGGACCTCGTGGCTGGCGATATAACCAATGGGCGCATCGAGCCACACATAAAAATATTTGTCGGGATACCCGGGAATTTCGAAGCCGAAGTAGGGGGCGTCACGGCTGATGTCCCAGTCCTGTAGACCGGCGTCAAGCCACTCTCTCAGTTTGTTGGCAATGGGTGGTTGTAGCTGGCCGCTAGAGATCCATGCGGTCAGTAATGCCTCAAAGTGCCCCAGCTGGAAAAAAAGGTGGCTGGAGACTTTATCGACAGGCGCTGCACCGGAAAGCGCCGATACCGGATCAATCAGATCGGCCGGCGAATAGGTCGCGCCACAAGCCTCGCAATTGTCACCGTATTGGTCCGGCGCCTTGCACTTGGGGCAGGTGCCTTTGATAAATCGGTCCGCAAGAAACAACCCCTTCTCGGGATCGTAGGCCTGCGTGATCTCGCGCACCGCAATATGCCCCGCCTGTTCCAAACGGGTGAAGATCGTCTCTGACCAGCGCTGGTTTTCCGGTGAATGGGTCGAGTGATACTGGTCAAAGGAAATTAAAAAACCCGCGGAATCGCGCTCGTGATTGGCTTGAATAGCCGCGATATGCGCTTCGGGTGATCGGCCCGCCGCCTCTGCGGACAGCATGATCGCGGTGCCGTGCGCATCATCTGCACACACGTAGCGGCAGGCGTGACCGCGCGAGCGCTGAAATCTCACCCAGATATCGGTTTGGGTTTGCTCGAGCATATGCCCCAGATGCAAAGGTGCGTTGGCATAGGGCAATGCCGAGGTCACCAATATTTTTCGCTGGGGAGCGCTCATGAAACCCTCTGTCGGGTGTTGGAAGGCGCGCAGTCTAACGGATTTTGGCTGTTTTCGCTGTGTGGGAGTGA
>Ga0181594_10004295_pt1 | contig 12700 bp, 9 predicted proteins | sample 071ome_18_FD_145603 | JGI IMG/M metagenome (GOLD analysis project Ga0181594, IMG submission 145603) | Coastal salt marsh microbial communities from the Groves Creek Marsh, Skidaway Island, Georgia - 071413BT metaG (spades assembly) | ecosystem: Environmental > Aquatic > Marine > Intertidal zone... | reverse complement strand
TTCACGCCTGTTGCAAACTGGATCAAAGCCAATGGAGCAAAATTCGACATAGCGAAAAATGCCGCCTTCATCGCCGCAGCCGGCGCGCTGGCCGTCAACATTTTCCGGGCGCTGAGGTTCCTGGGGCCGATCAAGCGCGGTGCGGGCCTTCTGGGCGCTGATATTGCCACCCGCCGGCAAGACCTCGACAACCTGATCCAGGCGCAGGGACAGCGCGTGTCGGATATCGCCGCGGAGGTCGAAATTCAATCCAAACGGCTTGAAGATGCACAATTGCGTGCCGATGCGGCCCGGGCTACACCTAGCGCGCGGGCGCGCTCGCCATTCGGCGATTCCGCTGACGGACCGCCGCAACGGGCGCGGAATTTTCTTTCCGCAATTGCGGCCGGCGTGTCGGCCAGCAACGAAAGCAATGCGCCCGCACGTATCGTTGTCGCCATCGACAACCTCGACGCGCTCCCATCGGAGAAGGCAAGCGCCTGGCTGCAACAGGTAAAGCCCGTGCTGGCAACTACGGGGTTCGCCAGTATCGTTGCCGTAAATCCGCATCACATCGCCGCCGCAAAAATCGATGACGGCCGGGGAGTGTCGTTTGACGAAGGCATAGCACGAATCGCGCAAGTGCTATTTCGGCTTGGAGGCGATGCAAATGTCGGGTTCGGAAAATTCGTACGCAGCATGCTTGGCGAGACGGTCGCTGACAAACCAGTGGCGATAGACGCTTCCCGTTCGGCGCTTGATGAGCCCATGCGTCCTGGCGAAGCGGAATTGCTCGCCTCGCTGGCTGACCTGGCCGGAGACAGCCCAAGACTGGTCAAGCGGTATGTCAATGTCTACCGGTTGTTGCGGGCGGGATCTGTAACCTTCGCGCCGCAAATACTTGCCCTCGCTGTCCAGACCGGCGCCCGGGAAAACGAACGGCAGGTATTGGAAAAGCTTCTCGAACCACTGGCCGACGACGATCCAGTTCCGGCACCGGAGGTTATCGATTCCCGGATAGCTTTTGCTTTGAAAGAAGCAACAGCCCGTCACGCCGGTCCACTGACGGCTGGCGCCTTGCGCGCAGCACTCGCGGAAGCGGCGCGCTACAGCGGCCGCTTTTGAAAAACGCTGCGAGCGTTGCGCGCGGCATGCAGCTCAAAAGGTGCGCCACAGCGCCGCGATATACCCTTTGTCGCGGCGGGCGCGGCGGGCGGCAAATGTCGTAAACATGCCAGCCTGCGCCGACCAGTTCTGCGCGAACCTATACACGAGCGACATTTGCAGCTTGTGACTACGCCTTCGAGCCATTGTCCGGCCCGGCAGCGCAACGACATTGAAATTCTGCACCAACAGCATCCAGCGCTGTGATGCCTGAACTCCCAGGGTGATATCCGAGCACCATTCGTCCAGCGCGCCGGCGCGCATCCGGTAGGCGGTTTGAATATCGACAAAGCCGCGCCAGGAACGCCAGTTGAAATTGCGGCCATAGAGCACACGCAGGTCGATTTCGTTGCGATCGTATCGGATGCCGGCCTGGTTTGCCTGTTCCACTTTTGCACTGAGCGCTGCGGTCGCCTGCAACGACATTATGCCGCCAACCAGGCTCCACACACGGAACCGGGCGCCAGCCTCGACCTTTCCATAAGTATCGCGGACCTCGGCAGCGCGGCGCACCGGGTTGGCCTGGACGCTGGTTGCAATTCGCATGGCGCTTGGCGCGGCAATCAGCGTCACATTTCCGGTCAAGCCGTATTCCGTCCAGGCTTGCAACTCGAACTTACGGTAATCACGTACCGGCTGACGGCGCCCGCGCGAATCCAGATAGGTATCAGAAGCCTCAAACCTGGCTGTTATGATCACCTGTCCGCGGCCAGACGGCTGCATGAATGCGCCCGCCCACACCACCGTCCCCAGAAGCGGCAATACACCGGCCGCCGCAAAAATCCGGCCCACGCCCACCTGCACCATGTCGACTGCATACCCTACCCACGACATTGCGTGAGACCATACCAGCAAAGGTAAAGCTAACAGTCAAGACAATAGGTAAGGCTCACCTGCCATCGTCCGGTGCGGGAACGGGCGGCCTGGCGCGCCAGGGTGCGGACTTGAACCAGCCGGTTGCGTATGCAGCAGCTATCAAAACAGCAATACCGAGCAAATTGATGAACGCGGTTGCCAGAAAACCGCGGCCAATAACGTCCAGCATGATGCCCAGTGCATGAGCAACAACAAGGCCGGTGAGGAATACCGCCAGCGTTTGCTGGCCGACCTTGCGGGTTACATCGACAACCAGCCCCTTCAGGTTTTTTCCACCTTCTCCAGCAGCGTACCAGGCCAGATAAACCGTCGCCATGAAATGAACATAGCGAAGCAAGCCCTCCTCGGTCTTGGTAATGACGGGGCCAAGCCAGTCCTGGACCTGCGACAAGACTGGAAAATAGCCCCAGCCCTGGTAACAATAAAACCCGTACCGGCAGGAAAACGGCGCGGCGGCAACAACGATCGCGATGCAAAGCCAGAGAAGTCGCTTGTCACGCGGGGGCGCCGGCCACCAGCCGCGCATCAGCGCAAAGCCGCTGAAAAAAATCAATTGCCAGCCAAGAGGATTGAAGAACCAGCCCCTGCCACCCTCAGGTTGCGCGGGAATATTGATCTTGCCAACATTCGCCATCAGCCAAAGGACAATCATGAATGTGAATACCAGACCGACATGAATGCGCGACAGCGCCATGACGATCGGCACCATCGCCAGGATGCACAGGTACATGGGCAGGATTTCAAAAAACGGCGGTAGATAGGCAAGGACCATTGTTTGCATTAGACGCAAAGGTGCATCGGCAAAAAACCGGTCGAGTTGAATGGCCTTTATGTAGCGCTCTCCGCCGAAATACATGTCCGCCCCGGCAAGCAGCGCAACGACCAGAAAGAACGACCCGATGTGCGCCCAATAGACTTGCCAAACCCGGTGCATAATGCGCGCGGTCCCCATCCACCAGCCGCGTCGCGCAAAGACACCGCCAAACGCCAGCGCCGAGGCCATGCCGGAGCAGAAAACAAACATTTCCGCGGCATCGCTGAAGCCAAACCGCGCGGGAATCCAGCTCGTCCAGGAATTCCACGGGATATGGGCGATCAGGATGATGAACATCCCCAGACCACGGAAAAAATCGAGCCGGGGATCACGGAGCGTACGTTGCGCGCTAGCCGAAGACACTTGAGAATTCATGGATCAACCCGGATTCGTTCCGATTTGCGGCTCGTTTGATCCATAGCCATCCAATTCGATTTTTTCCAGATGCAATCCAGGCCTTCTCGCACGACCCGGGTGTCAAGCCACGTAGGTGGTGTCAGCGGATGAGCCACCAAAGCAAATCCGATGCTCGATCAGTTCCGAGAACGCATCTTCATGGCGCAAACGGTGACGAATTCCGATCAACGCGCTGGTTGTCTTGTGGTCGCACACATCGTCCGCCATCAAAATCATGGCCCGCAAAAACATGTCCCGCTGCGTAACGCTGCCGCCGAGCAGGGGCAGGTGTTGCGCCAGCTCCTGCAAACCGGCCACCTTGGCCGGGCCATTCGCGATTTCCAGCATGGCCTCGGCAAAAGGTACGCCGACTTCGCGGGCCACCTGCGCCTGATTGCCATTGCCGCTGGCCAGCTCTTGCATTGCAACGATGACATCACGGACGGCGGCGACGTCGCCGCGAGCCAGAAGCGGTGGCAAACCGTGCAACGCGGCAAACACATAGGTGACGTCGGCCACCCGCTGTTTGGCCTCATCATAGAGCCCGTCCAACCGGCTGCCAGTGTCGACGCCCATCTGGCGCAGCCGGACCAGCAACGAGACCGCGTTCGCAAAATCGCGAAAATCGTCAGTCAGGTTGGGGCGCAAGTCCGTATCGAAGACATTCACAGCGCGATCGTACTTGCCCCTGTCGATACAAAAGAGCGCCAGATGCCACGCAAGGTGGGACGCAAAATTGTTGCAGCCCGACCATTGCTGACGGCCAGATTCGACCCAAAGCAGGCCCTCTCCGGTTCGCCGGGTAGCTTCATAGACGTGGGCGAGCGCGTGCATGCCCCAAAAGTCTTCCGGTTCGAGGAACAGGGCCTTTTGCGCCACCGTTTCAGCTTCCTCAAACGAACCATTCTCCTCCAGCGCGAAGGCGTGGCAGCCAAGCACAAATCCATACCCGGCCACATGATCCAGATTCTGCCCCGAAAACTGGCCGGTCAGCGCCAGCATGCCCGCCGCATCGCCGATCATGAAACGAAGCGTGTGGACGATCTTTACCAGCAGGGGATGCGGTCGGCCTGGATCAAGCGCGCCCTCAAGCAACCCCGCAGCCGCGGCCCAATCGCCGGCGCTGGCAGAGGCCAATCCCGCCACCAACGATCGCTCCACTTGCGTGGACGGGAGCCGTTCAAGCGCCTGCTGCGCCTCACTCAGATCCTGCTTTGCAAGCTGCAACATGTTCGCCCTGGCCTGCAGGATGCGCAGGAAGCCAGAGAAGGCATGCGCTGCGACAAAATCAGGTTGCGCGCGCCGGGCCTGATCGAGAAACCCCATCGTCCCGTCACGATATTTCAAGAACGCCAACTGCGCACGATCAAAGGCAGCTACAGCCAGGGGGTTGGCTGACGGCAGCTCCAATCCGAAACAATCGGTGACCATGATCGCTCCTGCACATTCCAACGCATCGCTGCCATGAACAAATCGCCGGGCAAGACCCGGCTTTGCGGCGCGAACTGTCATCTCGCTGGATTTGTACCGGACACGCAGATGACATGCCCTACACATCACTTCAGGGCAGAACACGAATTGGTGAGGACGGTTTGAGCGCGCATGGAACGGGCGTAATATCAGCCCGCATTGATCGAAGCGTTGAATTGCAGGTCGATTTACCCCGCATCGAGCGGGCGGCCTGCCGTGGAGCTCGCGCTAGTTACCATGAACAGCAGCGTTGCCAGGCCGACGAGAACGAGCGTCGCGACGATACCGCCGGAGTTACCATACCCGCTCAAGTCCGCTGCAATACCGGCAAATACAGGGCCTGCGACATAGCCGACATCGCTTATGGTCCTTTGCAGCCCCATGCCCTCGCCATACTTGTGGCGCGGCAAAACCTCGATCGTATAGGCGCCGATGGAGGCTGTGCTAAGGCCGCTGGCCAGGCCGTAAACCACCATCGACAACCAGAACCATGCCGGATGATCGCCTGCCAGGATCAGCCCAAGGCCAGCCATCGTCAGAATACACGACAGGATGACGGCAAAGCGCGAGCCCAGCTTGTCACACATCAGGCTCGCGCTGGGCAAAACGATCAACATGGCAAACGCAATGATGGTGATCGCCAGACCGATCTGGCCGACATCGAGCCGGAATATCTCAACCCCCAGAAGCGGGATCAGCTGAAACATGCAAGCGGTGCGCGTAAAAAACTTGATGGCGTTAACGAAGGAAATCGAAAGGAACGGAATACTCATGAGGCCACGGCTGCGGCCAAGCGCGCCGGACATGGAGCGGCCCGGTTGAACCGCGACTTCCGTATCGCGATAAGTCCACAGGGCGAGCACAAAGGTGACCGCTGCAATGATAAAAAGCGCCCAGAATGGCGCGGCGAGCCCAAAATACTTCGCAACGTATCCGCCGATCAACGGACCGATCGAGGCGCCGATCTGCAGGGCGGCCTGATACAGGCCGACAAGCCGGCTGCGCGTGCGCGGCGTCGAAAGGTCCGCCAACGCTGCAAGCGAAACCGTCTGGTACATGCCTGAACCCACGCCCTGCACGAAGCGCCAGAACAATAGCCAGTAAAAATCGCCGGTCAGTGCGGCGCCAACAGCGCCAATCGCTGTGATGGCAGGTCCGGCGGCAAGCAGCGGGCGCCGGCCAAATCGCTGGCTGAGCCACCCTGAGGGAAAATTGGCTACAATCCGGCCAATACCGAATATCGTGACCAGCATGCCGACCAGGGTCGCCGACACACCGAACGTCAGCGCGTAAAGCGACAACATCGGCACGACCAGCGCGCTGCCGATCATGGTGCAACAGATCAGCAGCATCAGCGGCCAGACGCGGCGATCCTCGCGCAAAGCATCGAAAAAAGCTGACAGTCCAAGCATGCACCGCTTGTGGCAGGCTGGCGATGTTTAGGCAAGCAATGAAACGCTGGCGGCAGGCGCTTTGACAATCAAATCAAGAACAAAACCCTACGGTTCCTGCGACCGGTAGGCTTCGATAATCTCGGCCCCGCGGGCGAACCATACCTTGTCGTGCGATCGCATATAGGCGAGAGCCTTGTCGAGTATCCGGATGCGGCTTGGCGTTCCGATCAAAAACGGATGAAGCGCAAGACCCATGACGCGCCCACCCTGCGCACCCTCCGCGTATAATGTATCGAAAGCATCGCAGATTCGCTTCAGAAACTCATCATTGCCGATGCTGGGCATGTTGAACAACGGCATGTCATTCAATTCAATTGAATAGGGAATGGAATACAGGCCATTGTTCATCCGGTACGGCAAATCGTCATTGACCCAGTCTGCGACGTAGGTACAGCCCTCCTGCTGCAACAGATCCAGTGTCCGCCAGGTTTCACCAAGCCCCGGGCCCAGCCAGCCCATCATCTTGCGCCCATGAGCTTCGATGATGGAGCGCACTTCCGCAATTGCGGTGGCCTCCTCGTCCGGCTCCATCTCCGTCAGAAGCCGTGAATTGGTAAGCCCGTGCCCCATCAACTCCCAATCAAGCTTGACTGCTTCCTCCATTATCCGCGGATAGTATTTGCCAACTTCGCCGTTCAGCGCGACGGTACCTTTGACATCGTGCTTTGCCATCGTCTCCATCAAGCGCCAGACCCCGACCCGGTTGCCGTAGTCACGGCGCGAGTGATTGCGTATATCAGGCAGCGGTCCCGGCTTGTCGATGTGGAAGTGCTCGATATTGGGAATGACCCATACTGCGATCCGGGCATCGCCGGGCCATGCAATCGGGGCGTGATCGACGATTGCGCGGTACTGGAAAAAGGGAAACGGATCTGCCAATTCTTCCTCCTCGGCACTCGACCGGTTCATCCTGTCCTTGAATCGATGACCGGTCCTAACATTTTGTATTAAAGCGCTTGCTCCCATCGCCCCGAAAACTGTTCGACTTTTCGGATTGTGGATCGTGAACCGCTAGCCATTTCACTCGAAGACTGTATCGGGGCCTTCGCTTGCACACGCGGCAATTCATGCGGCTACTCGCCGGACGAGCGGCATCACCTCGGTGGCGAATACCTGCATGCTATCAATCATAGGATGGCAGTGCATCATCAACGTATCGACGCCGGCCTGTTCATAAGCGCGAATGCGTTCGGCGATCCTTTCAGGCGTGCCGATTAGACCCGGCCCGAGCGCCTTTGACGCGATAAACGAAATCCGGTCGGTCTTGCCGTGCTCTTCAAGCGCCAGCGCTTCGGCCTCTGCTTCGCTTTGCGTTTCCCGGCAAATTACATGGCAAGACATGCCAAAACGAAGCTTGCGCCCGAAGCTTTCGGCCTGGCGGCGCATGGATGCGATGTCGTTTGCAACCATGTCCACATTGGCTCCGGCACTACGCATATCAGGATCGTAATTGACGAACCAGCAATCGCCCAGTTCGGCGATTGTCTTCATCCCCGGCGGGTTGCGGGTTCCGGCATAAACCGGCGGGCCCGGTTGCTGCACACAGGCCAGCGGCAGGGCCTCGCCATAGGCGTGATAAAACTCGCCATCAAAATCGAACGATTCGTTGGACCACATGCCGCGCATCACGCGCAGGTACTCCTCCATGCGGCGGTAGCGTTCGTCCAGATCCTGCTGGGACCCGCCGTTGCTGAACAGCCGGAACTCTTCTTCCCACCAGCCATTGACAATGTTCACCGCCGCCCGTCCGCCACTGATACGATCAAGCGAAGCGGCGAATTTCGCCGCTTGCTGCGGTTGAACGATACCAGGATGCAGCGCAACCATGAGTTCAATGGTTGACGTTTCAGCGGCCATTGCAGACGCCAGCATCCATGCCGAGAGGTCCGGCCCCAGCCAGCGCTCGGCAATAAGCGTCGTGGCAAATCCAAGCCGCTCGCCGGTTTGCGCCACCTCGACGGCAAAATCGTGGGCGCCGTCGCGCGGCTGGCCGCGGCCGGGCGTGCGCGAGGCCTCGATCGCGGCCTCCATACGCGGCTCGGGCCGGATCGTGTGCGGCAGCGGTGTCCAGATCCCGTAGCGCATGGCGCAACTCCCCGGGGCAGACGTTGCGGCTATTGCGAGCGGTCCTGCATCTGCCTGCCCAGCATCAAGCCTTCCAGTTCGTTCAATGACAGCACCGTTGCGTATTTGGCGTTCATGTCAAACAGGTTGGCGCAATGGGCAAAATGCGAGCGGTCGAAACAACAATCGTCGACGACGAAAGTCGTGAACCCGTTTGACATGCAATCCACCACGGACGCACGGATGCAACCGGATGTCGCAACACCGCAAACAATCACCGAGTCGATTTTCTGCCGTACCAGATAGCTGGCAAGTGGCGTCTGGAAAAACACACTCGCCTTGGTCTTCTCCAGTATCCATTCGTTGTCGCGCGGCGCGATGACATCGGGAATGTCATTCGCGCCCGCCGGCTTTTCGCCCATGCGCGCGCCCTTGGTGGCGCGGCCCGTGTAAGGCGTATCGTCCGGTGCGCTCCTGGTGAAAATCACTGGCCGTCCAAGCTCGCGGAACATGTCGATCAATTGCTTGATCCGTGGCATGGTTTCCCACGACACCGGGCCGCAGGCTGTCGCATACTCAGCGATTGCATCGTCGATGCTGAGGCCCTCCCGGCCTGTAAACCCATAGGTCACGTCGATCACGATCAGCGCAGTATTCTCGCCGATGGAGGCCGGCAACGCGAAGCCGGCTTTCTCGTAGACCTTGCGTTCATCCTCCGGCACAATTTTCAGCCAGTCTTTCATCGCTTCCTCCACCAAGCAGGATTTCCGCCGGGCTTGCCGCCCGTTTCGAGGCATATTAGAAACGTTTCACGTCAGGGTCCATGACTTTGCTGCCCGGCCGGACCCGAAAAACGAAGGAATTCGCCATGGCCTCAATCGAGGAATTCAACAACCACTGCTGGAATGATGTCGTTTCCGCGGAAGACCTGAAGCTTTACGCGCACTACCGGCGCGAAACCAGGGTCGGTCCCGACGCCGCCTTTCTGGCCATTGATCTGTATTCAGCGGTTTACCGCGGCGGTTCGCTATCGCCCTACGATCTCAACGACAAATACCAGAACACCTGCGGGAAATTCGCTCACGCGGCGATCGAGCCAACAAAGAAACTGTTTTCGGCGGTACGCGCCGCCGGACTGCCGGTTTTTTATTGCACCCAGGATATCCGCCCGCATGCGCGGCCGGCCGGAACCTGGTCAACCCGCCGTAAAATGCCCAATCAAGACGACGACGGCTTTACGATCTATCACGAGTTCACGCCGCAGCCGGAGGACGTTGTTATCAAGAAGCAGCGGGCCAGCGTGTTCTCCGGCACTCCCCTGCTATCGCATCTCAACGTATTGGGAATCAAAAGCCTGATCGTGTGCGGCGAAAGTACATCCGGATGCGTTCGCGCTTCCGTGGTCGATGCTTATTCGGCCGGCTTCCTTGTGTCCCTGGTGGAAGAATGCACCTATGACCGATCGGAAATGGTGCACAAGATGAACATGTTCGACATGGCGCACAAATACGCCGATGTCATGCATGTCGAAGAAGTGCTCGCCCATCTCGGGAAGCTGAAGCAGGCCGACGCGGCGTAGTCGCGGCAGGAACCAGCTGGCACTCATATTATAGCTCTGCTTACCATTCCCCGCGCCGGGTCATACCGGCGCGGCAATGCCGCTCAAAAACTCGGCCGTGCCGACCACAAATTTGCCCTATCCTGGCAAAATTTTTGGCTAATTGCACCGTCATGCCAAGCGTTGACCTGCGGTAGATCAATGGCGCGGGTTTCAACCGGGGCTAGAGTTCGAGGTCATGGCAGCCGCGGACATCACAGCGCCGGGCGCAGCAAAATACACATCGCGAGATAGACAGGACCGAAATCCAGCTTGGCAAAATTGCCTTTAGTCCCGAATGCACGACACAGGGTATCGTGGATCGTTGCCGCGCTGTGGTCGCTGGTAGCCTGCTGGATTTATTTGTCCGCCAATGATGCGTTTGTAAACAATGCGGCATATGTCTTTCTTGCTATCGCAACCATCATCCTCCTGGCTGCAATCGGACCTTTTGTCGTTCTTGTCGGTGCGGTGTTGGGCATCGCGTTCGGCTCACTGCATTTCGCCAACTGGAGCAAGATCGGACACATCGGCTTGCCGTTGTTCTTCATCGATCTTCGCGTTGCATGGGAACATCCGGGCGAAGTGCTCAATGCGATCGCATACCGGGGGTTTGCGCTGCAATTGGCGTCGACAGCGGCTGCCTTCGCCTTTGCCGGGATTCTGGTCCTGACAGCGCGAAACCATGTTCGCTCCAAGAATATGTCCTGGCGTTTCTTCACCTTTGCAATCGTGGCAAATGTCGCAATAGCAGCAGCCTGTGTGTCGGTTTTTGCTGACCGCTTCCACCAGCTGGTCAAACCGCTATCGAAGTACCTTCTTGATGCCTGGGCCCCGGGAACCATGGTATATGCGTCGCGAACCTATGGAGTACTGCCCTTCTTGCTTCTGACCTGGCGCATGGAGGCGAGCACGGCGACAAGGAATTTATTGGCGGTTGGCACGGATGAATCCACAATGGCAGAACCAGCCGGAAAGTTACCGGACTACGTAGTCCCTGCTCAACGACGGGCAAAACCGAACATCGTAGTGCTGTTGCTGGAATCAACATTCGACGTCAACAGCATTTTCGCAACCGCGCCCAAGCTGGAAACCAGCTTCACATCTACCTACAATGCCGCGCTGTTGGGAGGAAGCCTTCGCATCAATACCGTGGGCGGCGGCACCTGGATCTCCGAATTCGAGTCAATTACCGGCATGGACACAAGATTGTTCGGTTTTGCAGGACTGTTCACCCACATGTCCTTGAGCCCGTCAATCAGGTACAGCCTCGCATCGCATTTGCGAAAATCCGGCTACGAGGTGCTGGCGCTTTATCCCTCCGACGGCGGTTTCTTTCGGGCTCGCGCTGCATATCGCCGGTACGGCTTTTCAAAATTTCTGGACGCGGCGAAACTTCGTATCTCGCCAAACTGGGGCCTTTCGGACCTGCAAATTGTTGAAGCATATATCAAGCAATTGCAGCCGCAGCGCGAACGCCCATTCTTCGTCTATGGCCTGACACTGCACAACCATTCACCGCACAAATGCCGGACCTTCAAACCCGGCCAACTTCCATACAAATTGGTGCGAGATAACGATTTTCAAAGGAACTGCCAGCTCAACGAATATATTCTTCGGCAAAAGAACACCGAGCAAGCCGTCGCGGCTATGGAACGGCATTTGCGGAAAATTGAATTGCAAACCGGACGGCCATACCTATTGTTGATCTTCGGAGATCACTTACCCTTCACGTTCGTTGCAACTACCAAATCAGACCTGTTGAAACTGCCGGACTTCCGGCATCTCGTCCGCGACCGCAACAGAACTTTTTATCAGTTCCGTGGTTCCGTCCGCCCGTCCATCCGCAAGAAAACTCTTAATATTCCAGCGTTTTTGCTGCCGACATTGCTCACCACCATAGTCGCGGAGAACAAAAACGACATCTACTTGCCAATCAACCTGACGGTCTACCAAGCTTGCGGCGACAAAATCCCTATTGACAGGGCCAGCCTCATGCACCAGGCGGCCGGAGAAAAAAAGCAACAATTATCGGCGAAATGTCGACACGCCCTGTCGCAGGCCGTGCCCATCTACCGGCAGACGATAATGAAGCGCTGAATAACCCCCGCCCGCTGTCTCCGACAAATCACCGTTAACCGACACTACTTGCCAAATATTTCCCGAGCCCGCTTCATTTCCTCAAGGAAGTCGGCGAAGCCTTCCTCGATGGAGAACTGCGGTTCCCAGCCGAGTTGTTGCCTGGCCCGGCTGATGTCCATCGCATGCGCTTTCGACTTTGGTGGTACGCCTTCCTGGATTTCGAAGGACACGCCGGGACATACTTTCCGGACGGCGGAAATAACGTCGTCAAAAGGCGTCACATACCCGTTGCCGGCATTGAATGTTGATTCAGCCGGCATGTCGATGCGAGTTGCGATATCGACAGCGCGGCCGATATCCTTCCAGTATATATATTCGTTGGTCATGGTTTCCGACGAGGGAATTTTGGCAACTCCGCCGTCCATTCCAGCCTCCAGCAGCGCCTGCATCTTGATGCCGCCGGACGAGCCGGCGAAAAAATGTCCGAAACCGTAAACATTCGCGGGACGCAGCACCAGCAGCTCGAACCTGTATTCATCCGCATAAGCTTCCAGGATGAGTTCCTTCGCAGCCTTGTAATTGCCGTAACCGCGCCCCGGTCCGCGCGGAAAATTCTCCGGAACGTTGGCGCTCGTTGGCCGGCGGTTGTCGAACACGCCCATGGTGCTCATGTGTACCAGCCGCCGGACACCGGCCAGCCGCACCGCTTCGGCAACGTTGCGGGTGCCAGCCAGGTTGACCTCAAAACCGTGGAACAGCGATTTTTGTACCTTGCCACCGATCAGACCGGCAGTGTGAACAACA
>Ga0181594_10004289_pt1 | contig 12709 bp, 6 predicted proteins | sample 071ome_18_FD_145603 | JGI IMG/M metagenome (GOLD analysis project Ga0181594, IMG submission 145603) | Coastal salt marsh microbial communities from the Groves Creek Marsh, Skidaway Island, Georgia - 071413BT metaG (spades assembly) | ecosystem: Environmental > Aquatic > Marine > Intertidal zone... | reverse complement strand
GAGAACAAGAGATAAAAAAAAAGTCGCTGTCAAAAGTCGCTTTACGTACCTCTCAAAAACCGCACGAGGGGAAGAAGAAGAAGAAGAAGAAGAAGAAGAAGAAGAAGAAAAAGAAGTCAAAAAGCGAGAGATCTACGAAGAAGAGAATGACGCGGTATTACTGCGAATACTGCGACGCGTACCTCACGCACGACTCCGCGACCGTTCGAAGACAACACATTTCGGGATTTAAACACAAAGCGAACGTGAGAAATTACTACTTACAGTTTACCAACTTTCAACAAAACGCGCAAAACCTGCCACCGCCGATGGCGATGCCGGGGATGATGGGTGGTGGACAACAAATGCCGGGGATGATGATGCCGCCACCGATGATGATGGGGCAACAGCAACAACCGCCGCAACAACCGCCGCAGATGATGATGCCGCCGCCGAAGTATTGAGAGTAAGTAGAATATATTTTTTGTTCTGGAATATAATTTTTGTTCTGGCATGACGAGGATGAAACGCTTCGCTCACGTGGAAAAGAAGAATTCACGCGCGGGAGGCGTGCGGCTTTGGACGTTACTGTCTTATGTCGTCGTATTCATCGTCGTCGTACTCTCAAATGAGGCTCGAGCAGTTCCTGTGACGACGGCAACGACGCCTAGGAAGAAGAAAGCAACGTCATCCGTGAATAGAAACACAAAAAGCGATGGCGAAAGACACTCGACCTTTTCGTCGGTCGCGTTAGAAAGTCTGCGCCGAGAAAGTATCGGCCCATCCGGCGCGTACTACGCGTTCGACGGCGTGGACGATTACATCATCGCCAGAAATGTGCGCGGTTTACCTTCTCAAACGATATCTGCGTGCGCTTGGGTATTTTTGAATACGCATAAAAGTTTTAATCGAATCGTCAGTCACGAGTGGATTAACTGGGGTTGGAACTTGTATACGGATGCGCAAGGCGTCGCGAGGTTTGGTATCGGCAAGGATAATAAAGATTTCAGCGCCGGAAAGGTTATATTTTTAAACAGATGGCATTTCGTCTGCGGAACGTACGACGGGAGAGCGATTACGGTGTTTGTAGACGGAGCAGCAGGGCCACAGGTACCGTTAGAAGAGAGCGGTCTGGATTTCGATGGACACGTGACGATTGGAGGCGCAGAGTGGGATCCGTTCGACGGGAGATTAGACGACGTGAGCGTATGGAATCGAGCGCTGACTCCAGCGGAGGTGCGGCAATTAATGGTGGTAGGAATGCCCTCTTCTTCCGATGCTGCATCGAACAATCGAGATGATCCAACTTTACTTTGGATGATGAAAGATTGCGTCGCGTTTTGGACATTTGACAAAGAAACGTCAACGATGCACGGAGAAGGTAACAAAGAAGTATTTCTGCACGACTCGAGCGGGCGAGTAAATTTGGCTTACTTAGGACGTGAAAATCGCATGCCAAAGAGGTACGTAAACGACGCGCCGCCGAGTCGAATACCGTGCGTATCAAAGATTAAGTCTTCGCAACACATCGATGAGGGCGATGATGGCAGAAAAGATGTACAGAGAGAAAAAATTGATCTCAACGTTGATTACGAAGAAGGCGGTAAAAACGCCACTCTCGTTTTTCGCGTTACCTCTGTTTATCCGAGAAATCTCATCCAACTGTCTTTGCGTTACGACAAAGATAATAAATACGAAGATGGCGAGAACATCGTGATCAATACATCCTATAGGATTGATCCGTCTTTAGATCCGAAAGATACAAAAAATTCAAACGTTCTCGCTCGAAGCGTCTTTGTCGAATCGTTACCGTTAGAGTTAGAGTGGGAAACCGAAGATTTGGACATGGAATGCGCGACGATCGTGTTTGAAACTAAAGTCATCGAAGAAGGAACAAACGCCGACGATGAAAATATACCTTGGTCCACGAGAACTGTTTTAGTCGACATCACCGAACAATCAGAGTTGTGCCACGTTTTCGATAGCTTAAAGGCTTCTCGCGTCGGTGCCGGGTCGTGCACGGAAAAGCGCAAAGAAGTGCACCAAGTCCGTCCCAAACGAGAGTACGCCGAATTTGTCGAAAAAACAGATCGAGAGAGAAGAGAAATCGTTTCGGATTACATCGAAGACACAGCAATTGGCGCTTTACCATTCGTCTCCGTGGTTGTTCCGTTTTACAACGGCGCAAAGGAGACTTTGGAGGAAACCTTATCGAGCGTATATTCCCAAACATATAAAAATATCGAAGTTTTATTGATCGACGATGGAAGTAAAGACGGATCATTCGAAGTCGCGAGGCAACTCGTCGATCGGTTCAACCAAAAAGGCGGACGGTTGTTCCAAATCCAAGTCCACCAGAAGGAAAACGGCGGACTGGGAGATGCGCGCAATTTTGGTTTCGATCGCGCCATCGGTAAGTACGTTTTACCGCTCGATGCGGACGATTTAATCGACGAAACGTTCATTGAGAAAGCCATTGATTTGCTTGAAGACCCGAACACTGATTACAACTTAGCCGTGGCCGATCTCGTAGGCTTTGGAGACTGGGAGTATAGTTGGAATTTGCCACAGTACGATCCGCAAGATCTGCGCTACTTCAACGCCTTTCACTGTTCGGCGGTCATTCTGAAATCTTTATGGGAAAACACACCTGGTGGATACCCGCGAACGACGTTGTTCGGCTACGAGGATTGGGCTTTTTGGCTCGAGGCTGAAAAATACGTTGGTTTAAAACCAGTAAATATTCGGGAACCGTTGTTCAAGTATCGCTTGCGCAAAGGTTCTATGCTCCAATCTATGATTGATGGGAAAAATGAGTTATTCGCTCTCGCAAGCGTGCGCATGTTAAACCCGATAACATATCCTGTTGAACTTATATTAGCTGCACACGATATGTTCAACGAAAGAGACGTCACGAGAGAGATTGTGGACACTCTCACTGCGAAATTGACCAAGTTTCAACGTGCAGCGATGCCCGCTCTTATGCTGGGGATTTACTTTGAATCAAACGGGAAATTTCCCGAAGCCGGACAAATGTATTTGAGAGCAATTGAGATAACTGATGGCACAAATGATTGGCAACCTCGATGGAGAAATGGCTTGTTGTTGCAAAAAGTAGGAAACTACGCAGCTGCGAACGAAACGTTATCGAAGCTATTCCAAGATTTCGACGGTTTAGAACAAGTTTACGAAGAGAAGCGTAAAAGAGCGCCACGTATGTTTGGTTCAATTTTAGCCCCATCTTTGGTTGAGAAACGAAGAAAGTTACGCATGGAGAACAACAATAGCGACAATAACGTCAACAAGAGCAGGGGTAAAAAACAGGTTGGAGGCGCTAGGAAGAAGAACGACGAGCTTTAGAAGAGAAAAGGAAGTGAGAGTGAATATTATTCACTACCACAACGTGATATATAAAAATTTAGACGTACGTAGAAAGTTTTGGTAATTAAAAATTGTATATAAATGTATAGCCTTTATTAAAATTCAAAGACCGTTTAATAGAAACTGAAACCCTTGGCCGCGTTAGTCAAGACATTGTTGTGCACCGGGTCGGCGACGTGGTTAGTCCAGTTGGCAATCGGACCTTCTTGCGTCGCCAAGGCTTGGAAGATGCAGCCCAACCACGCGAACATGGACAATCTGCAGTGCTTCAACTCCTTGATCTTCAACTCTTCTAAGTCACCGGCTTCGGCGAAACCCAACGGGTCGAATCTGCCACCCGGGGAGACAGACAACTCCAATTCCGGGAACGGGTTTTCGAAGATGCCCGTTCTGTACGCCTCGGCGTTGCCGACCAAGAAGACTTCGATGGCCAAAACCGCCCAGAAGTTCGGGTAGCCAGAGCCTTCCGGCGCCAACGGCGCAACGGCACCCGGGAACTTGTCCGCGACGGCTGTGCAGTCATCTGGAGTGCACAAGGTACCCGCGGTGAACCACGGGATGCCGGTACCGTTCTCGGCGGCCCAGGCGCCAGTGACACCCAATTGCGCCCATCGGCCGTGGATCAACTCTCTCTCCGCGTTCTTCTCATCCGTGTACGGGATGATCAAGGAGTTACCCCCACCCGGGTACGTACCGAATTCCGGGTACAAATCCGGCGGCGCCAACGAACCGAAGGAGGCGATTTGGGCCTTCTTTTGCGTGGACGGCGCGGACGCTTTCGTGCGTCTCGCGTTGATTTGCGTGTCAACCTTTCTTTGGACGGTGACGGATTGTTGGGCAAGTTTAGACCCAGTAAAAGTGGTAGAGAAGGACATCTTTTTTCAACGAGTGATTTTAGAACTGTAAACGGATCGTGTCGTTACTTTGAACTTAACCGAGTGTGTGTGCGTGTGATTCGAGACGAATAACTGCGCGTGTGTTTGTATGAAGAAGAGATTAGAAAAGATAATTTCGTATTCTTTCGTTCCAAGATACGCTACGCTTTTCCCCCACAAAACTTGCGAGATCTTAAAAACCCTAAATTTTCCTTTTTTCAAAAGGAAGAAAGGAATGGTGAGATTTAGTTAGCGATTTCTCAAAAACACGTACGTGTATATTTGTACGTATATACTGTCTGTTTATTGCTACAAAAACTACTATTCATATAGTCTAAACGAATTGGAGAACTCCTCTTCTTTCCCATCTAGAGAATTGTGCAACTTTCCTTATCCGCCTCCCTCCCTGACAAAAAGATTTATTATTGGTACTGCATGTATTTCGCCGTACTGCTAAACTTCTTAAAGCCTTTGATGACTTTGTTCACGGCGTCTAAGAAATCTTTTTCGCTGACTGTCTTTCTTCTCTGTCGAATGGCAAACATGCCAGCTTCGGTGCACACGCTGTGGATTTCCGCGCCGGTGCTGTTCGGACACAATCGACTCAACAACTCGAACCGGATATCTCTTTCCACCGCCATCGACCGCGTGTGAATCTTAAAAATCTGCGTCCTACCTTCCAAATCCGGTAATCCAAACTCAACTTTTCTATCCAATCTACCCGGTCTCAATAATGCGGGATCTAAGGTATCCGGTCTGTTTGTAGCCATTAAAACCTTAATGTTCCCTCTCGCATCGAACCCGTCCAACTGATTTACAATTTCCAACATAGTCCTCTGCACCTCGTTATCCCCACCTTGACCGTCGTCAAACCTTGCCCCACCAATTGCATCGACCTCATCGAAGAAAATCAAACACGCTTTCTTACTTCTGGCCATTTGAAACAATTCTCTGACCAACCTCGCGCCTTCGCCGACGTATTTCTGCACCAACTCTGAACCAATAACGCGTATAAAACACGCGTCAGTCCTATTCGCCACCGCTCTCGCTAACAACGTCTTCCCAGTCCCAGGAGGCCCGTAACACAAAATCCCTTTTGGAGGATCGATCCCTAACGTGACGAACTTCTCTGGATGTAACAACGGCAACTCCACGACTTCTCTCAACTTTTCAATCTGATCTTTATTCCCGCCCACATCCGCATACGTCACGTCTGGTTTCTCCTCTACCGTCATCATCGTTACGCTCGGATCAATCTTCGGTGGAAGCGGAATCTGTATGCTATATTTCGTCCTGTCCACGCCAACGCGCATCCCTTCCTCGATGTCCGTTGGCGCGACGTGTTGCCCTAGACCAACCACAAACTTCGCGATCTGTTTCACGTTGATGACGTACTGCGCGTCCGTCGTCCCCGGATTGATTATCTTCGTGCATCTCGCTACTTGCAGCGGATGTTCCTCTTGCGTCGCTTGTTTATCCGCGGTTAAATCCCATCTTGACGGCGGCGCGAGACCGGTGTCGGACTCTTTTATCCCGCACAACTTTTCAACGCGCGAGACGCACGACACTAAGTCAGTTTCGAGATTTTTTATCAGAGTACCGTACGGACCGACGCCGTAAGTTTTGAGCAACGCGATGTCGTCCGCATCCAGAGGGATGATCTTCTTGTCCTTCTTGTCGTCATCGTCCTCTGGGTTTTCGACGACTTGTTGCACCATGATGATTGGGAAGCGCTCGGGCGTTTTGACGGATCTAACGGACAACAAACGAGAGAGAAAACAAACCACACGCAAGACAAACAGACACCCTAAATAAAAACTTTTGAAACGTGAAAAGGCAGCTTTTGGGGAAACAACCCCTCATAAAAGAACAAATATAGCCAGCAATAATGACGGAAGCACCGTTCCTTCTGTTCCAATCGCTCGCGGTTTCCAAGACGACGACCATCGAAGAAGTCGTCGCTACAAATTACGGCAGTTGGCGATCTCTTTTAAACGCGATAAAAGAAGTACAGAGAGAAGAAAACTCGCAATTTTCAAAGTTGAACGTCGAAAAGTTAGCCAATCTGTCCATGCCGTTAGACGCGTGGGGAACCAGACAGTTGAAAGAGCGCAGTCCAATGTTTTCGGACGAATTTCAGCGATTTGTGTCGTGCGAGGAGATTGTGAAGAGTTTGGTAGAGGATTTGGGGAACTTAGGGAATGGTAGTGGTGAGAATAACGAGAACCTCAACTGCGGTGGTGTTGGTAAACTCGTGAAGGATACTTTGAGTAGTAAGACCGACGCGCAGACGACGACTAAGCCGCCACCGTCATCTCCGCCGCTTGTTCGGAAGAAGCAATCAAAAGCGGTCATGATTGAAATACCGCTCGATGGAGAGTGCCAGCTCGACGACGAAAAAGAAGTAGAAGAAGAAGGAAAAGAAGAAGAGGAAGAAGACATTTTCAAAGTTTCCGGAAGAGTTCAGAATACCCCGCCTCAACAACAACAACAACAGCAACGCGCAGCCGCGCCACAACATACTCGCTTCGATTCCTCGCCAGAATGCGAAGAAGAAGAAGAAGAAGAAGAAGAAGAAGAAGAAGAAGAAGAAGAAGAAGAAGAAGAAGAAGAAGAAGAAGAAGAAGAAGACATTTTGTTTGATACACCGGCCGCACCGAGGCAGAGAAGAGACGGTTCAATGCCGCCTCCTTTAGAGGCTGTCACGGTAATGAAGCCTAGGAGAGAATCCGTTGCGTTGACGCCGAAGCAGGTCTATGAGAGTGCGGAGCGTCTGAAAAGATTGGCGTCGGAAAAGTTGCAAAAGTTTAGCGTCGAAAAGCAACGCTATGGAGACGAAGAAGATGGATTAACTGAAGGAACAACAACATCAACAACAATGGAAGAAGCACACGCAGCTTTTTATCAAGAACAAATTATAAATTACTTGGAAGAATTCGAGGCCGTTTTGGAGAAGATTAAAGGTCAGGTGGCTAAGATTAAGAACGCTCCTCTTTCATTGGCGATGGCAGAGACTATATCCGTTGAGCTTGAAATCGAGTCTTCGATAAAGGAAATCAGAGCAGAAGTTCAAGCACACAAGAAGTAAATAAATCCACGAAGTTAGAAACATCAATATCAAGCAACGCCGCAACAGCAACGAATAGTAGTAAAAAAACGCGAAAGCATTAGAAAGTGTGCGTGTGAGAGAGAGACTCGATGTTACCATAATACTGAAAGTACATTGTTTCATTTTGTACAATTTGTGATTTTTCGTTTGCGCGAAAGGTTATTTCTACTAAAATATTAGTTACCAGCAGGAGTGGCAGCGGCAGTGTTTCCTTGAGGAACAGTAGCCGCTACGTTCTCTTGCATGGGCGCATCGCCGTTCAGCACTTGAGCAGCGATATTGTTTGCCCCTGGAGTGATCATATCGATACCTTTTCCCGCCACTACCTCAACCCGATTACTCGTATCTGATTGTAATACGTCGATCAAGTTTTGATACGTCCCGTTATCTCTGGCCGTATTGTTCATGCACGACTCGATGCGATCGTCGTTGCTGTTCTGTTCCTTCAAATATTTCGCTTTTACTTGTCTCCTCGTTCGCGAAGGAAATAATCTTTGTATGAGCGTGAAATCAGTGCCAAATTGCTCCATGGCTTTGTAAAACAACTCCGTCTCTTGCTTTGTCCACTTCGCCGGTTTCGACCGGTTCCCGTACGTCTGCGAGTTAATCATCATTCTATCTCCTGTTGTTCTCGTGAACTCGCTCTCGGTTATTCGATTTTCATGCGAGGCTTGCACTGTGAGCGTCTCTTGATCGGCTACGATTTGACCATCGACAATTTTTACTCTCGGCGTGTGCACGTTTTGCGCCTGTTGTTGCTGTGGTACTGCAGGGGGCGCGTTGGCCAAGGCGAAGGTGTTGTTTGCAACTTGTGAGGACTTTTTTAGCGCGGACTTTAAAAGTGTCGGTGCGCCGGTCATTTTCACATTCGGTGTTTTTGCCGATGGTGCATCAGTGGACGCATTCGGTTTCTCCGTAGCTACTGTTCCAAGCGATGAAGATCTCAGACGCGTCCGTCGTCCGTTCTCCGAGGCTGGCGTTTCGTTGGCTTCGTTTTTATCCTTGTTTGCTTTTTCTGCGAAGTGCACCGAAGTTGGTGTCCCGCCACTTGTCGGAGGTTGATTACCACCACCAACAAATCCATCTAATCCCATCGCTCCCGCTGGAAGCGTCAATAATTGATCGCGTCTTCGTTTCTCTCTCCTTGCGCGAAGTTCTGCCGAGCGTTCATCTCTCGCTTTCCTCACCATTATGTCTCGAATCGAAGTTGGCTGGGGAGGTTCGTTTACTATGTTATCTACCAATCGCTGAGGAGGAGGTGCCCGAGCGGACTTCCTTCCTACCGGTTGTCGTGGCACTTGTTTGTCTAGTATGGGAATCGGTGGAGCTCTTGCGTTAGGAAGAGGTTGTCGTGGCACGAGTTTTTCAGACTTCTGTTGTTGTTGTTGATGTTGTTGTTGTTGCTGCTGCTGCTGTTGCTGTTGCTGCCGTTGTCGTTGTTGCTGCTGTTGCTTTTGTTGTTGTTGTTGCTGTAACAACAACTGCTGCTGTTGTCGTTGTTCGCGTTGCCTTTGCAACTGCACCTCCCTTTCTCGTTGCAACTTCTTCTGCTTCTCTTGCTCAGCTTTCTCCCTTTGTTGTTGTTGTTGCTGCTCTAAAGCCCGTTTCTCGCGTTCCTCTCTCTCCTTCTTCTGTTGGATCTGCGCTCGCAATTCCTTCTCTCTCTGCGCAGCCGCAACCGGCGACTGCATTCTCGCCCCGGCCGCGTGTTCCGGACTCGTCACCCTATGCGGCGAGGACAACATAGACGCGTCAATCCCCCCTGGTCTTCTCGGCGCCGGCATTCTCTGCTGACTCTGACTTTGCGTTCGAGGCGTCAACCGTTCCGACGTTCCTTCCCGGCTTCGATTATTCGTTTTCTCTCCTCCTCTCATAACGCGATTCGGGTCCACTCTAGAATCCATTCGATTCGAAGAAGGAATCGACTTTTGACTCCCCGCCAGCAGAGTCGTTTTTGAAGCGCTGCTTTTCTTCTTAATCGTCGCCGCATCTAAAACCGCTTTTCCTAAACGAGAGACTCTCTGTTGTTGTTGTTGTTTCGGCGCCGCGGCAGCCGCCGCAGACCCAGAAACCGCCCCACCAGCTGCCGTTTCTCTCGTCGCATTCTTCTTTCCCGTTGTCGTTGTCGCCTTCTTCTCAATTTTTTTCTTGGTACCCTTTGCCGCCGGCATGATGACGATACGACTCCTCGCGCGCGCGCGAAAACACGCTCACGAATATAAAAAACTCTTCACAACGTGCGCGTGCGCGTAGGCTTTCCTTTTTTGGAGTGAGCGAACGAAAAAAAAAGAAGCTTTTGCGCGTTGTTCCTTTTGTCGTTGTTGTGTTGTTTTGCCGTAAGTGCGTGTCGAGTTCAATTCTCGATTCTTCTCTGTGGGTGGGGGACCGGTGCAAAAAATAAAAGGGGGAGAACGAGAAGCAAAAATCGAAAAATTTTTATGTGTGTTTTTTGGTGGCTGCTTCTTCAGTTCCAAGAACTTGGAGAGTGGCGGCTCCTCGTGACAGAGAATACAAAATAGAACAAACGCGTCGTCGGCAACAAAAACGTCGATGAGAGACAACGAGAAAGCGAAGAAAGCCACCGGTGGTGGTGGTGATGATGAAGATGAGGACAAGAACGACGCTCCGTCGTCTTCGTGGGAGTCTCTGGGTTTAGACGCGCGCTTGGTGCAATCCTGCGTTTCCCGAAACTTGCGCACGCCGACGCACGCGCAAATCCGGTCGATACCGCTGACGCTGAAAGGGTTGGACGTGTCCTGTCGAGCGCACACCGGGAGCGGGAAGACGCTGGCGTATTTGTTGCCGAGTTTGCACAAGGTTTTCTTGGCGGATAAGAAGAGAAGGGCGGAGAAGAAGGGCGGCGGTTCCGCGACCAACTCGACGGGTGCGTGTGCGCCTCCGAGAGTGATTGTTTTGGTACCGACCAAGGAGCTGGCGACGCAGGTGCGGAAAGAGTGTCAGGAGGTTTTGAAATACTGCGGGAAAGGCGAGGATAAAGACGACGAAGTCTCCAAGAAATATCGCGTCGGAGAGCTGCCGCAAGGTTCGAGTAATTCCGCGGCGGTTCGAGAAGCGGCGAGGAACTGTCCGGACGTGTTGGTGTCTACGCCCGCGCGCGTGGCGCAGTGCCTCAAGGATAAACTCTTCCCGCCAAAGAGCGTGAATGGCGACGGATTGGAGATGATGGTTTTGGACGAGTGCGATTTGTTGTTATCGTTTGGTCACGAGAAGGATATCAAGTACATATTCGAGAGGTGTCGAGAAGGAGTGCAGACGGTGATGGTGAGCGCGACTTCGACGAGCGAAGAGGTTGGGAATTTGAAGTCGTTGCTGTTATCGAAACCAGCCGAGGTGAATTGCGACGACGTAGAAGAGATGGAACAAAAAAAACGAGAGGAACGAGAGATGAAGAAGGAGTTGAAGAAAAAGAAGAAGCCATTGATCACGCATTTTGGTTTGGAGATTAAAAAAGGGAAAAACGACAAGTTGTTGTATTTGATGGCACTGTTACGCTTGGGTTTGTGCAAGAAGAAGATTTTGATCTTCGTGAAGGATGCCGACGAAGCCGTGAGGGCGAGATTGTTTTTGCACAAGTTTGGCGTATTATGCGTTGCTCTACACTCTGAGTTACCGGCAAACTCAAGGGCGCACATATTAGAGGAGTTCAATCGCGGCGTGCATGACGTGTTAGTAGCCGCAGCGGAGGACGATAGCAGTAGTGGTAACGACGCGAGCGATAAAGAAAACGCAAAACAAGAAGATGACAAAGAAGAAGACCAACCGACCCGGAAATCGAAGAAAGAAAGAAAAAAGGAGAAGGAAAAAAGAAACCAAGCGGCGAAGAAAGATTCCGAGTTTGGCGTTTCTCGCGGCGTCGATTTCAAAAAGGTGCACACGGTGATTAATTTTGAAGTTCCAAAGACGTTTGAGGCGTATCAACACAGAGTTGGGCGAACGGGGAGAGCCGGCGCAACTGGAGTGGCGATTACGTTTTTCTGTCCATCGGACGAAGAATCGTATAACATGTTATTGAAGGGATACGCTGATGCGGCTGCGGCCGCGAAAGCCGCGGAAGCAAAGGAAGGGGATGATGACGACGACGGAGATGAAGAAGATGAACGAGACGAAGAGGATATCGACGACTTTTTGAAACCGTTCGAGCGCCTTCCGAAAGAAGCTACAGAAGCTTTACGGTACAGAGCGGAAGATACGTTACGTTCGATTAGTAAAAGCGCGGTCAAAGACGCGCGTTTGCGCGAACTTCGCGTGGAACTTTTAAATTCCGAGCGTCTCGCATCGCACTTTGAAGAAAATCCGGACGATTTAAGTCTCTTGCGGCATGATAGCTCTATTTCAAAAAGAGACGACGCGAACAAGCACTTGAGTCATCTCCCTGCGTATCTTCGTAACGCAAGTAAAAAGAAAAGGAAAAAGAATGCAATCAACGCTGTCGAAACGGAAGACGGGGACGAGGCGAAATGGGCGGCCATGCGGTTAGACGTGGACGTCGCCGAGTTTGGACAGAAGAAGAAACGCCGACGAAAAGATAAGAGGGAAGGAGGGAAGCAGAAAAAGTCTCGAGAAGAAGTTGGTGCGAAAGTGAAAAAGAAAGCAGGCCGGAAGCGCTCGCGCTAAAAAAGTGATGTTGTTCTCGTTATGAACAACATTGCATGATACCAATAGTAATGTAACGTAGTAATTTGTAGTGGTAGGTTTATTTGTACAGCAACTCGTGATGAATGATAAAACAATATTTTCAAGGAACAATGCCTCCGACCTCTTCCTCTCTTTTTGCGCCTTCTTTAAGCGCGTCTAAATATCGTACTCTAGTTCCATAATCATGGTTTTCTGCCGCGTTTTTAATGAATTCGTGTTCGCCTCCAAACGAGTGGCCGCTCCACATCTTTCGCGCTCCGCCTTTTGAGTTGGTCACGTACGCTTGACTCTTCGGATCCTCCTCTGCTCTCCAATAAGAATACACCGTCGTCTTGGCGCAATAGTGTCTCGACAACATGACGTACGCTAAAAATCCTGAACTCCACTGTTTGCCTTCCGCGCCTTTCATCTGTGCAAACAAATCGGTCGTTTCTTTCGTGACTGCGTGTGGAATTGTCTTCCAATCGTTGTGAGCTTCCAAGAAGTCAAAAACCTCCGGAGCTGGTCTCCAGAAGGGCACGTGCAAAAACTTGTGCTTGACTTTTTGGTTCAGCTTTTTACCCTTAGTCGTGTTCAAGTTTTCGATCAAATCATTCAACGTGTGCTCGACGACGTTGGAAAACACGAAATCGGTTTTTGAACCGTAATCTCTTGGGTTGGCTAATTTGTTCGCTAAAGACGAGTTTTGGACTTCGATGTATTGCGCGTT
>Ga0181594_10004287_pt1 | contig 12715 bp, 11 predicted proteins | sample 071ome_18_FD_145603 | JGI IMG/M metagenome (GOLD analysis project Ga0181594, IMG submission 145603) | Coastal salt marsh microbial communities from the Groves Creek Marsh, Skidaway Island, Georgia - 071413BT metaG (spades assembly) | ecosystem: Environmental > Aquatic > Marine > Intertidal zone... | reverse complement strand
GCCAGGTCCGCGACGATGGGGTCAATCTCGAAGAAGGTCCATTCCTGCCCTGACCGACCATACGACGCCAACGAGCCAGCCCCCATTCCAATTGCGGCGACGGGCCCCTCAATCCGGTCGTGAAAGCGCGAGAAATACTCGCCCGCCGGACCGGTGGGAAAGTAATAGCTCAGCGGCATCGGCAAGGCCTCGCGTCGGATGAGCTGCATGCCATGCACGGTTGATCCGTGAAGCAGCAGATGAAACCTGCCGTCCGGACTGACCGTGACCCGATGAGCCCCATAGAAGCTCCGGTCCGAGAAGAGAACCTTGCCGGTCTCGCCGGAGTAGACCCCAGCCGCCAGAAAGATAGCCCCGACTCCCGCCGCAAACCGAAGCCGATGCTCCGACAAGAAGAAACTCAAGACGGCGGGCGGACCGAAGACCGCCGCATGCACGGCGGAGGACGCCGCCGGAAACAGCTCCGGCACCCAACGCATGGAAAGCAGCGTGATGGCGCCAAGCCCTAGGGGAAGCGACACATTCATCAGTCGCCCGACGCCCGTCCCGACTCCGCTTCCCACGGGCATCACCAGAAGACAGGCAACGACCAACACCAACGGATACTCCACGAACGAATCAAACACCACGGGCGCCAGAAGGGCATTGAACAGTCCGCCCAGAGCCCCCCCGACCGACATCCACAGGTAAAACTCGGTCAACCGGCCTGAGGCGGGTCTGTCAGCCGCCAACTCACCATGGCAGGCCATCGCGGCAATGAAGAAAACCGCCATGTGGACAAAGGCCATCAGGAAAAATGGATTCGTCGCCCGGACGGTCAACAGCAACGTCAGGGCCACCACCCCGATCGGGAAAGCCCGCAGGATCACTGCGTGCGAAAGCCAGGAGAGCCGGGCGAACACCAGCGTGAACGTGAGCAGATACAACGTCAGCGGCAGGGCCCACAGGAGCGGGGCCGACGCAACCTCACTGGACAGGTAAGACGTCACGCTCAACATCAAACTGGATGGCACAAACGCCAAGGCAATCCACCTCGCGCGACGCCCGGCCCCGAGAACCTCATCCTGCCCTCCGGGTCCCGGGACTGTCATGCCCGCCCCTCGTCCGCGGAACAGAAACCAGACACAACCGCACATCAGCAGGGCGAACACGCCATAACCCACCGCCCACAAACCGGACTGCAGGCGCAGTCCCACCCAACGCTCCACGAGAAACGGATAACCCAGCAACGCCAGCAGGCTGCCCAGATTACTCGCCGCATACAGAAAATACGGGTCGGACGCCGACACATGGCCGGTTGCCGCAAACCACCTCTGGACAATCGGACTCGTCGCGGAGACCGCAAAAAATGGGAGTCCGATGGTCGTCGCCATCGTGCCCAGCAACCACCAGGTCGGGTTGGCGTCCGACGGCGCCCCGCCGGTCGGCAGCGTGAACGGAAGACACAGGACGACCAACGCCAGCAACGCCACGTGCCAGAGAGCCTGCTTTCGAACGCCCAGCCGTTGTGTGGATACATGCGCATAGGCGTAGCCGGCCAACAGCGCAACCTGATAGAACAGCATCGCCGTGTTCCAGACCGAAGGCGAACCGCCCAGGAGAGGCAGGATCATCCGGGCAAACATCGGCTGCACCACAAACAGCAGGATGGCGCTGAGAAAGATGGTGATGGTGTAGATGACGATCATGTTCAACCCGGGCCGCCGCGAAACGGCCGCATTTAGTTGCGGCACGCGCCCCTGACAAACAAGCAAATTGATTCAGATCCAACCGGCCCGAACGCCCGGAACGACAACAATTCGCGGCCCCGCGCTTGCCCTGCCCATGGCATCGCGTATAAATGCCGCCCCTATGTCATGGAATCCCCAATCCCGTGTCTACGTCGCCGGCCACCGGGGCCTGGTGGGCAGCGCCATCTGGCGGGCCCTCGAGACCAGGAAGTTCCAGAATCTGCTGGGCCGAACACGCTCGGAGCTGGATCTGCTGGACCCACAGGCGACCCGCGACTTCTTCGCGACTGAAAAGCCTGAATACGTCTTCCTTGCCGCGGCGAAAGTTGGCGGCATCCGGATCAACAACGACCGGCCGGCTGACTTTCTGGAGCAGAACCTGCGAATCCAGAACAATGTCATCTCCGCCGCGCGGGACTCGGGGGTCAGGAAGCTCCTCTTCCTCGGCAGTTCGTGCATCTACCCGCGCGAGGCCCCACAGCCGATGACCGAGGATCTCCTCCTCACCGGCCCGCTGGAGCCGACCAACGAATGGTACGCCATTGCGAAGATCGCCGGCATCAAGTTGTGCCAGGCCTACCGTCGCCAATACGGCTGCGATTTCATCTCCGCGATGCCGACCAACATGTATGGGCCCAACGACAACTACGACCTTCAGGGATCCCATGTCCTCCCCGCACTCGTCCGCAAGTTCCATGAGGCCAAAACCGCGGGTGCGGACTCCGTCGTCTGCTGGGGCTCAGGCTCCCCGCTGCGCGAGTTTCTCCATGCCGACGACTGCGCCAGCGCCTGCCTGTTCCTGATGGAGAACTACTCTGACGAGGGCTTCGTCAATATCGGCACGGGGGACGAGGTTTCCATCCGGCAACTCGCCGAGATGGTGAAACGCATCGTCGGTTTCGAAGGCAGAATCGAATGGGACGCCGCACAACCGGACGGGACGCCGCGTAAGCTCCTGGACTCCTCCAAACTCTTCACCATGGGATGGCGCCCGAATGTCTCGCTGGAAGACGGCATCCGGCGCGTCTGCGCCGACTATTCGGCCCGTTCCCTGGAATTGCGCCGCTGAAATACGACGCGCGGGGTTTCACACCAGTGCGGCAAGCTCCGACTCGGTCATCTCCGCGACAAAGGATTCGAACGGTTGTTCCGGAGCCCAGTTCAGGAGGCGTTTCGCTTTGGATGCGTCCCCGATCAAGGCGACGGGTTCCGCCGGCCGGAGGAACCTCGGATCCTTCCTCACGTGGGCTTCCCATTCGAGCCCGAGCGCGCCAAACGCCGCCTCCACCACATCCCGCACACTGTGCAGTTGCCCCGTGGCGAAGACGAAATCCTCCGGGGTCTCATGCTGCAACGACAGCCACATCCCCTTCACGTAATCCGGAGCGTAGCCCCAGTCGCGCTGCGCGGACAAATCGCCCAAGGTCAACTCGGTCCTCCTGCCGGCCTTGATCTCCGCGGCGGCGCGGCAAATCTTGCGGGTGACAAAATTCTCCCCCCGCCTGGGCGACTCGTGATTGAACATGATTCCGTTCACGGCAAACAGGCCGAAGCTCTTGCGATAAACCGAAGTCATCTGGGTCGCAAACGCCTTGGCGCAGCCATACGGGGTCACCGGAGCAAAAGGGGTCGCCTCGTTCTGCGGCGAGTGTTCGGGCCGTCCGAACACCTCGCTGCTGGAAGCATGGTAGAAACGGGCGGGCGTTTCCAGATCCCGGATCATTTCCAGCAATCTCAGGGTCCCCATCGCCGTCAGATCGCAGGTCGATTCGGGAATCTCAAAACTGAGCCCGACATGACTCTGGCCCGCCAGATGATATACCTCCTCCGGCCCGACCTTGGCCAATACGCGCCGGAGGGTCGTCGGATCGTCAAGATCCGCGTAATGCAGGAAAAGCCGTTCCCCGTAGACCGCTTCGTCCCGATAGAGATCGCTTAGCCGCGACCGATCCAGGCTGCTGGTGCGACGCACGATGCCGTGCACCTCATAGCCCTTGTCCAACAACAACTCCGTGAGATAGGAACCATCCTGCCCCGTGATCCCGGTGATGAGCGCTGAGGGCATGATTCGTGAGTTCGCGGCGCAAAACCGGGTTTCTCAGTCTCGGGAATCCGGTTTGATCACACCGGCCAGACGATCCTGCAACTCCTTCATGTCCGCATCGACCATCTGCTTCACCAGGTCCTCGAACTTGGTCTTGGGCTCCCAGCCGAGTTTCCGTTTCGCCTTGGAGTAGTCGCCAACCAACAACTCCACCTCGGCTGGACGCAGGTAGCGCTCATCAAACGCGACGTAGTCCTCATGGTTCAATCCAACATAATCGAACGCCACCTGCAGGAACTCACGGACCGAATGCGTCTCCCCCGTCGCAATGACATAATCGTCCGGCTCGTCCTGCTGCAGCATCAGCCACATGGCCTCGACATACTCCTTGGCAAAGCCCCAGTCCCGCTTGGCGTCCAGGTTCCCCAGAAAGAGCTTGTCCTGGATGCCGGCCTTGATTCGCGCCAGGGCGCGGGTAATCTTGCGGGTCACGAACGTCTCGCCCCGCCGCGGCGACTCATGGTTGAAGAGAATGCCGTTGCTGGCATGGAGCCCGTAGGACTCGCGATAATTCGTGGTGATCCAGTAGGCGTAAACCTTGGCGCACCCGTAGGGGCTTCGGGGATAGAACGGCGTGGTCTCGGTTTGGGGAATTTCCTGCACCTTGCCATACATTTCACTGGAGGACGCCTGATAATAGCGCGCCTCGACGCCGGTCTCCCGGATGGCCTCCAACAACCGAACCGCCCCGGTGGCCGTGATATCCGTCGTATACTCGGCGCTGTCGAAACTCACCCGCACATGGCTCTGCGCCGCCAGGTTGTAGATCTCGTTGGGCTCGATGCGACCGATCAACCGGGCCAGGGCGCTGGCGTCCGAAAGATCGCCGTAGTGGAGGTGCAACTGCTGGTCGTCCGTGTGCGGATCCTGGTAGATCGAATCCAGACGCTCGGTGTTGAACGTGCTGGCGCGACGAATGATTCCGTGCACTTCATACCCCTTCTCCAGCAGAAGTTCTGCGAGATAAGAGCCATCCTGTCCGGTGATTCCGGTGACTAAAGCTTTCTTTGACATGGCGATGCGCGGGGAGCCTTGCCCATGCCGGGCCGCGCATCAAGACTAGAAATGCCGAATCATTTCAGCGGGACAAGTTGCAACGCGTCCACGACGACCACGCCGGTCGTGCCGCGATTCTCGATCCGAATCTCGACCTCCCTCCCCGCTGGCAGCGCGAAGACGCCCAGTTCGTGCCGCGCCCCGCTGGCCATGTCGCGCTGATCGACAATCAGATGGGCCACGTCCTTGCCTGCAACCCTGACGGAGACCGGAACCCGCGGAGCCCGATTGGCATGTGGCTGCGCGTAGAGAACCAACCGATGGTCTCCCGCGGCCGGAATCTCCGGCCGAAAGACAATTGCGCAGTCGCCTTTGTTCTTGTTCGCGTCGTGCAGGTAGTTGCGCCCCACAATCACAGGCCCCGCGGCCGAGGATCCGGTCCAACTTCCCTGCACCTCTCCCTGCAGGTCGTCCAGTGTGATTCCCGGCAGTGACGCAACGGCCAGGTACTCGACGTTCGGGTTCAGTCGTTTGGCAATGCCGCCCGCGGTCGCGCGGACCTTGCGATCCAGGTTGCGATCCAAGGCCCCCGGCGCCAAGGCAACCGACGCCCCGACCGTTGGCGGGTCGATGCCCGCCGCCCAGAGAATCCCGTTGATCGTGACCCGTCGAACGCTCTCGAACTCCCAGTTCGGATGCCAGTCCGCCCCCGAGTAGGCAAAACTGCGTCCGCTATTCCCGCGCTCATAGCACCAGGCGATGATCTCCTCTTGCCCCGATCTCGCTCTCGATCGCGGGGACGTCCGCGAACGGTCCGGCGGCGCCGTCGTCAGAATCGGCGTCAACCGAGCCCGCGCGTCCTCCGCCATCCGCAATCCATAGAGCCACCCGTCGTTGATCGTGAACGCTTTCAGACCTCGAGCCACGGGATGCTCCGGAAAGACGTCGAATGTCGATTCCCAGTGCCCCCGCCCGCCCATTCCATTCTCAAACACCGCCCCAAGCCAGCCGAGGGCCTCCATTCGTCGTGACTCGGGAAATTCGATCATCTGATGCAGAAAGACCAACCCGGTCCCTCGAGCCTCCAAACGCCGCAACAACGACCAGCGGCGATCGTCCAGAAAGGGCATCTTCGCCCCGCCATCCATGTAGAAGACCACGCACCGTGCATTGTCAAAGATGCCCTCATTGACCGGCCAACCTCCCCAGGCGATGACCGGATGCACGCCGGCCGTCTGCCTCAACAAATCGGCGAACAGGGCGCATCCCGCAAAGTATTCATGCCCCAACGGCTTGCTGCTGGGATCCCCCGCCAACAGGACAATCTTCGCCCGAGAACCATCGCGGGCATCCACCTCCAGGGGAACGCCAGACTTGTCATAAGGGTCCGCAACCGCCGCCGACACGGGATGAAGCGCCGGAAACGCAACGAGCCAAACGTAGAACAGGATCAACCGAATGCGCATGGCCCATTCTTGCCTGAACCGGCCGATTGCCAGAACAAAAAAAGCCGTCCTCCAAAGAGGACGGCTTCCGGGAAAATGTTGTCTGAACGGATTACTTTTTCTTGGCCTTTTCGTCGCCTGCGCTCTCCAGGATCCAGACGACAACAATCGGGGTAAAGCAGACCATCAGGCCAATTGGCATGGCGAAAAAGCTCCAGAAAATGTCGTTGCTGAAGAAGGTTTCGAGAAATGCTTTCATAAAGATTCTTTAATGGCTCAAACTGCCCCGCCTTGTAAAGAGCGGAATGCGGCAAACTCAGGCCGTCTCGGCCGCCGCGTAACGTTCAAATCTCCCCGCCCGCGTCTGAGAAGAACAAATCCCGCGCCTTGCCGTAGTCCGCATCCGGCACAAAGACCCGGGTTTCCCGGTTGAACTCGTCCTCGTGCTCCCGCAAGTCCTCGCTGACATGCTCCTCGAAGGCGGCAATGCCATGCTTCTCCAGCAGGACAACCAACAACTCTGTCTTGCAGGCCTCCCCCATGAACAGCAGCTTGTTCACAGGCTCAATGCACGCAGGCCAGGTCCTCTTCCGGGTTAATCCCCCAGGTCTCGCCCACGTTCTCGAGATCCGGGTTAAGCTCCCAGCGATCCGCGACCGGCTCGCCTTCGTATTCCGGGTTGCCGCCCTTGAGGGTCATACAACCCTTGTTGTTCCCGATTTCCTGGATCGCGGCGACCTCCTCCTCGCTGAGCGTGATGTCGGAGACGCCGGCCAGGTCGTCGAGCTTGACCTCGATCGGTTTGGCGGTCTCGCCCACCTCCTGGATCAGGGTCGGAACGACGCTCTTCACCCTCGGTTGGCTCAGGTTCCAGGCGCAGGCAAGTTGCAGCATCGACAGGCCGTGTTTTTCCGCGACGTCGCGCATGCGGTCAATCTTCTCATTGCCCGCCTCCACCCAGCCTTCGGGACGGTAGGTGCGATGGTCCCCTTGCCCGAATTCATGCCCCGGCTTCACATCGCCGTGAAACAGACCGCCGTAGTCCACCACGCGGGTGATCAAATCCACGCCGTGCTTCTCGGCTCCCGGGAGCAGCATCTGCCCCGGCCAAGGCTCCAGCGGATTGAGAATGATCATGGCCCAATCAATCAATTCCTCGAACCGTTCGAAGTTCAGCAGGATATCCAGGGTAAAGCCATTCGCCGGCCCCGGCGCGACCCCAAGGCGATCCGCCAACCCCTCGGACTTCAGGTCCGCCATGCCGCTCCAGACCGCGTCACTGGAGTAGCCCACCGAATCCGGGTTGTGCAGCATCAGCAGGTCAAACTTGTCCACCTGGCAACGCTCCAAAGATTTCTCTGTCGCCATCCGGAGGTAGGACTTGTATTCGCTCGCTTGTCGCAGTTCCGGGTGCGTAAACCGCGGGAATCCCTTGATGCCCTTGCGATCCGCAGAATAGAAATCGTGCCCCACGATGCCGATCAGGCTGTAAGTGTCGCGCGGCAAGCCCGAGAGGGCCTTGCCCATCATCTCGTCAGCCGCTCCCTGCCCATAGACATCCGCGGTCATGAAGGTTCGAACGCCCCGATCGTAGGCGCGACGGATCAGCTTCTCCATCCGCTCCTCCTTGATGGCTTCTCCAAAGTGCATGAAGCGGCCCCCGCTCCAGATTCCGTAGGCAGTGCGTGTCGGTTCCATAATTCAATCGTTGCTCAAAGTCAAAAACGAGAGGTGATTGTGCGCGTTTCAACGCGGGATTGCCAAATTGATTTTTGCCCTAATCCGTGATTTCGGATGATCCGTCGATCTTGACATACAGAATTCTGTAAATTACAGAATTCTGTATGACGGAGCATATCAGTTCAACCGATGCTGCGCGCCATCTGGGAGATCTTCTGGCCAGGGTCAAGCATCGGGGGGATCGATTCGTCCTCACCCGCAACAACAAGCCGGTAGCGGAACTTCACGGCCTGAAGAAGCGGCGACGCGGCACGCTTCGCGAACTCGCTGCGGCGCTGAAGGAACTACCCCATGATCCAACATTTGCGGCGGATCTTGAAACGGTCAATCAAACCGACCGGCCGCCTTCCAATCCATGGGACTCGTAATTGACACTTCCGCGCTGATCGCGTGGGAGCGAGCCGGCGAATCCATCGATCTTTCGAACCTGCCCGCGGACGAGGAACTCATTCTTCCGTCAGTCGTATGGGCGGAAGCGTTGGTTGGCGTGAGGCTTGCAGACACCCCGGATCGAGCCGCGCGACGGAGAGCTCGGCTGGAAGCCATTCGCAGCGCCACCGACGTTGAACCCTTCTCTCCCCAAATTGCGGAGCATTACGCAGACATTTTCGCGGAACTGCACCGTCAAGGAAATCTGATCCCGCAAAACGACATGGCTGTGGCGGCAACGGCGCGGGCATTCAAATCCGACGTCCTCGTCGGCCCACACGATGAGGCGCATTTCCGACGGGTTTCAGGAATCTCGGTGACCGTCGTTTCCTGAATCCTCAGAACCTCCGGCATCTGATAAACGCCAATCCCGTGATCGCCGCTCAGCCTGGCGCAACCGGCAATAAAAGGGCGACTTTCCGGCTGCCCCGGACCAACCAGAAGGCAGCCGGCGAAGGTCTTACATGGGGATTCGATCAGCTCCGCCCCCGAACCGCGTCCAGGATCCAGCGGAACAACTCCAGGACCTTCGGCGGTTGCCCCGTGCGCAGGATGCCGATGCGGAAGATTTTTCCGGAGAGCCACAGCACGGCGACGGTGGTCAGGATCAACAAGACGGTCGTCCCCACGACTTCGAACAAGGGCGGGTCGGCCGCCATGCGATTCATCATGGCAAACGGCGTATAGATGGGAATCCAGGAGAGCGCGGTCGCCAGGGTCCCGTTCGGGTCCTTGGGAATGAAGAACATGGTCATCATCGGCACCATCATGATCACAGTGACCACGCCCATGTAATTCTGCGCGTCCTTCAACGTGTTGCAGAGGCTGCCGATCGTCAGAATGACGCCGGAATACAACAGGTAGCCCAACACGAAATAGACGAAAAAGGCGGGCAGAAGATGGGAATTCTTCAAGACCTCAAAGGCATGCTGGGCGAACGCCACCTCAGGCCCGGCCTGCCAGGCAAGGATCGCCAACAAGGACCCAACCCAGACCCCGATCATCGCCAAACCGATCGCGGCAATCCCCGCCAACTTGCCCATCATCAATTCGCCCGGCGTCACCGACGACAACAACACCTCGATGATGCGGTTCGATTTCTCCTCAATCGTGTTGCTCAACAACATTTGGCTGATGGTGAAAATGGAGATCCAGAGCAGGTAAACGAATCCACTGGGCGCCCATTGCCGCAGGAAATCCGCCATGCTGACCTTCTCCTTGCCTTTGGCCTTCTTGGGATTCAGCGTGGCGATCGGAACGCGCGTCCGTTCCACCTGCCGCACCGCCTCGATGTCCATTCCCGCCGCGAGGTAGGCCTTCCTCCGTATCTCGCGGTTCATGACATTCCGGATGTCGTTGTGCAGGTCCAGGTCGGCCAGGTTGGAGGACCAGTATTCCACGCCATGCCGCCCGCTCATCAGGGCGACCGGCGGTTGCCCCGGGCGCGACACCAAGCCCTCGATGTCCGCCGGGATCAGGACCGCCGCGTAGAGTTTCTGATCCTCGCCCTCGACGCGGATCTTCCGCCCCCCGCGCAGGAAAGGTTTCAACGTTTCCGAAATCACCGACGTCCCCGCGTCCGAATCGACGCCCTGCGGAACGGCGACGCGCACGTAGCGCCGTTTCGGTTCCTCATACGCATCGGCGTCAGCGCGCAAATAGGGTTTCATCCGCTCCAACATCATATCGCGCCCCCCGCGTTCCAGGAACTTCTCCAAGGCGTCCGGATTGGCCTCGGCAAACTCTTCCAGAAACTGTTCGGCTCCGCCCGAAACATCCGGCGCCGGAATGTCCTCCAGATCCAGCTTCTTTCCCCCGTTGGCCCGGCCTGCCTTTTCCAACGAGGCGTTCTCCCTCCCATAGTCGACCAAGGATTTAAGGACCCGCCTCTGGTGGGCCCGCTCCAATCCGTCTTCAATGATCTCCTCGAACTGTCCGGACTGGTCGATGAGCACAAAATAACGCTGCGGCGTCCCCTTCTTCTCCAAGTATTTGGGAGCCTGGACAAACGCGAAGATAATCGCCGGAAACAGCAGGAGCCCGATCCAGAACCCCTTGGTTCTCGCGCTCTCCGAGAAGTCCCGCCAGGCGACCAGAAGCGCGTTTCTCATCGGAACGAGGCCTCCTTCGCCTCCGAGCCGACCAGGCGCACAAAGACCTCGTGCAGACTGGGGTCCGCAAGTTCAAAACTCCTCAAGCGAATCCCTCGCTCAAAGCACTCCTGCAGTATCGTTTGCGGATCCGCCTTCTCGGCGATCCGAAGTTCCCAGCGCGAAGGGGCGTCTTCCTCGGCCTCATCCCCGACCAGGGCCTCCACCTCTTCCACGTCGTCCAACTCCTCCAATTGACGGACGGAATCCCGGGTTTCGATCCTGACCCGGCGTGGCAACGTTCGCTTCGCTTCGGCAATCGTCCCGTCGAAGACCTTACGGCCTTGCGCCATCAGCAGGATCCGGTCGCAGATGCGCTCCGCATGCTGCATGACATGCGTGGAGAAAATCACCGTTCGCTTCCGGTTCGCCATATCGGGAACAATCTCCTCCATGACCTCCTGATTGACCGGATCAAGCCCGGAAAAGGGCTCATCCAGAATCACAAACTCCGGGTCGTGCGCAATGGACGCCAGCATCTGCACTTTCTGCCCCATGCCCTTGGAAAGCGCGTCGGTCTTGGCATTGGCAAAATCCTTCAACCCGTACCGCTCAAGCAACTCAAAAGCCCGCTCCTTGGCCGCCTTCCGCCCCAGCCCTTTCAAGGTCGCAAAATAGGCGATCACACTCCACGCCTTCATCTTCTTGTACAGGCCCTTTTCCTCAGGCAGGTAGCCGATCCGGTTGCGCACCTTCAGCGCCGAGCTCTCTCCCAACACCGAGATCCTCCCCGAGGTCGGCCTGATGATCTCCAGCGCCATCCGAATGAGAGTCGTCTTGCCCGCGCCATTGGGGCCCAACAGCCCATAAATCGCCCCCGCCGGAACTGTCAGGCTCACATCCCTTACCGCATGGAAATCGCCGTAACGCTTGTCAACGTTCTCAATTTCCAGGGCTGGAGCGCTCGCGGTCATTGCTTCACTTCAGGTCCGTATGATTGAATGGCGAGCAGGCGGGAGAAGCATGTCGAGGGCAGGCACGACGGATACCTAGCCTGCGCCGATCCGTGTGTCAATGACACCCCGCTCCTCGGCCCGGGCCGCCAGCGACTTCCTTAATCCGGTTCCCCTTTCGCGCGACATCACGTATAAAGCGGGCATGTCCGAGAACGCCAGCCTTGAACTTGCAAGAGATCTCGTGCGCCTCCCCAGCGTCAACCCGGATTACGATCCGCACAGTCCCGCCGAAATCAACGTCGCCCGCCACATTGTCGAATGGGCGGCCAAGAACCACCTGGATTGCCGCGAACAACCGGTCATCGACGATCGCGCCAACCTCATCCTGACGATCCGCAATGGCGCCGACCGACCCCACGTGCATTTCAATGGCCACATGGACACCGTCGCGGTCGATGGCATGACCATCGATCCCTTCGGCGGCGATGTTCACAACGGCCGGCTTTGGGGCCGCGGCTCCGCCGACATGAAAGGTCCCCTCGCCTGCATGCTCACTGCCGCAAGAAACCTCCGGGACACGCCTGATTCCTGGCGGGGAACCCTCAGCGTCGGCTGCATGGTCGACGAGGAAACCCGCTTCCGCGGCGTCAATCGTATGGTCGAGGACTTCACCCCTCCCGACTACGCCATCGTCGGCGAACCCACCAGCCTCGGCGTCGTGCGCGGCTGCAAGGGCGTCCTCCGATTTGGCATTATCGTCCGGGGACGCGCCGTACATAGCAGCCGCCCCGCGGAAGGTCGGAACGCGATCGTGGGCATGGCGCGGATCATTCCTGTCCTGGACGGCTGGTTTCGCGAAGAGCTGTCGCGGACGAATCATCCGGATTTCGGCCCCAGCACCGGATCGATCGGATTGATCGAAGGCGGAGCCGGCGTCAATATCGTTCCGGAGGAATGCCGCATCCAGATCGATGTCCGACTGCTGCCCGGCCAGGATTGGACGTCAGTGATGGACAAGGTCAAGGAACTTGCCGCGGCCGCGGTGGCCGATCTGGACGGGATTGATTGTGAGGTTGAACCTCCCTGCCTGATCGACACCGGACTCGAACTTCCGGCGGATCACCCCCTCGTAGAAACGGCTCTCAAGGCCACCGGCACAGAACGAAGCTCGGTTGTCTTCTACGGCTGCGACGGCAGCAAGATCGCCGCTAAGGGCGTGCCAACC
>Ga0181594_10004278_pt1 | contig 12726 bp, 8 predicted proteins | sample 071ome_18_FD_145603 | JGI IMG/M metagenome (GOLD analysis project Ga0181594, IMG submission 145603) | Coastal salt marsh microbial communities from the Groves Creek Marsh, Skidaway Island, Georgia - 071413BT metaG (spades assembly) | ecosystem: Environmental > Aquatic > Marine > Intertidal zone... | reverse complement strand
ATGTTTTGGGACATCGCGTTCTGGGCGATTGAGAATGAGCTGAGGGTCGCTCGAACATACTGTGAGAACAGGGTCAATGTGGTCTGGTCTTCAAGCTGGAGCAGGGTGAATAAAAAGTCCTGTGGGATACAGTTGAGCTTATGCTGTTGCCCCTCGGTCAACAGCGCCTGCATGAGGACCTTACGGGTGATGTCTTCACCGCTCTTGTTGTCTTGGACACGGATCCGGCGCCCCGTGCTTAGGTCTTCAGCGAGCTCATCTAAGGTCACATACGCGCTCCGACCCGTGTCATAGAGTCGACGGTTTTGGTAGCGTTTGATGAGGATCGGCTTCATCGTGAGGCTCCTTGCGCTGTGTGCTGATGTGTCGTGGGTGTGAGGCGCTGTCACGCGCTTTAAAGACGCCGCAGATAAGATCAGGCGGTTCGTTCGGTGTGGCGCCTCGACTTGAGGCATATGTCCAACCTCCGGCAAGAGCTCCACCTGAATCAGGCTCTGTAGCTCGCGTTGGGCTCGTTGGATGATGTCTTGAACCCGCCCCCCATGTAACACTGGATTTGGGATCAGGCGGTCCTTTTCTCCGAACAAGAGATACACAGGTGGCTTGACTCTACCGAGCTCATACGCGACGCGATCATCGAGCATCCCGTTGATCGAGGAGACGACCGCCTGAATATAATCGTAAAACCCAGGCGCGTCACGGAGCTTGATGCGCTCCTGAAGGTGCTCCTCTGCGATGTGACCCCATCGGCCAAAGATGTTCCGCTTGAAGTGAGCGCGTAAGGCGGAGGGGCCACGCGACGCAAAGCCCTTGGCGGTGCTCATTTTCTTGAGCCAAGCGGACTCACTCGCGCTAAAGGTCTCGATCCCTGCGGGCGCGATGAGGGCGAGCGACTTGACCTTCTCAGGGCTCATCAACGCTAGGCGGAGCGCGACCTGACCACCCATAGAGTGCCCTACAAGCGTGAAGGGCTCACGTAGCTTAATTTGCGCACACAGCGCGATCACGAGCTCCGCTTGCCATCGCATGCTGTAGTCTCGCATAGGCTTCTCGGAGCGCCCGTGCCCCGCGAGGTCGACGGCGATCACTCGGTAGCCCGCCGTGATGAGCGGAGGGACGGTCTCGCGCCAGTAGCCCGCGTGCTCACCGAGGCCATGTAAGAGCACGATCGACCCGAGCAGGCCCTCCACTTGAGCGGGGTCGCTCGAGCGCGTAGGGTGGCTGTCAAAGTAGGCGATCTGAATACGCTCATCGCCCACAGGGGTGACCCGCATCGGCCCAGGGATGCTCAGCGCGCCAAATCCGCTCGGGGTGACGTGTGGGCTCTGGTTCATCGTCGACGCTCCTTGAGTTGTTGGGCGCTCTAAGGGGGCCCCACCACAGCCGATAAGCAGGGCTGATAGGAGGGAACAGAGGAGGAGGGGCTCCCCCAAGTTGAAGCGCGCAGGGTGGGTCAGGTCAGTGGAGCTCATGTGTGCCTCACAGCTGAACCCAGGTGACGCTCAACGAAGCGCTCCAAGGTCTGTTATCGCTAGGGATAGGGGAAGTGGGTACTCGAGCTGAGCTCTCTAGGAAGCGCCCTAATCGCGCTACACCGGTGTGAAACCCTAGCCATAAGAAGGGGGCGGGTCGATAGAGGAGCTCCGCGTTTAGCTCTGCGCCAATAAAGCGCTCCTGTGTGTCCTGAGGGGTCGCCGCGGATCGCGCGGTGACACACCCGAGCTTGGCGTTCAGGAGCTCAGGGAGGAGGTCGACAGAGCCAGCGGCGCTGAGCGCCGCGAGCCCATATCCAAGGTTACCTGGGTCATAGACGACGCCTACATGTCGATTGATCGACCTTGGGTCGGGGAAGAGCAGGAGCGCGCGGTGGTGAGCGAAGAGGGCGCCAGGGGTCCCAAAGGCGTTGCCTGTCACGACGCTTGAGAGGACACGGTCGTCAGGTCGGTCATCCCCTGTCGCGTAGATGAGCCCAAGGGTGAGCGCGTCTCCGTCTCCTTGACCATACCGATAGCCGAGCTGAAAGTCCCCAAAGAAGGCCAAGAGGCTCGCCTCGCGAGGGTCAAAGGGCGCGATCGCCACCCCTACCTGCTGTGGGCAACGCCCCCCCTCACGGCAGACGCCGGGGGTCGGGGTGAAGGTCCCAAAGTTCATAAAAAGCGCGAGATCAACAGAGAATGAGCCTCCACGGCGGGCTCGGTTATGGCTGAGGTCGAGCCCGAGCCAGCTGACCCAAGCGTCTGCGGTGTCAGGCGCGAGGGCGAGGGGGGTAGCCCCTGTGTAGGTAGGGAGGCTTGAGTCGACCCCCCCAGCTTGAGCCTTAGAGCGGTCACTTAAGGTCCAGGCGTGAAGGCCAAGGCTCGTGAGGGCAGGGAGCTGGAGCTGAGCGTCCAACATGAGCAAGGTGACGTCATCATCTTCAGAGGCCTTGTTGACGTTTAAGGTGAAGTAAGACAGCCTCGCGACGTGCTCCCCTCGCCTCCCAAAGAGGCTCACCCCTGCGGCGTCTGTCCCCCAAAACATGAGGCGCCCCCCCCCGAGCATCAGGTCATATGGATCCGCGGTGGTGGGGTTAAAGGCGCTGTCTGCTAATGGCTGAAGGCCCACGACAAGGGTCAGCCCGCTGAGCAGATCAAGCTCGAGCGAGAGGCGCTTAGTCTGGAGGTTGACCTGATCTCCATTGATCGCGCCCCCAGAGTTCGTGCCGGGCGTGTTCGCGCTGTCACCAAAGGTGAAGTCGACCTCAAACCCCGCCTTGAGGCGCGCTCGACCGTTGACGCTTTGAGGTTGGTAGTCGAAGAAGGCGAGCGCTCTGCTCTCAAAGATCGGTAAGGCGTCCGCTTGCGTGGTGCTCCCATTATCCCCATAGAGCCGACCCACGAGCTGGTCATCAAAGAGCCCTGTCGCGGTGACGTTGCTCAGGGTCGCCTTTGAGGAGAACAGCCCTAAATACTTGAGCTCTTGTCGAGGAGGGAGCGCTCCCCATGAGCTTGGGCGACTCCCAAGGCTTAAGCTCGAGACGCTCGGCGGGAGCGGGAGCTTCGGCTGAGTCGTCTGAGCGGGGGACTGCGCTTCACCCACTTTAGGTGGGGCCTCTAGATCGGCAGGCTCGGCATAGAGCTGAGTGGCACAGAGCAGGAGGGCTAGGAGGAGCGGTGTGTGTGCGAGGCGTGGACTCATCGAGCTCTCCTGTAGAGCTGGATGTTGTCTGTCCCGAGCGCGCCGTTGTTGGTTGAGCCAAAGCCTCCCTCACGCTGGGGTGGGGTCTGGGCGCCAGGCAAGGGGGGCTCAACCTGGACGACCTCATACTGGAGCGTGTCCCCCTCAACTCGCCAGATCCCCTCGCTCACCGCGACATCAGGGAGCGTCTGCCGTACGGTGATCTCATGTACTTGACCTTCAGTGAGCAGGTCTCCTGTGGGTGACGGCCTGAGCTCATAGCTCCCCTCGAGCTCAAAGTAGTAGCCGTCTTGATTCTCTACCCCAACGACAAAGCGAAGGTCACTCAAGAAGGTCGCCTCTAAGCGCGTGAGCCCGACAGAGGGGTCACGGAGCAGGGGAGCGACGTCAGCGCCAGTGCTCTCCCATCGGCCCACGATCAAGGGCTGCGCGTTCACTGGGGGGCTCCCAGCGGTGTCGCCACCTACCTCGCTACCCGCGCTGGCTCCACCCACGCTCACCTGATCTCCTGCGGTGTTCACGCCCGCGCTCATCATCGCCCCAGCGGGGAGCTGAACACCCGCGCTTGAGCGCCCGCCCGCCACAGCGCTCACCCCCGCAACGCTCACCCCCGCAGAGAGGCTCACACCTGCGCTTGAACCACCCGCCTCAATCGGCTCGAGGAGGCGGTTAAAGTCTGGCTCTTCGCACGCGCACAGCGTCAGCGCGAGGAGGGGTAGGCTGAGCCAAGGCGTGGGCCTTTGTGAGGTCAAGAGCGCGCTCACAAGAGCTCCTTAAGCTGGCCCTTGAGCGGTTTACCGCTCGCGTTACGAGGGAGGGCGTCAATGAGCCGAATATGCTTCGGGGTCTTGAAGCCAGCGAGCCTTGAACGACACCACCCCCTCAGCTCCTCAGGGGTCATCTCGACGCCCTCACGGAGCACGACCACGGCGAGCCCGACCTCACCCCAGCGCTCATCTGGCACCCCTATCACAGAGGCCTCTTTGATAAATTGAGCGCTCAAGAGCAGGCTCTCGATCTCAGCTGGGTAGACGTTCTCTCCACCAGAGATGAACATCTCTTTTTTACGCCCCGCGACATAGAAAAAGCCCTCTTCATCATAGCGCGCGAGGTCACCAGTCTTGAGCCACCCACCCTCATAGGAGGCGCTCGTCGCGTCAGGGTTCATCAGGTAACCCGCGCTTAAGATCGGGCCACCTAACCACAGCTCCCCCACCTCACCCGGGCCAAGCGGCCGACCCCCTGAGTCGACGATCAGGGCCTCACAGTGCAAGACGGGTTGCCCGACGCTCCCACGCTTATCCTCAAGTCGCCATGGAGGCAAAGAGAAACAGTTCGGGCCGACCTCGGTCATCCCAAAGCCCTGTCTGAAGTGAAACCCACGGCTCATCCACGCCTCAAGGAGCCCCTCTGGGCAGGGGGCGCCACCACAGAGGATGGTGCGCAAGGCCTTGAGGGAGCGACCATCGAGGCCCTGATCTAGGAGGGCTTGATACATCGCGGGCACCGCGACGACGGCGGTGATCTCTCGAGACTCGATCAGGTCCAGCGCCACAGCGGGGTCGAAGGCGTCCATCAGCACGACTCGCCCACCGCGGTAGAGGGTGGGGGTCGCCAGGCAATTTAACCCGCCCGTATGGAAGAGCGGTAAGAAAGCGAGCGCGCGATCCTCAGGGCTCAGGTCACAGGCATAGACCGTGTTGATCGCGTTCCAGAGGACCTGACGATGTGGGAGCATGACGCCCTTGGGCCTCCCTGTCGTGCCACTGGTGTACAGGATCATCGCGATCGACTCAGCGGGGCGCGCTTGGTGAGAGGCGAGCGACGCGCGCTCCTTGGGGGTGAGCGCCTCGAGCGCCTCGACTTGCGCGTCCACAAGAGGCTCAAGCGCGTCAGATGAGCCCCCACGCCTGTCAGGGTCTAGGCAGAGCGTCGGGAGGGACGGGAGCGCCTCCATGATCGTCTGAGCGAGCGGGTCGCTGTCTTGATCGAAGACTAAAGCTGTGGGCTGGCAGTGCGTCACGATCTCGGCGAGCTCTCGCCCTGCGAGTCGCCAATTTAGTGGGGTAAAGGCGGCGCCGAGCCGGACACAGGCGAATAACAGCTCAAACAGCTCAACACGGCTACGGGCGAGGAGCGCGACTCGGTCGCCCTCACGTACCCCACGGCTTGAGAGGACCTCAGCGGTGGCGCTCGCTCGCAGGTCGAGCTCATGGTACGTGAGCGACCTCCGCGCAGAGGGGTGCTCGAGCGCGAGGTGTGAGGGACGAACGCGCGCCCACTGTCGGAGCGGGTCTTGAGCTCCGGTGAGGCTCGGCTCGGCGCATGGAGCACGTAGGGTGTCACCCATGACGCGGACATTTGGGCATAGGAGGAAGGGGGAGCTCACCATATCAATCACTCCTGTGGCCCTCATGCTTGAGGAGCCAGCCGTGCATCTTGGGCCAAAACTGGGTGGCCGCCTTACCGCTCGTCGAGAGGCCAAGGTGGCCAGTGTCGAGCGACAAGGTCGTCACCTGACCAGGGGAGAGGAGCCTCTCAATCGCCGTCGCGCTCTCAACTGGGACGATCTGGTCACGGAGGGCGATCACCGCGAGGACTGGGGCGCTGATCTGTGTGAGGTCAAGGCGCTCGCCCCCTACCATCATCTCACCTCGACAGAAGGCGTTGGTCTGATAGGTGTCACGGATGTACTGTCGGTACACCTCAGCAGGGAAGGGCACATTGTCGCTCGCCCACTGCTCCATACGGCGCCACATCTCGATGAAGCCCTCACGGTCACGCCCTCTCCACAGGTCACGCCACTTGGTGAGGTTGCTTAACGGGGAGAGTAGCCTAAAGCCACTCTCAAGGAGCCAGGTCGGGACGTGTCCACACGCTGAGACGACCTGATCGACATCAAAGCGCTCAGGCGCGGTCCAGCGACGTAATAGGCCCTCATCATGAAAGTCTACAGGGGTCGCCATCACGGTTAAGGAGCGCACCCAGGTCGGGCGGAGCGCCGCGAAGGTCATAGACAGCGCGCCACCTACACAGTAGCCAAAGAGGTGCACCGGCTCAGCGGGCGCTAGGCCCGCGTCAGCGCGTAGGGCCTCGATCGAGAACCGAAGGTACCGCACCGCGTAGTCCTCCCAGGTCTTATACCGATCCTCTAAGGTAGGGGTCCCCCAGTCGATCACATAACAATCACGCCCTTGCTGGGTGTAGAACTCAAGCAGGCTTCGACCCGGCATAAAGTCGAGGATATAAAAGCGGTTGATGAGCGAGTAGACGAACAAGATCGGCGCTAAGCCCTCTTGATCGTTTGTCATGCTTGGCTCAGCAGAAAACTTGGGCTCAGCAGAAAACTTGAGGAGGGTGACAGGCCCCCTTGTAGCGACCACTGTAGAGGGGAGGTGGGTCGTAAAGTCATCGTTCCCTCGAAGCTCAGTAGGGAGCGCGCGAGTGACCCCATCTCTGAGCGCCCCCGCGAAGCCTGAGAGCCCTCGAGTGGAGCGCGTGACCTGTGTAACCGCCTGAGAGAGGGCGCTCAAGGCCTTCACTTAAGGCTCCTCACGTGACGCGTCACGCTGAATTTTGAGCTCACGAAGCTCACGCTCACGCTCATCAAGGCGATCTTGGGTGCGCTCAAGTGCGCGCTCTAGCTCATCTACACGCTGATGCATTCGAGCGATGTCCTCATGAACCGCGACCCCAAAGCTCGCGATCAGCTCACTGCGTAGACGCCTCACGCTCGCCCTGATCTTCAAGGCCCTCTGTAAGCTAGAGCCAGCAGGCTTTAGGAAGGTGTCGCTGTGTACCCAGCGCTCGGAGAGCTCATGGAGCTTTGCCTCAAGCTGGTCGAGGGTCTGACCTACCATAGTCTCCTCCCTGTGATCATGTGGGCCCAATAGAGCTGATTAGCTTTAGTCGTAGCGTAGATCTTGAGGCTCCGCAACTAGATTTGTGCATTGCACAAAAACAGGGGAACGCTATGAAATGAATGAGCTAAGCTAGGCTCAAGCGCGAGGTCCATTGACACTAGGTGGCAGGCTCACTCATAAGGTCACTGTCAGCGTCACGCTGGTAAGACATGAGGAGAGGAGTGGACATGAGTTGGTGGGACCGTAAAGCGCCTAGCGTGAGTCGAGAGTGGCTTGTCCCCCTCGGCTTGATGATCTTTTTCATGGCCCTCTACCTCCCAGGTCTAGGGAGCTATGGGCTCTTTGATCCATGGGAGACCCACTATGGGGAGGTCGCGCGTACCATGGTCGAGACAGGGGACTACATCGACCCTGTTTGGGGGTCACCGTGGGACTCAGGTGAGGTGAAACGGGAGCGAGCGCCCTTTTACTCAAAGCCCCCGCTCACGATGTGGATGATGGCGATCGGGATGCAGCTCTTCGGCGCCAACGCCTTAGGGGTCAGGCTCCTCTTCCCGCTCCTCGGTCTGCTCGCGCTCCTGTCTGTGTACCTCACCACCGCGCGGGTCGTGAACCGTAGAGCGGGCGCCCTCGCGTCACTGCTCTGTGGGCTCGCGCCCTCTTTTGGCTTCTTGAGCCACCAGGCGGTCACGGATGGGCCACTCGTGACCGTGATGACCATTGGGGTGATGTGCCTCGCGATGGCGATCTCGGACAGCCGTGATGGAGAGGGAGCGAGCGCGCCGTTACGCTGGCTTGTGACCCTCGTGGTGAGTGGCGTCATTTTTGGACAGCTCTGGATCATCACGGCGATGGACCAGAGCCCAGACTCTATTGCACCGATCTTAGGCGCTGAGGGAGGAGCGCTGAGCGGGGTGGTGAGGAGCCTCCGTGAGCTCTGGTGGGTGGCGAAGGGGAAGGGCTGGGTGATCGCGACCGCGCTGACACCGCTCGCGGTCTGGGCGAGCGTCAAGACCCTGAGCGTCAGCTCGAGACGCTTCGCCTATCTCACGCTGTTTTACGTGAGCTGTGGGCTGATGGTCTGCGCTAAGGGCTGGCTAGGCTGGGCGCCTGTCGGTGGGGCGCTTGTGCTCTATTTGCTGACCTCGGGTGAGTGGCGTTGGCTCAAGGTCGCCCAGGTCCGTTGGGGCCTGATCATCGTCCTCCTCACCGGTCACATCTGGGTGCTCGCGATGCTAGGAGGTCACCACCCAGGCTGGTTTAATCGCTTTATCATCCATGACCACATCAACCGCTTATTCTCTGGGGTACACAGCACAGACAGCGGGGCAGCTGAGTATTTTGTGCAGTGGCTAGGCTATGGGCTGTTCCCGATCATTGGCCTGCTCCCTGTGGCCTTTGGTCGTACCCTAAGCGGGCTCGTCAAAGTAGAGCGTAGCGCAGAGGGGTCAAGTGAAGCGAGCGATGGGCGTTGGGGTGATGGGCGTGACCGTTACGAGCTGCTCCTCTTTGGGTGGCTTCTGATTGGCTTCTTCCTCTTCAGCAAGGCCAACACGAAGTTTCACCATTACATTTTCCCGATCATCCCCCCCTGCGCGATCTTGATCGCGTTGTGGCTAGAGGAGGCCTGGCGAGGCCAGGCGTGGAGGCGAGGGCTGATGTGCGCGCTCGCCACCCTCACTTTACTGTGGGTGGGTGGGGACCTCGCGCGAAGCTCCTCTGCGCCAGGCCAAGGCGCACAGCACTGGGTCAACCTCTTCACCTATAAATATGACCGCGCTTGGCCTACCGTGGTGGACGATGAGCGCCGAGCTCAGCTCAGTCAAGAGGCCGCCGAGGAGGCTTGGTTGACAGGCCTAGACCTCGCGCTCACAGAGCAGGCGCGCGCCACCTACTCGCCCAAGCTCGCGCAAGCCCTCAAGGGAGAGGCCTGGGATCAAGAGCTAGGTGACCCGGTCCGCCTCGCCCTCGCGCTTGGGGTGCTCTCGCTCTTGCTGATGGGGCTCCCTTGGCTAGCGAGCGCCCGCGTCGGGGTCCTCTTTCTCCTCTGCTCTGCGACGCTCACCTCGGCCTTTACGCTTCATATATACCTACCGAAGATCGCCCCTTATTGGAGTCAAGGGGCGCTGTGGGATGCATACTATAAAGACTGTCAGCCCTTTAAGCCTGAGCTCGCGGGGTCTGCCCGTCAGCTCGCCTTTGAGCGTCACCTGCTACAGACCGCGAGCAGGGTGCCTGACCAGCTCGACCGCTTCCCCAGTCGATGGTGCGCTGAGCCAGCGGTGGCCTTTCGGATGAACTGGCGTGGGGAGACATTTTACACAGCGAACACAGTCGTCCCGATCTTGTATAGCAAGGACCTCAAGACCTTCCTCAAGCAATGGGAGGGGGACTTTTATATGTTCACAGAGCGTAAGCGGATCAAGTCTGAGCTGAACCCAAGCTTACCGAAGGAGCTCAAGGGGAGATACCGTGAGATCTTTGGGGGAGATCGACACTTCGCCTTGTTTAAATTTGAGCGGGCGGGGCGTGAGCTACGGAAAGCTGAGACCAAGCCTTGACGGATTGCATCCCTTCCGACAAAGAGTAGCCCTCCACTCAACAAGGACAGCGCCTTGAGTCAAGATCAACGATCGAGTCACCCTATGACACGCCTCACCCGGTACGCTCAGGCTACCCTGCCTACAGAGTGGGGCACCTTTGAGACCCTTGTGTACCGTAGCCCTGCAGGTGAAGAGCACATGGCGATCTATCAAGGTGAGCTCAGCGATGAGCTGGCCGAATCTACTTTAGTGCGCGTCCACTCCGCTTGCTTTACTGGGGAGGCCCTAGGCTCGCTCAAGTGTGACTGTAAAGCGCAACTCGAGCGCGCACTACAAGAGATTGAGCGGGAAGGGAGAGGGGTTGTCGTCTACCTCTTTCAAGAGGGGCGAGGGATTGGGCTTGGGAATAAGATCCGCGCCTATGCGCTCCAAACACAAGGGGTAGACACGGTCGACGCGAACCGACAGCTTGGGTTTGGAGATGACGAGAGAGATTACCAAGACGCGGTTGAGATCTTGCGTGACCTAGGCGTCACGCGGGTCAAGCTCATGACAAACAACCCGCTGAAGATTGAGGCGCTCCAAAAGGCCGGCCTAGAGCTGAGCCAGCGGGTGTCGATCGAGGTGGGGAGGAACGCCGTCAACGCCTCCTATCTCGACACGAAACGAGACAGGATGAGCCACCTGCTCAAGGAGCAGTGAGCTTGAGGAGGGTGGCGCGCTCAGCCCTGCGCTTAAGCCTGCTCTGTGCGCTCTTGAGCGCGTGTCAACCCCAAACAGAGCGCTCACAGGCGAGCGAGCTCCTCAACACACCGAGCCTGCAGGCGATTGAGGTGATCAAAGAGGGCACGTCGCCAGCGCTCACCGGTCTGATCGCGGTGACGGACGTAGCCTTCCGCGGTGGGGCGTGGGGAGAGGGTCGAGTGCTGATCATCGACCCCAACCAACGTACGTTGATGGGGGCATACTATCCGCTCCAAGCGAACCCGCTCCACCTCATGAGCGTTGAGGGTGGGCTCGTCAGCCTACAGGCGGGGACGCTCACCCTTGGTGATCGGCCGAGGAGCGCCCACGCGAGCGTCAGCTGGCACCCGATCGACGCCCTCTTGGAGGGCGCTCAAGAGCTCAGCTGGTTGAGCGACCCGCTCGGCGTCGCGTACCCGATCTCAGCGCGCGTAGACCCTCGACATCCCCCCCCTGACCGCGGGTCTCCCCCCGCGCTCGTGATGAGCTCTGGGGTGAGCGGAGCGGTGTGGAGCTTAGCGCCTAGCTGGCTGTCACTCAGAGACAGCGACCCGCTCAGCCTTATCCCCGCCCAGAGCAGCCCCTATGCGCCTGCTGATCAGCTGAGCTTAGGGACGCTTGTGAGCTGGAGGGGGAGGACGCTCGTGGTCGACTTTAACACCGATCAGCTCAGCTTGCTCAGAGAGGATGGGAGCTACGCGCGCTGTCAGCCTGAGCTGGGTCGATACCCTGGGGTGATGGAGGGAGCGCAGACCCCTCGCGTCCATGGAGATCAGCTCCTCATCAGCTTCGGTCTCTCAGGGGAGCTCGTGGAGGTTGACTTACAGGGTGTCGATTGGGAGGACGAGGGCTGTGAGGTCGTGAGACAAAGCTACCGACCTGCGCTTGGAGCGGTCCCTAATGAGCTCCTTGTAGATAACGATCAGGTCTATGTTCTCCACTCTGGCGACCAAGATGTGTGGGTCTATGATCGCGCGACACGGGCGCTCCTCACCCGTTGGCAGTTACCTGATCACAGCCACCCATGGAGCATGACAAAGGCGAACCTCCAAGAGGGGGAGCGCCTCTTAATCACCTCTTGGCTCAGTGGAGACCTCTTGAGCTTAGACCCCGTGAGTGGTCAAGTGGAGCGCCTCTTGAGCGGTGAGGCGCTCAGCGCCCCCCCACCACGCCGTTGCGTGCGTGCGCTTGAGCTGAGCACAGGCGAAGCGCTCGCCTTGCGGGATACATGGCAGGAGCTGTCCTTCCCGTCAGAAGATGAGCTCGATGAGGAGCTCACCCGCTCACGAGCTGAGGTGAGCGCCTCTCACCTCAGAGGGGCCCCTCAGCTCGCGCTGAGCTTGAGTGGAGGGTCAGCGAGGCTCGCGCTTGAGATACAGAGAGGTGAAGAGGGCCCTTGGGAGGCGCTGGGTGAGCTTGTGACCCTCCCTGTAGAGGAGCTTCAGCCTGAGGGGCGCCCGCCCATGATGCGTGAGGCGAGGGGGGTAGCCTTAACAGGGCTCATACAAGACGCTGTGCCACAGGGTGACCCCTGCGAGCGCTTTGAGCCACGTGAGGATCGTGTTCGCTTGAGGCTCGCCGACCTCACCAGCACAGAGCAAGGGCGCGAGGTGCTCAAGAAGCTCAGGATACGCGCTGTTGGTGAAGGCGAGCGGGCCTTGATCACCGACGCTGTCTTTCGGGCATGGTGAGTCAAGCATGGTGAGCATTTTATTTGCTTTTCTTACCCTGCTTGTCGTACCTGTATGCCCCCAAACTAATCAAATGAGAGGACATCTCCAATGAGTACATCACTCAAACAAATCCTCCTCCTTGGCCTTATCCTTCAGCTCTCTACGGGCTGTAAGGTAGAGGGTGAGGGGGACATAGATGGTGGCGAGGCCGCTGGGACCATGGCAGGCATGGACGCGGGTACCGACGCGGGTACTGACGCGGGCACCGACGCGGGTACCGACGCGGGCACCGACGCTGGGATCGACGCTGGGATCGACGCGGGCACCATGGGGGGCGGGATGATCGAGATGGGGACAGGCTCCTGCGCTGACCCTTATAACTTTGTAGATCAAGGCGCAGGCGCGTACTCGTTTACAGGCAACTTCGGGGACGCAGACCTCGTCGGCTCCTGCTCAAACCCTGACGCCTACGCAGAGGACTCAGTCGTCTATTTCAAGGCTCCAGAGGCAGGGCTCTACGAGTTCTCTACCGCTGAGAGCTTCGGCGTCGACACCGTCCTGTACGTCCGTAGCGCGTGCGACCTCGAGAGCTCTGAGCTCGCTTGTAATGACGACGGCGTTGAGAGCCAGAGCGTCGTGAACGTCAACCTCGAGGCTGACCAAGAGGTCTTCGTGGTCGTTGACATGTACGAGACCCTTGAGGGCTCAGAGGGCACTCAGTTTACG
>Ga0181594_10004277_pt1 | contig 12726 bp, 16 predicted proteins | sample 071ome_18_FD_145603 | JGI IMG/M metagenome (GOLD analysis project Ga0181594, IMG submission 145603) | Coastal salt marsh microbial communities from the Groves Creek Marsh, Skidaway Island, Georgia - 071413BT metaG (spades assembly) | ecosystem: Environmental > Aquatic > Marine > Intertidal zone... | reverse complement strand
CCCCACGGTCTATGCGATCTTCCAGGGACAGCCGGTCGCCGATCTCACCCAGGCGCGCAGCGAATCGCAATTGCGTCAGGTGCTCGACCAGCTTCTCGAAAAGCTTCCCGTAACCGCCGGTGGCGAGGGGGCCGAGCCCGCGCAGGACGTGGCTCCGCTGATCGCGATGGGCGAGGAAGTGCTCGCTGCCGGAGACGGCGAGCGGGCCGCCGGCATTTTCGCGCAGATCGTCGAAATGGCGCCGGACAATGCTGCCGCGCAGGCCGGTCTGGTGCGCGCGCTGGCCATGGCTGGCAAGCTTGAAGAGGCCGAAGCGGCGCTGGCCGCGATCGATCCCTCGCTGGCCAGCGATCCCGAGATCGAGCGAGCGCGCTCGGCCCTCGAGCTGGCGAAGGAACGCCCCGACGATTCGGAACTCGCTGCCCTGCGTCAGGCAGCGACCGCCGCACCGGACGACATGGACGCGCAGCTGGCCTTTGCCTCGGCGGCCTTCGCCGCTGGCGAACGCGACCAGGCCGCCGATACGCTGCTGGCGATGATCCAGAAAGATGGCGAATGGAACGAGGGCGCGGCCAAGGCCAAGCTGTTGCAGATCTTCGAAGCAGTCGGTCTTGAAGACCCGTGGGTCGCGGCGACGCGCCGCCGCCTCTCGCTGATCCTTTTCGGATGACCGCGCAGCGCATCTCGATCTTTCCGCTGCCCGGTGCGGTGCTCTATCCGGGGTTGCAGCTTCCCCTGCACATTTTCGAGCCGCGCTATCGCGCGATGGTGAGCGATGCGCTGGCGCGCGACCGGCGGATCGGCATGATCCAGCCGCAACGCCCGGCCGAGGGCGCACCGCTGTTCAGCGTCGGCACGCTGGGGCGGATCGGCGAGGTCGAGGCGCTCGACGACGGGCGCTTCAACATTATTCTCGAAGGCGAAACCCGGTTCCGTATCGTCCGCGAGCTGGACGTAACGACGCCCTTCCGGCAAGTCGACGCCGAACTGATCGAGGAGCCAACGGGTCAGGTTCTGGCTGCGGTCGAGCGTGCAGGATTCGAGCGCGAGGCGCGGCACTTTGCCGATGCACAGGGCTATGCGGTGGACTGGGACTCCGTGACGCGGCTCGACGATGCATCGCTGATAAACGGGGTGTCGCAGATCGTGCCGTTCGATCCGGCATCGAAACAGGCGCTGTTGGAAGCGCGCGATCTTTCAGCGCGGTGCGAGCTACTGATCCAGTTGCTGCAATTCTTCGGTCACGGCGACAGCGACGACGACAACGTGACGACGCTGCAATAATTTCGAGGTTCGCTGTCGCGAACCCATGCACCTCCCACCCCACCTCCCCGCCCGGCCACCAAAGCTAACGGTAGGGTTGGTGGCCGGGCGGGGAGGTGGGGTGGGAGGTCTGCGCCAGGCTCCTTGAGCCTGGATGGAACTTCACAAGCCGAAGCTGCCCTTCAGCCCGTCGATCACATATTGCGCGGCCAGCGCAGCGAGCAGCACACCCAGCAAGCGGGTAATCACCGCTTCGACCTTGTCGCCCAGCAGCCGGATCAGCGGTACGGCGGCAATCAGGCCCAGCATGACCAGCACCATGACCGCGCCCAGCGCAGCGAGCACCGTCAGGTTTTGCTCGAGCCCCTCGGCCTCGTTCATCAGGAGCATGATCGCGGCAATCGCGCCCGGCCCGGCCAGCATCGGCATGGCCATGGGGAAGACCGAGACGTCCTCTATCTCGGGCGTGGCAATCAGCTTCTCGACCCGCTGCTCACGCCGCTGGGTGCGCTTTTCGAACACCATCTCGAAGGCGATCCAGAACAGCATGAAACCGCCGGCGATGCGGAAGCTATCGAGTTCGATATGCAGCGCGCCCAGCAGATCCTGCCCGAATAGCGCGAAGACGAGCAGGATCGCGGTAGCAATGAGCGTGGCGCGCACCGCCATGCCGCGCGATTGGGACGGAGTCGCGCCCTTGGTCAGCCCCGCATAGATCGGCGCGCAGCCGGGCGGATCGATCACCACGAACAGGGTGATGAACGCCGAGACGAACAGTTCGGTCATTGCGGGGCGGCTTTAATCTGGATCGCACTTTTCCAATGGGAGCCATCCCACCAATCTATCGACACATGGCGCGTTCCGTCCGGTCGCACCCATACGTTCCACGCCAATGTGCCGTCGGTCGACGCGCCGCCACGCACATCGCCATCGATCCATTCCGGTGTGGGACGCACCGCGGGCCTGCTCCGGCAGTCGGCAACCTTCGCGGAAAGCATGTCGGGCGCTTCGAGCGGTTCGGCCAGGGCATCGCCCTGGTCCATGACCCAGAGGTATTCGCCCTTCTTCTGCCGCTTCCAGACGGTGGTGAAATAGCCCGTCGATCCGTCCGGCCGCTGCCATGCGCCTTTCACCGCACCCAGTGTGCCGTCGCAGCTGATCCAAACCTGATGCGGTTGCCACGCCACCGATTGCGCAGGATCATCGCGGCCCTTGAGCCACTCCTGCGCCTTCACCGGCTGCGGCACGAACATCACCGCTTCTTCGTCCGCGAACTCGCGGAACGCGGTCCACTGGCCTTCTTCATGCGCCAGCCGGTTGAAAGCGATCTCGGCGGCAACCAACGCGGAAGGATTGGTGGCGTCGCGAACTTCTCTTTGCTTTCGCGCTTCGCCGGGTGCTGCCGCGAGCATGGCCGCAGCAAGCGCGAGCGCTGCGGCAATACGCTTCAAATCGCGTCCTCGGCGAGCTCCAGTCCCTCATTACGATGCGCGGCGACCACAGCATTGCGCAGCAGCACGGCAATGGTCATCGGACCGACTCCGCCGGGCACAGGCGTGATCGCACCCGCCACCTTGCTCGCTTCGGGATAGTCGACATCGCCGACCAGCCGCCCCTTCGGCTTTTCCTCGGTCGGCGGCAGGCGGTTGATGCCGACATCGATCACCGTCGCGCCGGGCTTGATCCAGTCGCCCTTGACCATCTGTGCGCGGCCCACGGCGGCGACCACGATGTCGGCGCGGCGCACCACATCTGGCAAGTCCTTCGTGCGGCTGTGCGCGATAGTGACGGTGCAGCTTTCAGCCAGCAGCAGAGCCGCCATCGGCTTGCCAACAATGTTCGAGCGACCGATCACCACGGCATCGAGGCCGGACAGGCTGCCCAGCTGATCCTTGAGCATCATCAGGCAGCCCAGCGGCGTGCACGGAACGAAGCCCGGCAGCCCGACCGAAAGCCGCCCCGAATTGATGACGTGAAAACCATCGACATCCTTGTCGGGATCGATTGCGGCGATCACCTTCTGCTCGTCCATGTGATCGGGCAGCGGCAATTGCACGAGGATGCCGTCTACCGCCGGATCCTTGTTGAGTTGTTCGACCAGCGCCAGCAGGTCGGCTTCGGGCGTGCTTTCGGGCAGCAGGTGCTCGAAGCTGTTCATCCCGCATTCGACGGTCTGCTTGCCCTTGTTGCGCACGTAGATGTGGCTTGCCGGATCGTCGCCGACGAGCACCACGGCAAGCCCCGCCTTGCGTCCGGCCCTCTGTTCGAAGCTCGATGCGACTTCGGCAACCCGCGCACGCAGCTTTTCGGCAAAGGCCTTGCCGTCGATCCTCACAGCATCGGTCATCCGGCACCTCTCAGATTTGCCAGGATGATGAGCACGAGCTGCATCACCACGATCAGCACCAGCGGCGAAAAGTCGATGGCTCCGGTATTGGGCAAGACCCGCCGTATCGGTGCCAGCACGGGTTCAAGCAGGGCATTTATCGACCGGTATATCGACACCACGAATTCGTTGCTGGCATTGATTACGTTGAAGGCCAACAAGAGGCTGATGACGAACTGGACGATAATGAGCATCACCAGAACGTTGATCAGCAGGTCGACAATCTGGATCAGCGTGTTGAGAAGCACCAGCCGTTCCCTTTCATTCCCGATGCCAGCGGCTGATAGCCGAGACGGCCTCGCGGCGGCAAGCTGTGCGCCCGGTCATGCCCGGATAAGTGTGCCTGCGCCTTCGGCCGTGAAGATTTCCAGCAGCATCGCGTGCGGCACGCGCCCGTCGAGCACGACCGCCGCCTCGCAGCCCGCCTCCACTGCGTGGACGCAGGTTGCCAGCTTGGGAATCATACCGCCCGTGATCGTGCCGTCCGCCTGCATGCGCTCGATGTCGGCTGGCCTCAGGTCGGTCAGCAAGTTGCCGAGCCGGTCGAGAACACCGGCGACATCGGTAAGCAGGAACAGCCGCGAAGCGCCGAGCGCGGCGGCAATCGCGCCCGCCAGGGTGTCGGCGTTGATGTTGTAGGTCGAACCATCGGCACCCGGCGCGATCGGCGCGATCACCGGGATGAGCCCCGCCGCCGACGCCGTCTCGATCACCTTGGTGTCGATCGACTCCGGTTCGCCGACATAGCCCAGATCGACCACCCGCTCGATATTGCTGTCCGGATCCTTGGCCGTGCGGGTGACCTTGCGCGCGGTGGCGAGCCCGCCGTCCTTGCCCGACAGGCCCAGCGCCTTGCCGCCGGCGCCGGCGATCCAGCCGACCAGTTCCTTGTTGATCGAACCGCACAGCACCATCTCGGCAATCTCGGCGGTCTGCTTGTCGGTCACCCTGAGGCCATCGATGAAACTCGATTCGACCCCTACGCGCTTGAGCATGGCGCCAATCTGCGGGCCGCCGCCGTGCACGACGACAGGATTGATGCCAACTGCCTTCAGCAAAACGATGTCCTGCGCGAAATCGTGTGCATGCTCGGGATCGCCCATCGCATGGCCGCCATATTTCACGACAAAGGTGGAACCTGCATAACGCTGCAAATAGGGCAGCGCCTCGATCAGCGTTTCTGCCTTGGCGAGGCCTGTCTGACCTTGGGCGGGTTCGTGCGATGCAGTCATGGCATGGGCCATAACGCCGCCCGCAAAGAATTGCACTAGGCGAAGGTGTTGGCGGACATTACGCTCACGAGGGTTCGCGGGGGCTCAGCATTTGAATCAGGCCATATCCTCGATCGCGGCCATTGCGCTGATCCTTGCGCTCGCCGTGCTTCTCTCATGCGATCGCAAGGCAATCCGCCTGCGCGTGGTCGGTGCGGCCCTCGCTCTACAGGCAGGCTTCGCCGCGCTGGTCCTGTGGTTTGAGCCGGGTAACACTGCGCTCCAGGCTGCCGCGCGCGGCGTAACCAATCTGCTCGGCTATGCCCGGGCCGGAACGCAATTCGTGTTCGGGGCACTCGCCGACGACGAGCTGGGCCAGAACTTCGCGCTCAATGCCCTGCCCACAATCGTGTTCTTCGCCGCACTCATCGGCATTCTCTATCACATCGGCGTGATGCCCCTGGTCATCCGCTGGATCGGCGGCGGCTTGCGCCGGGTCACCGGGATCAGCCGGGTCGAGAGCCTCTATGCCGCTTCCAACATCTTCGTGGGCATGAGCGAAAGTCCGCTGGTCGTGCGCCCCTATCTCGAACGCCTGGCCCCCTCTCAGATGTTCTGCCTGATGACAGTGGGCCTGGCGGGCGTCGCAGGCACTATCCTGGCGCTCTATGCCAGCATCGGCGTGCGCGTCGATTACCTCGTCGCCGCCGCCTTCATGTCGGCGCCCGGCGGTATCGCCATGGCCAAGATGGTTATGCCCGATCCGCGTGAGGTGGCTCGCGCGTCGCTGGACGATGCGGAGGTTGCGCTTCAGGCAGGCGAAGAACGCGCAGCAAACGTCATCATGGCGGCCGAGCAAGGGGCAATGACCGGCCTGAAGCTGGCCGCCGCCGTTGGCGCCATGGTGCTGGCCTTCGTGGCGCTGATCGCGCTCGTGAATGGCATGGTCGGCTGGGTGGGCGGGCTGCTGGGCTTTCCCGATGTGACTGCGCAGCAGATCGCCGGATATGTCTTCGCCCCGCTGTTCTGGCTGCTCGGGGCAGAGAACTGGGCCGAAGCCGTGACGGCAGGCTCGTTTTTCGCAACCAAGCTGGTGCTTAACGAGGTCGTCGCCTTTCTGGCTCTGGTCGACGGAACGGGACTGTCCGATCGCATGCAGGCGGTCACGATCTTCACGCTGTGCGGCTTCGCCAATTTTGCCTCGATTGCGATCCAGATGGCGGTAATCGGCAATCTTGCGCCGTCGCAGAGCGAAACCGTCGCCCGGCTCGGCCTGCGCGCCCTGGCGGCGGCAAGCCTTTCCAACCTGATGAGCGGGGCATTGGCGAGCCTGTTCCTTATCCGCTGAAAGCCCGCAGAAACGCGTAGGTTTTTGGTCCGATTTGGAGTTGGGTGTACGTGTCCGGGTCACAACGCAAAGCCATGGCACGCAAGCCATGCCTGCTACTCTCCTCACTCTCGCTGCCAGCTTCGTGCTGTGCACTAGTGCCCCGCGCGTGACCTGCGTCGTCGATGGCGACACCTTCTGGCTGAACGGAGAGAAGATCCGCATCGCCGACATCAATGCGCCCGAAACCGGTCACGCAAAGTGCCTGCGAGAGGCGGCGCTCGGCAAGCAGGCGAAATTGCGCCTGCTTGCGCTGCTCAACCGGGGCCGCTTCGAACTGGCGACCGGCAAGCGCGACCGTGACCGTTACGGCCGGTTGTTGCGCGTCGTGCAACGCAACGGACGCAGTATCGGCGCGGCTCTTGTTGCCGAAGGCCTCGCGGAGCCGTGGTGCGGCAAGCGCTCGGACTGGTGCACGTCCATGGCTCCAAAGGCCGGATGACTCGGCCGCCGCCTGCGGTTATGCTTCGCAACCAGCACGCAGGAAGGACCCACCGCGATGAGTCAGGAACAGGAGCGGGGCAACCTCGAAGGGCCGCCCGATAACATGACATCACAGACCGCTCAGCGTGAATCGGCTGCGCCTGCGTCTGGCGACCGGCCCAGCCCGGGCCCGACACCTGCGGCAAGCTCTTTCGACTTCAACCAGCCGACCATAGTCAGCCTGCTCTATCTCTCCTCCTTCATTCTTGGCGTCACCTCGATCGTCGGTGTCGTGCTTGCCTACGTATGGAAGGGCGAAACGAAGGAGGAGTGGGAGGCCTCTCACTTCCAGTATCTCATCAACACGTTCTGGATCGGACTGGTCGGCGGAATTATCAGCGTGTTCCTGATGCTGCTGCTGATCGGATTCCTGCTGTTGCCCGCCGTGATCGTGCTGGTGGTGGTGCGTAGCGTGCTCTCGCTGATCAATGCGCAGAAGCGCGAACCCATGCCCAATCCGGGGACGTGGCTAGCCTGACCCGCGAAGCCGCACGGCAGGACGTGTGGGCACGAGGGTAGCCCGATTTCGCCTTCGCGAGCGAATGTGTTAAACTTGGTTATCAGCGGCGCACCGGACGCGCCTAGGCATCGGTCGCGCCCACCTCGAAACGAGGGAGCACGAACATGGACCTCAACAAGGCCTTGTCAGCCCACCAGATCGCGCTGATCCGCGCCTCCGACTGCTCAAGCAGTGAGCAGCAGGACCACTTGCGCGACGTTGCCGACCAGCTCGCCGATCATATCGCTTTGCGCCAGGACGATTGGGGCGCGCGCTGCGCTCACCTGTTGCCCGCCGCCCACTTTTAAGGCAGCCGACCGGGTTTGCCTTGAGACCTTACTCTGTCGGCTCTTCGGTCGGCACGGGGGTCATTTCCGTTTCCGGCAGCTCCACGTCGACCCCTTCGGGATTCGCATCCTCGACAATCAATTCTCCGCCGCTCTCGTCAACCGTGTCCGTCTCGTATTCGGTCGGCTGTTCCGGGGCGCAGGCCGCAAGGCCCAGCACGGCGCCGGCGGTCAGCACCATGGCAGCAATGTTGTTGCGGTTCATGCTCAATTCTCCTGACAAATCGGATGCGTGATGAATGAAACACCATAATGCGCCTGTCCTTGCGCCAGCGCAAATCTCATACCCGTTGCCCTGCCATCGGGAATGGTTAGGGTGGCCTCCTGTAGAGGAAGCGGAGAACAGGCATGGCAAGGCACCAGGGCAAGGTCGCGCTGTGCGCGGGCAGTGCAACGGGAATGGGAGCGATGTCCGCACGGCGGCTTGCCAGCGAAGGCGCGAAAGTTGTCGTCGCCGACATCAACGAAGCGGGTGCACAGGCGCTGATCGAGTCCATCCGGGCCGATGGCGGCGTGGCCATGGCGCTGGGCTTCGACATCACCGAGGAAGACTCGGTTCGCGACACCATCGCACGCGTCGTTTCCGAATACGGCGCACTCGATCTGATGCACGTCAACGCCACCGACCGTGAGCGCAACCTCGAAGACAAGGACGTCGTCTCCACCGACCTCGCCGTTTTCGACCGCATGCACAAAGTCAGCCTGCGCGGGCACCTGCTGTGTAGCCGTTTCGCCATACCCGAAATGCTAAAGGCCGGGGGCGGGGCGATTGTCTACACCTCCTCGGGCGCGAGCAAGGGTTCTGCCCCCATGCGCATGAGCTATTACATTGCCAAGGCAGGCCTCAACGGGCTGATGCGCCACGTCGCTGACCGCTGGGGCAGGGAAGGCATTCGCGCCAACTGCGTGTGTCCCGGCGTGATCCTGACCGACGCGATCCTGATCAACACCAGCGAGGCGGAGCGAGACGCCATGCTCAAATCGACTCCGAGCACGCGCCACGGCAGCGAGGAAGACGTCGCTTCGCTCGTCTCGTTCCTGCTGTCCGACGAGGAGGCGGGCTGGATCAACGGCCAGGCCGTCAACCTCAACGGCGGCGGCCTGATGGCGGCTTGAGCGACGGGATTTGAATCTGTGAACGAACATTTGTCCGATCTCGAAATTGCACCGCCCGAGGAACGCGTCGTCTTGCTCGGCAAGGAAGCCTATATCAGCCAGACCTATGCTCGCGAGGAAGGCGAGAAGCTGTGGAGCAAGGTCTGGCAGGTCGCCTGCCGGGCCGAGGAAATTCCCAATGTCGGCGACTACGTCACTTACGACATCCTCGACGAATCGATCATCGTCGTGCGTAATGCGCCAGACAGGATCGAGGCATTTCACAATATCTGCCAGCACCGCGCGCGGCGACTGACCACAGGCTGCGGCCATGCCCGCCAGTTCGTCTGCCCGTTCCACGGCTGGCGCTGGAACCTCGAGGGCAGGAATACCTTCGTTCTGTGCCGCGAGGACTATGGCGACACCCTGAAGGACGAAGACATTGCCCTGCCCAGTGTCCGTTGCGAGCAATGGGGCGGCTGGGTGTGGATCAACCTCGACCCGGACTGCGTACCTTTGCGCGAATACCTGTGGCCCGCGGCCCCGATGCTCGACTCCTTCGATCTCGACCGCATGCGCTATCGCTGGCGTCAGTGGCTGATCTTTCCGTGCAACTGGAAAGTCGCGCTCGAAGCCTTCAACGAGAGCTTCCATGCCCGCATCAGCCATCCTGGTTTGTCGGAGTTCGGCTCGGTCGCCGACTACTGGTGCCGCGGCCAGGGCCTGCATTGCTGGCACGGGCCGGAGCAGTCGGTCGGCGCCGGCACGATGAGCAAGAGCGACAAGCCTGCCCCGATCATGCCAGGCAGTCACATCGAGGTGCGCGAACGGCTCGGCCTTACCATGCAGCGCTTCATGGACGAGGTGAACGCGCTCACCACGCAGACCATCGTCGATGCCGCACAGCGGCTGGTCGACGAACTGCCCGAAGGCACGCCTCCCGGCGAAGTCGGCGCGCACCTGATGCAGCGGGCGAGAGAGGACGATGCAGCACGCGGGGTACACTGGGCTGATGTTCCGCCCGAAGTGATGCTCAATGCCGGGCACGACTGGCACCTGTTCCCCAACACCATCTTCCTGCAAACCCGCACACATGCACTGTGCTATCGCGCGCGGCCCAACGGCTGGAACCCGGACTCGTGCATCTTCGAGGCCTATGTCATCGAATTGTTCCCCGAAGGCGAAGAGCCCCAGACCGAGTGGCAATTCGTGCCCGACTGGACCGACGAGCGTTGGCCGAAAGTGCTGCGCGAGGACTTCCAGAACATGCCCGAAGTCCAGCGCGGTCTCAAATCGAGCGGTTTCTCCATGGCCCGCCCCAACCCCAAGCAGGAAGCGACGGTGAGCCACTTCCACCAGGTGCTGGCCGACTACATGGGCCGCGACGCGCCGGTACCGATCTAGTCTTTCGCGTAGGCCGCGCAGGTCTCCGGCGAGAGCAGCGCGGCCAGCATCGTGCCGCCGCCTTCCATCGCGTACCGGATGTGGATTTTCACGTCGTTCGCTTCCAGCGGCGTTCCGAGATAGAAGCGCGGGCAGATATCCTTGAGCACGGTTGAACTCGACATCAGGTTGTTGAACGCGGGCGACTCGTCCCCCGAAAACCTGACATCGACACGGATTGCGATGCGCCGTCGATTAATGTCGAACGTGCGATCGCCCATCTTCATGGTGACGCCGCCGCGCCCGTGTAGCAGCGTCTTCTTGATGCCGTCGTAAAAGCCCTGCGAGGTCGCATCGAGATAGGCGGTGCGCTCCTCGTCACTTGCCGTGTCGTAGTCGATCGCCTGCTTGCAGGCAGCGAGACCGCTCATCGACACCAGTGCGAGCGCGCATGACGTGATGAATGTGCTCTTCATCAAGCCTCCCTAGACCAGCGCCTCCGGATGCCGCGCCTCGATCATCTCGCGGATGCCCTGCTTCCAGTCGACCTTGCCCGGCCCGGTCAGCGCAATCCGCTTCGAAGGATCGCACGAGACGCCCGGCTGCGAGAACGGCGCATCGTAATAGGTGATCTTCGGCTCGCGCCCGGTCAGCTCGGCCATATAGGCGATCATGTCCTGCGCGCTGACCGCCTCGTCGCCGCACCAGTTGACGATGCTCGCGGGCACCGAGGCCGCCGACAGCACGCCCTCGACCTGGTCGACGATGTCGCGCTCATGGATCGGGCTGTAGCCTTGGGGGTTGGCGCGCAGGGGAATCGCCTCGCCTTCGAGCAGCGAACGCAGATAGTGGCTCGGCAGGCCGCCGTTGGCGCCATAGGCCGAGTTCATCCGCGCGATCACGGTGGGCATGTTATAGAGACGGGCGCAGGCGCGCGCGACGCCTTCCTCCATCAGCTTCGAAATGCCGTAGGTCGGCATGCCCGGCAGCGCGCCGTCGCCGACCGGATCGGTCTCCTTGTAGAGATGCAGGCCATCGGGGTTGGGCGAATAGACGCTGCTCGTCGTCATCACCATGAAGCGCCTGGCCTTCTGGCAATGCTTCATGAGCAGGCCCGTGCCCTCGGCATTGACCGTGATCGCAGACTCGTAGTCGTCGCCGGGGACGATATAGGCGGCGAGGTGCAGCACCGCGTCGAAATCGGTCGGCAGGTCGCCAAGGTCGTCGGTGCCCAGCTCGATCTTGCGGGTGGTGACGCCCCAGCCTTCGACCTCCTCGCGGCTTTCCGGCTGGCTGAAGCGGGCGATGCCCCACACCTCGTTGTCCGGCGCGAGCGCCTTGGTGATCGGCGCGGCGATCTGCCCCGCAGGTCCGGTGATGAGGATCTTCTGGCCTTTGAGCATGTGAGGTGTCTCCCGAATCGTAAATTTTCTCAGCGTTTACGGCTTTGGGAGAGAATGGCGCGTATGGTCCGCCGTGGAAAGAGCGAAGACAGGCCGGAGAGCGTTTGACGTGATCGAGATCGGGATACCCACCCTGCTTGGCGCGCTGGCATGGACTTTCGTGGTCTATCGCCTTGGCGTGTTCGTGGGTCGCAACAGCGATGAGCGGCCGGGCCTGTCCGGTCCGCCGGTGCCGCCGCGCCCCTTGCCGCCGGAGGTTCGCGCGCAGGTGACGAGCGCACTGGCGGCCAGGCAGAAGATCGAAGCGATCCGGCTGGTCCGCGAGGCGACCGGAATAGGCCTGAAGGATGCGAAGCTCTATGTGGAAGCGATGGAGCGCGAGTAACCCCAGGGTGACACAAGTGACACCTGTCCGCTGCGGTGTCCGGCTCGTAACATCATGATTGAAAGCGGTTATACTGTCGAGAGTGACACCTGCGACATTAGCGTAAAATCTCGCGGGGCCGACACTGCGCTCCATCGAGCGCGATGGCGGCATGTTCAGAAATGATTGCGCGGCGCGGGCCATGCGCGGCAGTGTGTCATGGGCTAGCGATGTAGGACAGCGCAGTGAGCGGTGCAGTTCAAGCCCACCCCTAACCCCTCCCGCTGGCGGGAGGAGGACAATGCCGCGCGCACTGGCAGCCGTCAGCAGGCCGGGTTAGGCTGGGCCGATGGACAGGGTCACCGCCTGCGACGTGCCGGAAGGCAGCCTGCTAGCCCTATTCGGCGGGCCGGAAGACTATCGCGACTGCTTCTGCCGCGAGGTGCCCGGCGCGGTCGACCTGAGCACGTTCATCGAGCGCTTCTATTGCAGCATGGCGTTCCTGCCCGAGCGCATGGTGCTCGGCGCGATGGGGCGCGGCGCGTCCAGCGCGGATGCGCGGCCCCTCGCGCGCGGCGGTTTCGGGGTGTGGGAAGTCGTGGAGCGTCGCGAGTCACAAATCCTGCTCGAGTCCAGGGGGACCGGCACGGCCTCCTGGCTGTCGGTGGAGCCGCTGGGTGGCAGCGGACAGCCGCCCTCACGCAGCCAAGCGGCAGGACAGACACGTCTCCTGTTCGGATCGTGGGTCGGCGGTGTGGGCCAATCCGCCTGGCGCTTCATGCAACGCCCGCACCATATCTATGCGCGCGTCGCTGACATTGTTCTGCGCCGCCAGCACCAGCACCTTGAGCATCGTCACCGGGTCATAGGGCGGACGTCCGCCCTTCGTTCCGTCCGAATAACCC
>Ga0181594_10004274_pt1 | contig 12730 bp, 11 predicted proteins | sample 071ome_18_FD_145603 | JGI IMG/M metagenome (GOLD analysis project Ga0181594, IMG submission 145603) | Coastal salt marsh microbial communities from the Groves Creek Marsh, Skidaway Island, Georgia - 071413BT metaG (spades assembly) | ecosystem: Environmental > Aquatic > Marine > Intertidal zone... | reverse complement strand
TTCTTTCCACTCGAGGCGCGGCACAGAGTCGGCAACCACACCAGCTCCGGCCTGTATATTCAGAACACCGTCTTTGATCACGGCAGTGCGAATGGCAATGGCGGTATCCATGTTGCCATTCCAGCTTAAGTACCCCACGGCACCACCGTATACGCCGCGCTTGGTTGTCTCGAACTCATCGATAATTTCCATTGCGCGAATCTTAGGTGCGCCACTTAGGGTGCCTGCCGGATGCGCTGCGCGCAGAACATCCATCGCAGTGATGCCGTCTTTCACCTTGCCGGTCACGTTGGACACAATGTGCATCACGTGGCTGTAGCGCTCGACCACCATCTGATCAGTCACTTTCACTTCGCCCGATTTAGCAATCCGGCCAACGTCGTTACGTCCAAGATCAATCAACATCAGGTGTTCAGCAATTTCTTTCGGGTCGGACAGCAGCTCTTCTTCCAGCGCTTTGTCTTCTTCCGGTGTCTGACCTCGGTAACGGGTACCAGCAATCGGACGCACGGTGACTTCACCATCTTCCAGACGCGCCAGAATTTCCGGCGACGAGCCGACCACATGAAAATCGCCCAGATTCAGGCAGTACATATAAGGCGATGGGTTCAGGGTACGCAAGGCGCGATACACGTCCACCGGGTTGCCGTCATACGGCACCTGCATGCGTTGTGAAATAACGCATTGCATGATGTCGCCCGACAGTACGTATTCTTTGATATGATCGACGGCATCCATAAATTCCTGCTCACCAAAGCAGGAACGGAAGTCTTCTTCGCGGATCTCTTTAGGCGCACGCAGCTTACCCACATCGCCCTGATACGGCGCACGCAAAATTTCGCGCAACTCGTCGAGGCGTGCCTCCGCCTTGGCCAGAGCGTCGTCTTGTGATGGGTCGGCCATCACAATCAGATGAAGTTTACCGCTCAGGTTGTCAAAGACGACGACCTCTTCAGATACCATCAACAGAATGTCCGGCGTGCCCAACTCGTCGTCAGGACAAGATTTTTTTAAACGCGGCTCAATATAGCGAATGGTGTCATAGCCAAAATAGCCGACCAAACCACCATCAAATTTAGGTAGGTCGTCAAACTCAGGGACGCGGAATTGCCCCTGAAACGCTTCGATGTACGCCAGTGGGTCAGCCACGGTTTCCTCACTGATCACCTCACCGTCGCGACTGCGCTGCACCGTCTGCCCCATTACCTTCAGCACTTCTCGCGCTGGCAGGCCTATCATGGAGTAACGCCCCCACTTTTCTCCGCCCTGAACGGATTCAAACAGGTAGGTGTAGGGTTGGTCAGCGAGTTTAAGATAGGTGGATAGCGGCGTATCCAGATCGGCCAGGACCTGGCGCGCAACCGGAATGCGGTTGTAGCCCTGCTCAGCCAGAGCAGTAAATTCTTGCGGAGTCATAAAAAACCTTCGGGTGAGTAAACGCAATGATACCAAAATACGAGATCAGAAAGAGGCGCGTCTCACCATCGACGGGTTAAGTGCTGTCCTTGCTGCAGGGGGCGGCTGTACTGAAAAAACACCGCAAACTCCGAATAAAAATGAACGTTGGCACGACTATAGCGCCTGCCTGATGTGCGGGCAAGCACAGGTGCCACTGGTAACGCCTCTGTCAAAGTACAAAAGCCAATAAACAGAGGTGAGTTGGCAAAAGTGAGTGAACAGAAACCAAAGAGCAAGAGCTCATGATTGAGATATTGAAGAGTGATCGCTCAGCGCCAATCCAGAATCGGCCACGCGTGCAACTGGGCATGCTCGTTGAGTTGATCATTTGGGTTCAACACTACCGGCTGCGCGACGGCGTTCAACAACGGTAGATCTGCGTGACTGTCTGAGTAAAATGCCGCGTCTTCAAAGCCCAATCCAAGCGACTGCAGGTACGCCTGTGCTAATTCCACTTTGCCCTCGCCGTAACACATGGGGGCTTTCAGGCCGCGAATTTTCTCGCCGTCGCAATCAAAGCGGTTACTGATGACATGATCAATGCCCAAGGCCCGCCCATACGCCTGAGCAACAACCTCATCCGCTCCGGTAATCATGACCAGCCGAGTACCCGCCTGCTGATAAGCAAATAACAAGGACGCAGCCTGAGGGTAGATATGGAGCTGACCGCGTTCGGCAAAGAACTCGTCGACGGCCTGACGATACTCATCGTAAGACATACCAAGCGTGCGGGTACGGTAGTAGTTAGAGAGGCGAGTCAGGGTCACTTTGCCCTTTTTGTAGGCTCGATACAGCGAGGCCAGGGCGAGGACGGCTTCCACCATGGCCCAGCGATCACGACGAAAACGCCAACGAATCCAGAGACTGTTCGCGTCCTTGTTGATCAGGCTGTCGTCTAAATCAAAGAAGACAACGGGTAGGCTATAAACCTGCATCCATCCTCCTACATCAGACCAACAGAGTACCATATCGTGCCAGACGCCATAGTGTCATGTTTGTTACCCAGGGGATTCTGATGAGAGCCAAAAACTGTGATGGATTACATTTTGCCACGTTCTCACCGTTGACCTGAGTCAGGGTCGGCGTAGTGTAAATAGTCCATCCTGTGCAAATACAGGGTTCCGCCACTGAGCAAAGGAGCGACTATGAAAGGTTTAGAAATCTCTTTCCGTGACATCGAACACTCAGACGCAATCGAGCATCAGATTCGTGAGAAGGCCCAGAAACTGGCATCACGCTATGACCAGATTACCGGGATCCGTGCCGTCGTCGGACTGCCTCACAACCACAGCCATAAAGGAAACATCGCACACATTTCACTGGAAGTTGGATTACCGGGAGAGACGGTGGCCATTACCCACGACCACCACGACAAAACAGAACACGAAAACATGTACGTCGCGCTGCGAGACGCCTTTGATAAAGCGCAGCGTAAGGTCAGCCGGATACACAGCAAGCGCATCGACAACAAGCGCCGGATACATTGACCCAACCTGAACCGGTGATTCATTCACCAGACGCAAAAACGCCCGGTCATGACCGGGCGTTTTCTTTAGGCAATACGTAACAACATCTTAGAGCTTACCGCTTAGTAACACCTGCAGCAGACCCGGGCGAGATAGGTCGGCGTATAGCGCCGCCAACTCTTCCGGCGACTCACCGAAGTCATCTCGAATCCAGCGGACAATCACCGCGAAAGACGCGCCTGCCAGATAGTCGATCACATAATGAATACGGCTGTTGCTGGCAATATTCAGCTTGTGTGCTTCGATGTAGCGCTCAATCGTTCGGCCAACGTAGGTTTTGAATTCATTCAGCAGAATGGCTTCAACGTCTTCCGCCACCAAAAGGCGGGCGACGTCTGAGTGCAGTTGCCACTGGCGGAACATCAATACCGCGATTTCAGGATCAACGTTGGGAGAGCGCGTCAGAATCGGATCAATCTGTTCAGCAAATTCAAGAAACATCTGCTCAATGTAGTATCGCAGCAGATCGTCTTTCGAACGGAAATGCAGATAGAACGTCGGGCGCGCAACACCTGAATGCTCACAGATGTTAGCCACTGACAGCTTGGAGTATGGTTTTTCCGCCATCAGCTCCAACAGAGTGTTTACCAGCAAGCGCCGGGAGCGCTCAACACGTTTATCCAGTTCCTTTGCCACTGCCACAGAATCCCCCGACCCCAAAAATATACAGATTGGGGCAAGTGTACATGATCTTCATTGTCGGACAAACCACAGCGTTTCCATTACGGCGAAAAAAAACCGCCCGAAGGCGGTTTTTTCCGAACGACCCGCGATTAAGCGGTTTCGAACATGCTGTCTTCCAGACCGAACAGTGACTCTGCGCCACCTTTAACGGTGGCCGTCAGACCAATGTAACGCGGCAGCAGGCGCTTAACGTAGAAACGAGCCGTTTCAACTTTCGCCTTATAGAAACTGTCGTCCTGCTGAGGCAGAGCAACCACCGCCATCTTCGCCCACATGTAAGCGTAAGCGGCGTAACCGAAGGTGTGCAGGTATTCAACAGACGCTGCACCGATTTCGTTCGGGTTGCTCTGAGCCTGATCGATCACCCACTGAGTCAGGTCCGCCAGGTTTTCCATGGCCGCCTTCAGAGGCTCAACAAACTCAGCTGCTGCCGCGTTGTCTGCCTGAGACGCGATGAAATCGTTCACGTCCTGCTCGAACAACTTGAACAGAGAACCGTTGGTACCAACGATCTTACGACCCATCAGGTCGAGTGCCTGAATGCCGTTCGTGCCTTCGTAGATCTGGGTAATACGCAGGTCACGTACGTGCTGCTCCTGACCCCATTCACGGATAAAACCGTGACCACCAAATACCTGCTGACCCGCGATAGCGCTCTCGAGAGCAACGTCGGTCATGAAGGCTTTGGTCACTGGCGTCAGCAATGCCACCATCTGCTCAGCGTGTTTCGCCTGATCGGCATCGTCGCTGTATTTCGAGGTATCGAGGAAGGCCGCCACGTAGGTTGAGAACGCACGACCACCTTCATTGAAGGCACGCATGGTCATCAGCATACGACGTACGTCAGGGTGCACGATGATTGGATCAGCGGCTTTGTCTTTAGCAACGGCACCGGTCGGTGCACGGCTCTGGATACGATCCAGTGCGTAAGCCACGGCGTTCTGGTACGAGTTCTCGGCAACGCCCAGACCCTGGATACCCACACCCAGACGCTCGTAGTTCATCATGGTGAACATGCACGCCAGGCCTTTGTTTTCTTCACCAACGAGCCAGCCTTTAGCACCGTCGTAGTTCATGACACAGGTCGCCGAGCCTTTGATACCCATTTTGTGTTCGATCGAACCACAGGTCGCTGCGTTACGCTCGCCCAGTGAGCCATCTTCGTTCACCAGGAACTTAGGCACCAGGAACAGAGAGATACCTTTCGGACCCGCTGGTGCATCTGGCAGTTTCGCCAGTACCAGGTGGATGATGTTCTCCGCCATGTCGTGCTCGCCCCAAGTAATGAAGATCTTGGTGCCAGTAATATCGTAAGAACCGTCAGCGTTTGGCTCCGCCTTGGTACGGATAATACCCAGGTCCGTACCGGCATGCGGTTCGGTCAGGTCCATCGCGCCAGACCAGACACCGGAGTACATGTTTGGCAGGTACTTTTCTTTCAGTTCCTGAGAACCGTGAGCGTTCAAGGACAGACACGCACCTGCGGTCAGCATCGGCGCCAGACCGAACGCCATGTTTGAGCCCTGAACCATTTCTTCAACCTGAGCCACCAGCGTCTTAGGCATGCCCATGCCGCCGAAGTCCGGGTTGCCGCCCAGACCATTCAGGCCAGCTTCAACGTACGTCTGGTAAGCATCTTTAAAGCCCGGTGCTGCCGTGACTTCACCGTTTTCCCACGTCGACGAGTTCTCATCACCATCGCGGTTGATTGGCGCAAGTACCTGGCTGGCAATTTTGCCGCACTCTTCCAGGATGGCTTCTGCGGTTTCCATATCGACCGCACCCTGCAGACCCGCCAGAGAGTCCCAAAGGGCACCAGCGTTAAAGACTTCATTCAGTACAAAGCGCATATCGCGCAGGGGAGCTTTATATTCAGGCATGATTCACCTCTATCGTTACGGACACCGACAGGCCCATCGCGGTGCCGTTTTCGTCCAGGAAAAAATGGTTTCAATTAACACAGAAAAACCGCGCCGTGGCGCGGTTCTTCTGAATCAGACAAATCAGAACGCGAAGTGTTCGGCGTCCAGATCCATCATGCTGTCAGCGCCAGCCAGCATCGCGGCAGCGTGACCTTTAGTGCGTGGCAATACACGTGCGAAGTAGAACTTAGCCGTCTGGATTTTGGCTTTGTAGTAGTCTTCTTCAGTGGTACCTGCGGCAATGGCGTCCTGAGCCACTTTGGCCATACGCGCCCACAGGAATGCCAGTGTGACGTAGCCTGAGTACATCAGGTAATCGACAGAGGCAGCACCGACTTCTTCGCGGTTCTTCATCGCGTTCATGCCGATCTTCATGGTCAGGTCGCCCCACTCTTTGTTCAGTTCAGCCAGCGGGCCAACCAGGCCAGCCATCTGCTCGTCACCTTCCAGTGACTGACAGAACTTGTGAACGATCTTAGTGAAGTTGCGCAGCGATGCGCCTTGAGTCATCAGTACTTTACGGCCCAGCAGGTCGAGTGCCTGAATGCCGGTGGTACCTTCATAGATACAAGCAATCTTGGTATCACGTACCAGCTGCTCCATACCCCACTCAGCGATAAAGCCGTGACCACCGTATACCTGAACACCCAGGTTAGTGGCTTCGTAGCCAGCTTCAGTCAGGAAGGCTTTCGCGATTGGCGTCAGGAAGCCCAGCAGTTCGTCTGCTGCCTTACGCTCTTCTTCGGTTTCGCCTTTCTTAACGATGTCGTTCTGCTGTGCCGCCAGGTAAACCAGTGCACGGCCGCCTTCTGCGAAAGACTTCTGAGTCAGCAGCATACGACGTACGTCTGGGTGAACGATGATTGGGTCAGCTGCTTTCTCTGGCGCTTTAGGGCCAGTCAGCGAGCGCATCGCCAAACGGTCTTTCGCGTACGCCAGTGCGCCCTGGAAAGAACCTTCCGCCGCCGCAGCACCCTGCAGCGCCGTACCAATACGGGCGGTGTTCATGAAGGTGAACATGCAGTTCAGACCTTTGTTCTCAGGTCCGATCAGCCAACCTTTCGCGCCGTCGAAGTTCATGACACAGGTCGCGTTACCGTGGATACCCATTTTGTGCTCAATCGAACCACAGATCAGGTCGTTGCGCTCACCCGGCGTGCCATCTTCGTTTGGCAGGAACTTAGGTACAACGAACAGAGAGATACCTTTGGTACCTTCTGGCGCACCCGGCAGACGTGCCAGTACGATGTGTACGATGTTCTCTGCCATGTCGTGTTCGCCAGCAGAGATAAAGATTTTAGAACCTGTGATGGAGTAAGAACCGTCGGCATTTGGCTCAGCCTTGGATTTCAGGATACCCAGATCCGAACCACAATGTGCTTCAGTCAGACACATGGTGCCAGTCCATTCGCCAGAAACCAGCTTGCTCAGGTAGACGTGCTTCTGCTCATCAGTACCGTGCAGGTCCAGCGTGTTCATCGCACCGTGAGACAGACCTGGGTACATGCCCCAAGACCAGTTCGCGGTACCGACCATTTCAGACATCACCGTGCCCAGAGACTCTGGCAGGCCCTGACCGCCATGGTCTACTTCGTGAGCCAGTGATGGCCAGCCGCCTTCAACGTATTTTGCGTACGCTTCTTTAAAGCCTGTTGGCGTGGTAACCGAACCGTCGTCGTGACGGGTACAACCTTCGATGTCGCCCGTGCGGTTCAGAGGAGCCAGTTCCTGCTCACAGAATTTTGCACCTTCCGTCAGAATGGCGTCGATCATGTCAGGGGTGGCAACGTCTGCGTAGGCAGGAATGTTGGCGTAGTGACCTGGCATATCCAGCAGTTCATTCATTACAAACTGAATATCACGAAGGGGAGCTTTATATTCTGGCATTGGGATGACCTCGTTGCCGTTAACAGTGTTGGCGAAAAAGCGCCTTTTTATTCCGGAGCAGGCTCCGGCGCTCAACGATCTGACTGACTCTCGAATCAGATTCAAACAAGTGTTTGAAACATACGTTCGCACACGCCCATTGTCAAGTCTCAAACGCCCAGTTCATGCGGGCTACAGAAACTTATACACAGGTTGTACAAATACCTTTTCAGTGGGGATTACGATGATGTCATGCAGAAATAACTCAGGCAGTCTCATCTAGCAGGCGCCCTTGCGGCGCCTGAGGACCTGATATGCGAAGCAGGGTTTCATTGATCTGACGAAGCCGGGCGTTGTACTCAGCGTAGCGATCGGCAACAGAAATAAACTCTTCTTTCTCTTCCGAGTCGTCACCGCTGCGCATCTCGCTCTGACGCTCACGCGCCTGCTGCAATTCGTCATTGGCTTGAGTGCGTTGCTCATTACGGAGATCCGCTTCCGCCTGCATGGCCTCGCGCTGCTCGTTGGCAAGCTCCGCTTGAGCCTCCGTCATTTTCTGTGCCGCCATTGCCGCGACACGGCGGTCCTGCGCAGACGGCTCGGCGGGCGCCAATGCCGCACGACGAACGCGCGCCATCTTGTCGTACGTCGCTCCCGGATCACCCGGTACTTCAGAGGTATCAATGGAAACTTCACCCGACGTTGCGTAGCGAGCTCCGTCTGGACCACGGGTATAGCTGTAGCTGATAGCGCCTGCCAACTCACCGCCGGCCGTAGCATGAGCACGCTCGTGATTGCGCACCTCAAGGTCACGGCTTTGCAACGCCTTGATCAGGTCAAGGTCGTCGTCCGACAGCTCATAAGGCGATTGCGCAGACGTCGCAGCTTGAGTCTGCTTACCTTGCCCCTCGATGCGAGGGCTGCCGTCAGTGCGGGAACTGGATGGCGTGGTCTCAGGAACTACCGAAGCCTCACCCGTCGATCTACCTGTCGATGATACACCCTTAGGTGACGCGTTAGACTGCGAGGCATCAATAGGTGACGATTCCACCGTTCGCGGGGAAAACACAGACACCGGCATCATCGCCGGAGACGCAATCTGCATTATTAATCAGGCCTGAGTATCGATCAGCGATCCAAGTTGGCGCTCGGCGGCTTGCACCACCTTCGCATTGGCATCGACGGCCTGCTGACCTTGCTTCATGTCCGTCATCGCCGATGCCAGATCTTCGGTACCTTCCACCGGACGAGCTGTAGTCGTTTCGACCACCGTTTGCGCTGCACGCGTCACCTGGTCGTTGGCCTGACTCACACCGTACGTTGCGTTGGCCAGTGTAGAACCGGCCGTTGAACCAATATTCATAAGCGCCTCTCAGAGCGGATGGATCTGTTCATAAATTAACCACCCACAACGAAAAACGCCACCCTGTTTGGGTGGCGTTTTCTAAAACTTTAGCGATTTTACCTGACTATTACGCTTGGGCCTGTGAAGCGTCATAAAACAGATCACTGGAAGGCTCTGGCTGCGCCAAAATTTCTTCCAGTTCTTGCGGCGCCTTCGTCACACGATGCTCAGAGTTGATGCCCAACTTACGGAACAGGTCCTGATCTTTGTTCGCCGCCGGATTTGGCGTCGTCAGCAGGCATTCACCGTAAAAAATGGAATTAGCGCCGGCGAAGAAGCACATGGCTTGCATCTCTTCGGACATTTCCTCACGGCCTGCACTCAAGCGTACGTGAGAGGCTGGCATCATGATGCGAGCGGCGGCGATGGTACGAATGAAATCCAATGGATCCAGATCACCCTGGGTTTCCAGCGGCGTACCGGCCACTTTCACCAACTGATTGATTGGCACCGAATCCGGATGCACTGGTAGGTTGGCTAACTGTGCCAACAGACCCGCCCGGTCTTTATGCGTTTCACCCATGCCGAGAATGCCGCCGGAGCAGACTTTCATCCCAGCATTGCGAACGTTAGAAAGTGTGTTCAGACGATCAGAGTAGGTACGGGTGGTAATAATTTCGCCGTAAAACTCAGGAGAGGTATCCAGGTTGTGGTTGTAGTAGTCGAGGCCCGCTTCTGCCAGTGCGTCGGCTTTCTGCTCGTCCAGCATGCCCAGCGTCATGCAGGTCTCCAGACCCAGCTCTTTCACGCCTTTAACCATGGCCAGCACGTAAGGCATATCCTTGTCGCGCGGTGAACGCCACGCAGCACCCATGCAGAAACGATCTGAGCCCGCGGCTTTTGCCGCTTTCGCCTTCTCGATCACGGCTTCGACTTCCATCAAACGCTCACGTTCAAGGCCAGTATCGTAACGCGCACTCTGTGGGCAGTAAGCACAGTCTTCCGGACAGGCGCCGGTTTTGATCGACAACAGGGTGCTGACCTGAACCGCATTCGGATCATGGTACTGACGGTGAACCGTCTGAGCCCGGAACAACAGATCATTGAATGGCGTATTCAGCAGTGCCTCAACTTCTTCAATGGTCCAATCGTGTCGCACCGGAGCGTTTTGTGCCGCGTTCATTTGCAGTACCCTCAAACTATGTATCTGAACACGGATGATTCCGGATGCGCCCTGACTGGTCAACCATTAGCCGAATTAGAGATAACTTCCGCTCATTTTTTGAACAAAACCTTGAGTGCGAACTGTGTCTGGAGCCCAGCACCAGCCCGACAGGGATCTGTCGTGCTTGCACTAACGATTTACCTTTTTCGGGTCTGTGCTGCCCTCAGTGTAGCGAGCCAGTCGTCAACGAAGGCCGCTGCGGCAATTGCCAACAACATCCGCCCACCTATGATTACAGCCACTGCAGCCTGTATTACCAGCCGCCGCTGACTCACTGGATCACACGCTGCAAAGATCACCGTGATGCACGACAGATCAGCCGTCTGGTCGACCTGCTTCTCACCTCCCCACCTCTGTTACCCGTCGCGCCGGACATCATTGTCAGCATTCCCAGCCACCCGTTACGGCTGGCCCAGCGCGGATTCAATCTTAGTGCGGAACTGGCACAGGCCGCCGGCCAGCATCTCAATTGCGACGTTCACCATCGCGCCTTGATTAAGCACCGTCGCTCAGAGCATCGCGGTCAGAATGCCCAACAACGCAAAGCGATACACAGTTTGCATGCGGATCTATCGATCCCTGAAGGCTGCCATGCCCTGCTGATTGATGATGTGATGACAACAGGCAGTACGCTTGACGAAGCCGCAGCCATATTGAAGTCACAAGGGGCCGCTATCGTTGGCGCCTGGTGCTTAGCCCGAACGCTGAAAACGTAACGTCACATGCCCCTGTAGCATGATGCTCCAGAACCCGAATACCTCAGAGCCAAAATGCTCTGAGAATATGATGGAGTACGAATCCGACGGGTGAGGCATAATGCAGGATGCTAACTCACCGACCTGACATCGACGCCCATGAATAGTCTGCCTCCAGAATTACCCACCACGGACGAGCCATCAGAAATTCATCCCTATGACCGACTGAGCCACGATAGAGTCATGGACGCCATTGAAGCTCAGGGCTATCTCTGCGATGCGCGCGTCATGGCACTCAACAGCTATGAAAACCGCGTCTTTCAGGTGGGCCTCGAAGATAGGGACCCAATCATTGCTAAGTTTTACCGCCCCGGTCGCTGGAGCACGGATGCCATTCTGGAAGAACATGCATTTCTCGCCGACCTGGCAGCCAGTGATATCCCGGTCATTGCCCCGCTGACTATTAATGACAGTACGCTTTTCAATGATGACGAGTTTCGGATTGCGTTGTTTCCGCGTCGCGGTGGACACGCCCCAGAACTGAGTTCCGACGATGACCTCGAGCTGATTGGTCGGTGGCTTGCACGCTTACACAACTGTGGCGCTGAACATGCGTTTCAACACCGCCCCGTGGTGCGCGGCAGTGCAGACATTCGCGAAGCCGCAGAAACGGTACGCTCAAGCCCACACTTTCCCAGTGACTATCACGACGCCTACGATGCCCTGATACGTGACATCCTTGCTCATACGGACCAGATAGATATTCCCAGCAATCTGCGACTGCATGGCGACATGCATACCGGCAATTTGTTGTTGCGTGATGAACAGTTATACCTCGTCGACTTTGATGACTGCGTGCAAGGCCCCGCCATGCAAGACCTTTGGATGCTGCTCAGTGGCAGTCGCGAGGAACACCGTCAGCAATTAATGGTCATAGCAGAAGGGTATGGAATGTTCCGCGATTTCCCAGCGCATGAATTGCCATTAATAGAAACGCTGCGAACGCGCCGAATGGTTCGCCATGCCGCGTGGTTATGCCAACGCTGGCGCGACCCGGCCTTCCCGGTGGCGTTCCCTTGGTTTGCCAGTCATCGCTACTGGTCCGAACACCTGTTGGCGCTACGAGAGCAACTGGCGGCACTGCAGGATGAACCACTCACCCTACCCATGTTTTAAACTTGGCCTGACTCAAGGAAACTCTATGAAAACCACTTTTTCTGCTGTTCGTGGTGCCGTGTCATCCCGACTCAGTGCTGTCTCCCTATCTGCAATGGTACTGAGCGTGTTCGCTGCGCCCATCGCTAACGCCGATTCCAATATCAAAGACCGCCTGTATCTTGGGGCCGCCATTAACCAGAATATTATCGACTCACCGTTTTCCAGTGATGACCTCGATGCCGCAGGCTACTCGGTCTTTGCCGGATTGACCTTTGCGAATTCCGTCGATGGATTAATGACCGCCGTTGAACTCGGGTACAACGATACCGGAGAGTTTTTCAACGGCCCGGGGGAAAGTGACATCAACGGCATGTGGGTAGCGGGTGTAGCAGAAAAAACCCTACCTGAAATCGACCCTCGTCTGACGGCGCTTGGAAGGTTCGGCCTGGACCTTGGCGATGATGACGGTTTATTACTTGGCGCAGGCCTTGGGTTTCACGCCAGCGAGCGCTTAGGACTGCGTGCAGAATTCATAAATAAAGATGCCAGCGGTGTGTATCAACTTGGCGCATTGATCCACTTCTGACTTGCAATTTACGACAAAAAAAAGCCGGCATTTGCCGGCTTTTTATGTATCTGGAACTGGCTTACTTGCTACTCATCGCCTCACGGATCAAAACGATCAGGATCGCAAGAAATCCACCCATGATGGCAAATAAAATGCCCATCATAATGGTGCTACGCTTTTTCTCTACTTCAAGTGTATTCATATCGATATACACGGGCGAAAAATCCGCACGGTTAGCCAAAGGCGACGCTGCAAAATACTGCTTTGCGCGCGACAAACGCTT
>Ga0181594_10004273_pt1 | contig 12730 bp, 10 predicted proteins | sample 071ome_18_FD_145603 | JGI IMG/M metagenome (GOLD analysis project Ga0181594, IMG submission 145603) | Coastal salt marsh microbial communities from the Groves Creek Marsh, Skidaway Island, Georgia - 071413BT metaG (spades assembly) | ecosystem: Environmental > Aquatic > Marine > Intertidal zone... | reverse complement strand
CTCGCAATGGTTCATGACGTCGTGATCAGTGTGGGCATCTATTCGCTGTTCGGGTTTGTCGTGACTCCGGCGACAGTGATCGCGTTCCTCACGATCCTTGGTTATTCGCTGTACGACACCATCGTGGTGTTCGATCGAGTGAAGGAAAATGAGACCCGATTTGCGCAAGTGCGGGTCGGGTACGGCGACGTCGTCAACGTGTCGATGAATCAAGTGCTCATGCGGTCGACTAATACGTCAATCTCATCAGTGCTGCCGGTGATCGCCCTTCTCGTGATCGGTTCCGGTGTGCTTGGGGCCTCCACGTTGAGCGAATTCGCGATCGCGTTGCTCATTGGCATGCTGATGGGAACGTACTCGTCGGTATTTGTGGCGTCGCCAACGCTTGCCATGCTGAAACTTCGAGCCGAGGGTTGGAAGAAAGAAGGGGCGGAACACGTGCAAGGCGAAGACCTTCGCACGCTGGTGCTCGGCGGTTCGGTATCACGCCGTGCTCGTTCTGGTGATTCAGCTACGTCTAAGGGCTCAGACTCTTCTCCGTCGAGTGATGCAGCGTCAGTGTTGCAACACGATCCCCGCCCACGAAAGAAGCGCCGTCGCTGACAGCGAACCACCTGCTCCGATAACCTTTGGCTATGGCAACGTCGGAGTGGATGCTTCCCTTTTTGCGGGACATCAACGACTACCCGGTCGAAGGGGTCACGTTTCGAGATATCACTCCGCTGATGGGTGAGGCATCCGCCTTCGGCAGAGCGGTCGATGACCTCGTCGCCTGTGTGCACGATGAGCAGATTTCTCGTGTCGTTGGAGTCGAAGCTCGGGGGTTCATTCTCGCTGCTCCGGTCGCATATCGGTTGAGAGCGGGCTTCGTGCCAGTTCGTAAGCCCGGCAAACTTCCTTGGGCGGTCGCCCGCGAAGAATATGAACTTGAGTACGGAACCGATCGTCTCGAAATTCACCGGGATGCCATCCGGCCCGATGAACGAGTGCTGGTCGTCGATGATGTGCTCGCTACCGGTGGTACTGCTGAGGCGACGTGCAAACTTGTTGAGGCCTTGGGTGGAACTGTGGTTGGTATTGCAGTTCTACTCGAACTCGAGGCACTTCGGGGGCGCGAACGGCTTCAGGGTCGACGGGTCGAAAGCTTGCTGAGGTTGTAGGGGAACGCTATGGCAACCGTTGATCGAGTTCTCCCTTGGAGACGAAACACCGAACAAAACCTTGCGAGCCACCTGTCTCCGGTCGTTGAGTCGTACCGTAAGTACCACCCCAAGGCCTCAACGGGAATGATTCATCGTGCGTATGACGTTGCGGCTGAAGCTCACGCAACGCAGTTGCGTTCGAGCGGCGAAAGCTATATTCATCACCCGCTCGCGGTGGCCAAAATTGTCGCTGAATTTGGGCTCGACGACATTTCTCTGTCAGCCGCTTTGCTGCATGACGCAGTTGAAGATACTGAACTTTCGCTTGATGACCTGCGCAGAGATTTCGGCGAAGACGTTGCCGCGATTGTTGACGGTGTGACCAAGCTCGACCGCTTGCAGTTTGATTCTCGGGAGGCACAGCAGGCGGCGACGATGCGCAAGATGCTCGTCGCGATGGCAAAAGATCTTCGGGTGTTGCTCATCAAACTTGCCGATCGACTGCACAATATGCGAACGATCGCGTCGATGTCTCCAGATCGTCAGCATCGAATTGCGCAGGAAACTCTCGATATTTATGCACCGCTTGCCCATAGGTTGGGTATTCAAGAAGTTCGTCAACAACTAGAAGATCTCGCATTTTCGGCACTACATCCCAAACGCTTCGCCGAACTTGATCACCTCGTCTCGGAGCGCACTCCTGAACGTGATATGTCGGTCGCACAAGCGATCGCCACGGTGCGTACCCGGCTCATCGAGGCAGGTGTCCAGTGTGAGGTCACTGGCCGCAGCAAGCACCTGTGGAGTGTCTACGAGAAGATGGTGGTGAAGGGTCGAGACTTTGATGACATCTTCGACATCGTTGCGGTGCGGGTGATTGCTCCGACGGTTAAAGACTGTTACGCAGCTCTCGGTTGCATTCACGGGAATTGGCGTCCCGTGGTGGGGCGCTTCAAGGACTACATCGCAATGCCTAAGTTCAACCTGTACCAAAGTCTTCATACGACGGTCATCGGTGCAAACGGCAGGCCAATGGAAGTTCAAATTCGCACCGACGAGATGCATCGGAGAGCGGAGTGGGGCGTCGCTGCTCACTGGGCATACAAATCAGGCGGCGATGATGGTGATATCGATTGGCTCAATCGTCTCGTCGATTGGCAAGCAGAAGTTGATGATCCGTCAAAGTTCATGGAGGCGTTAAAGACAGATCTCGATCAAGACGAGGTGTACGTCTTTACTCCCGAGGGTCGGGTCGTGGCGTTGCCGATCGGCTCGACCCCGATCGACTTTGCCTATGCCGTGCATACCGAAGTCGGTCACGCCTGTTACGGAGCCAAAGTAAACGGTCGTCTCGTTGCTCTCGACAGCACACTCAACAGCGGTGATTCATGTGAAATCCTCACTTCGAAATCAGATGATGCATCACCATCACAAGACTGGTTGACCTTCGTTGTTTCCACTCGGGCCCGAAACAAAATTCGACAGTGGTTCAGTCGGGAGCGTCGTCTTGATGCGATCGAAGAGGGCAGAGAGGAACTGACCGAAGAATTCCGACGTGAGCGGGTGCCTCTGCAGCAGGTGTGGACCGATGATGAGTTTGCTCGCATCGTGGAAGAGACAGCACAAGGTGATCTCGATGGGTTTTTGGCGGCTATTGGGGAGGGGCATCAGTCTGCTCGAAGTGTTGCCCTTCGAATGGCGAACGCGTTCGACCCGAGTCGTGTTGTCGATGCGCCGCCCGAAGAGATCCTTCGCCATCGGCTGCGACGTGACAGCGAATCTGGGGTTCATGTTGAAGGTCTTGAAGATCTTCTTGTTCGCCTTGCCAGCTGTTGCACGCCAGTTCCGGGTGACCCCATCATTGGCTTTGTCACCCGAGGTCGCGGAATCAGCGTTCACCGAACTGACTGCGCAAACGCTCTTGGTCTGAGCGAAGAACAGTCGGCTCGCCTTATCGACGTCGATTGGGATGTTGACGGCTCCCAGAGTGTGGTGAATGCCGGAGTGGAAGTGGTCGCCCTCGACCGCACCAACCTGCTTCGAGATGTGGCGAATGCACTTGGCGACCACCACGTGAATATCGTGTCCTGCGAGACCCTCACAGGCGACGATCGAGTTGCGAAGATGCGATTTGAGTTCGAATTAAAGAACGCAACGCAGTTACACACCGTTCTTCACCGGATAAAGGCGATCAATTCGGTCTACGACGCGTATCGCATCATTCCCGGCGGATCAGCAGACGACAACTCCTAATAGATCACCGCAGGAGTTCGCTTAGGCCGGTAACCTCGCCACGTGCCCGAATTCAGCACGAGCCCAGGAATGCGCGACATCACCGCGCCTGAATCGTTCAGGTGGCGACGTTTTGTTGACGTATTTGAACACACCGTGGGCCTCGCTGGGTATGACCTTGTGATCCCACCATTGCTGGAAGACATTGGTGTGTTTACCCGCCTCGGCGAGGCAACCGATGTTGTGACCAAAGAGATGTACGACTTTGTCGATAAAGGTGAGCGGCATGTGGCGCTGAGGCCCGAGCAGACGGCAAGTATTTGCCGGAGTTTCGTTGAACATCGCCCAACCACGCCGTTTAAGGCGTGGTATGCAGGTCCGAACTTTCGCTACGAAAAACCACAGCGAGGCAGATATCGCCAGTTCGATCAGGTCGGTATTGAGGTCCTCGGATCACTTGATCCCTACGTTGATATCGAAGTCATCCAACTGGGTTGGACGTTTTTTGCTGCGCTAGGGCTTCGCAACGTCGAAATCGCGATCAATTCGTTGGGCACACCCGACGATCGCGCTCGTTATGTTGCTGCGCTGCACGACTACTTCGAATCGCGTAGCGCTGATCTTTCCCCAGAGTCGCAACAGACCCTCCTGCGTAACCCGTTGCGGGTGCTCGACAGCAAACGTTCTCAAGATGCCGCAGTGATTGCCGAGGCCCCTCTCATCAACAGTTATTGGTGCTCAGAGGCGGCCGAGCATTTTGAGGTGGTCTGCGAGGGTCTGGATGCAGTGGGGGTGCCATACGCCCTTGATCTCAAGTTGGTTCGTGGCCTCGATTACTACCGTGGAACGACATTCGAATACCGCGGAGGAACTCTCGATTCGGCACAGAACGCACTCGGTGGGGGAGGTCGTTACGACGGGCTTGTCGCCGATCTTGGTGGGCCTGACACCCCTGGTGTCGGGTTCGCAATCGGGCTCGATCGGACCCTTCTCGCCTGCGACGATGAAAACGTTTTTGCTGCTCCCAGCCAAAATGCGGACGTATTTGTTGTCGATGTCGGCAATGGAAGCGATGCACTTTCTGTCTGTGCCGAACTGCGCGCTGGTGGAATTCGAGCCGAGAGAAGTTGGGACCAGCGAAGCATGAAAGCCCAAATGAAGGCCGCCAACCGAAGCGGCGCGCGTTTTGCAGTCATCATTGGCGAATCAGAGCGGGAGGCCGGTACCGCACTGATTCGCGACCTCCGATCTGATGAAGAGCAACTTTCGGTCACCCGTGCCGACCTTACCGGCACACTGATGTCGCGTTTATCTTCCCTTCAAGGAGCATCCTCATGAATCCCCCTGTCTCGCACTCCGGTGCTACCTCGATGCGAACCCATATGTGCGGTGAACTTCGCGCCTCTGATATTGGGTCAGAAGTTTCAGTGTGTGGCTGGGTCGGTCGACGTCGAGAGCATGGTGAGCATCTCGCGTTTGTCGATCTCCGCGACCACAGCGGTCTTCTTCAGTGTGTGATCAATAACAACGTCGACGTGAGGTCTGAATATGTAGTGAGAATCACCGGTGTCGTTCGGGCCCGCCCCGAGGGCACGGTGAACGATTCGTTGCCGACCGGCGAAATCGAAATCGGCGACTGTGAGGTCGAAATTCTTCGCCGTTCTGACCCGCCACCGTTCTCCATTGATGACCGAGCGAATGATGTCGACGAAAATGTCCGGTTGCAGTATCGCTACCTCGACTTGCGTCGAAATCGCATGCAGCGAAACCTACGAGTGCGGGCGGCGGTGAACAGCGCCGTGAGGACATCAATGGAACGCCAAGGGTTCGTTGAGGTTGAAACGCCGATGCTCGTGCCCTCCACCCCAGAGGGAGCCCGCGAGTTTCTTGTGCCAAGTCGGAAATCGCCGGGTGAGTTTTATGCGCTTCCGCAATCGCCTCAACTCTTTAAGCAGTTGTTAATGGTGGGCGGTACCGACCGCTACTACCAGATCGCGCGTTGTCTGCGCGATGAAGACCTTCGCGCAGACCGGCAGTACGAGTTCATGCAGCTCGATATGGAGATGTCGTTTGTTGACCAAGACGATGTCCTTGATGCTGTTGGAGATGCTGTGCTCGCCGCCGCAGAAGCAGTGCTTGGTGAACGTCCTCCAGCCATCGAACGAATGACGTGGCATGATGCGATGAATCGGTTCGGGGTCGACAAGCCCGACCTTCGTTTCGGTATGGAACTCGTTGAGTTGACCTCAACGTTCGCCTCTACTGAGTTCAAGGCTTTCGCTGGTGCCGAGTCGATCAAAGGCATTCTCGTGTCGGGCGGAGCGGCAGACTTCGGTCGTAATCAACTCGACAAACTCACCGACCGCGCGAAGGGCATCGGCGCAAAGGGCCTGGTGTGGCTGAAGGTGACGTCGGAGGGCTTTGATTCACCTGTGGCCAAGTTCCTCAGTGATGAAGAGTCGGCTTCGGTGCGAACTGCGATGTCGGCATCAGAGGGCGACCTCGTCCTTATCGTGGCTGACGAGTGGGCGACGACGTGCGAGGTGCTCGGTACGCTCCGTAACGACCTGGGTCGCCCTCCTGTGCATGAGGGCCCGTACCGGTACGTGTGGATTGTCGAGTTCCCTTTGTTTGTGGGTGTCGACCCGGTGACCGGTACGCCTCGCCCAGGGCACCATCCGTTTACTCGCCCTCACCCAGATGACGTTGACCGCATTGAATCTGACCCGCTGTCTGTGCGTTCGATTGCCTACGACCTTGTCTTGAACGGTTGGGAATTGGGCTCTGGGTCGATCAGAATTCACGAACCAGAGCTCCAACGCCGTGTGTTTTCGGCGCTTGGGATCACCGAGGAAGAGGCTGATAGCAAATTTGGTTTCTTCCTTCGTCCGTTCGATTATGGCGCGCCGCCCCATGGCGGCTTCGCATTTGGTCTCGATCGTCTGACGGCAATTCTCGCTGGTGAGGACAACATCAGGGAGGTCATTGCGTATCCAAAAACCCAGAGTGGCGCCGACCCAATGACAAAGTCGCCGCTTCCTGTTGATGGTGAGGTGCTCGGAGACCTCGGGCTTCGCGTCTTGCCCAAAGTCGACTAACTACTATCAGGTTCGGGAGACATGATGAACGAACAACAATTGCAACGAGTACGAAACGACGACGGTTTCATCGCCGCTCTCGATCAAAGTGGTGGTAGTACGCCAAAGGCTCTCGGTTTGTACGGCATTGCCGATGGGTCATGGGCTGATGAGGAGGAAATGTTCGATCTCATGCATGCGATGAGATCTCGAATCATGATGTCGTCAGCCTTTACCGGCGAACGCGTGCTCGGTGCGATCTTGTTTGAAATGACGATGGACCGCTTAGTCGACGGTGTTCCCACTGCGAGCTATCTCTGGCAGCGGAAGAACGTGGTTCCCTTTCTGAAGGTCGATAAGGGCCTCGCCGACCAGGTCGACGGCGCCCAAGTGATGAAGCCGATGCCCGAACTTGATGCGCTTCTTGAACGAGCGGTTTCAGCGGGCATCTTTGGCACGAAGATGAGGTCAGTGATTTCATCTGCCAACCCGGCTGGAGTTTCGGCTGTCGTTTCGCAACAGTTTGAGGTTGGGCATCAAATCCTCTCAGCCGGCCTTGTTCCGATCATTGAGCCAGAGGTTGACATTCATGCTCCCGATAAGGCTGAGGCCGAAGAGATGCTTCGAGATGCCATCTTGAATGAGTTGGCATCTGTTGATGCTGATTCACCGGTGATGTTGAAGTTGACATTGCCTGAGGTCGACGGACTTTACGATGTATTTGTTAACCACGACTCCGTAGCCCGTGTAGTGGCTCTATCGGGTGGCTATAGCCGCGAAGCTGCAAACGAACGCCTCTCACGAAACCGTGGCGTGATCGCCAGCTTCTCGCGTGCATTGACCGAAGGCCTTGCTGCTGGTCAAACCGACGCAGAGTTTGATGCGATGCTCGACCGCTCGATTGAGGGTATCTACCAAGCCTCGCGTAGCTAGGTCTTCAACCCTGGCTATCGCATCGGACGGATCACTGTTCCCGTCAGCAGCTTTGGGGTGAAGAATGTCGACTTCGGTGGCATGAGGTCACCCCGCTCGGCGGTTCTGACGATTTCATCGAAGGGCACTGGCCGGATGAGAATTCCAGCCGATGCCGCCTGTGACGTAACCGCGTCGACGACGTTGCGGACTCCGTGTTGATAAGTGACGGTGTGTGAGACGCCGCTGAATGCGTGTTCTAGCCGTGCTCCGTCAAGATCTCGGTCTCCGAGCTCAGCGGAGGCTTTAGGAACGTAGAGTTCGACCGTGGCATCGGAGGTGACAAAACCGACCGCAGAGGCATCGGCCATGGCTTGAAGGCACCGATCATCCGCTGGCACTGAACCAATATGGTCATACGAAGCCTCCAACGTCGCTCGAAGGTCGTCGCTTGTAACATCGGTGTACAGCCGGTGGATTGCGGCAATGGCAAGTTGCTCGGGACTCATCTCGTTGACAAACACCATGGTGGTTGATGCAGCAGTAGCGAGTTCTGCCTGATGGGTGTCGACGTGCTGTTTGTAGTGGCGAGCCACCCCGTATCTGTGGTGTCCATCGGCGATGAGCACATCCGAGCCCGACACATATTCCTGAATGGCCGCAACTCGGTCGGGGTCGCTCACGCGTTCAAGTTTGTGAACAACACCATCAATCTCGACAGTGCCGAATTGTTCTCCCGGCTCGGACAGCAGGTCACTGAGGCCAGCTGCCCTTGATAAACCCCAGATCGGTGAAAGGTTCGCTTCGGTCGAGATGGTGAGGTCGAGTCGATCGGTGCTCGCCTTTGGGGTGGTGCGTTCATGGGGTAGCACCCCAACGCCTCCTTCAGGCACAACCTCTAATGCCCCAATAACGCCATCAATGGTGCGAGGTACGCCGCTTTCATCAGTGAAGGTCATGCGGTAGATCGTGAACGAGGGTGTGTCGTCGGAGATGAGCACCCCAGATGAGATCCATTCATTCATCTTTGTGGCGGCGATTGCGTAGGGGTCGTCGCCATCGTCGAGAAGAGGAACGTCGATCCACGTCACGTTTGAGGGGGACGATTCCCGAAGTTGCTGCACATCGTTCTCACTGAGAACGTCATAAGGGGGTGCAACCGATTCAACGAAACGGCTTTGTTCAAATCGAAGTCCAATGAATGGCTCAAAGACTGGCATACCAAACTCTGCCACGTATTGAGCAGAAATCCCTCCTTTCCGTGATACATAAGACGATGTGACATCGGTTCGTTACGTCATTTGCGACCTCGATGGAGTCGTCTGGAACGGTGACTCCTTCATCGAGGGCTCAGTTGAGGCGATAACGCAACTGCAACGCGAGGGTGCGTCGGTCTGGTTCGTCACCAATAACTCAAACAAACCTCCTGCACATTATGTGCAACGGTTGAGTGACGCAGGTGTTGATGAGGCGCATCAGTTGCTGACAAGTGCCCAAGCCGCTGCAACGCTGATCGAGAGCGACGAGCGTGTTCTCATCTGTGCTGGTCCCGGCGTTGAGCAGGCCGTCAGCGAGGCTGGGGGTGTGCCGATCGCAAACACAGAAGGCGCCGTTGATGAGCGAATTGACGTAGTCATCGTCGGTCTGCACACCGAGTTTGACTACGGTCGGCTCGATCGAGCTGCTCGTGCGGTTCGCAGCGGTGCACGCCTCATTGGAACAAATTCAGATACGACGTTTCCAACCTCAACCGGCGAAGCGCCGGGTGGAGGTGCGATTCTTGCCGCCGTTGAGGCGGCGGCAGGGGGCAAGGCGCTTCTTGCTGGAAAACCGCATGCCCCCATGGCTGCTGCGGTTGTGGAGCGCGTCGGTCCTGAATTCCACCCAGAGAATGCCGTGATGATCGGGGACAGGTACAGCACCGATGGTCGGTTCGCTGCTGAGCTTGATTGTCGGTTCATTGCCGTCTCATCTGGGGTTGCACCCGATGATGAGGATGTCGTCGTATGGAAGCGGGTGTCATGTCTCGCCGATGCGGTTCAGTATGTAGTTGGTGATTCCTAGTGGCTCAGCAGCGTCGACGCTTAGACACCGAACTCGTTCGCAGGGGCTTGGTGGAGAGCCGTACAGCCGCTGCCGAAGCCATATCTGCGGGGCTCGTGCGGGTTGGTGGGGCGGTTGCCGAGAAGGCGTCACGGTTGGTGGCTGCACATGAGTCACTTTCGATCGACGGACCTGCCGCCCGTTTCGTTGGGCGTGGGGGTGAGAAACTTCAGGCCGCATTGGACGAGTGGCCCGTAGTACTTGCGTCGGTGGCCGGTCGACGGGCTATTGACTGTGGTTCATCAACCGGTGGCTTCACCGATTGCCTTTTGCAGCATGGGGCGACATCGGTAGTAGCAGTCGATGTTGGACGCGGTCAGCTTCATCAACGCTTGCTTACCGATGATCGTGTGACGTCGAAAGAGCGCACCGACATTCGGCTGATCGATTCAGATGAGTTTGGTGGGCCCTTCGACATTCTCGTTGCCGACCTTTCGTTTATCTCGCTGACAACGGTGGCCGAATCACTTCTTCGTCAATGCGTCGATGGAGCTCCGATGATCTTGTTGGTGAAACCTCAGTTTGAAGTCGGAAGGGAAAAGGTGTCTGCAGGCAAGGGAGTCATTTCGAACGACGCGGATAGACAGTTCGCCCTTGATCGGGTCCGCAACACCTTTGAAGGCCTCGGCTGTGACACGATAGGAGTCATGGACTGTCCCGTTCACGGAGCCGATGGAAACAGGGAGTTCCTGTTGGCTCTTCGTGCGCCAAAGAGAGCGCAGGCATGTTGATGAGGGTTCTTATTGTCGGACACCACCAAGAACCTCGAGCGATCGAACTTGCTCGAGAAGCCTCTGCCTGGCTGCACGAGCGTGGTCATAGCTGCGGTATCGGCGTAAGTGACGTTGACGCTCTCTCAGATTCGGGCATCCCCGCATTCGAGGGTGAAGCGTCACATGCAGACTTGGTGTTGTGTCTCGGCGGAGATGGCACCGTTTTGCGAGCAGTTCGTCTGTTGAATGGTGCGTCCGTCCCGTTGTTAGGGGTCAACCTCGGAAATCTCGGGTATTTGTCCGAGGTCGAAGGTGACGGACTGCCAGATGCACTCGACCGATTTTCGATGGGTCCAGACGCAGGCCGTTGGACCGCGGAGAATCGAATGATGCTCAGCGTCGAAGCCGAGTCGTCGTCGGGTGAAAACCTCGGGTCGTGGTCGGTGCTCAATGAAGCAGTGGTCGAAAAGCGACAGTCAGGCAACACCGTGCGCCTCACTCTTCTCATCGATGGCAGCGCGTTCACGTCGTATGCGGCAGACGGCCTCATCGTCAGCACACCAACAGGCTCCACGGCGTATTCGCTCTCGGCGAGAGGGCCGGTAGTTTCGCCTCGACACCGGGCCATGCTCGTCACCCCAGTCGCCCCTCATATGTTGTTTGACCGAAGCCTTGTGCTCGACCCATCAGAAGTCGCCGAGATTCGCGTCTCCGGTCATCGGTCGGCTGCACTCGTCGTCGACGGGGTTACGGTCGCCGATCTAGACGACGGCGCTCGCGTCACGTGTCGACCATCTGAACACACAGCCACATTCGTTCGATTCGGCGAACAGCAGTATCACCAGATCTTGAAAGCAAAGTTCGGGCTTCTCGACCGTTGACATGATTCGCGAGCTCCATATCGAGAATGTTGTCGTCATCGAACGCGCAACAGCGCTCTTCGAAGGTGGGGTCACCGCGATTACAGGTGCGAGCGGAGTCGGCAAAAGTGTGCTGCTGTCAGCACTGTCGCTCGCCTGCGGCGCACGTTCGGAAGCAGATGTGATTCGGTCAGGGTGCAACGAGGCGCGTGTCGATCTGCGTTTTGACGTCGTGACAACAGACGGCACAATCGAGGAGCGCGTGCTCACCCGTGTTGTGCCTAGAGATGGCCGGTCTCGGGCATATATCGACGGGCGACCCTCGACGGCCCATGCTCTTGCAGAGCTTGCGGCATCGGCGATTGAGATCCATGGACAACATGAACAACATCGGTTAGGGAGTGTCCGGGTGCGTTCAGACTTGCTTGATCTATTCGGCGGTCTGTCGCGCGAAGAGGCCGATCGTTGCGCAGGTGAAATTGCGGCGCTTCGCGCGGAAATTGCTGCGCTGGGAGGAGATGCCGCCGAGCGTCAACGCGAACTCGACTTTCTTGAATATCAGTTGAACGAGATTGACCAACTGGCTCCCGGTGAGCACGAACTCGACGACTTATTGAACGAAGAGCGCATGCTGAGTGACGTCGACCGAATACGAAGCATTGCCGCACAACTACTTGATGCCTTCGATGGTGACGAGAGGCTTCGTGTCGTAGCAAAAGAGCTTCAGCCCATCGAGAGTTTTGCGTCGATCGCCGAACGGCTCGACGGCGTCTTCGCTGAACTCGACGACCTAGCAGGTGAGGTTCGGGGTCAATTGTCGAATCTCGATGACGACCCTGCGAGGCTCTCGAACATCCGTGAGCGCATCTCGGCCCTAAAAGGGCTCTGTCGAAGGTACGGCGATTCGATGAGTGAGGTGCTTGCGTTTCGTGAAGGTCTTGTTGAACAGTGCGATCGACTTCGGCACCACGACGAACGTGCTGGAGAGCTCGATGCCGCGATGACGTCAGCAGTCAATGACTACGAACGCGTTGCCGAATTGCTGCGAGGTGAGCGACTCGAATGTGCGCCGCGCCTCGGCGCCGTGGTGACGGAGCACCTCGTGTCTCTTGGCATGCCGCACGCTCGTTTCGAGGTTGACGTTGCGGGAACCGATGGTGGAGAGGTTGAGTTTCTCTTTGCCCCAAGCGGTTCAGAGGAGCCACGGCCGTTGGGACGCATCGCTTCCGGCGGAGAAACGGCTCGGTGCATGCTTGCCCTTGATTTGGCAATCGGACATCACAGCGACTTGAGGTGTTCGGTTTTCGATGAGATCGATGCCGGTGTTGATGCTTCGGCAGGTGATGCGATCGCTCAGGCGTTGTCGGCCGCCGCAAGTGGCCGTCAAATCATTGTCGTAACCCACCTTGCGACCGTTGCGGCGGCGGCGACATCACATTTGGTCATCGATAAACACCATGTGGGCGATACGCCGCATTCCACCATCGATCGGGTCGACGGTGTCGACCGGGAGCGCGAAATCGCCCGCATGTTGACCGGATCAGATGATTCTGAGTCGGTGACGGTGGCCCGTCGGCTGCTCGATCGGTGACATTGACGCGAACTGTTGGTGTCGCGAGGTATGGTGTAATTCCGTCAGCAACGAGTGAGGGCTCGAGAAGGACGGAGGACCAATTGCCCAAGCATATTTT
>Ga0181594_10004269_pt1 | contig 12734 bp, 10 predicted proteins | sample 071ome_18_FD_145603 | JGI IMG/M metagenome (GOLD analysis project Ga0181594, IMG submission 145603) | Coastal salt marsh microbial communities from the Groves Creek Marsh, Skidaway Island, Georgia - 071413BT metaG (spades assembly) | ecosystem: Environmental > Aquatic > Marine > Intertidal zone... | reverse complement strand
GAGGAAGAACTTTGTTTATCACTGGGGATCGAATATCTGAGGTCCATCGGCATTTATTTGGCGTTGACGACGCCAGTCCTCGGCGTCGGGATGTCGGTTGCAGGTAAAATGCGTCGCAGTCCGGCGTGTGGGCCAATCAGGGCGTTTGCGTGTATGGTTTGTAGAATACTTTCAGCTCTGATCCTGGTGCTAACGATTGCATGGCCGGTGGTCGCGCAGGATTTGGTGGCCGGGAACGAGGCCTATAAGCGGGGCGACTACGCCGCGGCCCTGAAGATACTGTGGCCGCTGGCAGCAAAGGGTGACGCCGAGGCCCAGAACAATCTCGGACTGATGTATCACCGCGGTCACGGCATCATCAAGGACCGGGCGGAAGCGGCTGCCTGGTTCCGGATGGCTGCCGAGCAGGGTCACCAACGCGCGCAGTACAATCTCGGGCTTTCCTATCACAAGGGCGACGGGGTGCCGCAGGACCCTGCTGCGGCGCTGAAATGGTTCCGCCAGGCGGCCGAACAGGGAAATGCGAAGGCGCAGAATAATCTTGCGGTCATGTATTATCGTGGCGAAGGCGTCCCGCAAAATTCCGTCGAAGCCGTAAAATGGTGGCAGAAAGCCGCCGAAGGGGGGGATGTCCGGGCACGGAACAATCTGCAGCTCATTCGCCGGTTAGAGGGATCCGGCCAGGCTGGGTCGCCGCAACCTTCTTTCGTTGCCGCCGCTCCCGTCGCCACACCGGCGTCAGGGAGTATCCCGTCGAGCGCCAAGGCCTCGGTGTCGACAGGGTTCCTTGTCCAGCTGGGTGCATTCCGCTCCGAACAGCGGGCTTCCAGGGAAGCCGGCAGGCTCAACCGCCTTCACCAGGCGGTTCTTTCCGAAATGCAAATCGCCCCTGCGCGGGCCGATCTGAACGGCCGCGGCGTTTTTTACCGTCTGCGGACCGGGCCTTTTCAAAATCGCTCGGCGGCGACCCGCTTCTGCCAGCAACTGATTGCCCGCAACCAGAACTGCATCGTCATATCGCCGGGGCGCTAAAGCAGGCGGGCCTTGTCTGGCCTGTTTACGGTTCTGGCCTGTCTACGGTTCTGGCACCCGTCAGGCCGGCATCGGCGGGGCGGTTCCTTCGATCTGTACCCTGAAGCCCGACCGCGGATCCGGCAGATAGTCCGCGATCGCGCGATGTTGAGCGCACCGGTTATCCCAGAAGGCGATTGAGTGCGGTTCCCAGCGGAACCGGGTCGTCCATTCCGGCCGCATGCAGTGATCGAACAGGTATTTCAGGATGGCGTCGCTTTCTTCCTTCTCGACATCGCAAATGCGCACGGTGAAGGAACTGTTGACGAACAACAGCTTGCGGCCGCTTTCAGGATGGCGCGCGATTACGGGATGAACCGCTTCGGGCGTGCCCGCGCCGAAAACCGGCACCCCGTCATGGATCGCTGTCAGCCCTTCGAGATAGGTCTTCATCCGGTCAGACAGCGCATCGTAAGCGGCATACATGCTGGCGAAACCGGTGTCGCCGCCGCCATTGGACGGAATCGTATGCAGGTAGAGGATGCTGGCCATCGGCGGGATCGGGGCGCAGGACTGATCGGTATGCCAGACATTGCCCGAGACGCGCGGCGTCTTCCCGTCGGCGTGGAACTTGCGCACGCGCGGGTCTTCGGTGGTCTGGCTGTTGGTTTTCTTGCCGGCGTGCTGTCCGATGGTGCCGAAATATTCGGCGAGCCGCGCATGATCCTCGAAACTGATTTTCTGGTCGCGAAAGAACAGGACCAGATGGTCTGTAAAGGCCCGCTTGAGCTCCGCCAGTTCGAGATCTGATAGAGGACGGGTCAGATCGATATTGCCGATAACCGCGCCCACTGCCGGGCTATAAGGTGTCACCGTGATTGCGCGATAATCCGTGTTAACGCTGGCTCCGTCCATCGGTTCTCTCCCTGGTATCGCCTGAATGCTCTGCAGACAGGTCTGTACGCTGACGCGATGCTAGCAAACTAACCCTCGGTGAGGAAGATGCTCAGGATCTCGAAATCTTCGGGACCCTTCCCGGCAAACATTCCGTCGTCTGTCATCGCCCGTGAGCGTAACGGGGCGTATTGGCTTTCGACCGGGCGCCTTACCCGCTGCCTGTTATATGGCGTCGAGCGGCGCTTTCAGCCTGGTGCCCGGGATTGTGATGCCACCCGCCGGCCGGTCTCCGGGTTTGAGGTCTCCGTACAGCTCGGCATAACAGTCGGGCAGGGGCCGCCCGCCCGGCGTCGCAAGCCAGAGCCGCAGCAAATGTCGGGCTCGCTCGGGCTCTGGCCAGTCCTCGTATCGGGTGCGTGAATGCACCACCACATGATTATGAAGCAGCTGGACGTCGCCCTGCCGGAAATCCATCGAGAAGGCCAGTTCATACGCCAGCTCTTCAAACAGGTCGAGCGCCTCGATCAGGGTATCCGACATCGGCGGCAACTCTTCGAAGCGGCGCGCCGACATGATATAGCCGCGCGTCCAGCAGGTTGTGAGCCGGCCTTCGTGATAGGCGAAAACAGGCCGCTGATACCAGGGGTCCTTGCCCGCAGGAATTTCGCCGCGTCGATCGCGATAGATCTGTTCAGTCAGAACCTCGACCAGATGAGGGGCGCGCCGGAGCATTTCATTGTGAATGGCGATCGAGCTGGTAACCAGGCTTTCGCCACCCGCCTTGGCGGGGTGCAGGCAGAGCAGCCCGACGACATCGGTAAAGTCGGAATGAAAAGGCAGCGCGTCGTGCGTCTGGTAGCCTCTGTTCTGCGGGTTGTCGAACGATGTGTCCCCAAGGTCGGTGACATGCCCCAGCAGATGGCCCTGCGCGTTCTGCGACACCGGAACGCCGATATGCAGGCCGAGGCACCAGAACGCGATGGCGGCCTGTCGTCGATCATAGCGCTCCAAGGGAATGCCGCGGATGACAGCAACGCCGCACCCGTCCAGCAGCTGGTTGCGGATTTCGGCCAGCATCGGCGCAAGCCTCTCGAAAACTGCGCGTGGGCTGGTGATGTCGAGAATATCGGCGCACTCGCCATCCAGCCTCGCGACGAGTCGGTCCAGCTCGTCAATTTCCGCCGCGTCGAGGACGTGCAGCCAGTCTGGCGTCGCCGCCATCTGTTCCTTTGTCCAGAGGGCGGGGTCGTCTACGGCGGCGTCGCACTATCGAGCATGGATCAGGTCTGTCCCGGTGGTTCAGGAACGGTCTTTTGTCACCTGCCCATCATATGCCGAAAGGAACGGAATATCGAAACTTCACCGGTCCCCGGTCCCCGTGCGCCGTGACGTCATGACTGCGCTCGAAACCCTTCCCACAGCGGAAAGACAATCGGCTTTTGGATCCCGACCGGGAACGACCCTAAAACAGGCCGGAAATCTGGCCGTTCGCGTCGACCTTGATGTTGTGCGCCGCCGGCACTCTAGGCAGGCCGGGCATCGTCATGATCTCGCCGCAGATCACCACCACGAACTCGGCTCCGTTCGAAAGGCGCACTTCGCGGATCGGCACGACATGGCCGGTCGGCGCGTTCTTGAGGTTGGCGTCCGTCGAGAAGCTGTACTGCGTTTTGGCGACGCAGATCGGGTAGTGACCGACGCCGAGCGTCTCCAGGTTGCGGAACTGGTCGCGCACCCGCTTGTCGGCGATGATGTCCTCGGCGTGATAGATCTTCTGGGCAATGGTCTTGACCTTGTCCCACAGCGCCATGTCGTCCGGGTAGAGCGGCGCGAAACCCGGCGCGTCGCCGCTCTCTGCGAGCTCTACGACCTTGTGTGCAAGCTCCTCCGTACCGGCGCCGCCATCAGACCAGTGCGTGCACTCGATGGCATCGGCCCCCAGCGCGCCGCAGCGCTCGCGGATAAGCGCGATCTCCGCATCGGTGTCGGTGACGAACCGGTTGATCGCGACCACAGCGGGGATGCCGTATCCCTTCACGTTCGAAACATGACGTCCCAGATTATCGAGTCCCTTAGCCAGCGCGTCGAGATTCTCCTTGCCCAAATCGTCCTTGGCGACGCCCCCATGCATCTTGAGCGCCCGGACAGTGGCGACCACCACGGCGGCATTCGGCGTGAGGCCTGCCTTACGGCACTTGATGTCGAAGAATTTTTCCGCGCCCAGATCGGCGCCGAAACCGGCCTCCGTTACGACATAGTCCGAAAGCTTTAGCGCCGCCTTGGTGGCGATCACCGAATTGCAGCCATGCGCGATATTGGCGAACGGCCCGCCATGGATGAAGGCGGGGTTGCCTTCGAGCGTCTGGACCAGGTTGGGCTTGAGCGCATCCTTGAGCAGCGCCGTCATCGGCCCTTCCGCCTTGAGATCGCGGGCATAGACCGGCTCGCGCGTACGCGTGTAGCCGACGATGATGTTGCCCAGCCGCTCCTGCAGGTCGGTCACGCTTTCCGCCAGGCAGAAGATCGCCATAACCTCGGATGCGACCGTGATATCGAACCCGTCCTCGCGCGGGAAGCCGTTGGCGACACCGCCAAGCGAATTGACGATGGATCGCAGCGCCCGGTCGTTCATGTCGACGACGCGGCGCCAGGAAATCCGGCGCTCGTCGAGATGCGGTTCCTGGTTCCAGTAGATGTGGTTGTCGATCAGTGCGGCCAGCAGATTGTTGGCCGCGCCGATGGCGTGAAAATCGCCGGTGAAATGCAGGTTGATTTCCTCCATCGGCAGGACCTGGGCGTATCCGCCGCCGGCGGCGCCGCCCTTCATGCCGAAGCAGGGGCCGAGCGACGGCTCGCGCAGGCAGATGGTCGCGTGCTTGCCGATCCGGTTGAGCCCGTCGCCGAGCCCGACCGTCGTCGTCGTTTTGCCTTCGCCGGCGGTGGTCGGCGTCATGGCCGTGACCAGAATGAGCTTGGAATCGGATTTTTCCGGCAGCTGAGCCAGATAATCGAGCGACAGCTTGGCCTTGAAATGCCCGTGCGGGTCGAGATGTTCCGGCGCGATGTCGTACCGCTCTTTCGCGATATCGAGCACCGGGCGCATGGTCGCCGCCTGGGCGATCTCGATGTCGGATTTATAGTCGGTCATTCTCTTGCCGCGCTCCTTTTGGTCCGGGTTTCGGGAAGGTTCGTTGTAGCCCCGAATTCCCGGCTGTTTATGCCTGTTCTCGGTCGAAAATCAATCGCAACTGCGTCGATGGGTGCATAAAACACCGATCTCGCTGATTCAACCACCCTGTTCAACGGCAACAATGGTTATTTCCCGGCGACCGACTATTCCGGCTCAGCAAAAAAAGGCCGGCCCCCGGTGCAGGGCGCCGGCCGTTTCGTTCATAGTACCTTGCTCAGCCCTTCTGGGCCTGCTTTTCACGAAAGGCAATCAGCTTGACGACGTCGGCCGCGTCGACACGGCCGATCGGGGCCGAACTGTAGGTCGAGGACCCCACCTTGCCGTCCGCGTTGACGATGAACTCCGACGGCTGGATGCAGCCGCCGTGATTCTCGCCCCACCATGCGCCGACGGTCTCCCCAAGCTCCCTTGTGCCGCCATAGGCGACGGGGAAATTCAGGTCCGCGGCGACGGTTGTCGCGTCTTCCTCGCTGTCGGTGCTGATGGCGATGACTTTCGCCCCCAGCGCATCCAGCGCTTCCTTCTCACTGGCGAAGCCGGCCAACTGCCGGCGGCAGTAGGGTCACCAGTGGCCCCGGTAAAACAGGACGATGTTGTACTTCGCATCGGAAAAATCCGGGACGGTCGCCGTTCCGCCGCCAGCCAGGTTGACGGTGAAAGTCGGAAAGGCATCTCCCATGTCGAGCTTGTCAGCCATGCAATACTCCCAGTCAAAAGGGCGGCACCCGACATCGGTGTCGCCTCCGCACAAAGGTCGCATATTTGGCGTTGCCCGCAAATGACGTTCTTTCTACCCTCTCCGGGTTTATGAAGGCACGCGGACAGGGATGGATCCCAGACACGAACATTTCAAGGGTGGCTTGAGATTCGGCGAGAGGTTCCCTGAGTGGGGCCTGGAACCGAAGCTGCCGTCGTTCGCTTTATCGAACGGTCCCTGCCCATGACCGTCTTTCCGTATTCGGTCCGGGCGACCGAACAAATTCCGTGACACCCCGAATGAATATTTTCTGCGTCTCCCTGTCCTTGTCCGCCCTGCGCACCCTGCCCCTGGAGGCATGCAGACGGGCCGTTCCTGAACATCAACCGATTTTCGTTCCGCAAGGGGGACAGGATGGCCGGTAGCGCTCCGCAGAGCAGGCTGCCGTCGGTCGACGCCGTGCTGCGCACTGAAGAGGCGTCGGCGCTGATCGATGCCTACGGCCGCCAGGCGGTGACCGATGCGGTGCGCGAAGACGTTGCGGCGCTGCGCCGGGCGATTGCAGCCGGCGGCGACGGTTCCACGGAAATAGCAGACGTCGCCGCACGTGTCGCCGCCGCGCTGGAAGCGCTCAGCGCGCCGTCGCTGCGGCCCGTCTTCAACCTCACCGGCACGGTGCTGCATACCAACCTGGGCCGCGCTCCCCTGCCGCCCGAAGCGATTGAGGCCGTGGCCTCCATCGCGCGCGGGGCGAGCAATCTCGAATACGACATTCCATCCGGGCGGCGGGGTGACCGCGATGTGCATCTCGATGAACAGGTTGGCGCGCTGACCGGCGCGGAGGGCGCGACTGTAGTAAACAACAACGCCGCCGCGGTGCTGCTGGTGCTCAATGCGCTGGCGCTGCGGAAAGAGGTGATCGTCTCGCGCGGCGAGCTGATCGAGATCGGTGGTGCGTTCCGCATTCCCGACATCATGGCCCGCGCCGGGGCGAAGCTGGTGGAGGTCGGCACAACCAACCGCACTCATCTGCGCGATTACGAGGCCGCCATCGGGCCGCGCACCGGTCTGATCATGAAGGTGCATACCAGCAATTACGAGGTTCGCGGATTCACCGCCGTCGTTCCCGAAAAGGATCTCGCCAGTCTCGCCCATGACAACGGGATCCCTTTCGTTGTCGATCTCGGCAGCGGCACACTGACCGACCTGTCGCGCTTTGGTCTGCCGCATGAGCCGACCGCGCAGGAAACGCTCGCCGCCGGCGCCGACATCGTGACGTTCAGCGGCGACAAGCTGCTGGGCGGGCCGCAGGCGGGCGTGATCGTCGGGCGCGGCGACCTAGTGGCGCGGATAAAGAAAAACCCGCTCAAGCGCGCCATGCGCTGCGACAAGATGACCATCGCCGCGCTCTCGACCGTGCTGGGCCTCTACCGCGATCCCGACCGGCTGGTTGAGCGCGTGCCGACGCTGCGGCTGCTGGCGCGGGACCGGGCCGATATCGAGGCCACGGTCGAGCGTTTGCTCCCGTCGCTGCAGGCCGCTGTGGGGGATGCCGCCCAAATCTCCTGCGAGCCCTGCCAGAGCCAGATCGGCAGCGGGTCGTTGCCGGAGGAACGGATCGACAGCGCGGCGGCGGTGCTGCGGCCGACGGCGAAGCGGGGCGCCGGCTCGGTTCTCAAGCGCATGGCGGCGGCCTTCCGCGCGCTGCCCGTGCCGGTGATCGGGCGCATTCAGGACGATGCGTTCTGGCTCGACTGCCGCTGCCTCGAAGCCGCCGACGAGGAAGCCTTTATCGTCCAGCTTGGGCAGCTCGATCTTTCGCCCGGCAAACGCACATGATCGTCGCCACCTCGGGTCATATCGATCACGGCAAGACGGTGCTGGTGAAGGCGCTGACCGGCGTCGATACCGACCGGCTTCCGGAAGAGAAGAACCGCGGCATTTCCATCGACCTCGGCTATGCCTACCGGGCGCTGGAGGGCGACGACGGAGAAGAGGGCGGGTCGGGCGAGGAAGTGCTCGGCTTCGTCGACGTGCCGGGACACGAACGCTTCGTGCGCAACATGCTGGCGGGCGTCACCGGCATCGATTACGCGCTCCTCATCGTCGCCGCCGATGACGGGCCGATGCCGCAGACCGAGGAGCATCTCGCTATCCTCGACCTGCTGGGCATCAGGGAAGGCGCGGTGGTCATCACCAAGACCGATCGGGTTGAGCCGGAGCGCGTCGCCGAGGTCGAGGAACTGCTGGAAATTCTGCTCGACGAAACCTTCCTCGCCGGCGCGCCGGTGTTCGCCGCTTCCGCCATCAAGGGAGACGGCATTGCGGAAATCCGCGCCCATCTGGCGGACGTCGCGCGACGCATGGCGGATCGCAAGCCCGAGGGCGCGTTCCGGCTCGCCATCGACCGCCGTTTCATCGTGCCGGGCAGCGGGCTTGTCGTGACCGGCACCGTGTTCTCCGGTCAGGTCGCCCCCGAGGATCAGCTCGTGCTGTCGCCGTCCGGCAGGCGCGTCCGGGTGCGCGGGTTGCACGCCCAGAACCGGGAGGCTGTTTCCGGCATGGTGGGGCAGCGCTGCGCGGTCAATATCGCCGCCACCGGTCTCGACCGCGACGCGGTTCATCGCGGCGACTGGCTCGTGGCGGAGCGGGCGCACGCGCCGACGCAACGGTTCGATGCGCGCATAAGGCTGCTGCGGACGGAAAAGAAACCGCTGCGCCACTGGACCCCGCTGCATCTGCATGTCGGCGCGGCCGATATCGCCGCCCGCGTCGCGGTCCTTGGCGCGCGGCAGATCGAGCCGGGGGAAAGTGCGCTGGTGCAGCTTGTGCTCGACCGGCCGACCAACCTGTTGCGCGACGACCGGCTGATCCTGCGCGATCAGTCAGCCACGCGTACCCTGGCGGGCGGGCGCGTGCTCGACCCGTGGGCGCAGGCGCGCGGCCGGGCCCGCCCTGCACGGCTGGAAACGCTCGCCCTGCTGGAACTCGACGATCCGGCGGAGGCGATGACCGCTCTGCTGGAGAACGCCACAGATGGCGTCGACCTGGCTGCTTTCGCGCGGGCGCGCAATCTTGACGATGCGGCGATGGACGAAATCGCGGAGACCGCCGACATGGTCCGGCTCGGCCGTGGAGAAGAAGCGCGCGGCGTCTCCCGCACATTCTGGCAGGCGCTGAAAGAGGCGACGCTCGCCGCGCTCGCCGACTGGCACAGGGACAAGCCCGGGGAGCTCGGCCCGGCGGAGAACGCGCTGCGGCAGCGGCTGGAGGCGCGCCCGTCGCCCGCAATCTTCTCGGCGCTGATCGCGACCTTGTCGAATGGGGGGAAGGTCGCCACCGCCAACATGCAGATCAGCCTGGCCGATCACGTGCCCGGCATGCCCGGCGCCGACCGCAAGATTTGGGAGCGCGCGAAGAAGATCCTGCAAGACGGCGGCGCGCGCCCGCCCTCGGTGCACGAGATGGCGGGGGAGATGAACCTCAAGGTCGCTCCGCTCAACGCCCTCCTGCGCCGCGCCGCTGCCATCGGGTTCGTGGTGCAGGTGGCGAAGAACCGATTCATCCTGCGGGACGAAATGCTCAAGCTGGCCGAGATCGCGGAGCAGTGCGCGGCAGACTCGGACGCCGGCACCTTCACCGCCGCCGAATACCGCAACGCGTCCGGCATCGGCCGCAACCTGACCATCGAACTGCTGGAAACGCTCGACCGCGCCGGCATGACGAAACGCAGCGGCAACGACCGGATTATCGTAAAGCCGGCCGCGGAACTATATGGCGAGGTGGAAGCGGGCGCCGCTTGATTGCCCGGAGATGAAGATTATTGTTACCCATACGGAAGGGATTCGTGAGCCGGTGCTGCGCCCGGGCTTCAAACCCGGTGAGGGACGTTAAACGTGTCTGGTGGGTTCGACTCCCACTCTCTTCCGCCATTCTTTCCGCTTCCTGTCTTTAGGACCCCATATGGACAAGCTCACCAGCCAGATCGCCTCGTTCGCCGCGTCGCTGAAACCGGAGGACCTGTCCGGCGAGGCAATTCGGGTCGGCGTGCAGCATCTGATCGATGCGCTGGGCTGCGCGGTCGGCGCCCACGATTGCGAACCGGCCGAGATCGGCCGGCGTCTGTCGAACGGGCAGTCGCCCGGCAAGGTGGCGGGGCGGCTGCTGTTCGAGGACCGGCTACTGCCCGCGGAGTCGGCGGCCTTCGTCAACAGCTGCATGATTCGCAATTTCGATTTCAACGACCGCTATCCCGGCGGCCATCCGAGCGACTGTCTCGGCGCGCATCTGGCGCTGTCGGGCGCGCAGCAGATCAGCGGGGCGCGGTTCCTCACTGCCATGGTCGTGTCCTACGAAATCTTCGCCCGGCTGAGCGACGCAGGGCAGCTCAGCCGCAACGGCTGGGACCAGGGGTTCAATATCGGCATCGCGACGGCGGCAGGGATCGGCAATATGCTGGGCCTGACCTTCGAGCAGATCGCCAACGCCGTTGGCATCATCGGTGCGTCCAGCGTGCCGCTGCGCGTGACGCGCTCCGGCGAGCTCACGCCGTGGAAAAACGTGGCGACTCCCTATGCCGCGAAGAACGGGCTGTTCGCGGCCCTGCTGGCGTCCGAGGGCATGACCGGCCCGCTGAGCATCTTCGAGGGGCGCGACGGTCTTTTTCAGAAGGTGATCGGGCCGTTCGATCTCGATGCCTTCCCGACCGAAGGCGGCGACTATTTCACGCCGGTGGTGCTGCTCAAATACTGGCCCATCGAGACCAACGGCCAGCCGGTCGTGTGGGCGGCGCAGGAGCTGCGTGACCGCGCGCCGCTGGATGAGATCGAAACCATCCATTGCGACGTCAACAAATTTACCAAGTACGAGATCGGCAGCGAGCCCGAGAAATGGGACCCGCAGACGCGCGAGACCGCCGATCACAGCCTGCCCTATATCCTCGCCCGCACGCTGGTCGACGGCACGATCACGGTGAAGTCGTTTACGCCCGAAATGGTGCTCGACCCGGCGCTGCGTCCGGTCATGAACAAAATCACGGTCGAGGTGGCCGACGACATGGAGGCCATCATGCCCGACCGGATGGGCTTCCGCCTGACGATCACGCTCAAGGACGGCACGACCCACAAATCGGAAATTTTCGATCCCAAGGGCGATCCCAACAACCCGATGCAGGACGAGGACATCGAGGCCAAGTTCCGCGCGATGGCGGAGCCGTTCTACGGCAAGGCTCGCTGCGATTCAGCGCTCGCCGCCTGGTGGGGCATGAAGGACGCCGAGGACCTGCGCCCGCTGATCGCGACACTGGATATGTATTGATCCATGGCTGCGCGTGCGCGACGGTTGTTGGCCAGTTGCTCCGGTTTTTTGCGGAATTCTGATCAGACTTCGGATTCGAGTCGCAGTTTTCTGATTTGAGAATATAACGTTGTCGGTTTGACCCCTAACAACTCCGCTGCTCCGTTTTTTCCCGAGACCCGCCCTCCCGCTACGCTCAACGCTCTTTTTATATTCTGGACTTCTATCTGCCGAATTTGCTGAGCCGTCATAACGTCGTCGCGTTCCCAGCCCACAGATGCAGGCGAAGGCTTTCTATCCGTTTGACCTGCCCCCACTGACTGGTCCGTTTCGAATGTTAGTGCATCATTCTTTTGACCTCCACAGGGATGATGCTGTCCGGTGCTGGTGGCCTGTATCCGAGGGCTGAGTGTGGACGCTTCGTGTTGTAGTGCCGTCGCCACTGCTCGATCACGATCCGGGCCTCTTTCAGGCTGTAGAAGATCTCTCCGTTCAGGAGCTCGTCGCGGAACCGGGCATTGAAGCTCTCGCAGTACCCGTTCTCCCAGGGTGATCCCGGTTCGATGTAGGCGGTTTGGGCACCGACAGCCTTGATCCATTGCCTGACCGCTTCCGCGATGAACTCCGGTCCGTTATCCGATCGGATGTAGGCCGGAACACCCCGGATGATGAACAGGTCGGTCAGGGCATCAATCACATCCGTCGAGTTGAGCTTCCGCTTCACCCTGATCGCCAGGCATTCGCGGCTGAACTCATCGATGATGTTCAGCGTTCTGTAGGCTCGCCCGTCTTCTGTTCGGTGATGCACGAAGTCGTACGACCAGACATGGTCAACATGCCGGGGCCTGAGACGGATGCACGATCCGTCATTGAGCCAGAGCCGGCCTTTCCTCGGCTGCTTCATGGGAACCTTCAGCCCTTCACGACGCCACAGGCGCTCGATCCGCTTGTCGTTCAGTTGCCAGCCTGCCTCTCTCAGCATCGCCGCGATCCTTCGATACCCGTAACGGCCGTACTGCCGGGCCAGTTCAATCATATCCCGGACCAGGAGGTCCTCGTCATCTCGCGACTTCGGAACATAACGGTGTGTCGAACGATGCTGTCTCAGGACACGACAGGCACGGCGTTCCGATACTGCAAACTTGCCCCGCACCAGATCAATGCAGTTGCGCCGCCGTGCGGGGCTTAGAAGTTTCCCTTGGCAGCCTCGGACAGTATGAGCTTGTCCAGGGTGAGATCGGAAACAGCCCTGCGAAGACGCTCGTTCTCCTTCTGCAGCCGCTTCAACTCTTTGAGTTGATCCGTCCCCATACCGCCATACTGCTTGCGCCAGCGGTAATACGTCTGCTCGGTAATCTGCACCTGGCGGATTGCGTCAATGCGAACCTGGCCTTGCCCGACAAGCACATCAACCTGCCGTAACTTGGAGACTATCTCTTCGGGTTTGTGTCGTTTCGTTGCCATCCTTGATCCTCCGTTCACTAAAATACACGGTGGACCAATTCAATGGGGGTGGATCAACTGGCGCATGCGGGCGCGGGTGAACCGCTGGTACCGCGATTTGCAGGCGCTGGACGACCGGGTGCGCTCGGGAGCTATCTCGAACGGGGATGCGCGCGCCGAAATCGACCGCATCGAGCAGGC
>Ga0181594_10004259_pt1 | contig 12747 bp, 12 predicted proteins | sample 071ome_18_FD_145603 | JGI IMG/M metagenome (GOLD analysis project Ga0181594, IMG submission 145603) | Coastal salt marsh microbial communities from the Groves Creek Marsh, Skidaway Island, Georgia - 071413BT metaG (spades assembly) | ecosystem: Environmental > Aquatic > Marine > Intertidal zone... | reverse complement strand
CATCCTCTGGCTGGGCTGGTTCGGATTCAACGGTGGGTCAGTGCTCGCGACCGCATCGGTTGACTCGGCCAACGCGGTAGCCGTTGTGTTCATGAACACCAATCTCGCGGCGGCTGGCGGATGTATAGGCGCGCTACTTATCGCCAAAGTTCTGTTCGGCAAGGCCGACCTTACCATGGCATTGAATGGTTGCTTGGCGGGTTTGGTGGCGATTACTGCAGGTCCTGATACGCCCTCGGCGTTGCAGGCCACGATCTTCGGTGCTCTGGGTGGCGTGTTGGTCGTGTTCTCCATCACTACGCTCGACAAGCTGAAGATCGACGACCCGGTGGGCGCGATCTCAGTACACGGCGTGGTGGGTCTTCTCGGACTGTTACTGGTGCCAGTCACGAATGACGGTGCGAGCTTCTCTGGTCAAATCATCGGCGCGCTGACGATTTTTGGCTGGGTATTCGTCACCTCTGCGATCGCCTTCTTCGCGATCAAGATGGCTCTCGGCCTGCGGGTGACCGAGGAAGAAGAGTACGAAGGATCTGATCTCAGCGAGTGCGGTATGGAAGCCTATCCAGAGTTTGCCGTAACCAAGTAATTACCCTGTCCTCTCATGGCAGTTTGGGCCCCTCGGGGCCCTTTTTTTTGGTCCGATTATGGATCCGTGGCAAAGTCTGGACGACTGTCGCGCCATAGTACTTATGGCCTTGCGCTGCCTCGAGCATGTTTGAGTCAGCAGCTTCGTACCTTAACGGTCTCTCAGGCTACTAGACCTCGCCTGGGCGCTACACGGCGATGCGTTTACCGGTGCACCGGGCTACTTGAAGATTTGCTCGCCTCAAGCATTGCGAAAAAGTGCGAGCAGATCATAATACGGGATCAGTCATTCGGAATTCCGCCATGAAACTCGTAACCGCGATTATCAAGCCTTTTAAGATGGACGATGTGCGCGCCGCTTTATCCGACATTGGCGTGCAAGGCGTCACGGTGACAGAGGTCAAAGGCTTCGGGCGACAGCGGGGTCATACAGAGCTTTATCGCGGTGCCGAGTACGTGGTGGATTTCCTGCCGAAACTGAAACTCGAGATCGCGGTACCCGATGAGCAGGTCGACGCGATTGTCGATTCGATTATGACTTCGGCCAGCACCGGAAAGATTGGTGATGGAAAAATCTTTGTCGCGCCGCTGGAGCAGGTTGTCCGGATTCGCACTGGGGAGACAGGCGAGGAGGCAATCTAGCTTAGCGTCGGGCATCAGCCTCTTTATTCACGATTTGGTGCACCGCCTCGGGTAGATCCGCCAGGTCACCGATGACAGCAGTGGCGATGTCGCTGACGCCGCCTCCGGCTTTGAACCAAATTGCCAGCGCCCCAGCAGCTGCCGCGCCTTTCACGTCGTTGTCGTGGCAGTCCCCCACATGGATGACCTCCCGGCCTTCTACTCCTGCTTCGTCAAAGGCCCTCTGAAAAAGCTCAGAGTCTGGTTTGCTAACGCCAAATTCCTCTGCACGCCAAGCGTAGTCAAAATAATGCCCAATCTCGGTTTTGCGCACGTCGGCATTGCCATTGGTCAATGCGCCGAGTTGGAAGTGATGGGCCAGTGTCTTCAATACCAAGTGTGCGCTGTCGTAGACTGTCACGCGATGCCGCTCAGAAAGAAATGCTTCGAACGCTTGCCGCGCTGCCTCAACCGATTCATCCGGCGGCACGCCCTGACTTCGCAGCAATTGCTCAATAAAAGTTTCTCGAAAGAGACTGATGTGATGGGCTAGCTCGGGTCGTTGCGTGAGCAATGTACTGCGAATGGTCGCTAATTCCTCGCGGGTGGTCGTCTCGAGGGCGAGGTTTGGAAAACGCGATCGCAGGCAGGACCACTGAGCCTGCTCCGCCGCTTCAAGCGCAGGGCGCACATCCCAAAGCGTGTCGTCCAGGTCAAACGTGATCAGGCGAATATTCGCAGTCATGCGGGTTGGGGTCTCAGGCGCAGCAGTTTGCTCACCCTGTGGATGACACGTGGCTGGCGGGTAGCTGTCCGATCACCTCCGCGAGGTAATCCAGAAACAAAGTGCCGTCCTCCTGGCGATAACGCTGTGAGTCCCGAGCGCCTACCGCCAGCACACCGAGGATTTCGGAGCCGGCGCGAATTGGGGACAACGCTGCGGAGCCTTCGGATGCGTCAATAGCAAACAAAGCCTTCATTTCTTCCGGTCGTAGCACGCCAGAAAAACTTTCACCCTGGCGAATCAACTTGCCAGCCACGGATTCGCTGCTGTCGCTGTTTGGCTCCCCCGTGATCCAGACGAGGGCTCCCAACTCAGCCTTGAAGGTCTCGGTAAGCTGTTCTCGCCAGATCTTCGCGAGTTCTTGTCGATTGACACCGCTTAACAGCGCAAGGACCGTGCGACGGGTTGCCTCCAGTAACCGGTCATTCTCCCTGCCTATGTCCGAGAGCGCATTGATCTTTTGTCGGGATGCAATATTGCGCTCACGCAAAACGCTCACTTGTCGCTCGACCAGAGACACGGCCCCTTCCCCTCCGTGGGGTAGATTGAGAACGGCCAGCAGGCCGGGCCGGTCCTGCAAAAAATTTGGATTAGCTCTCAGAAACGCCTCCACGTCTTTAGGGTCGAGATCAATTGCCATCGTCAGTTCAGCCTCTCATCACTATGCTGCCGTCAAATACTGTGGCGGTAGGCCCGCCCAACCATACGCGCTCGTCACCACCTTGCCAGCTGACGGTGAGCTTGCCGCCGGGTAGCTGCACAGCAACCTCCCGGTCCAGCAATCCCAGCTCCATGCCGTGGATTGCCGAGGCACAGGCGCCGGAACCGCAGGCCTCAGTTTCTCCGACGCCTCGTTCATAAACCCGCAGCTTAATCTCGCTACGGGACTGAATCTGCATGAAGCTTACGTTTACCCGATCTGGGAACCGCTCATGAGACTCAAGCAATGGGCCGAGACCGCTGACTGGTGCCGAGTCACAGTCGTCCACGACCAGAATGGCATGCGGATTGCCCATTGATAACGCGCCGATTGATAGTGACTGCCCACGCACATCAATCGGGTACTGCGCGCTCACTGACTCTGCACTAAACGGTATGTCGGCAGGGGCAAATTTCGGAGCAGCCAAGCCTGCAAAAACGCGGCCGTCGCTCGAGAGTGACAAGGCCAGTGTGCCGCCATCTGTGAGGAGCAGGAGTTCCTGTTGGCGAGTCAGGCGTTTCTCTCGCAAAAATCGCCCCACGCATCTGGCGCCGTTACCGCACTGTCCGGCGCGGGAGCCGTCAGCGTTAAAGACGTGGTAGCGAAACGCCGCGTCAGGATCGTCTGGTGGCGTCACCAGTAAAATCTGGTCGCATCCGACTCCGCGGCGTCGGTCAGCAAGCCAGCGAAGTTGTGCCGTGCTGAGCGCTACCGATTGGGTAACGCCATCGATCACGACAAAGTCGTTACCCGCTCCCTGCATTTTGGTGAAGGTCAACTTCATCACGCGATCTCTGGAGGGATTTCCTCGCTTCGCCATAAATCCGTTATTGATTCGCGTCGACCGATGACGTGCACGGTGCTGTCCTTTATCAATATCTCGGTCGGGCGGGGTCGGCTGTTGTAGTTTGATGCCATCGAAAAACCATAGGCGCCAGCGCCCATTACGGCTAACAGGTCGCCTTGTTCCAGCACCATCTCTCTGTCTTTACCAAGGAAATCACCGGTCTCGCACACTGGTCCCACGATATCCCAGGTTTCAGCGTTCCCGGCACGAGGCTTGACGGCCTGAATCTCCTGCCATGCGCCATAGAGCGATGGTCTGAGCAGGTCATTCATAGCGGCATCGACCACCGCAAATTGTCGGACGTCACCGGGCTTGAGATACAGCACCTGGGTCAGAAGGGCACCGGCCATCGCAACGATCGAACGGCCCGGCTCAAACAGCAGCTCGAGTTGGCGATCCGCAATCTGTTCTCTGAGCGCGGAAACATAGTCCGCAACGGCTGGCGCGGCACTCTCGTAGCTGACACCCAGGCCGCCTCCAACATCGAGATGATCGAGGCTTATGCCGTCCTCGGCCAGGTCATCGATCAAACCCAGCAGGCTATGAAGAGCGGTAATAAACGGCGCCACGTCCAGAATCTGGCTGCCAATGTGGCAATCAACACCAACCGGTTCGAGAAACGGTGCGTTGTCAGCGAAGCGATAAAGATCGCGCGCGCTCGCCACATCTACGCCAAACTTGTTCTCTCGTAAGCCTGTTGATATGTAGGGATGAGTGCCGGCGTCAACATCGGGATTGACTCGAATAGAAATCGGCGCGCTGCATGCCATTTGCTCTGCGACAGCGGCCAGTAAGCGTAGCTCAGCCTCTGACTCTACGTTGAAACATTTGATTCCTGCCTCCAGGGCACGGCGCATTTCGCTGGCTGTTTTACCTACGCCTGAAAATACCACCTTGCCAGCGTCTCCTCCCGCGACCATGACGCGCTCCAATTCACCCACCGATACCACATCGAACCCGGCTCCCAAGGTGGCTAGCGTGCGGAGGATCGATAAATTCGAGTTCGCCTTCACTGCGTAGCAAATCAGGTGTGGGTGATCGCCCACGGCGTTTTGGTAGGACAGAAAGGCGTCTTTAATGGCTGTATGTGAGTAAACGTAGGTTGGCGTGCCATGCGTTTGCGCAATGGCTTCCAGCGATACGCCCTCGCAGTGCAGTGCACCGTCTTGTTGGTTGAAAGAGGTCATCAGAGAGACGTTGTTGGCTCGTCGGTTTCCGCCGGGCGCAACGGTCCCTGCTGGCCGCACGCAGCCAGACAGGTGCAGAAAATGGCGACGATGAGCGTCTTCACTATTTGACCTCGGCAAAAGGCGCAGTATAACAGTGCCGTGTAGAATCCTGTCCTTGGCTTTGGATGGCGCCGACGTGGCGCTCAGTCATGAAGCCGGAACCAGCACATCCCAGAAACGATGACACAAGGCACTGATTTATGGCGGGCAGCCTGTACTACGAGCAGATCGAGGACACTTTCGAAAAGGTGGAAACAGCGATTGAGGCGCTGCCCGACGATGTCGACATCCGGGGTGCGGAGGGCGTGATTAATGTCACGTTTGGCAATGGTGTCGTCTTCGTGTTCAGTCGCCAACCCCCGACAGAGCAACTTTGGTTAGCGACGCCGGGTGGCGGATTCCACTATCTCTGGAGTGATGCCGAAGAAGATTGGATTGATACCAAAACCGGTGCGCGCTTTAGCGATTTTTTGGTCGACGAGCTGTTGACGCACACCGGTTTGCGATTGGAGTGGGGTTCGGGTGAGGACACTGTCGACTAGCATCGTCGGGCTTTTGGGGCTGCTGACAGGAATATCACCAGCCTTTGCATCGGAGCCTTTAGCTGTTCTGAATCAGTCGCCCTTGGCTGTATTGAGAGCCTTGCCTGCGCAGCGAAGTGCAGAGGTTGAGGCTGGGCTCAGCTGGAGTATTGCGGGAAGCATATCCAATCACTTCACTGTGCAAGAGTCCGATTCTGGCTCTCTGTTTCTTGATGGCCAAAGCGATGTGCTGAGCGTGGCCGTTCGCTACGGGTTTTTAGAGGACTGGGATGTGGAGCTGACTGTGCCCTGGCGGCATCATCATGGGGGCTTCACGGACAAGCTCATCACAGACTGGCACAAGCTCTTCAGTCTGCCCAATGCGGATCGCGATCTTTACCCGGTCGACGATTTGCACTACCGGTTATCCCTTCCCGGTCATCAGAAAGAACTCGATGAGCCTGCCTCCGGCATTGGCGATGTCCACATCTCAATGAACCGACGCCTGCTGGTCATCGATGGTGGGCAATTATCGGTCGGAGCGGGTGCCAAGATGTCAACCGGCAAAGCGGCCGACTGGCTGGGCAGTGGAGCAACTGACTATTACGCCCTGATGCGATTCACCGGTCAGCAATTAAATGGATGGCCCGTGTACTGGCATGGGCAACTGGGTACCACTTTTGCAGGCAGAAGTGAGCTGCTGGGCGAGACACAAAAACGGACATTGTGGTTCGCCGGCCTTGCAGCCGAGTGGAGGTTCTCGCCCCGATGGTCTGCTTTATTGCAGTACGACGCACACAGTGCGCTGCTGTCAGCCGATTTAGCGGCGCTCAGTCGGCCCACCGGGATGTTAAGTATGGCGCTCCGCTGGCGGTTAGCTCCCGAATGGTGGATAGAGTTTGGTTTTAGCGAGGATGCGGTGGTGGAGTCTGCCCCCGATATTACCTTTCTGCTGGGTGCCCGCTACTCCCCGGGGGCTTGACGGGCCGACAGCGCGTCAGCGGCCGCCGCCGCCGCCTCGCGAACACGCTCTGGCGAGGTGCCGCCAAAATGATTGCGAGCCGCTACCGAACCCTCCAGCGTTAACACGTCAAACACATCTTCCTGAATCGCGCTGTGAAAGCCCTGCAAGTCAGTTATCGACAGATCGCTGAGATCGCAATGTGAGGCAACACAATGCGCCACGGCTTTGCCGACGACTTCGTGAGCATCCCGAAAGGGGATGCCCGCACGAACCAAATAATCAGCCAAGTCGGTTGCGGTGGAAAAGCCCTCCAGCGCTGCCTGCCTCATGGCCTCTTCGTTGGGCTCGATTGCCGGGACCATATCCGCAAAAGCACGGAGGCAGTCTCTTACGGTGGACACGGTGTCAAATAGCGCCTCTTTATCTTCCTGATTGTCTTTGTTGTAGGCCAGAGGCTGTGACTTCATCAAGGTCAGTAAGGTCACCAAATTGCCCGTGGCGCGTCCCGATTTGCCGCGCACCAGCTCCGGTACATCAGGATTTTTCTTCTGCGGCATGATGGACGAACCAGTACAAAAACGATCCGGCAGGCGGACAAAACCGAACTGCGCCGAGGTCCATAAAATGAGCTCTTCAGAAATGCGCGACAAGTGACTCATGATCAATGCGGCGGCGGCGCAGAATTCGATGGCAAAGTCGCGGTCAGCGACGCTGTCCAGTGAGTTTCGCGTCGCAGCATCAAAACCCAACGCGGCGGCAGTGGCGTCTCGATCAATGGGGAAGGTCGTGCCCGCGAGCGCTGCAGCACCGAGGGGCGAAACGTTCAGTCGTCTTCGACAGTCAACCAAGCGGCCGTGATCTCTCTCCAGCATCTCGTTCCATGCCAGAAGGTGATGACCGAAGGTAACAGGCTGCGCCACTTGAAGGTGGGTGAAGCCGGGCATGATGGTGTCGGCATGCTTGCTCGCGAGCAAGACAATACCTGATTGCAAACGCGTGAGCTCCGCCACAGCGGCATCGATTTCAGCGCGCAGATAGAGACGCAGATCAGTAGCAACCTGGTCGTTTCTTGAACGGCCGGTGTGCAGCTTTTTGCCCGTGTCCCCGATAAGCTCTGTCAATCGAGCCTCAATGTTCATGTGAACATCTTCTCTGGCGACTCGCCATTCGAATTCACCGCGCTCGATCTCACCGAGCACATCGGTGAGCCCCTGCTGAATCAGGTTGTTCTCTTGCTCTGTCAGGACGCCGGCTTTGGCAAGCATATTGGCGTGAGCACGCGAGCCTGCAACGTCATAACCAGCCAGCTGACGATCGAACCCCTCGGAGGCAGTGAATCGTTGCACAAAGGCATCTGTAGGTTCGGCAAATCGACCACCCCACAAGTCTTGACTGCTTTTCATGTCGCGATCACTCATAACCGTCTGTTTTTGGTACACGGAACGTTCCTCAAGTCTACAGTGAGTGCGCGCTGACTGCGCTGATAGAGAGCGGTGAAATGTCGCCCCCGTGTTAAACTTTGTTAATAAGTAGGGGGAATATCGTGTCTGAATGTATCGTGATCGCCACACGAGAAAGTCCGCTCGCCTTGTGGCAGGCGGAGCATGTCAAAGCGCGGCTGGAGGCCGAACATCCGGGTCTGGATGTGCGTCTCTTGGGTATGACCTCCCGCGGCGACCAGCTACTGGACAAGCCTCTTTTCAAAGTGGGCGGCAAGGGGCTGTTTGTGAAGGAGCTAGAGACCGCGTTGCTTGATGGCCGAGCGGATATAGCAGTCCACTCCATGAAAGATGTACCCATGGTGATGCCTGATGGTTTGACATTGGGTGTGATCTGCGAGCGAGAGGACCCGCGTGACGCCTTGGTGGGGTGTGACAGCTTCGATCAACTTGCCGAGGGCGCGCGCCTGGGAACATCGAGCTTACGCCGCAGTTGCCAATTGGGCCGTCATCGCCCTGATCTGCAGATTGGTTTTTTGCGCGGCAATGTGAATACCCGACTCGCCAAGCTTGATAGTGGCGAGTTTGACGCCATCATCCTCGCCTGTGCCGGCTTGATTCGTTTGGGTTTCGAGTCTCGAATTGGCGCGTCTATTGAGCCCGAGCTCAGTCTTCCCGCCGCCGGACAGGGCGCTGTTGGTATCGAGTTTCGCGAGCAGGATGATCGAGTCCGCCAACTGTTAGCCCCCCTCCATCATCAGGAAACTGCAACCAGAGTGCTGGCCGAACGCGCGGTGGTGCGTCGCCTTGACGGCGGTTGCGACGTACCCATCGCCGCCTTTGCAGAGCGGGAGGGCGATGGCTTATGGCTACGCGCTCGGGTGGGTTCGGCAGACGGCGGCGCGTTGCTTGTGGCGGAAGCGAGGGGTAGTGACCCCGAACTCTTGGGCGAGGGCGTGGCCGACATGTTGTTGTCTCAGGGAGCTGAAGAGCTTATCCGCTCGGCTAGAGGATGACCACGGCAGTTCTGACGCGCACGGAGGCGGATAGCCAACGACTGTCCTCGCTGCTGCAAGGGAGCGGGATAGCGAGCGTGGTTTGGCCACTCATCAGCATCTCGCCGATTCCAGACGAGGAGCAGGTAGCTGTTCCCGAGCTCGCGGCGGGCGGATGCTGCATTTTTATCAGCGCCAACGCGGTGCGATTTGGTCTTCCCCAATTGGCCGCTGGATTGGACCAAACTCCCGCCATCAAGGTGTTGGCAGTCGGCCGCAAAACCCAGAAGACCCTCGCGGCCTCGGGTATTGAGGCGATCGCGCCCGAACAACCGGATTCCGAGGGGTTGTTAGCGTTGCCGATGCTATCCGGTTCTGTGATCCCCGATACGGTGATCGTCAAGGGAGAGGGGGGGCGTGAGCTATTGGCGACGGAATTAAGGCGCCGCGGGGGTCAGGTAAAAGAGTGGAGCTGCTATCGAAGATGCTGGCCCCAGGCCGATCCGGGTCTGCTCAATCGCCTGGGTGGGCCGTTAGTATTTCAGGCCAGCAGTGGTGAGATCCTGCAACGCTTGTCACAATTGTTGGCTGGTAGCGAAAAGCAGTATCTGCTCCAATCGCCCGTGATCGTGCCGTCTGACCGCGTCGCCAGACTGGCAGAAGATTTGGGTTGGGACAGGGTGATTCGTGCTCAAGACGCAAGTGATCAGGGTTTTTTGAACGCGATCAAACCGATGCTATCGGTGGATGGAAATCGATGACAGAACCGGCTGAACCCGAACATGTAGAGACGTCCCAGCCATCTGCGGCGAGGCGCGGCGGTCAGTGGGTGGGCAGAATGCTATTCGCTACTTTGCTGATATTGGCCTGCTTGGGCGCAGCGGGGTATTGGTTCGGTTGGCCCTGGGCCGAACAAACCTGGCAGCGCTTTGAGGCCATGGAATCCAAGCTCGGTTCGATCGAGCAAAAAGAGACACCGACGCCGTCCGCCGAGATCGCCAAAATCGCCAGCGCCTCGGCGGACAGGGAAATCCGGAATGCCATGGTGACTCTAGAGTCAGAGTGGCAGCGAGCGCTTGCGGAGAGCTCGGCTCGCCAAAATGCGGAACGAGCAGAATCTGCTCGGCAAATCAGTAACCGGATGAAACGGGTCGAGGATCAGGTTGACCGATTGCTCGCAGTAGATCGCCGAGCCTGGCTGGGTCAGGAGGCGATTTTCCTGACTCGCCTGGCAGGTCAGCGGCTGCTGGTTGCGCGAGATGTAGACGCTGCATTGAGTTTGCTCGGGCAGGCGGATGAATTATTGCGGGACACTGGCGAACCAAGATTTGAGTCCGCGAGGCTGGCAATCGCGCGCGATCGCGCTGCGCTCGCCGCCGTCCCAAGCGTAGACCAGGTGGGCCTCTATGCCCGTTTGTCAGCAATTATTGATCAGGTCGATCAGTTACAACTTGAGTTTGGCAGGTACGAAACTAAAGACACGCCCGGGCCGGTACCCGAGCGCTCTTGGTGGGATCAGGCTTCTGCCGGGTGGCGGGCTGCCTTGGCCGCACTCTCGAATCACCTGATCATCCGGCGACGAAGTGACGAGATTGCGCAACTGATGACACCCGAGTGGGCGGCACTAGCCCGCCAGAATGCGAGGATGCTGTTGGAGCAGGCACAAATCGCCATGTTGTCGGCCAATCAGGAACTCTTTGACCAGTCGCTGGGTCGGGCAACCGAATTTATGATGTTATTTGTCGAGCAGGACTCGGAGCGAGTGACGAGTCTGGTCGAGGGCATAGAATCTCTGCGTGGAGAAGACATCGCACCCGCACTGCCGAATCTCACTGATACCCGTAGCCTGCTCGAGAGCCAGGTCGAGCGATTGGGCGCCGAGGCGCCGCGCTGAATGGCACGAATGAGTCTCTATTTGACCCTCGGCCTCATTGTTGGCGGGTTATTGGTCAATGCGATTTCGCGGGATCCCGGATATCTCCTGCTGGCCTGGGGTGATTGGCAGATTGAAACGTCGGTATGGCTGGCTCTGGCCACTTTCATTCTGGCTTGTGTATTGCTGTGGATGGCGTACCGATTCCTTGGCTCCGTATTTCGGGTGCCACTGAAGCTGAGCGCCTGGTTTGGCCTGCGTTCAGCTCGCGGCGCGCAGCGTCAGACTGACAAGGGTTTTGCAGCATTCTATGAAGGTCGATGGGCGATGGCCGAGAAGGCGCTTCGCAAAACACGCACCGTCGGGGAACAAACACTGCTCCACCCAGTGTATGAGGCTTTGTCGGCGATGCACTGTGGCAATGCTGATCGCGCGTTTGAAGTGCTTGATCGGGCAGAGGGAGACGGCACGTTGCCGCTGTCTGTGGTGGCGATGGCGCGCGCACAGTGCCATCTGCTCGCAGAGTCATATGGGCAGACGGGTCAAGCACTTGCCGCGCTGTCAACGCAGGATCTTCAGACGCCCCGCGCGATTGCGATACGTTGCGAATTGGCCTTTCAGCAGTCTGATTGGCAGCAGCTTACCGAGTTGCTGCCGGGCGCCAGACGGGGTCAGCTTATCTCTGCGATAACGCTGGCAAGCTGGGAGCAGCAGGCATGGCTCGCGGTGATCTCACAGGGCAATGAACCCGCCACGACCGTCTGGAAACGCGCCCCCGACACACAGAAAGCGGAAAATAGCGCGCTGTGGCCGGCACTCATTGCTCGGCTGACAAAGGAGCAGGCCTGGGACAGCTTGTACAAAGTACTGGCTGAGCGGTTAGAGCGTCACTGTGAGCTGTCCAGCCTCGATGCTATCGCGCAGTTGCCCGATCGCTTGGCGATTAAACTCAAGAAATCTGTCAAACGGTGGAGTGAAAAAGAGACTGCGGGACATTGCCTGGCAGCGCTCGCAGCGCTCGCCGAGCGAGAGGGTGATAGTGCTCTGGCGGGTACACTGTGGGAGGAGGCTTACACTCGGCAACCCATCGCCGGGCATGCCGTGGGTTGGGCGAGGTGGCTGCGGAGCAGTGGGCAAGACGATCAGGCTGCCACGTTGGAAGCGGAAGCTTTGTCCTCGCTGCGGTCAGCTCAGCAGATTTGACAAAGGCCCGACACCGTCTCGTGTCGGGTCTTTGCGCAGCCTAGCGACCCGGCAACTCGATACCCAAAGCATCCCACATATCGTCAATGCGGGCTCTTGTCGAACTGTCCATCTCGATCGTGCGGCCCCACTCTCTGTCAGTCTCGCCTTCCCATTTGTGTGTGGCGTCCATACCGATTTTTGAGCCCAGACCGGCGACGGGGGAGGCGAAATCGAGGTAATCAATGGGTGTGCTGTCGACGATGGTGCAGTCTCTTGCGGGGTCCATTCTGGTCGTCATGGCCCAAATCACATCTTCCCAGGAGCGCGCATCGATATCGTCATCGGTGACGATAATGAATTTCGTGTACATGAACTGTCTCAGGAAAGACCAGACGCCGAACATGACGCGTTTGGCGTGCCCGGGGTATTCCTTCCGCATGGTGACCACCGCCATCCGGTATGAGCAGCCCTCCGGCGGCAAATAAAAATCAGAAATCTCCGGGAACTGTTTTTTCAGCAGAGGGACAAACACCTCGTTCAGTGCTACCCCAAGGATGGCGGGTTCGTCTGGCGGTCTGCCTGTATAGGTACTGTGATAAATCGGATTTTCCCGGGTTGTGATCGTATCGACCGTGAAAACCGGAAACTGCTCAACCTCGTTGTAGTAGCCGGTGTGGTCCCCAAAAGGTCCCTCTTCAGCCATCTCCTCGGGGTCAATGTATCCCTCGAGGATGATCTCGCTGTGTGCCGGCACCAAGAGTTCATTATCGCGACACAGATCTGTCACGCAGTGAGTCAGGTCTGTTTTCTTACCACGCAGCAAACCGGCGAAGGCATATTCCGAGAGCGCGTCGGGCACTGGCGTGACGGCGCCAAGTGTTGTGGCTGGATCTGCACCCAGCGCAATGGCAACGGGGTAGGGCTCACCCGGCCGCTGAAGCTGCCAGTCGCGAAAATCGAGCGCGCCGCCGCGGTGAGAAAGCCATCGCATAATCAGCTTG
>Ga0181594_10004255_pt1 | contig 12753 bp, 8 predicted proteins | sample 071ome_18_FD_145603 | JGI IMG/M metagenome (GOLD analysis project Ga0181594, IMG submission 145603) | Coastal salt marsh microbial communities from the Groves Creek Marsh, Skidaway Island, Georgia - 071413BT metaG (spades assembly) | ecosystem: Environmental > Aquatic > Marine > Intertidal zone... | reverse complement strand
AGAGTCCGCGAGCCTGGGCCGGTTACGACTGGCCGGGGTCGTCCGGTCCGTAACACGCGCGAAACATGAGGTACACGGTCGGGAAATCACCTCTTCCTAGGTTCCTCACCGACGGCAACCGCCGTCAACGGGCCAGATCCTCGACACGAGCGGGTCCGACAGAGGCGATAAGCGTCGCGGGCAACCGCGCGGGAGGTGTCATGTTCAGCAGTTCTGAAGAGGTCCTCAAGTACATGCGGGACGAGGGCGTGGAGTTCGTCGATGTTCGCTTCATCGACCTACCCGGTGTCATGCAGCACTTCAATGTCCCGGCGGATTCCTACGTGAATGCCTTCAGCGACGGCCTGATGTTCGACGGCTCGTCCATCCGCGGCTTCCAGGCGATCCACGAGTCGGATATGAAGCTCATGCCCGACCCCGCCAGCGCTTTCGTCGATCCGTTCCGCGATGCGAAGACCTTGGTGATCAACCACTCGATCCTCGATCCGTTTACCGACGAGCCCTACAGCCGCGACCCGCGCGGAATCGCGGCCAAGGCCGAGGCCTACCTGCGTAGCACCGGCATTGCCGACACCGCCTACTTCGGCCCCGAGGCCGAGTTCTACATCTTCGACGACGTCCGCTTCGAGACTCGCCAGAACGCGGGCTACTACTTCCTCGACTCCATCGAGGGTGCCTGGAACACCGGCCGCGAGGAAGAGGGCGGCAACCTCGGCTACAAGACCCGCTACAAGGGCGGCTACTTCCCCGTTCCCCCGGTCGACCACTACGCCGACTTGCGCGACGAGATGGTCAAGACGCTTCAGCAGGTCGGACTCGTTGTCGAGCGCGCGCATCACGAGGTCGGCACGGGTGGCCAGGCGGAGATCAACTACCGCTTCAACACCCTGCAGCATGCTGCTGATGAGGTGATGCTCTTCAAGTACATCATCAAGAATGTTGGCTGGCAGAACGGCAAGTCCGTGACCTTCATGCCCAAGCCGCTCTTCGGCGACAACGGTTCTGGCATGCACTGCCACCAGTCGCTGTGGAAGGACGGCGAGCCGCTGTTCTACGACGAGCGCGGCTACGGCGGCCTGTCGGACATGGCCCGCTGGTACATCGGTGGCCTGTTGAAGCACGCGCCGTCGCTGCTCGCCTTCACGAACCCGACGGTGAATTCCTACCACCGCCTCGTGCCGGGCTTTGAGGCTCCCGTGAACCTCGTGTACTCGGCCCGCAACCGCTCAGCCTGTATCCGTATCCCGGTGACCGGCACCTCGCCGAAGGCCAAGCGCATCGAGTTCCGCGTGCCGGACCCCTCCAGCAATCCCTACCTCGCCTTCTCGGCGATGCTGCTGGCCGGCATCGACGGCATCAAGAACAAGATCGAGCCGCCGGCGCCCGTGGACAAGGACCTCTACGAGCTTCCCCCGGATGAGCTCGCCGAGATCGACCAGGTGCCCGGTAGCCTCCCCGAGGTACTGGAAGCCCTCGAGGCCGACAACGAATACCTGCAGGCGGGCGACGTCTTCCCGGCCGATCTCATCGAGACCTGGGTTGACTACAAGCGCACCAACGAGGTGGATCCGATCCGGCTGCGCCCGCACCCGCACGAGTTCGAGATGTACTACGACCTCTGATCCGACCACTGATTCCGGCACTCGCTGCCGGCACCAGCCACGCGTCGCATCGCCTCGCGCGTAGGAGTGGATGGGGACCGCACACCGCGGTCCCCATCTGCTTTTCCTGAGTCCATCTCAGGTAGTGTCGCTGCGTGGCTTCACGACTCGTGGTGCATATCGGCCCCCGCAAGACGGGAACGACGTACCTTCAGCGCGTCCTGCAACAGCTCTCGCCCAACCTTAGGCAGCACGGCGTCCTGTATCCCGTCGACTATCGCGACCAGGACGACTACAACCACGTCGGCGCGGTCACCGATCTCACGCACAACGAGGAGAGCAAGGAGACCAATCGCTGGACCGGCAAGGACGGGTCTGGGTGGACCGGACTGGCGCGAGCCGTTCGCGAGTGGGACGGCACGGTCATCATCTCCGCCGAGATGATCGGCGGCCTTCGCCCACCCGCGGCGCGCCGGATGCTCGACGGTCTCGCCTCGCCCACCGTGGACGTCATCATCACGATGCGTGATCTGGGACGCATCCTGCCCTCGTCGTGGCAGCAGCACATTCGCAACACGCACACGCAGGACTACAAGGCCTACCTCAGTCGTCGCTCTCGTGAGCGCGGGACCGAGTCACCCCGTGACATGCAGCCACTGTGGGACACCGAGCGCCACCAGACCTTCTGGCGTTCCTACGCCTACGGCGCGCTCGTGCGACGCTGGCAGGATCTCGTCGGACCCGAGCATGTGCGCGTGGTTACCCTGCCGAAGCCCGGGGCGCCGTCCAATCTGCTCTGGGAACGCTTCCGTACCGCCGTCGACGCCCCAGGGCTACCCGAGACTCCCCCGCGCCTGCCCAACTTCATCGCTAACGTCGGCTCGACGCGTGCCGAGGCAATCGTGCTCCACGCCATCAACGTGGAGGCGAAGCGCCGCGGCTGGAATCGGAAGACCACCAACGAACTCCAGCAGCGACTGCTGTCGGGCGGCTTCCTCGATCGCCCCAACCGCGGCGCACCCCTGCTGCTGCCGAGTAAGTACCTGGCTCGCGTTCAGGGCTGGGCAGATGTCGACATCGACGATGTGCACTCCACCGGCGTCGAGGTACTCGGTGACCTTGAGGACCTTCGGGTGCCCGACTCTGCAGCAGCCCGGCGCCGGGCAATGCCGGAGGAAGTCGCAGCGGCTGGAGCATTCGCCGCTGCCAACGCCATGGAGTACGAGGCCGAACTCATTCGCCGACGTAATGAGCGTGCCGCTCGCGTCACCCTTCCCGGACGGGTTCTGCGCCGGGTTCGAGATCGGGTTCGACCGCGGCAGTTGTAAGCCCCCGCGCCGACGTGATGGCCAAGATGATGCCGACGACGGCCACCGCACCCCAGAACGCGTTGAGCGCAACCTGGGCCCACGCCACTTTGACCACCGAGTACGCCGACAATGCAACGGCGGCCACCAGATTCATGCCGTGGTACGTGCGACCACGCGCGTCGAGGCGATGGGTCGCAACAAGCGCATAGGCCGACACCAGGAGTACGGCCCCGGCCCAACCCACGACTTCCCAGAAGATGGACACAGTCCGGAGTGTAGGGCTCACCCATAGAAGAGTCGCTCCACCACCGCTCGAGCGCGTCGCGTAGTGCGCCAATACTCCTCGAGGAGTTCCGCCGGGGGGTCAAATCCGCCCAGGAAGGCAACCGCTGCAAGGTCGCTTCCCTGCGACGGCACGAGATCAGACGCGCGACCCGTGGTCAGGACATGGGCATTGCGCAGCTGGCTGGCCAGGAGCCACGCCTCGCGCAGGATCGACGCGTCACCCCGGTCGATCAGCCCGTCTTCCTCAGCGGCTACCAAGGCAGCGAGGGTAGATGTGGTCCGAAGCGCGGAGACATGCGCCGCACGCTGCATCTGCAGCAGCTGGACGACCCACTCCACGTCCGAGAGACCACCTCTGCCGAGTTTGGTGTGCAGTGTGGGATCCGCGCCTCGCGGCAACCGCTCGGACTCCATGCGGGCCTTGAGACGCCGCATCTCCCGCAGCGACTCCGCGGCCAATCCCTCATCCGGGTAGCGCCGGCGTTCGATCAGCTCCACGAAGGCGACGCCGAGATCCGGGTCACCCGCCACCGGACGTGCACGGAGCAGTGCCTGGGCTTCCCAGGGAGCCGACCACCGCTCGTAGTACGCACGGTAGGACTCCAGGGTGCGCACCAGCGGACCCTGCCGGCCCTCGGGGCGCAGGTCGGCATCGATCAGCAGCGCAGGATCAGCCGAGGGTGCCATGAGCAAGCTGCGCACCTCATTCGCCATCGCGATCGCAGCATCGGTAGCCGCCTTCTCGTCTGACCCGGGGAGTGGATCGTGGACGAACATCACGTCCGCGTCACTGGAGTAGCCCATCTCGCCCCCGCCATAGCGGCCCATCGCGATGATCGCGAATCTGGTCGGAATGCGGCCGTCCGGCGAAGCCGCCGCGGCCGAGCGCACAGCGATCTGCAAAGCACCGACCAGGGCCGCCGTGGTGACGTCGGTAATCGCCACCATGGCCTGTTCGGTATCGGCCAATCCGAGGATCTCCGAGGCAGCGATTCGGAAGAGTTCGCGTCGCCGCAGTGCGCGAATCGCACCCGCGGCGCTCTCCGCCGTGTCGTGTCGCAGCACCGCGCTGAGCGCCTCGCTCTCGAGACTCTCGCGCGACCTGGGCAGCAGGTCGTCGTCATCTACAAGAAGAGCCACGCCGTCCGGCGACCGCAGGAGTAGGTCCGTGGCATAGCGGCTCGTCGTCAGGATGCGCGCCATGCGCTCAGCAGCCAGGGACTCATCGCGTAGCAGCCGCAGGTACCACGGCGTCGCACCAAGGTCGTCGCTCATCCGACGGAATCCCAGGAGCGCCGCATCGGGGTCCGGCCCATCGGCGAACCAGCCAAGCAGCACCGGCAGCAGCGTTCGTTGGATCGAGGCACGACGAGACACGCCCGATGTCAGTGCCTGCAGGTGACGCAGGGCACCCTCGGGGTCCGCATAGCCCAAGGCCGTCAAGCGCTCCTGGGCCGCGGCTGGTGTCAGGCGTGCGTCGCCCGCGTCGAGCCGTGCCACAGCATTAAGCAGAGGTCGATAGAAGAGTTTCTCGTGGATACGGCGAACCTCGCGACCCTGCTGCCGCCACTGCTTCGAGAGTTCCTCCACAGGATCCTGACGGAATCCCAACGATCGCCCGATCCGCCGCAGGTCGGCGTCCGATTCGGGAACGATGTGAGTCCGTTTGAGATCCTGCAGCTGGATCCGATGCTCGAAGGTGCGCAGGAAACGGTAGGCGGCGCTCAGGGTCGAACCATCATCTCGGCCCACGTAACCCCACAGCGAGAGAGCCTCGAGCGCGTCGAGGGTGGTGGCGCTTCTGAGCATGACATCCGATCGACCGTGCACGAGTTGGAGTAACTGGACGGCGAATTCGACATCTCGAAGGCCGCCGCGTCCCAGTTTCAGTTGCCGATCGGCGTCCTTGCCCGGGATGTGATCCTCAACGCGCTGGCGCATTCGCTGAACGTCATTCACGAATCCGTCGCGATCCGCTGCGGCCCACACGAACGGCGAGACGGCGTCAATGTAGGCCTCACCGAGCTCGCGATCGCCGGCCGCGGGCCTCGCTTTGAGAAGCGCTTGGAACTCCCAGGTGCTGGCCCAGCGCTCGTAATAGCCCACATGCGAGGCCAGCGTCCGGGTGAGCGCTCCCTGCTTGCCCTCCGGACGCAACGCCGCGTCGACCTGCCACAGCGAACCCTCCGCGGTCGCTTCGCCGCAAGCGCGCATCATTCCGGTAGCCAGGCGATTGGCCGTCTTGAGTGCCGCAGTCTCATCGCCCTCGCCGATTGGCTCGGCGACGAAGATGACGTCCACGTCGCTCACGTAGTTCAACTCCCGGCCACCGCACTTGCCCATGGCAATGACGGCGAGTCGGCAGGGCTCGGCGTCGTCGGGGAGTTCGGCGCGGGCGATAGCAAGACCGGCATCAAGCGCAGCATCGGCCAGATCGGCTAGCTCCGCGCTGACGACGTCCAGCGGTGCCCCATGGACGAGATCTCGCACGGCGGTTGCCACGAGCTCATCTCGGTAGGCAACACGCAGGGCATCCATCGCGTGAAGTGATGGGGCTATCGGATCCACATCACTCGGATTGGCACCGATCGCCGCCAAGAGAGCGGCTCTGCGTGAACTCGCCGGTGGACTGCTGGCGGTCACCTCACCCAACGACAAGACGATGCCCGGGTGGTGAATCAGGTGCTCTGCCAGAGCACGGGAACTCCCGGTGACCGTGACGAAAGCCCGCAGCGCGTCCTCATCCGAAGCCAGTCGAGCGATATCGACTCCAGCATCGGCCAATGCCCCAAGAGCCCACAGTGCCTGGTCGGGGTCGGCCGCCCAGCCCAGCGGATCGATGAGGCGGCCCGGCTCCACTGCCCGAATGCGGAGGAGATCGGCTTCAGCGCTGGCCGGGTCCTGGAAACCGCGCCGAGCCAGCAGTCCGGCCAGCGAGGCAGAGCGATCGGTCACAAAGTGACGCTAGCGCGTCGCTTGGCTCTACAGGGTCGGTAGGAGTCGTTCAAGCTCCCAGGGAGTCACCTGGCGCCGGTAGTCCTGCCAATCGGCGCGCTTGTTGCGCAGGAAGAAGTCGAAGACGTGCTCGCCGAGGGTCTCTGCCACCAGTTCCGAGCGCTCCATCTCACCGATGGCCTGGTTGAGGGTGTCCGGCAGCGGCCGGATGCCGAGGGCACGGCGTTCGGCAGGGGTGAGCGACCAGACGTCCTCCTCCGCACCCGGAGGCAACTCATATCCCTCCTCGATGCCCTTCAAGCCAGCGGCCAGCATCACCGCGAACGCGAGGTAGGGGTTGCAGGCACTGTCGATGGACCTCAACTCGATGCGGGTTGAGTTGCCCTTCGCCGGCTTGTACATGGGGACGCGCACCAGCGCCGTGCTGTTGTTGTGCCCCCAGCAGACCATCGCCGGAGCTTCCGCGCCGCCGTTGAGTCGCTTATAGGAGTTGACCCACTGGTTGGTGACGGCGGTGAACTCAGGAGCGTGATGAAGCAGCCCCGCGATGAACGACCGCGCGACCTTGGAGAGCTGGTAGGGCGCTCCGGCCTCGTGGAACGCGTTTCGATCGCCTTCAAAGAGCGACACATGCGTGTGCATTCCGGAGCCTGGCGCATCGCGGAACGGCTTGGGCATGAAGCTCGCGTACACGTTCTGCTCGATGGCCACCTCCTTCACGACTGTGCGGAAGGTCATGAGGTTGTCCGCCGTGGTCAGCGCATCGGCGTACCGAAGGTCGATTTCCTGCTGACCCGGACCAGCCTCATGATGGCTGAACTCGACCGAGATCCCCATCGCCTCGAGCATCGTGATCGCCTGACGGCGGAAGTCGTATCCGACCGACTGCGGGGAGTTGTCGAAGTACCCGTAGTTGTCGACCGGCTCGGGCGACATCTCCGAGGGATGGCCCTTGAGCAGGTAGAACTCGACCTCCGGGTGCGTGTAGAAGGTGAATCCCATTTCGGCGGCACGGGAGAGCGCCCGCTTGAGGACGAACCGGGGATCGGCGTACGACGGCGAACCGTCAGGCATGAGGATGTCGCAGAACATTCGGGCGACGCCCGGGGCCTCCGAGCGCCACGGCAGGACGGCGAACGTCGAGGGATCAGGCTTCGCGAGCATGTCGGACTCATAGACGCGGGCGAAGCCCTCGATCGCTGACCCGTCGAAGCCCAGACCCTCAGCGAAGGCCCCTTCGAGTTCGGCCGGTGCCACCGCTACTGACTTGAGCGTGCCCAGGACGTCGGTGAACCATAGGCGAACAAAGCGGATGTCCCGCTCCTCGATCGTCCGGAGTACGAAGTCGGTCTGCTTGTCCATGCCCCCAGTCTGCCCCCCTTTGTGTTTCCGGCACGTTACGTCCGCCACTACGCTCATGCCGTGCCACGCATCCGACTCGCCCTCGCCCAGGCCGATCCCACCGTCGGAGACTTGGCCGGTAACTCGCGGCGCGCGCTCGAGGCCGCTCGGGTCGCTGCCGAACAGGGCGCGGATCTGCTGATCTTCCCCGAGATGTTCCTGACCGGCTATCCCATCGAAGATCTCGCCCTGCGCCCCAGCTTCCAGGAGGCCTCGCGCAGCACCCTCGACGCGCTGGCGGCGGAACTGGCGGGCGACGGCTTGGGTGGCCTCGCCGTCGTCATCGGATACCTCGATCGCCTCGACTCCGCCGACAACCTCGGGCAGCCGCACCGTGCCCCGCTCAATGCCGCGGCGGTCGTGCAGGACGGCAGGGTCGTCGCGCGCTACGCCAAGCATCACCTGCCGAACTACGGTGTGTTCGACGAATTCCGCTACTTCGTTCCAGGCCAGGAACCGTGCTTCCTACAACTGCGCGGCGCCGAACTCGCTATCGCGATCTGCGAGGACCTCTGGCGTGACGCTGGTGGACCCATCACGCAGACCCGGGGGGCGAGCCTCCTACTCGTCCTCAACGGCTCGCCGTACGAGCGCGACAAGGATGACGTCCGGCTTGAGCTCTGCCAGCGGCGCGCCAAGGAGTACGACGTCGCACTCGCCTACGTGAACATGATCGGTGGCCAGGACGAGCTCGTCTTCGATGGTGATTCCCTGGTCGTCGACGCCCAGGGCCACCTGCTGGCCCGCGCCCGACCCTTCACTAACGAGGTCCTCGTCCTGGATCTCGACCTGCCCGCCGGGGCCGACCGCGGCATCGAACTCAGTGCCGGCCCACCCCTAGCGGATGTCGTCGCACCATCGGTGGCCCCACGACCGAGTGATCTGGAGGAGGTTTACGCCGCCCTCACCCTTGGGCTGCGCGACTATGTCGAGAAGAACGGTTTCCCGTCGGTGATCCTCGGGCTATCCGGTGGCATCGACTCCGCGCTCGTCGCGGCGATCGCCTGCGATGCCATCGGCCCAGAGCGGGTCTACGGGGTCAGCCTGCCGAGCGTCTACTCCTCTGAGCATTCGCGGTCCGACGCGCAAGACCTAGCCGATCGCACCGGACTCAGTATGCGAACGGTTCCGATCGCGCCCATGGTCGATGCTTTCCAAGGACAGCTGGACCTGCAGGGCCTCGCCGAGGAGAACCTTCAGGCCCGCATCCGCGGTACCACGCTCATGGCATTGTCCAATGCTGAAGGTCACCTGGTCCTGGCGACCGGCAACAAGAGCGAGATCTCCGTCGGCTACTCGACCATCTACGGCGACGCCGTCGGCGGCTTCGCGCCCATCAAGGACGTACCCAAGACGCTGGTGTGGGAACTCGCCCGCTGGCGCAATGCATTCGCGGCCGAGAGCGGTGGCACGCCGCCGATCCCGGAGAATTCGATCGTCAAGCCGCCGAGTGCCGAACTGCGCCCGGATCAGGTGGACGAGGACTCTCTGCCGCCGTACGACCTCCTGGACGACATCCTCGATGACTACGTCGAGCACGACCGCGGTGCCGCCGATCTCGTCGAGCAGGGGTTCGACTCGGCCGTGGTCGAGCGCATCCTTCAACTCACCGACGCCGCCGAGTACAAGCGTCGGCAGTACCCGCCGGGAACCAAGATCTCCCTCAAGGCATTTGGCCGTGACCGGCGACTCCCGGTCACCAACCGCTGGCGGGAGACCGCGACACCGAGTTAGTCAATCTAGGCCGGTCGAACTAGTCGCGCGCCGAGCCTTTCGATTGCTCGCCGTCGGAGATCTCCTCGACGACCTCTCCGTCGTACCGCTCCTGCTCTGCACGCACGAGGTCATCGACCGGACTGTCTGCCGGCACGAGCGACTCCTTGCGTGGAGGGGCGATGCGCGGGAGGAGGAAGCCCACGATCGCTGCCGCGACGAGCACCACCGACAGCGATACGAAGTACGTCACGTGCGAGGCGTTGAGGAAGGAGTCGAATGCGCTAGTCCGGATCGGCTCAATCACCTGGGCGGGTGCACCCGCGGACTCCAGCGAGGTGAGGACCTGGTCGGTGGCGATGATCGAGTTCGCCGCCGCGTCCTTGACTTCCTGCGGCACATCGGCGGGGAGCGCATCGAGCGACGACACGATCCTGGATGCGTACTGGGTTGCCAAGATCGTTCCGATGATGGCGACACCAAGTGCGCCACCCACCTGTCGGACGGTGTTCTGCACGGCCGATCCGGCCCCGGCACGGGCCAGCGGTAAAACGTTCTGCATGACGGTAGATGCGGGCGCGATGACATTGCCCATGCCGAATCCGAAGACAAAGAACGCCACCAGGACAACCCAGAGCGGCGTGTCGAGCTGGATGAAGAAGAGGGAGGCCATGGCTGCCGCGACCAGGAGAAGGCCCGCCGTCATTACGGTTCGGTAGCCGAAGCGCAGCACCATCTTGGCGCTTCGCGGAGCTGCGATGATCTGCCCGAGTGCGAAGGGCAGGAAGCACAGGCCCGCGGTCAGCGTGGTGTAGCCGCGCAGGATCTGCAGGTAGAAGGGCAGCGTGAAGGTGATGCCGGAGAGCGCGAAGAACGCGAATGAGACAGCGGCCAGGCTGACCGCGTACCCGCGATTCCTGAACAGCGACACGTCGAAGCTCTTGTGATCGCTCCGGGCTTCCACCCACAAGAAGATTGCCAGGATGACGATCCCGGCAATGATCGGCAGGACGACGGAGGGAGCAACCCAACTCAGCGTCTGCGAGGCGTCGATGATCCCATAGATGAGCAGTGTCAGGCCCACGATCGACAGCACGAGACCGGTGAGATCCAGTCGCTGCGGATGCGGGTTGCGCGTCTCGGGCACAACGCGCCAGATGCCGATGAGGCCGACGAACACGATCGGCACATTGATAAGGAAGACCGCGCCCCAATCGTTGCCGGTGATCCAACTCGACCACTGGGGGTTCTCCAGCAGCAAACCGCCAAGCACCGGACCGAGGGCAACTGCTGCGCCAACGGCGCCGGCCCAAGCACCGATCGCCTTGCCGCGCTCGTGCGGCGGGAAGACCACGGTAATGATCGCCAAGGTCGTGGGAAGGACAGCTGCACCACCGATGCCCATGACAGCGCGAAACCCGATCAGCATGAGGGGAGTCGCGGCAAAGGCGCAGGCCGCGGAGGCAACGGCGAAGAGGACGAGACCGATGACCAAGATGCGCTTGCGCCCATAGCGATCGCCGAGAACACCCCAGGTGAAAAGGAGGGCCGCGAAGACCAGGATGTAGCTGTCGACCGCCCACACCAGTTCGCCAGCGCTCGCCTCAAGGTCGCGCTGGATGGTGGGCAGGGCGATATTGAGGACCGTATTGTCGAGCACGACGATGAGCAGGCTGACAACCAAAACGGCCAGGATCGCCCACCGACGCGGGTGCCCCTCCCCGCTGGTCATCCATGAATTGGGCGACATTGACCTCTCCCGAGGGGTTCTGCTCGGACTGCCGAGCGCTGCGCACACTACTCCTCGTAGCTGGTGCGGCCTCGTGGGGCAGATCGCGATGCGGTTGACGGGTTGGGCGACACACGGCTCCTCGCTCTCAGCGTCGACCTGTGGAATCATGTTTCTCGTCCGGGGACTCCGCACGGGAGCTTCGAGATGGGAGAACTGCCATGTCTACTGTGCCGACGGCGTCTGCCGTGCGCCGCACCACCATCCACGATCTGCAGGCCGCCACCGCACGCGGTGAGCGATGGCCGATGATTACCGCCTACGACGCCGTCACGGCGCGCATCTTCGATGAGGCCGGCATACCCGTCTTGCTCGTCGGCGACTCCGCGGCCATGGTCGTCTACGGCTTCGACTCCACGCTGCCGGTCACCGTCGACGACCTACTGCCGCTGGTCGGTGCCGTCGTTCGCGGCTCGTCGAGAGCGCTCGTCGTCGCCGACCTTCCGTTTGGGTCGTACCAGGCATCCATCCCGCAGGCACTCGAGACCGCAACCCGCTTCATGAAGGAAGCTGGCGCGCACGCGGTCAAGCTCGAAGGCGGACGCCACGTCCTCCCGCAGGCTGAGGCGATGGTGGCAGCAGGGATCCCCGTCATGGGCCATCTCGGGCTCACTCCGCAGTCAGTTCACGCACTCGGCGGATATCGGGTGCAGGGCCGGGGAGAGGCAGGCGACGTTTTACTGCGTGACGCGAAGGCACTCGAGGCCGCGGGAGCTTTCTCCATCGTGCTCGAGGCAGTGCCCGCCGATCTGGCCGCCCACGTCAGTGAAGTCCTGACCATCCCAACCGTCGGCATCGGAGCTGGCGCTGCCACTGACGCGCAGGTCATCGTGTGGCAGGACATGGCCGGGCTCAATCCGGGCCCGCTGCCTCGCTTCGTCAAGCAGTACGCCGACCTGCGCGCTGTGCTGTCCGGTGCGGTTCACGAGTGGGCCGACGAAGTCCGCAGCGGCGCCTACCCAGCCGAAGAGCACAGTTACCGCTGACTCGACGCCATCGGAGAGTTCGTCATCGCTGCCTTGCGTCGCCACTGCGACGAGCCATTGAGTTCGCCCCACACATCACACCCGTCAATCGACGTCACGCGTGTCACTCAGATCGGAGCGCGGCAAGCGTCGGGTTGCCGGTGACGGGCGAATGCGCCAGCAAACGAAGCAGCGGCCACGACCATGAAGCAACGACGCACACTGATGCGACAAATGTCCGCATCAAGACCAGCACCTGAAGTCGCGCACGTCGTCGCTAGCACGCCCTTCATCGCATTGTGCGATGCGACACACCCGCGCGATGAATTGCGTCCTTGTCGCGAAACAGCGCGCATATCTGCCACAGTGGTGTACACAACGCCCTGCTAGGGGGCAGGGAATGACTATCTGGAGGCAACGTGGCGGTCGCAAAGAAGACCACCGCACGCAAGTCCGCGGCCAAGAAGGCGCCGGCTAAGCGTGCAGCCAAGAAGGCCGCGCCGGCTAAGCGCGCGGCGAAGAAGGCTCCCGCCAAGCGCACTGCGAAGAAGGCGGTTGCTAAGAAGGCACCGGCAAAGCGCACTGCGAAGAAGGCGGTTGCTAAGAAGGCACCCGCGAAGCGGACCGCCAAGAAGGCGGCAGCCAAGCGGACCGCCAAGAAGGCACCCGCACGCAAGGCAGCAGCCAAGCGCGCTCCCGCGAAGCGGACCGCTAAGAAGGCACCCGCGAAGCGC
>Ga0181594_10004254_pt1 | contig 12767 bp, 12 predicted proteins | sample 071ome_18_FD_145603 | JGI IMG/M metagenome (GOLD analysis project Ga0181594, IMG submission 145603) | Coastal salt marsh microbial communities from the Groves Creek Marsh, Skidaway Island, Georgia - 071413BT metaG (spades assembly) | ecosystem: Environmental > Aquatic > Marine > Intertidal zone... | reverse complement strand
CGCGCCTTCTTTCTTCAATTCCGACTTGAAATCGTTGAGCACCTTGTCCGGATCGTAGCCCTTCTTTTTCACCGCTGCTGCCCAAAGCTTGTAAACCGGCTCCGCGGCTTTGCGCCACGCGGCGATTTCCTTCGCTCCGATCTTGTGGATCTTGTGGCCCTTGTCGGCCATAACCCGCTTTTTGAGGGCAATTTCCTGGGCATGCCAGTGGCGATAGACTTTTGCTGCCCAGTCCGGGGTGCAGGTGGAATCGATCACCTTCTTTTGCGCTGCCGAAAGGCTGTTGTATTTTTTCAGGTTGATCGTGTGTACGAAGGCGGACACATACAGGTTGGCGTCAAGATGGTGCTTGACCACCTTGCCGAAACTGAAAGTTATGTTTCCGCCCCACGGGACAGTGATGCCATCGGTGATCCCGCGCTTGAGCGTCTCGAAAGCTTCCATGATCGGCACTTGCACCGAATTGCCGCCCATCGAAGTGACATAAGCAGCGATTGTCGCATTGGCCGTGCGGATTTTCATGCCCTTCACATCTGCCGGAACGGTGACCTTTTTCTTGGTGTGGAACGTGCCTGGCTCATGTGAAAACACATGGCAGACCTTGACGTCCGGCATCTCTTTCTGGGCGTATTTCAGATAAAACCGCGTCATCGCCTTGGCGCCCTTCAGGCCATCGCTGACCATGAACGGCAAGTCGATTGTGCCATGAACGGGGAAGCGCCCTGGCGTGTATCCGGGGTTGATCAGGCCGATGTCGGCGATACCGCGCTTGACCATGTCGTAATGGTCGCGCCCGGATCCGAGTTGGCTTGACGGAAATAGCGTGAACGTGACCGTGCCGCCGGTGGCCTTTTTCACGTAATCGCCCCATTCCTTGTACCCCGGCGTCAACTTGTGTTTCGGCGGGACCCAGTAGCTGAGGCGGAAATTGACTTTCTTGTCAGCGGCGATGGCTGCAGTGCTGCCGAACGCCAGCGCCAGGGCGCCCAGACCCAGAAATACATGCTTGTTCATGACGACCTCCCAGTAATCATTCATTCCGGACCTGTGACGGTCAGGACAATTGAGTTCAGACTACGCGCACCGAATTGAGCTGGTCAAGCAGCGAACGCGTTGTGCGGCGCTGTGAACGGGAAAGGTCGCAATCGTGGGCCGTGACCCCGGCTGGAACCCTTGTCTCGCCGCGACACTGACGCTAGGAAGGTGGGCAAAGACAGCAGCCTGGAGGCCGGTCGCTTGCGATATGCCGGATTGCAGGTCAGCGCGCTCGGATATACCGCTCGTGCCACGAAAAAACTGGCGTTCGGCGCCAGACTAGGGAAATTGCAATCAGGGAAGCATTTGGTCCATGACGTCACAATCCGGCGACAATATCCGCGAGGTTCGCGGTCTCAAGCTCAAAGTCGAGGAGCGTGGGTCCGGACCCACATTGCTCTTTTTGCATGGCGCAGGCGGATCGAACTGGAGCCCGATGCTGGAGCAGTTGTCGCAGGATTTCCGCGTCATTGCTCCTGAGCATCCCGGCTTCGGCCGCTCGACGCTGCCGGAGTGGATGGCGGCAATGAGCGACCTCGCCTTCTTTTATCTCGATTTTGTCGATGCTTTCGCACTGGAAGACTTCCATCTCGTCGGACACTCTCTGGGCGGTTGGCTGACGGCGGAAATCGCCATCCGGGACACGTCCCGGATCAGGTCGGTTACGCTGATGGCGCCGGCCGGCATTGCGGACCCGGATGCGCCATTCGGCGACATTTTCGCCTGGGGCCCCGAGGAGGCCGCCTACAATCAGTTTTACAGCAAGGAGCTTGCTGAAAAGCGGCTCGCGGCGCCGGTGGATCTCGATCTTGTGCTGCAAAATAAGACGGCCGCCGCCCGGCTCGGTTGGGCGCCGCGTTTGTGCAACCCGCAACTTGTCCACTGGATCCACCGGATCAACCGTCCGGCTCAGTTTATATGGGGCAAGCAGGACAAGATCATCCCCTATGATTGCCACAGGGCCTGGATGGCCGGCATCGACGGCGCAGTGCTTGAAACGATCGATGAGTGCGGCCATTCCATTCACAGCGAAAAGGCCGCTGATGCAGCTGGTTTGATCGGCGCTTTTTGCAAAGCAAACGCGTAATTGGATTTTTGCGGAGCAGCGTTATGAACATCTTCTTTTTTCATTTGATGCCGTACGGTCCCGCCGATGCCAGGGCGATCGAGAAGGCCGGATCGGCGTGGGTCAAGCTGCCCAACAGCGAGTATGATCCAAAGCTCGGCACAGCGATCTACGAACGTTATCTCGGCGAAATGGCGCTCGCGGACGAGCTTGGATTCGATGGCGTATGCGCCAATGAGCATCACCAGACCGCATACGGCCTGATGCCGGCTCCCAATCTGATTGCTGCCGCGCTAACCCGCACGACGAAAAACGCGAAGATTGCTGTACTGGGCAGGGCCTTGCCCTTGGTCAGCAATCCGGTCGCGGTGGCTGAGGAATTTGCCATGATCGACCAGATGTCCGGTGGCCGTCTGGTCACCGGCTTCGTCCGCGGCATCGGCTCGGAATATTTTGCAACGCCGGTCGATCCGACGCTGTCACACGAGCGCTATTATGAAGCGCATGACTTGATCCTGCAGGCCTGGACCAGGACCGGACCGTTCCGGTACCACGGCAAACACTACCAGTTCGACTATGTGAACATCTGGCCAAGGCCCCTGCAGGAACCGCATCCGCCGGTATGGGTGCCTTCGCAAGGCTCGATCGAAACTATCGAATGGTGCGCCGCCAAGGAACGGAAATATACCTATCTGCAAACCTTCTCGCCGATGGCGCTGGCGGAGAAGAATTTCGCCACCTATCGGGAAATCGCGCAGAGCCAGGGCTATGAGGCCTCTCCGTCACAGCTGGGCTGGGCGATTCCGACCTATGTCGCCGAAACCGATGAAATCGCGAGAAAGGAATTGCAGCCCCACGTCGAGTTCTTTTTCAACTATCTGCTGCGATCTGACATCGAAATGCGCATGCCCCCCGGCTATTCCTCGATAAACACGACGAAGAAATTGATTGAGCAAAAGTTCGCTGTGCGTTCCACTCAGCAAACCATCGACAAGCTGATCGAGTTGGGAATCATTATCTGCGGCAGCGCCAAGACCGTGCGTGAAACTTACATCGAACGCTGCAAACGAAACGCGATTGGCAATATTTTACCAATGTTGCAAGTCGGCTCGCAACCGGCCGAACAGACCGAAAAGTCCATTCGCCTGTTTGCATCCGACGTTATGCCGCATCTTCGCGCCGAGTTTGGCGATGCGTCCGGCAATAAGGTCGCCGCCGAATAACGCAAGAACCTCGCATCAAGGCCGGCGTTCCGGATATGCCGGGCGGCTCTAGCCGCCGGGGCGATCATCGGATATGAATTTGAGCACGTCCGGCGCCCTGATTTCAGGGCCGGAGTGCCATGTATTCTAACGCGGGAGCCCGCCATGTCCGGTCCGGTAATCAATATCGCCGATCTCGATTTTATCGATTGGGGCAAGGGCAATGAACGTCCCGGCGCGGGAAACGCGCCGGACAGGTATGTCGCCAGGCTCGGTTATGTTGGACCGAAGATCGGCGCCCAAAATCTCGGCTACAACATAACCGTCCTGCCGCCTGGAAAAGCCGCTTTTCCGGCCCATTCCCATCGCGTCAACGAAGAGATGTTCTTCGTCCTGGAAGGCGAGGGTGAATTGCGCGTCGGTGATCGGAAATACTCGATCAAGCAAGGCGATTTTATCGCCTGTCCGCCCGGTGGTCCTGAAACAGCTCACCAGATCCTCAACACTTCATCCGCCGAGCTGAAATTTCTTGCCGTTTCGACCTTGATGACCCCGGATATTGCTGAATATCCCGATAGCGGGAAGACCGGCGTTTATCACAGGCGCACCGACGCGGATGGCAATCCTGATCTCTGGCGATACATCAGCCGGGTAGATGGCAGCCAGACACCATACTGGGATGGTGAATAGGCGTCGCGAGCGGCTGAACTTGAACTTGGTCACGCCGCGGCAATATCCGCCAGGGATCTGACAATCAGGACCACGCCAAAGGCAACAACAAACCAGATTACCAGACGCCGGAATACCGCATCGGATATTCCGATAACCGCTTTCGATCCGATGTAGGCGAAGACCATCATCACGGGTAACAGGGCAATCAGGGCCAGCCAGTTGCTGATGACGAATGCCGCCCCGACCAGGACCGTGAGGGCTGAAAAAGCCTCCATTACCGAAGACATGAAAAACATGTTGGCGCGGGTTTCGCGGGCCGTGGCCTTTCCGGCAACCAGATACAGTACCAGTATCGGTCCGCCGATCCCGGCCGCTGTCCCAAAGAACCCCGATGCGCCGCCAACTGCAACAGATCCGGGTATGGTTGGCTTGCCCTTGAAGCCCCAGCCGGTGAGCAGCAATATGCCCGAGGCCACGACCACGAGGGCAATGGCTATACGTATGATGTCAGGGTCCGTGTAGTAGAGTACAAATGCGCCAAATGGGGCGATCACCAAATAGCCGGCCATGACGGGTGTGACATTCTTCCAGTTTATGGCCGATACCAGCGGCGGCAGAAGCGGTAGGCCGACAATCACGTCGAGTATCAGTCCAATCAGGATTGCCTCCGCCGGATCCATGACCAGAACGAACAGGGGCACCATCAGCAGGGTGCCGCCGAAAGCCAGCGATCCGCGGACAAATCCCGCTACCGCCGTTACGGCTGCCAGGAACAGGAACTCATAGGACAAGATGTCGATGGGAGGCTCCGCGTGGTGTCTTCTGTCGTTGACCTAATGCGAGCACGGTACATGCCCCGGATAGCAATGGTATTGCAAGGCGCGCCGAAACGTGTCCGCCGTGAGCGCCCTAGATGCCGCATCAGCATATGAGCAAAGGGTTCAGTTCAATTGCCGATAAAGATTGTCCCGCAGGAACGCGTTGAATGCCTCAACCTTCGGCGAGGGACGCTTGCTGCGGGCATACAGGCTATAGATCGAAACCCGGGGCAGGTCGTAGTTTTGCAGCAGGCGGCGAACTTTACCGTTGTCCAGATCATTTCGAAAGAATGCGGCCGGGCCATAGGCGATGCCCAGACCCCGCGCCGCGCCCGTTGCCAGCACGGAACTCGCGCTTGTTGTAACACGCGCCTGCACCGGGATCGAAAAACGCCTTCTGCCGCGGGTAAAGTGCCAGACTTCCGGTTCGTCGACATAGGCGTAGCACAAACACGTATGCCCCGAGATATCGCTCGGCTGTTTCGGCTCGCCATGTGTTTCGAGATATTCCGGTGATGCGCATAGGATGCGTGTGGATGTTGCGATATGGCAAATGTCGAGGTTCTGCGGCGGCCGGATTTCGTGCTGCGATACCCGGATTGCGACATCGTAGCCGGCCTCTATCGGATCGACCGGCCGGTCGTTCAGACTGAGCGTCACGCGCATGTTCTCGTAATCCAGTAGGAACTCGGTTATGCCCGGCCCCAGTTCACCGAGGCCGAAATTGACCGGCGCGACCACGCGAAGGTCGCCTTGCGGTCCGGTCCCGGTGTCGGCCGCCAATTGTTCGGCCTCGGCCAGCTCATCGAGAATGCGCCGGCATTTTTCGTAGAAGACCCGCCCGGCTTCGGTCAGGCTGACCTGGCGCGTCGTCCTGTTGAGCAGGCGAACGCCGAGGCGGTCCTCCAGATCGAGAATGTTGCGGCTGACGACCGCCCGCGACATGCCGGTGCGGCCGGTGGCGCTGGTAAACCCGCCCGCTTCGACAACCCCTGCAAAGGCTCGCATCTGGTCGAACCGGTTGGCCATCGCGCTTCCTTATTGTCAATCTTTTCAGGAAAGAATGTTTTAAAAAGATAATATTGTCAAAAATTCAGAGCGAAAATAGTTTGCGCCTGGTTTTGCAGTGCCTTTTTGGCGCGTCTATTGGAGGGGATTTTCCATGAAAAACGAACCGTTTGTCGTCGCTCCGCATTTCCGGCTCCACGAATGGGTGGCCGAGGAAAAGGGGTATTTCGACGCCGAAGGCCTGAACTATGTTTTCCAGGAAACCATGGATTCAAAAAAATCGCAGGGTCACAAGCTCGGTGAAAAAGTCGGCGCCTATCAGACCTTCGAGGCGGGCCGAACCTGCAATGTGTCTGGCGCCTGCCACTGGACGGTCAACGTCGCGGCGTCCAACAAACACGGAAAGCTGTATTCGGAATGCTATTCGGTATCGACAGCTGGTATATTCGTGCCGGCCGGTTCAGACATTACCAAACCCGAGCAATTGTCCGGCGTGCCGATCTCGGTCGGCTATCAATCTGGCAGTCACTACGCCACCATCCAGGCACTCGAACAATATATGTCGCTTTCGGACATCAACTTGTCGTATAGCGAAGGCATGTTGTTTGCCCGAATGGAAGCTTTGATCGATGGAAAGATACCGGCGGTTTCGGCGTTCAGCGGCTCGTATTATTTTCTGGAGCAGCTGGGATTCCGCAAGGTGATCGATACGACATTTATGATGGCCTCCATGGTGACCGGCGATCCGGACCCGCAGGACGTGCACAAGTATTTCCGCGCCTTGCGCAATGCACAGCGTGACATCGACCTGCGGCCGGAGCTGTACACCCATTACTACACGAACGAGTTCCCGGAGCGCTTCCACGACCAGATGGATACGCGCCGCTGGGGCCCGGGCGAGCGTATTGTATTTGAACCGTATACGCGTGAAACCTACGAAGATTCTTTCAAATGGGTTGCCGAACGTGACATCTTCGAAGGTTCCGACATGGGCCAGGGCAAATACGAAGAAGCGATTTTCCCGGTCGCCGTGTGATTTCCTCCAATAGCGATGCAAGGGGCCGCAGCGGTTGATCCAATGCGGCCTTTTTGATTGACTGCGCATGAAAGGACCGCGCCATGCAATTTACTCGCATAGATCACGTTGCGCTCGATGTTTCCGATCTTGAAGCCTCGGCGTCATTTTACCAGAAGCATTTCGGTTTCGATCGCTACAACGATTACACCACGCCCACCGGGCTCAGGATCGCCTATTTGAAACTGGGTGGCACGGTGCTGGAGCTGGTCGGTGAAAGGCATGGCGCCATGAACGGTTTCCACTTCTGCCTGATAACCGATGACTTTGATACGGCTGTCTCCACGCTCAAGGCGGATGGCCTGCCAATTGTCACGGCCCCCCACCCGACCGGAGCCCGCGAACCCGGTGAGGAAGGCTGGAGGCGTGTTGTCTTTGGCGGTCCTGACGGTGAGCAGATCGAAATTAGGGGTTGAAGCACGGGCTGTGCGCAATGGGAAGGCCGGCTGGCATGACTGGCTAGACGTTTCCTGGCCGCTTCCCAACGGCATGTTTGGGAACATGCGAGCAACTGCAGATTGCAGCGCGGCGGCCCGCAATCACGCGTCCAATTGCGAGTGCCACCAGATGCGGAAATGACGGCACAAGCCTTCATTGCCTAGTTCGACGACGGCGATGCCCTCCAGCCGCAGGCGGGGCAGGGGATCGCCAGGCTTGCGATCGATCATGCCGGTGCCGGCCGATTTGGCCCACATCTCGAACATCTTCTCCGATGTCACGCGGTAGCGCGTTGTCCAGGTGGCGACGCCGCCACTGGGCGTTTCACTGACGATGTCATAGCTGAAACGGATATCGTCCTGCAGTTTTACCCGGTCCCAGTAGCGGGCGATTGCTTCGTGTCCCACCTGCTGGTCGAACGGCGTGTTGTGATAGACACCATCGGGCGCAAACAAGGAGCACAGAAAAACGTCGTCGCGCGTCTCCCAGGCGCGCCTGTAGCCGTCCATGAATCGCTGCAGGGGGGATGCCATTTCCGTATTCCCTCGCCTGTCCGGTCAGTTGAATTTCAAAACCGGCTTGATCGTTTCGCCGGTCTCGCTGTCGTGGATCGCTTTTTCTATCTCGTCGAACTCATAGAAAGTGATCAGCTTATCGAACGGGAAGTGGCCGTTGAGATAATGCTCGATCATTTGCGGGATGAAGACCTTCGGGTTTGAATTGCCTTCGATGATACCGCGGAATTTCAGCCCCGGCATCAGGATGCGTGGCGAAAAGGAAATTTCCGAGCCGTCCAGCGGTCCCGTGACGAAGGCCGATGTGCCGCGCGGAGCAAGCACGTCGAGCGTCTGGCGCGTCACCTGGATCGCGCCTGTTGTGTCGAGGGTAAAATCGACCCCGTCGGGCGCATGGGTGCGTACCTCGTCCGTCACCGGGTCGTTGCCGGCCTGGATGATCTCGTCGGCGCCCAGTTCTTTTGCCATCGCGAGCCGGCTCTGGTGCCGATCGACGGCAATGATTTTGGACGCGCCGGCAAGCCGGGCGGCCATGACGGCGGACAGGCCGAGCGAGCCAACGCCATAGACGGTGATGGATTGGCCCTGCTTCAGTTTCAGATCGTTCAGCACCGCACCGGCTCCGGTCTGAATTCCGCAGCCTAGCGGTCCAAGATATTCAAGGGGGGCGTCCTTGGTAACCTTCACGACGCTGCGTTCGTTGCCGATGGCATATGTAGCGAAGGACGATTGCGAGAAGAAATCACCGTGTACCGGCCCCTGGTCGCTGGCCAGATAAGGCTCGGCGTCCACGCGTTCGCAGCGGAAGTTGTGATCGTTCTGGGAATAGCAATAGGCCGGCTCGGCTTCGCGGCAGCTCGGACACATGCCGCAATAGCCGAATGACATGACCACGTGGTCGCCCTTCCGGAATTCGCGCACACCAGGGCCCACTTCCTCGACGATTCCGGCTCCTTCATGGCCCAGAACCACCGGGCGCGGCGACATATCCGAACCCGCAACCTTGATATCAGTGTGGCAGACCCCGGTCGCCACCATCTTGACCAGCACTTCGCCGGGGCCTGGGCCTTTCAGTTCAAGGTTCTCGATCGACGGTTTTCCGGTCTTGTCGCGGAATACGGCGGCGCGGATCTGCATGAAATTCTCCTTGGCGGCGCGGGATGCCCGTTAGTTTGTATCCCGGCAGGTTGCCTGCCATCAAGCTCGTGAGGAGCGTGGCTGCATGCACCCTTCCGGCCATATGCGTTAACCATAACAATTGGTTTCACTGGCCGGCTGCAAAGCTTTCGATATTTTCGCGGCGCGCTTCTTGACACGGCCTTGCAGCCTCACTATCTCCCGTGCGGTTGTTAGCACTCACATTGAAGAGTGCTAATCAAGCCCGCCGGTTAGCCTTGCGGCGTCCGGCGCACGCATCTTCGAAGGTAAACAGGTTCGCCCCGGCTGCGTATCGGCCGGTTCCGACTTGTTTCAACAACAGGAAGTTAACCGATGAAATTCCGTCCCTTACACGACCGCGTTGTCGTTAAGCGCCTCGATGGTGAGGAAAAGACCAAAGGTGGCATCATCATTCCCGATACGGCTCAGGAAAAGCCGTCCGAGGGCCAGATCGTTGCCGTGGGCCCTGGCGCACGCGATGAATCCGGCAAGGTTGTCGCCCTGGACGTCAAGAAGGGTGACCGCGTTCTGTTTGGCAAATGGTCCGGCACCGAGGTCAAGATCGACGGTGAAGATCTGCTGATCATGAAAGAATCCGACATCATGGGCGTAATCGGCAAATAATCGTCTGTAATCAGACGATTACCTGGCCGGATGTGCCCGCTATTCAATCCTCAGTTGAACCAACGCGTTCAGGAGAACCTCAATGTCAGCCAAGGAAGTAAAATTTTCCTCAGAAGCCCGCAACGCGATGTTGCGCGGTGTAGATATCCTCGCCGATGCGGTGAAGGTAACGCTTGGCCCGAAAGGCCGTAACGTTGTGATCGACAAGAGCTTTGGCGCTCCGCGTATCACCAAGGATGGCGTCACTGTCGCCAAGGAAATCGAACTCGACGACAAGTTCGAGAACATGGGCGCCCAGATGGTGCGCGAGGTTGCCTCGAAGACCAACGACACCGCTGGCGATGGCACCACGACCGCCACCGTGCTGGCCCAGGCCATCGTTCGCGAAGGCGCCAAGTACGTTGCCGCCGGCATGAACCCGATGGATCTGAAGCGCGGTATCGATCAGGCTGTAACGACTGCGGTCTCCGAAATCCAGGCTCGCGCCAAGAAGATCAAGAGCAGCGACGAAGTCGCCCAGGTCGGAACCATCTCCTCCAACGGTGATGCTTCGATCGGCAAGATGATCGCTGACGCCATGCAGCGTGTCGGCAACGAGGGTGTCATCACCGTCGAAGAGGCCAAGACCGCTGATACCGAGCTTGACGTCGTCGAAGGCATGCAGTTCGACCGCGGCTACCTGTCGCCATACTTCATCACCAACGCCGAGAAGATGCTGGTTGAGCTGGAAGACCCCTATATCCTGATCTTCGAGAAGAAGCTGTCTTCGCTGCAGCCGATGCTTCCGGTTCTGGAAGCTGTCGTGCAAACCGGCAAGCCGTTGCTGATCGTCGCCGAGGATGTTGAGGGCGAAGCTCTTGCGACCCTGGTGGTCAACAAGCTGCGTGGTGGTCTGAAGGTTGCCGCTGTCAAGGCGCCGGGCTTTGGCGATCGCCGCAAGGCGATGCTGGAAGACATCGCCATCCTGACGAACGGCCAGATGATTGCCGAAGATCTCGGTATCAAGCTGGAAGGCGTCTCCATCGACATGCTCGGCCGCGCCAAGAAGGTCCGCATCGACAAGGAAAACACCACGATCGTCGATGGCGCCGGCGCCAAGAAGGACATCGAGGGCCGCGTCTCCCAGATCAAGGCTCAGATCGAGGAAACCACGTCCGACTACGATCGCGAGAAACTGCAGGAGCGACTGGCCAAGCTGGCTGGCGGCGTTGCGGTGATCCGCGTTGGCGGTGCGACCGAGGTCGAGGTGAAAGAGAAGAAGGACCGCGTTGACGACGCCCTGAACGCAACCCGCGCTGCGGTTGAAGAAGGCATCGTTCCGGGCGGTGGCGTTGCCCTGCTGCGCGCCAAGATAGCGGTTGGCAAATTGTCTGGTGCGAATCCTGACGAACAAGCCGGCATCAACATCGTTGCCCGTGCGCTTGAAGCTCCAATCCGCCAGATCGCTGAAAATGCCGGTGTTGAAGGCTCGATTATCGTTGGCAAAATCTCCGAGAACAAGTCGCAGACCTATGGCTACAATGCGCAGACCGAGGAATACTGCGACATGGTCAAGGAAGGCATTGTTGATCCGGCGAAGGTCGTACGTACTGCCCTGCAGGACGCAGCTTCGGTATCCGGTCTGTTGGTCACGACCGAGGCCATGGTAGCGGATCTGCCGAAAAAGGATGCTCCGGCGATGCCCGGTGGCATGCCTCCCGGCGGCATGGGCGGCATGGACTTCTAGGCAAGTCCATCGTTTCGTAAGCGAATTGTTCAGGCCGCGGCTTCCGCGGCCTGAATTGCTTCTGGCGGTGTACCCGCTGGGTCCATGCAGCCCGAGTTGAAAGTCTTCGATCGGCTAACGCAAAGTCAGGCGGGGCGCTGGCTGCCCCGGACGCATTTAGTCTTTGACTCGCGGACGAAATTTGTCTTTGTTATCCGGAAGCAAGAAGTCATCCGGGTAACGGAGATGGCCTGTAAGAGGATGCGGACCACCTCTTGGTATGGGGCCACGCAATGTGCGCGTCAGCCTGTCAGGCATGCGCAGACATGACAAGGGGTGGTGGTATGGCGCACAGGACGCTGACCAGACAGGATCTGTTGCAGGTTGCAAACGTTGCCGGCCCCCCGGGGCTGACGCGCAATGAAGCGCGTGACATGGTCGAAGCAACGCTGGAGGCGGTCAGCGCCGCCCTTGTGCGTGGCGAAGCTGTGAAACTGCGCGGTTTCGGCACATTCAACGTTCGTGCAAAACGCCCGCGGATCGGACGCAATCCCAAGACCGGCCAGGAATATCCGATTACCGCCCGCCGCGTCTTGACGTTCAAACCCTCGCCGCGTCTGGTGGCAGCGGTGAATGGCGAGACCCATATCGGCGACGACGCCGATGACGAGGCGTGACCGGCCGCCTTGCGAAAGCACCGGTGGGCCCTCCAGCTGACCGGATTGTGAGGCGGGCTCCAATGTTCCCGGTTTGCTTTGATCGCTGTTGCCGCTATTAGGTCGTCAGCAACGGGAATTTTCTAATGCAAATTTTAAGTCTGCTTGTCGCGGCCGTTGGCGTTTTGTGCCTGGCCGCCGCCGCGTTCCTGGAAGCCAGCAACTCCTGGGGCCCGTTTTCGGATCCTGGTCTGCTTGGCGTTGCGATTGCCGGCCTGGGCATTGCATGGGCCACCTGGCGTGCGCCAGCGATCTCGGCCTTCCTGCGGGTTTTTTCCTGGATTTTCGCTGTCGAATACATTTTCACGGGCCTTGGTTACTTGATTCTGCGCGCCGGCTTCTGGCCCGCATTTCTCCAGGGCGCGCCAATACCAGTTAGCTTGCCGGTGACGATCGCCATCTTCGGGATTTTCGTCTGGACGATATCCTTCGTTCCCGTCGTTCACCAGATAACCAGGCTGGCGGATCCCTATTTCGAAAGCCAGGACAAGAAAACGTTCTCACTCGGGTTTTTGGGCCCGTACACGGTCCGTGAAAGCCGGTTTGGAGGATGGCTCATTGCTGCGCTGGTCGTCATCAACCAGGCCCAGGTCGGGATCAGCGTGCGCCTCAGTTTTTTCAATCGTGACTGGTTCAACGCCATCCAGAAGAAGGACGCGGCACTGTTTTGGCAATTGCTGTACACGGTATTTCTAGTTTGGGCGTTTATTTACATCGTCAGTGCGCTCGTCGAGT
>Ga0181594_10004253_pt1 | contig 12767 bp, 10 predicted proteins | sample 071ome_18_FD_145603 | JGI IMG/M metagenome (GOLD analysis project Ga0181594, IMG submission 145603) | Coastal salt marsh microbial communities from the Groves Creek Marsh, Skidaway Island, Georgia - 071413BT metaG (spades assembly) | ecosystem: Environmental > Aquatic > Marine > Intertidal zone... | reverse complement strand
CGCCATGCCTTTGATGGTCGGCAGGATGATGGTCTCCATCACTTCATCGGCCATTTTTTTCGTAATGACCGGAGCCGGCGTGTAAGCGCCCATGCCGCCGGTGTTGGGGCCGTGATCGCCGTCATGTGCGGCCTTATGATCCTGCGCCGAGACCAGCGGTACCGCGTTCTCGCCATCGACCAGCGCAAAGAAGCTCGCTTCCTCGCCGGTGAGAAACTCCTCGATCACGATTTCATCACCGGCTTCACCGAAAGGGCGCTCGACCATGATGTGATCGACGGCGGCGAAGGCTTCGTTCTCGTTACGGCAAAGGATGACACCTTTGCCGGCGGCGAGGCCGTCGGCTTTCACCACAATCGGGGCGTGATGGCGAATAATGTATTCCTTGGCCGAGTCCGGTTCATCGAAGCGTTCCGATTCGCCCGTCGGGATATCGTACTTGCTGCAAATATCCTTCATAAAGCTTTTCGAGCCTTCAAGCTCGGCCGCCGCCGCGCTTGGCCCGAACGCCTTGATGCCGTTTTCTTCGAGCACATCGACCAAGCCCGCGACCAAAGGCGCTTCCGGGCCGACAACGACAAAATCGATTTTTTCGGAAACCGCGAAATCGACAATGGCGGGAATGTCTTCGGCGCCGATATCGATGCAGGCCGCAACATCGGCGATCCCGGCATTGCCCGGCGCGCAAAACAGTTCAGAACAGCGTTTTGATTGGGCGATGGCCCAACAAAGCGCATGCTCACGCCCGCCGCCGCCAACCACCAAAACCTTCATCGCGCCAATCCTCTCATGCTTCTCATGATCCTCACTGGTATTTTTATTCGTTTGTCCTGTATCATACATACCCAAAGCCATGGCGAAAGAACAATTCCAAGCAGAATCCGAGGGCAATTTGCCCATCCTGTCCGTCAGCGAGATTTCGCTGGCGCTCAAGCGCGAGGTCGAGGAGGCCTTCGCGTACGTGCGCATCCGCGGCGAGATTTCCGGCTTCAAGCGTGCCGCTTCCGGGCACATGTATATGACCCTTAAGGACGAGGATGCGGTGCTGGACGGGGTGTGCTGGCGCGGCACGGCGGGGCGTTTGTCGGTCACGCCCGAGGATGGCATCGAGGTCGTTGTCACCGGGCGGCTAACGACTTATCCGGCGCGTTCGAAATATCAGGTCGTGATCGATCAGATGGAAATGGCCGGTGAAGGAGCGCTACTCAAGCTTCTCGAGGATCGGCGTAAAAAGTTGGCCGGCGAAGGGCTGTTCGATGAAGAGAGAAAACAGAAACTGCCGTATTTGCCTGAGGTAATCGGCGTCGTCACCTCGCCGACCGGGGCCGTCATCCGCGATATTTTGCACCGCTTGGCTGACCGGTTTCCGCGCCATGTGTTGCTCTGGCCGGTGCTGGTACAGGGCAAGGAAGCGGCCGAGCAGGTCGCTGCAGCCATTGCCGGGTTCAATCGGTTTCAAGCGAACGATCCTAAACTGCCGCGACCGGACTTGATTATCGTCGCGCGCGGCGGCGGCAGCCTCGAAGATTTATGGGCTTTTAACGAAGAGGCCGTGGTGCGCGCAGCCGCTGAGAGCGTGATCCCGCTGATCTCGGCAGTTGGTCATGAAACCGATACGACCCTCATTGACTTTGCCGCCGATCAGCGCGCGCCGACGCCAACAGCGGCCGCCGAAATGGCGGTGCCGGTGCGCCTCGAACTTCTCAGTGAAGTCGCGGAAGAAGGCTCGCGCCTGGTTTCGGCGGTCTCGCGCATCGTAACGGAACGCGCCACGCATCTCGAAAATTTAAGCCGGGGTTTGCCGAACCTGCCGTGCCTGATCGAAGAAGCGGTGCAGCGGCTCGATGATTGGTCCGAGCGGCTTGAAAACGGCTTGAAAGCCTGGATTGCCCAGCGGCAATCGCGGCTGGCCGAATTGTCCGCCGGATTGTTAAATCCAAAGCCGATGATCGAACAGGGCGCGCGCGCGGTGCAATCAGAAGGCCGGGCCTTGGAATTGGCGGGTAAAAACTTTTTCAAGCACCGTCAGGACCGTTTAAATAATCTTGCGGGCCTGCTCGAAAGCTATTCATTTGAACGCACCCTCGAGCGCGGCTTCGCGCTGGTTAAAGACGAGCAGGACCAACTCGTGCGTTCGGTGCGTGATCTAACGCCGGGGCAGGTGATTTCGGTTTCATTAGCCGACGGCAGCGCCGGCGCGACGGTTACGGACAACGTGCCTGTATCGGCGTCTTCATCGACGCCGTCATCAAAGCCCCCACAGGCATCCAAGATGAAATCGGCGAAAAAGAAAAAACCGGAGCCGCCAGAAATCAACGATAAGCAGGGAACGTTGCTGTGAAGCGGTGGCGGTTGTTTCTGGTTTTCAATTGTCTATGGGTTCTGGCTGCCTTGCCGGTTCAGGCGCTCGAATTAAACGGTTCGTTGATTCAGGGCGGACTTGTGATCGGCCGTGTCGACCCAGGAACGAAAGTTATATTCCAGGACCGTTTGGTGCGCGTTTCGCCTGATGGATTGTTCGCGATCGGTTTTGGCCGTAATGCCGCGAAAGAAGCGGTGCTGAAAATCAAACGCCCCGGCGGTATCGTGATGCGCGAAATTCTGGATGTTAAACCGCGGCGTTATAAGATTTCCCGGATCGATGGATTACCGTCACGAAAGGTCACGCCGAGGCCCGCCGATATCAAACGTATCCGGGCTGATTCACGCCTGATTAAAGAAAGCCGGCGCCGTGACACGCCGAAGGCGTATTTCCGCTCGCGGTTTATGTGGCCCGCCATAGGGCGCATATCGGGGGTATTCGGCTCGCAGCGAATTCTTAACGGCAAGCCCCGGCGCCCGCATGTCGGCGTCGATATCGCCGCGCCGAAAGGAACGCCCGTGCGCGCCATGGCCGACGGGATCGTGACATTGGTACATCAGAATATGTTTTTTACCGGCAAAACGCTGATGATCGATCACGGTCACGGACTGCAGTCGGTGTATGCGCACTTAAGCGAGATCAGCGTCAAGGAAGGCACGGCCGTTCGAAAAGGTGATCTCATCGGGCGCATCGGCGCGACTGGCCGGGCGACGGCGCCGCATTTGCATTGGGGGGTGAGTTGGTTCGCGACCCACCTCGACCCGGCCTTGGTCGTGGGGCCGATGCCGCGAAAAAAGAAATCGGTAAAAAAGAAATAGCGGATGTCAGTCCGGCCAGCGGTTGTGAATCCACAGCCATTGCTCCGGGTTCTGGCGTGCCCAGGTTTCCATAATTTTGTTGACGTTCGTCATCGCGGCCTTGATGTCGTCTTGGCGGTTCGCCGTTTTGCGAATGGGTAGCGGTGGATAACAGGTGATTCGAAATCGAACGCCTTCGATGCGCTCGATTTGAACCGGTAAAACAGGCATATCGAATTTTAAGGCAAACTGCGCCAACGCCGGCGCGGTCATCGCATCGCGTCCGAAAAACGGAATAGGGATGCCGTCGTTCATTTTTTGGTCGACCAGCATGCCGAGGTGACCGCCGCCGTTCAGAAGCTTAATGGCCTGGCGCGCGCCTTCGGAGCCTTTCGGGATCAACTCGCCCCGGCCCACTTGGCGTTGGCGAAAAACATTTTCCACATATGGGTTGTTCGGCGCGCGGTAAATCAGGTGAATCGGAATGCCTTCGTTCATGGCGGCAAGCGCCAGCACTTCCCAATTGGCGAAGTGTCCGGAAAAAAAGATGCCGGGTTTGTCATCATCACGCAGCTGCACGATCAATTCGTTGCGGACCACTTCGACATTGGCGTCGGGGCCGTCAAACTTAAACTGATCGAGATGGGGGTACTCGAAGATTGTTCTCCCGAGATTGTCCCACATCTTTTTGATGATATCGTCAATTTCAATATCCGATTTTTCAGGAAATGTTTTTTTTAAATTTCGCCGCGCGGTTTTTGTCGCGCCCAACAAGGGACCGAAGGTGCGCGCAAGAGCACCGCCCATCGCTGAAGCCGTACGGAGCGGCAACATACGCATAAGGATAAACAGCACGTAAAGCGCTAAGGCTTCCAGAATGTGAATGAGGCGTCTTAACAAAGGTTGTTCTTACCGCTTGGGTTCGTCTCTATTGGGTTCATCGGGAAAGAGTTTATCGAGTAAATCGTCAACGGCGAATTCATCTTGCCATGTAATTTTAATGGATAATACGGCAATTCCCGCGCGTGAATCGGCAGGTAAGCGGACCGCATCCTTGGCCGTTGTCACCAGACGGGCCTGCTGGGCTTCGGCCCGTTCCCGCAAGTCCGATATGTCTTGTGGCGAATAGGCATGGTGATCGGCGAAAGACCGCGTTTCGATAACATCGCAGCCGATCTGCGTTAAAAAATCGAAGAATTTCTGCGGCAATCCAATACCGGCAAAGGCGAGAACGCGCTCGCCTTTCAATTGATCAGCTTCCGGTCCCGGCTCGATCCGGGCACGAAGGACAGGACGCGCCGTGTCGATTGTTTTAAGGACACCGGTCTGATCCTCGCCGATGAGAACCACGGCATCGGCTCGACCAAGCGCGGCCTCGGCGGGTTCGCGCAAGGGGCCGGCCGGAATTAGCCGGCCGTTGCCGAAGCCGAAGGCGCCATTAATCACGCAAACGGAAACCGTTTTGTGCACGCTCGGGTTTTGAAATCCGTCATCCATGACGATGGCCCCGGCGCCATCGACGGTTGCAGCGAGGATACCGTCTTTGCGGTTGCGCGATACCCAGGTCGGCGCGGTGCGTGCGAGCAGCAATGCTTCATCGCCGGTGTGTTCGCAAGCATGAGTTTCTGTATTGACCTTCACTGGGCCTTTTAAGGAACCGCCGTAACCGCGCGTGAGATAATGAACGCCGATGCCGCGTTCGATGAGGCGCCGGCCCAGACTGATCGCGACCGGTGTTTTCCCCGCACCCCCGGCGACGGCATTACCGATACATAAAACGGGAATGAGGGACTGCCAGGGCGTTGTGCCGCTTGTGCGGACCAGTGATGCCATGCGGTACAAAACGCTAAACGGTGTGAGGCACGCCGCTAACACCGTTTTATTTTTATTGTACCAAAAATCAGGTGTTCGCATGATGATCCTTTTGTGGTGTCCCAGCCAAAAGCAGCGGCGTGATAGAATCATATATCCGGTCCAAGGCGCCGTCTTGTGATTGGGCGATTTGGGCGGCGGCAAGGGCAAGGCGTTTGCAAGCCGCCGGATCGTTGAGCAATTCACCGACGGTTTGGTGCAGCGTGCCGGCATCGGTTACTTCGCGAAAGGCGCCGGCCTTACGAAGGTTGTCAGTAATGTCGGCAAAATTGATTGTATGGGGGCCTTGCACGATGGCGCATTGTAGGCGCGCCGGCTCTAAGGGATTTTGTCCACCGCCATGGCCGTTCTCATCCGAAAGCGATTTTCCCATAAAAACGATATCACAAAGGCGATAAAACAAACCGAGTTCGCCCAAAGTGTCGGCAATATAAACGTCGGTTTCAGGGCTCGGCGCTTGTGATTGCGACCGTTGTGATGTTTTAAGGCCGGCTGCTTCGAATATCTCTTTGATCGTGTTGCCGCGTTCCGGGTGCCGCGGCACGACGATTGTAAGGGTACCGGGAGATGTTGTGCGTAGCGCTTGATGGGCTTCGGCGATGACTTCTTCTTCACCGGGATGGGTGCTGGCGGCAAGCCAGCAGGGGCGCTTGCCGATCATTGATTCCAGTTTCGCCATCTCTGCTTCGTCCACCGGCAAGGGGGGCGCTGAAAATTTTAAATTACCAAGGCATTGTGTGTTGGCGGCACCCAGGACGCGAAGACGCTCTGCATCCAGGTCGGTTTGACCGAGACAGAGTTTAAACGGCGACAGCAATCGGCGGATAAATTTCGCCTGGCGTTGCCAGCGGTCGAAGGAACGCGATGAAATGCGGCCATTGACCAGGGCCATGGGGATCGCGCGGTCATGGCATTCATGAATCATGTTCGGCCAAAATTCCGATTCGGCCCATAGCACGAGATCCGGTTGCCAGTGATTGAGAAACGGGCGGACATAAGCGAGGCAGTCGACCGGGACAAATTGGTGAAATGTGTTTTTGGGCAAACGCTCGGTCATGAGTTTTGCCGAGGTTACCGTGCCGGTGGTGATCATGATGTTGAGTTTGTCTTGTTCTCGGGCAAATTTTTCGATCAACGGTAACAGCGAGAGCGCTTCGCCGATGCTTGCGGCGTGCGCCCAGATGAGCTTGCCTTCGGGGCGCGCCCGGCCCGGTTGGCCGAGACGTTCAGAGAACCGCTCCGGGTCTTCTTTGCCCTTGGTTTGCCGGTAAGCGAGATACAGCCGAATGAGCGGCCGGCCGGCGGATGTCAGGGCGCGGTACAGCGGTAGCATCATGAGGCGGCCTGTTCGGCTTGTTGCACCGGTGCCGGTTCAATTGTCGCGCAGCCGCATAAAGTGTCGGCTTCGTCGGTGACGGCGTTGAGGCCGTCCTCGACTTTTTGCCGCGCCGTTTCCATATCAGTGCCTTCGGTGTCGCGGTCGATATAAATCGGGCTTCCCCACACGATGACGCCGCGGGAAAACGGCCAAGCGAGAATAAACCGGTCCCAGGAACCGAGGGCGCGACGACGGGTGATGCCGAAACTGGCGGGCACGATGGCAGCACCCGACAACTTGGCGACATTGACGATGCCGTCGCTCGCGCGCATGCGCGGACCGCGCGGGCCGTCCGGTGTGATGCCGATGCACTCGCCCGCCTTTAAGGCGTTCAGCATGCCGCGCAAGGCTGCCGTGCCGCCGCGGGTCGAGGAGCCGGCAATGGTCTTGATGCCAAAGTGCGCGACGGTTTTGGCAATCAGTTGTCCGTCCGCATGACTTGAGATCAGCATATGGATCGATTGCTGCTTGTCCCAACAGTGCGGCATCATCAGAAGCCGGCCGTGCCAAAAGCTAAGAATGAACGGCTGGTTCTTATCATGAAACGATTTCGGGATTTCGCCTCTAACGGTTTGCCAGCGGCTGGTTGCGTACACGAACCGAATGTAGCCTGCACCCAGCCAGCACAAAAAGCGCCTGACACTTTCTTTTCGGGAAATGGTTTTGATCAGCGACACCGGTGTTCTCTTTCAAACGCCGTTACGGCGGGTGATTATTCGGCTTCGAAAAACTGCATGGCATAAAGACGGGCATACAAACCGTCGAGCTCCAACAGTTCTTGATGGCTTCCTTGTTCGACGATACGGCCATTATCCATGACATAAATGACATCTGCATCCATGACGGTTGAGAGGCGATGGGCGATAACTAACGACGTGCGGCCATGCATCAATTCGTGCAGCGCAGCTTGAACCTGACGTTCGGATTCCGAATCCAGGGCCGATGTTGCTTCGTCAAGCAGCAGGATCGGCGCGTTTTTCAGCATGGCGCGCGCAATGGCCAGGCGCTGACGTTGCCCGCCGGAAAGTTTCATGCCCCGTTCGCCGACCGCGGTATCGTACCCTTGAGGCAGTTGTGTGATGTAGTCGTGTGCGGCGGCATGTTGGGCCGCTTCGATGATCTCCGCTTCCGTCGCGTTCGCGCGGCCATAAGCGATATTGGCGCGGATGGTATCATCGAACAGAGTGATTTCCTGACTGACGAGGGCAATGTTGGCGTGTAACGACGATAAGGTCGCATCGCGGACATCCATGCCGTCGATTTTTACGGTTCCCTGATCGACATCGTAAAAACGCGGAATGAGATTGAGGATCGTTGACTTGCCGGCACCCGACGGCCCGACCAGCGCGATTGTTTGCCCTGCCGCAACATTAAAGGAGATATCGTTGATCGCACTATGGCCGGGTGTATAGGAGAACGATACATTTTCAAACTCAATGCCACCCTGTGAGACAGATAAATCCTTTGCGTTATTTTTCTCGCGAATGTCGGGTTCAATATCCAAAATGGCAAACAAACGCTGCGCCCCGGCGAGACCTTCCTGCAGGCTTGCATTCAAATTAGCAAGCCGTTTCATTGGCTCATAGGCCAGCAACAATGCGGTGATGAACGAGAAAAACGAGCCTGGATCGGTCTGCTGTTCGATGACCCGGTAGCCGCCGTAGATAATGACAACGGAAATAGCAATACCGCCGAGGGTTTCCATGATGGGGCTTGAAAGTGCACGGACCCGGGCAGCCTTAAATGAGAGTTGGTAAATCCGTTCGACAATTTCGGCAATGCGGCTTTTTTCATAGTTTTCCATGCCGTAGGATTTCACCACGCGAATGCCTTGGAACGTTTGCTCCAAGAGGGCGGTAAACAGGCCGGTTTCCGCTTGCGTGTTTGCCGTAACTTTCCGCATGCGCCGCCCGAGCCGGACAATCGGGTATACGGCAATGGGAAACACGAAGAATGAGATGGCCGCAAGCTGCCAGTCCTGTAAAAACATCACGGCAACCAAACCGATAAGTGACAATAAATCTTTGCCAAGGCTGGTGAGAACGTTGGACACGGCGGCACGCATCGCATTGATGTCGATGGTAAAGCGTGACAGCAATTGGCCCGTCTGGTTGTTTTGAAAAAAAGCGAGGTCCATGTGAGCGAGGTGGGCGTACAAGCGGTTTTGATTATCGGCAATGATTTTTAAACCGACATGACTCATCAACGTCGCTTGGGCGTAATTGGCGATTCCCTTAACGACAAAGGTTAATAAGACGGCGCCGCCGACCAGCCACAGCATAGTCTGGTCTTTACGGATAAACACGTCATTGACGACGGGTTCCATGAGCCAGGCGCTGAGTGCCGTGGCCCCCGCCATAATCGCCATCGCGATCACGGCAAAACCAAGCCGCCCAAAGTAAGGACGTACGCTGTCACGGATGAGGCGCCGCATGAGTATTGCGCTTGAGATATGCGCCGGTTGCTCGTTCGCTGTGGATTCGCTCAAAGCCTCATAACCTCTTGATTCGCTTGGCAGACCATACCACCCGCCCGCCCCGGAAGCCAATTTTGCCGTTAATATCGAATGGAAAGGGAACCGTTAATTCAGCGCTATTGCCCAGCGACGGTCATGCCCTCAATCCGCAGGGTCGGTGCATCCGTGCCGTAACGGAATTCGAGATCGTTCGCGGCGCTCAGGGTGGGGTACATTTCTTTCAAGTTGCCGGCGATGGTGACCTCGCTGACTGGAAAAGCGATTTCACCGTTTTCGATCCAATACCCGCTCGCTCCCCGGCTGTAATCGCCGGTGACCGTATTCACCCCCATGCCGATCAGTTCGGTTACATAAAACCCAGACTTGATGTCGGCCATGAGTTCCGCCGGCGTGACGGCACCGGGGGCTAAATATAGATTCGTGGTCGAGGGTGACGGCGGTGAAGAAACACCGCGTGCCGCGCGCCCATTTGTTTCGAGGCCGAGTTGCCGGGCCGATCGCAGGTCCATGAGCCATGTGGTTAAAACACCTTGATCGATGACCGTTATCGTTTCCGTTGCAATTCCCTCGCCATCGAACGGGCGTGAGCCCAAACCCCGGGGGCGATGCGGCTCGTCGATAATTTGAATGTTTTTGGGGAAAAGTTTTTCACCGAGGCAGTCTTTCAAAAATGTCGTGCCCCGGGCAACCGTTTGACCGTTGATCGCCGACGATAGATGACCGATCAGCGATCGCCCGGCGCGCGGGTCATAAACAATGGGGACTTGCGCCGTCGGCATTTTGCGCGGGTTGAGCCGTTTGACGGCCTTCTTGCCGGCTGACTTGCCGATTTTAGCGGGATTGCCCAGGTCTTCGGCGTAAACCGCACTTGAGTAATCGTAATCCCGTTCCATGGCCGTGCCTTTGCCGGCGAGAACGGAGACGGCCATGCCGACCCGGCTGCGTTCATACGTTTGCGCAAAACCGTTGCTGGCCATGAGGGCAATGCGGGTTTTGCTCCAGGAGGATTCCGCCCCTTCGGAGTTGGTGACGCCAGGTACGGCCCGGGCGGCGTCTTCTCCTTCACGCGCCCACTGTTTCAGCGTATCGGCGGATACATCTTTGGGGTCGCACATATCTAGATCAGGCGGCGCGGTCACGATTTGAGACGAATCGGCAATGCCGCAATAAGGATCGGCCGGGACACTTTTCGCCATGGCAATCGCTTGGGTCACAATTTGATCCAACGCATTCGGGCTGAAATCTGACGTTGAGACGATGGCCTGGCTTTGGCCGATAAAGACCCGCAAGCCCACATCGGTGTTTTCGGCCCTTTCGAGCGATTCGGGCTCACCCAGCCGTTGGGCGAGGGAAAGCGATGTTCCCTCAATCAGCACGGCATCGGCGGCATCCGCACCGGCGGACCTGGCCTTCGCAAGAAGGTCTTCTAATATTGTGAGAGGTGAGGTTGATGAAGTCATAGGATATCCGCCAAGGGGTTAAGGGGGCGTTTTACGGGAAAGCGGCCCGCGGGGCCAAGCAGGAAATATGCGTCAGAAAATATGTCAATGAAATCTGCATGTTATGGTCATTGCCCAATCGTGACTGGGCTTCAAATTCACCGATTGTGCTTTCCGAGAAAAGGCTATAAAACCGGCCCGCTCCGCAGTACTGTCAGTGCCGTTCAGCAAATTTTCGTGAACCCGTTCGCTAAGTGTTGGCAACGGTAATGCGAACCGGATATAGCTTATACCAACAGACGGATTCATAAAGAGCACCGCGACGTTGACCTATTTTTGTCCATTGAAGGATACCCCTTATGGGGAAAATCATGAAACGCGCGGCGTTTAATTATTTAATGTCAATCAACAGGAAGGCCGCTTACTTTTGCGGTAACGGTAAAAATTTGAAATGCCCGACTCAGCTCAGAAAGAACCAGAACGTTTAGATCTTGAAAAAGCCGTTGTGCGGTTTGCCGGCGACTCCGGTGATGGCATGCAGTTGACAGGAAGCCAGTTTACGCAATCGACGGCTTTATCCGGTCATGATTTAGCAACCTTTCCCGATTTTCCGGCGGAAATTAGAGCGCCAGCCGGTACGACGTTCGGTGTTTCCGCATTTCAAATTCAATTCGGTACGCAAGTTAAAACGTCGGGTGATGCGCCGGACATGTTGGTGGCGATGAATCCGGCAGCATTGAAAGTCCAGCTCAAGGATTTACGGCCTGGTGGTTTGCTGCTGATCGATGAAGGTTCATTCACGGACCGGAATTTACGCCGTGCCGGTTTCGAAGGTAATCCACTTGAGGATGACAGCCTCGAACGTTACCGGGTAATGAAAATCGATATTTCTAAGTTGACCTTTGAAGCGGTGAAGGAAACCGGTCTTTCGCAAAAAGAGGCGATGCGGTGCAAAAACCTTTGGACGCTCGGCCTTATTTATTGGATGTACGGTCGTGACCGGCAGCCGACAATCGACTGGCTGAACCAAAAATTTGCCAAACGCCCGGAAATCGCCGAGGCCAATATGCTGGCGTTAAATGCCGGGCATGCGTTCGGTGAAACGGCGGAAGTTGCCGATGATTTCCCGGCCTATCGGGTTCGGCGCGCCGGGTTGCCGGCGGGCGAATACAGAACCGTGACCGGCGGTGAAGCGCTGGCCTACGGTTTGGTCGCCGGTTGCAATCTTGCCGAATTGGAAATGTTTTTAGGATCATATCCGATCACACCGGCGTCGCCAATTTTGCATTCGTTGGCAAATCTTAAACAATACGGCGTGAAAACCTTTCAAGCCGAAGACGAGATTGCCGCCGTCTGCGCCGCTATCGGCGCTTCTTATGCGGGGGCCCTGGGTGTCACCTCAAGCTCCGGTCCTGGGGTGGCGCTGAAAGGCGAGGCCATTGGCCTTGCGATCAGCACCGAACTGCCGCTGATCGTGATCAACTCGCAACGGGCCGGCCCCTCGACGGGCATGCCGACCAAGACGGAACAATCGGACTTGTATCAATCCGTATATGGCCGCAACGGCGATAGCCCGCTGATTGTTCTCTCGACGTGTTCTCCGTCGGATTGTTTTGAAGTTTCCATTGAAGCCGTCCGGTTGGCGACGAAATATATGGCGCCGGTTATTCTTATGACTGACGGTTATATCGCGAATGCCGCCGAGCCGTGGCTAATCCCGGATGTTGATAAGATCGATAAGATCCCGGTTTCATTCAGGACGGATCCCGAAAATTTCCATCCATTTGTGCGTGATGAAAAAACATTGGCGCGGGCCTGGGCGATACCGGGCACGCCCGGACTGGAACACCGCGTCGGCGGCCTCGAAAAAGATTATGACAGCGGCCATATTTCTTATGACGCGGATAATCATCAACGCATGACCGATGTGCGAAAGGCGAAAATCGACAACATCGCCAATGATATTCCTGAACAAGCCGTCTCCGACGGCAACGCCAGCGGTAAACTTGCCGTTGTCGGTTGGGGCTCGACCTTCGGCCCGATTTCCAGTGCGGTTTCTCAATTGCGGGCCGATGGTTTGGATGTCAGTCATATTCATATTCGACATATCTGGCCATTGCCGCGGAACTTAAAAAACTTGTTATCCGGATTTGAACGGATTTTGGTGCCGGAAATGAACACGGGACAGTTGTTAACGGTTTTGCGCAGCGAATTTTTGATTGATGCCGAGGGCTTAAATAAGGTTACCGGCCAACCGTTTTTGGTTTCCGAGATTGATGCCGCGGTCCGTGACCGCTTGGAGAAATAAAATGAACGTCGTGACACCTGCCGAGCCGTTAAAAGCCAAAGATTTCGCTACTGACCAAGAGGTGCGTTGGTGCCCGGGCTGTGGCGATTACGCGATCTTGAAGGCCGTTCAGCGCACGTTGGCGGAAATCGGTGC
>Ga0181594_10004252_pt1 | contig 12767 bp, 6 predicted proteins | sample 071ome_18_FD_145603 | JGI IMG/M metagenome (GOLD analysis project Ga0181594, IMG submission 145603) | Coastal salt marsh microbial communities from the Groves Creek Marsh, Skidaway Island, Georgia - 071413BT metaG (spades assembly) | ecosystem: Environmental > Aquatic > Marine > Intertidal zone... | reverse complement strand
AACGCGATGACGAACCCGACCAACGTCATCGTCCGCGGACTCGATGGACGCACGCGATGCGTCCGCGTATCACTCCGCCGGTGCGTCGACGCTGGCGACGCGACGACGCGGTGTCGCGCGTGGTTTGAATCCGTCGTGAGGGATGCGATTCGCGCCGCGAATCCAAACCTGTGCCCACCCGGGTGCGTCGTGCGCGCGTCTAAGAAAATGACTACTACTACGACGACGTTTGGTGACGGCGGCGAAGACGTGTGGGTATCGGTCACGGCGAGACTCGTCGGGGGTAAAGGTGGTTTCGGGACGCAGTTGAGAACGGCGGCGAGACGCGGGGCGCAGACGACGAATTTCGACGCCTGTCGCGACTTGCAAGGGAGACGTCTGCGAGCAGTCAACGGGGAAAAGAAAATAGCGCAGTGGGAGGCTGAAAATGAGGAGAGAGAGGCTGAAAAGAAGGCGATAAAGTACATCAAAGAGGAAGCCGGGACGTCGGAGAGGGCGAGGTTGAAGGCGTTGGAGGAAAAGGAGAGGGAGGCGTACAACGCGGAGAGCGCCAAGGTGAGCGAGAGCGTGGGCAACGCTGTGTCGGCAGGACTCAAGGAAGCGGCGGCGATCGAGGCGGAGAGGAAACGGAGAATGGCGAAAGGGAAGGAGAGCGTGAGTGAGATTGCGATGGCGGAAGATGATGATGACGAAAGCGATGAGGATTTGGACGACTCGGCGCTGTTGTTTCCGCGAGTGGCGAAAAAGGCAAAGACTGATGTCGGTGCGTCGAGGTCGTCTCCCACTGAGGATCCGTCCAAGTCTGCGTCTCCAACCTCTGCACCGACGGTGAAAGAACCTGTCGAGGAGGCAAAGGATGCGTCGGCGACAAAGGAACCGTCTGCCATGAATTTATCCAACTACGCCTCGGCGGAAGCCCTCGAAGCGTTGGGTCTCGATGTGCTCAAGGCGGAGCTCGTCGCACGTCGACTCAAGTGCGGCGGCACCATCAAGGAGCGCGCCGCGCGTTTATTTCTGCTTCGCGACAAAACACGCGACGATATTGATAGGAAACACTGGGCCAAGTGAGTGGTCGACTGCTCCCGTTGTTGTAACATCATTTCGCGTCGATTCGCACATTCTTCTTGTTCGTCGTCGTCAACACTCATCATAACTAATTAACGTTTAAATTTCATTACTAGTAGATTGGCGTATCTTCTACTTTCTGGAGTCGGCGTCTTCAAATTCCTTCTCAGAGACGTACCTCGCCTCCACTCTTCGTCCTCCGAAGGTTCGCCCGTGCATGAGCTGAAACGCACCCTTTGCGCTGTCCACAAGCTCAAACCGAACGTACGCCTTGCTCGGTCGACGCTTATCGACATCTTCATCCGAAGGCGTGGGCACGAGGACTCGTTTCACGGCGCCAAACTTTGCGCACTCATCCTCTACGTCGTGGCGCAAGTCTCGCCGCTCGCGCCCGCTGAGTAACGTCTCGGCGTCCACCATGTTCTCCAAGCAGAGACACGTCGTCGCCTCGCCCGCGGGCGCCTCTCCGCCGCTCGCCAACGCGCCGGCTTTGTTAATCTCTACCGCTGACTCTTCTTTAGCTGCCAACTCTTCGGCGCTCTTGCGTGCGTCCAGCTTGTCGTACACTTCTTGCAGTTTCGACGGCGCTGGCAGAATGTAATCAACGTTGAGAATCTCCCTCTTTTCGTCTGGATCCTCAAAGTACCCCGCAGGTCTCGTAATCTTCAGCGGACGTCCGAGGACGAAAATTTGATCCAAACCAAGCGCCGCCGTCGCTAGCGCCGACGACCGGAGTTCCATGTGCGCAAACTTTTGTTGCGCGTCCATGACGATGCTCAGTACTGGAGGCAAATTTCCCACGGCGTGACACGCCTCGGGCACAACCTTCCTCAACACATCATTCAACAAATCGCACAACGATGTCGCACCAATCTGACCAGATTGTAAATTCCCAATGTGAATTTCCCGTTTACGTTTTTCGTGATTCCCATCGCGTCGGGCTGCCGCTGCGTCGCTCGCCGCGTTTTGTTCCAACCATTGACTCGCCAACTGCTCTCGCGTCTCCATCTTCCGTTGTTGCGGCGCCCCAAACCTCGGTGCCGACTCAAACCTCGACCGTCGTCTACCATCGTCACCATCAACAGATTGTCGGATTGATTCACTATCACCAAACCTCGGTTTAGTTCCTCCTCCTCCCGCTCTTCCTCTATCGTCGCGCTCGCGTTCTTGACCTCCTCCGTCGCGCGACCTCGACCTCGTTCTCCCCATCCCACCATCGTATCGATCCCGCGTCTGCCATCCACCTCGCGAAGGCCCATCGTCGTAATCGTTTCGCGACGACGGCCAATCTCGGTTGGTTCCGAACCGTCCTCCTCCGCTACCGCCGCCGCCGCGTCCGTAAGGTTCTCTGCCTCTGTCTCTGTCGTCGTACCTCCCTCGAGACCCGTCACCACCGCCGCCGCCGCGTCGATCGTACTCCTGATGTTCATACCGTCGATCGTCGTACCGTCGATCGTCGTACCGTCGATCGTCGTACCGTCGATCGTCGTACGATCCTCCGCGTCGTCGATCGTCGTCGTCGTATGAATCTCTTCTAGAGTTGTCACGCCGACGAAGCTGATCTTCACGATTGTACCCGCCCTCGTGACCCCCGGTCCGACGACGCCGCGCGTCGTCGTCGTACGGCCGATCGTACGGCCGGTACCGATCGTCATCCCGGTAATTCGACGACATTGCGTCGCGCGCGGTGCGTCGGTGTGTCGCGTCGCAGCGCTGAATGTGTCTTCTTTTTGCTTTTTTGACAGTGAAACGCGCGTCACACGTCGACGCGACCGACGACGCACGGACCGACGGACCGACCGAACGCGCGTATCACATCGAGTGACTTCAAGCGGTCCGCCTCGGGACGTTCGTCTCGTCGAAACGACCCGTCACACGCCGAGATCGTCAACCAAATCCAAATCAATCTCTGTTTGTTGTGAGAGTGGGTTGGTTGGGTACGTCATGACGCCCGCATCGCCGTTCGGGGCGGTGGAGGACAGCGATGACGACGAAGATTGGCTCGCAGATGTGGATGATTCCATGTCTGCGTCGGTATCGGTGTCGACGTCTGATGCGCAGCGCGTTTCGTGGGTTGATAAGGAGGACGGGACGCGCGGCGCGAGAGGTTTCGGCGGAGTCGAAGAAGAAGTAGTACGAACGACTTCTTCTGCGCGGGCAATGGAGACGACGCCCGGACCGTTCGGAACGGTGACACCAGATCCGTCCTCGTCGTCGTGGTCGCCAGGGGTGAAGGAAGCGGAGACGGGGCTTCGGGATGCGTTCGGCGCGGCGTCGCCGAGCGCGAGCGAGAGCGCTCGGACGCCGACGGCGTTTGGAAACGCGGATGGAGGACACACAGACGGCGATGGTGGGTTCGTGGAGTACGCGCAGGGTGATTTAGGGGCGTTGTTTGGTGGTGGCGTCGGGACGGATGAGGATTGGATGTCGCCGACGTCGGTGGTTTCACCAGTCGTGGTGCAGCCCGAAGTCGCGGATTTCCCTGCCATAGCGGACAAATCTCCAGCAGCGGTGACGTACGCGACGAGTGGGCCGTTTGCGTCTCCGATAACGACGACGTCGATACCACCGCGAGATGATGGCGTCGCGTTTTTTAGTAGTTTCAATCAAGGAGAGCCGGAAGAGCCGGTGAGCGATATGTTTGGGTCGAGCGAGCCAGTTTCGATTGCGCCGCCAACTGCGCCCGAACCAGCGCGAGAGGAGCCTCGACACATCGAAGCAACGAGCGCGGAGACGCTACCGGAGCCTACGCCGGTGGAACCAGACGTAGTACAGCAAACGATCGCGCCGCCTCCGATGGCGACGACGGCGGTGTACGAGGAGAACGTTGTGCATCAGCAGTTTTATGAGGAGCGGTACCCGGCGGCGTCCGAGTACCCTCAAGCCGAGTTCCCTGTAGTGACGGCGCCACCGGTGGAACCCGAACCAGAGTTGGAACCCGTTCCTATCGCTCCGGCTCCGGCTCCGGCTCCGGCTCCAGCTACGATGCCGATGCCACCGCCACCGCCGACGGAGCCCTCGCCACCGCCGTCGTACACGCCAGCGTACTCTGAGCCAGTCGTAGCAGAGACGAGCGCACCGCCAATTTTCCAGGCGTACTCGGAAGAAAATCTCAACACCATGCACAGCGTGTCGTCGTCAAACTCCGTTTCCGACATGTACCACGCGGTTTCGAACCCGTCGACGCCACAAAGACCGACGTTCATGGTACCTGAACCCGTCGTGGAATCGCCCGCGTACGTGCAAGCGGCGCCGGTGGCGTCTCCAATCTCGAGCGCAAACGTGGCGCCGGCGTACGCGGTGTATCAACCCGTCGCCCCGATCGCAAGTTACAAAACACACCACACGGCGTACGAGGCGACGCCGTCGCAACAATTGGAATACGCCGCGTACAGCGAAGCTCCGACGAGCACACCAGTGCAGTTTGACGAATCTGAGCGATCGCCGGATGGACGTCCGGCGCACGTGGCGATGTGCTTTGGATTTGGCGGTCAACTTATCATGAGCGGACCTGGGTATCCGGGCGGAAGAACGGCTCGATGCACGAATATTGCACCTTGCAGCGTCTCAGTGCGATCGATGCGCGCTATCCTAGCGAAAGGCAACGTCGAGGCGGCGTCTTACTTGAGATCGATGGAGCGATTTCAAGGACCAATGTCGGGAAAACGCTCGGCGGACATCGTCAAGATGCTCGACAGCGCTTTAAGCGAGATGGAACAGACGGAAAACGACGCATTACTCTATCGTGTCTTAAAAGTCTTGCTGAGATACAAAGGCGAGCTCTCTGACGGTGGGGACTTGATGGGTGATAATCGCAAGAGCGCGACGGCGGAGCTTGCGGCTGTTCTCAAGGGCGACGCTCAGTCGGCTACGTCCGGTGGTTGGGTTTCGGCGGGCACGGCTGCGTCGCCGCTGAATCACACGGGTGGAGACGAGCGCGCCGTCGTACAATTTGAAGATTTACTCATGTCTGGTAGACGCGGAGAAGCGCTCAAGTTGGCGGTGGATGCAAAACTTTGGCCGCAAGCGTTGCTGCTCGCCGGACACTTGGGCGGCAATCATCATCAGGAAACGCTCGCCGCCATGGCGAAGACGACGTGCAAGGTGGGATCGCCGTTGCACACGCTCGAGATGGTGATGGCTGGCCTCGCGCACGAATTGACGGAGACTGCGGCGCCGAATCCGCACGGCGCAGTCGGATCGCCTGTCGAGTCGCCGGTGCGCGAATTGTTACCGAGATGGAGAGAACACGTCGCAATCCTGTGCGGCAACCCGGCGAATGGAAGCGCCTTTGTCCTTCGAGCGCTCGGGGACGAGCTTTGGCAACGAAACGACCTTTTCGCCTCGCATATTGCGTACATTATCGCCAAGGAACGTCCGATTCCGTACGCGTTAAACTCTCGTTTATGTTTGCTCGGCGCTGATCATCGCAAGTACCCGAGGACGTACGCGACTCCGCAAGCCATTCAGCTCACCGAGATGCTCGAGAGCGCCCTTGTCGGTGGTAACTCGCAGGCACACATGCCGTCGCTTTTGCCTTACAAGCTCATGCACGCCATCGCGTTGGCAGATGTGGGCAAGTTGAAGCAAGCGCTTGCGTACGTTGAGGCTATTTTGAAAAACGTGCGCACTCTCGACAGACATTGTCAGGAAGTCCACGTCGTTCGCGTCGGGATGCTCGCTGCTGAACTCGAAGCTCGATTACAAAACGGACTGAGAGGAAAGGGTGGGAAACTAGCCGGGGCCGCGGCGGGCGCGGCGAAGAGCTTGATTGGAGGTTTCAAGGGTCTTCTCGATCGAAGCGTGAGCTCGTTGTTTGGAGATGAAAACGAGCTTCAGCGCGATCAGCCGCCTGCGTCGCACACGCCTCCTCCGATGACACCACCGCAACAAGCGTACGCGCACCAACAACAGCAGGTGCACAGCCAACCGGCACCGGTGACGCACATGCAGCAGCCTCAAAGCGTGGCGTCACCAGTCGCTCCGCAACAGCCGCAGCATCAGCGTACGCCGAGCGGAAATGGACTGTTGCGATCCATGTCAAACCTGTTCGCCAACGCGGCTCCAAAGCCGCAACCGGCCGCAGAACCGACTACGAGCCAAGAAAATGTGTTCTACTACGACGAAACTCGTAAGATGTGGCTCGAAAGAGGCAAAGAGGCGCCAGAGGCACCGGAACCAGTCGGTCCGCCGCCGACGCGCGCCGAGCCGTCAGAGACGACGCTGGCGACATCGGGACCCCCGCCCTTGGTGGCTCCCAGCATGCACGTCAAGCAAGGCGGCATCCATTCGAGATACGTAGACACTTTCAACCACGCACCTCGCGAGGGCGCGTCGACCGCTCTCGAAGGAAACGTCCTTCCTCAAGGTTTCGTACCGATGGCGGGTAACGCTGGAGCGCCTCCGTCGACGACGCCCGGACAGTTCTTCATCCCATCACCATCTCACTCTCGTGAGCCATCCCTGGCCGAAAGCCAATCCTCCTACGTCTCTCACAGTCGCAACAACTCACAGGATGCCGGATTTTACTCCTACGCGGCGCAAACAAATCCATCATCCTATCCGCCGCCGGAACCATCTGCGTCCGAGCCGACGTCCATTCCTCGTCCGCCGGATATCGATCCGACCCTCTTAGCCCCCCCCGCAATGGCGCCGACTCGGCTGCCACCTCGCGACGACGCCACCGCACAAATCGTCGCGGAAGAGCTCACCGAGCTCAATCTCCGTTAGATAGATAATCTTCATCCATTTGTTTTAATGCGATGCGCATTCTGTAGAAGTTGATTTGATTGACTGGTTGTTGACATCACAAGCGCACCCGCTTCAGTCTCGCACACGCCGCGATAACGATGACGCTCGCGATGCGAACGATGGTGAAACCACAATCGACGACGACCCCGATGCGTTCTCACCGTCCGCGTTCTTCTCGTCGTCTCATCGTCTCGCGCGCGTCGGATGTCGAGGAAGCGATCGAACGATTAGTTAAATACAATGCTGATGACGTAAGCTTTTGCGACGGTATCGACGCCTGGGTGCAAGAGGATATCGATCGGTTGATTGATGAAGGACGCGTGGATGGAGGGATTGAACGCGCGGTGGATGGAGACGGGATGTGGCGGGTGTTTTGTGCGCCGCACATTGCGAGGTTGGCGACGCCGGTTGGCGTGCGGTTCGACCCATTGCGGTACGACTTGAGCGGAGGGAAGATACGTTCGGATGTGCGTCATCGTGGGATCGTTCCGGATGGTTGGTTATCAGCGAGTGGCTCGGTCAAGGCGTGTGAGGAGCCGTACGTGGTGGATGGACGGCCCAGGCCGGCGTGTAAGATTGAGTTTGATAGTTTTTGGATTGGAAGTGGCGCCACCGCGGACCAGCCAAGGGACTCGCCCAAGGCGGCGGGTGATGCGAACGCGGTCGATTCCATCATAGACGCCGTCGGACGCGTCGGATTCATCGAAGACGTCGCGACGTTTCCGGTGTTGTTTTACGATGATCGAGCCGGGTTGGTTGTGTTTCAGTTTCCTCCTTTGAAGAGTAATATTGCCGCGTATCGCATGGGTGACAGCAAGTTGTAAAAGTATTTGATATTCGAATTTAATACGTTCTGTCGTCTAGCTGATGCAGTTGTTCGGCCAGCGCGGGTAAGGAATGACGTCGCGGATGTTTTCCATGCCCGTGGTGAGGAGAATTAAGCGCTCAAAGCCGAGACCGAATCCAGAGTGGGTGACTGTGCCGTATCGGCGCAAGTCCATGTACCAGCCGTAGTCTTCCGGAACGAGTTCGCACTCAGTCATGCGGCGCTCCAAGACGTCGAGACGCTCTTCGCGTTGGCTACCGCCAATAAGTTCACCAACCTTCGGAACAAGAACGTCCATCGCGGCGACAGTCTTGTTGTCGTCGTTGAGGCGCATGTAGAACGCCTTGATATCCTTCGGGTAGTTGTACACAATGACGGGCTTTTGGAAGTGTTCCTCGGCGAGCCAGCGTTCGTGCTCGGTGGCGAGGTCGATACCCCACGAGACTGGGTACGCAAACTTTTTACCGTCAGCAACAGCCTTTTCCAAAAGCTCGATAGCCTCTGTGTAGGTGACGCGTCCGAATGGCGTGGTGGCAATAGCCTTCACGCGGTCGATGCACGTGCTGTCGTACATCTTGGCGAAGAATTCTAAGTCCCCATAGCAGTTCTCAAGAAGGTAGTTGCAGCAGAACTTCACATAGTCTTCAGCACACTGCATGTCGTCTTGCAAATCGGCAAACGCAAGCTCTGGCTCAATCATCCAGAATTCAGCCAAGTGACGTGTCGTGTTTGAGTTTTCGGCGCGGAAAGTCGGGCCAAAGGTGTACACGTTGGAAAGAGCGCACGCGTAAGTCTCGACTTGCAACTGACCAGACACTGTGAGGAAAGACTTGCCACCGAAGAAATCATCGGTGTAGTCAATAGATCCATCTTCGGTGCGTTGCAAGCCGCCAATCTTACGAGAAGCCGCTTCCATCTCTGCCAATTCAGACTTCACCGCATCGAGCTGTTTCACCGCCTTCTTCACCGCCTTGGCTTCAGCACCACTCTCCTTCATCGTTCTGATACCATCACCACGCTCCGATACTTCTGCTCTCTTCGCTTCAATGTCCTCCGGCTTCACCTTTGACTCTAGTGCTTCCGGCTTTTCGGCCTCAGCCAACATCGTCGTCACTTGGAACATCTCACCGGCACCCTCGCAATCGCTCTGCGTGATGCACGGCGTGTGGACGTACAAGAAACCATTCTTATTGAAAAAAGTGTGCGTCGCGTACGCCAGCGCGCTTCTCACCCGCGCGATACTTGCGATTGTGTTTGTGCGCGGACGCAAGTGAATCTTTTCCCGCAAAAACTCCAAAGTCTGCTTCTTCTTCGCGATCGGATACGTCGACGCGTCGCACTTACCGCACGCAATCACCCGCGTCGCGTGCAGCTCAATCGTTTGCCCCTTTGCGCTCTCCGGCGGTTCCCGCAGCTCTCCTTCGATGACGCACGAAGTCCCCGTCGACTTCAGGTCTCCGAGGTCGTACACGTTCGACTTCACCACAACCTGCAGGTTTTCCGGTCCGCTTCCATCATTCAACGCGATGAACAAAATCGCACCCTTTTCCGCCTCTCTCCCAGTCTTCACCCATCCACCGACGGTGATCGTCTTACCGATCGATTCTTCCACCGGCGCCCTGAGCACGTCTTCGATCGATATCCTTCCGCTGTACGCGCGCGAGTACGGATGCGCCTTGTCTTCCAGCTTCATCTTTGACATTTCATCCGCGAGCGTGGACGCCATGCTTCTATCTACCTCTTCGTCTCCGTCCGGACCGCGCGGTTCGATGTTTGCACGACGCGCGCGCCGATGTGTGCCGCCGCCTCGACACGACGCGTTTCTGTCCAAGCCCTTTTTCCGTGATGTGCACATATATAGTGTATGTCTTTTAAGGGTATCTGTAACCAAACATGGGCCTATGTTTTGTGCCAAGATACTCTTAACGTAGATAGATTACGAACTGACTGGTCGTTCGGGCCAATGACTTCATAGACGCGCGCGCAGATACCGGGGACGGCACCGGCGGTCGGTGGGCCCGGGGCGCAGCCGCGGATGAAGACCCCACTCGCGCGTTTACGCGCCGGCGCGCATCGATCGCGTCGCGAGCGTGGTGATGCGACAGGCGGTGGGGTTCGTGATGCTGAGGATGACGACGGGGTCGTTGTTGCGCGAACCGACGAACTGACGATGGTTGACGCCGAGGAGCTCGCATCTTCGCGCGTGGTGAAGCAGACGACACCGTTGAGAGCGATTCCACCGGTTGGAACGACGCGTGGGATGATGAACCCAGCGGCGTCGTCTTCGTCGTCGTCTTCGTCGTCGCGCGTGGAGGTGGTGATTCGGATTAGACCGGCGCTTCGACGCGAGTTGGAAGGCAGCGTCGCGTACCAAAAAGCCATCGTCCGCACGGATCAAGGGAAAACGTGCGTGGCGAGCGAGAGCGCGGAGAGAACGCTCGGACGTCGCATGATGATGGGTGATGTAGTATCGGATGGTGGTGTTGGGGCGAGCGGGTCGATGTTGGAAGATGGTGACTTTGATTCGGCGTCGACGCGGTTCAAGTCGCACGAGTTTGGATTCGACGCGGTGTACGACGAGATTTCGACGCAGAAAGAGGTGTACGAACGAAGCGCGAAACCGGCAGTGTTGAATGCGTTGCGGGGGTATAACGCGACGGTGTTGGCGTACGGGCAAACTGGAACAGGTAAGACGTATACCATGGAGGGCGAGCGGTCGGCGTTGTTGGCGTACGGTCAACAGAGGTACGGTTTACCAGGGAACGCGCCGCCGACGGACGCCGAGGAACGCGGTATAATCCCGCGAGCGATTGAAGACATTTTTGATTTCATCGCGAGCGATTCCAACGCGAGGTCTAAATACCTCGTTCGGGTGAGCTACTTGCAAATTTACAATGAAACGATCAGCGATTTGCTCAAGCCGGAACGTGTCAATTTGACAATTAGAGAGGATAAGAAACGCGGCGTATTTGTCGAGGGACAGTCGGAGTGGGTCGCTCGGACGCCGCAGGAAATCTATAGCCTACTCGAGAGAGGCGCGCAACTGCGTGCGACGGGTTCGACAAAGATGAATGAGATTTCTTCGCGTTCGCACGCCGTGTTTACCATCATCATCGAACATAGTAAAATTGACGACGACGAACCCGTCGACGCCATTGATTCAGGCGCAATGACGCGAGCGCAGCGCCAGAGCGTCACCGTAGGTAAGCTCAATCTGGTTGATCTCGCGGGTTCAGAGCGCGTGTCACTCACTGGGGCGACGGGCAAACGCTTGGATGAGAGCAAGAAGATTAATCAAAGCTTGAGCGCGCTCGGCAACGTCATCAGTGCGTTGACCGACGTCAAGGGCCGACCGCACATCCCGTACAGAGATTCAAAGCTCACCCGCATTCTCGAGGACTCGCTCGGCGGTAACTGCATCACCACTGTCATCGCCACGGTTTCCCCGGCTCTCGAGGCGTACGCAGAGTCCTTATCGACGCTCAAGTTTGCCAATCGAGCCAAGGAGATTAAAAACAAGGCGAAACTCAACGAGGATTTGGATCAAAAGTCCCTCTTGCGCAAGTACGAGAGAGAGCTTCGACAACTGCGATCCGAGCTCGATGAACGCACGAGAGACTTGGTCGATAAGCGTCGTTTGCTTGAAGTGGATGAACAGCGAAGGAAAGCCGAGGCGGATAAACTGCGTGCCATCACGGAACTCGAGATGCGATCAAAGGAATTTCTTGTGGAAAAGCAAGAAAAGCGTGACTTGGAAAAACGCATCACAGAGTTGCAGAGTCAACTCTTGGGTGGGGATGATCCACAAAGTATCGCAGCCGTGCGAGCCGAGTACGAACGTAAATTAAAGAGCATCGAAGCGGAGCGGGAAGGAGATGAGGTGTCGGCGCGCGAGATGGAGAGATACAAGGCGGTGCTACTGAAACAGAGAGACATTATGCTCGGGTTGACTTCGCGCTTGCGCGAACGCGACGACAAGATTCAAGATTTGCAAAACCAAATTGTGGCTAGTGAGGAACAAAAGCTCGCGCTCGAAGATGCGCTCGATGTGAAAACTGCCGAGCTCTTGGGGCTCAAGCGCGCCGCTGTGAAAGAAACGCTTAATGCGCAGTTGAGTGGTTCTCTTCGCGCCGCGCTCGGCGGTTGGGCGGGATCCGAGTCTGAATCTGAAGGTGGTTCAGCCGATCCGAAAAATGTGGGCGCCACTGATTTGGTGCGCCAAATGACGATTCTGGAAAAACAAGCAAAGCAGAACAGAGACGCTTTGCAAGAGGTTGAGGCTGATAACGCAAGGTTACGCCTCGAATTATTGACGTCGGAGAGGCGGAACGACGTGACAAGCAAGTTGGAACATCTCGAAGCCAAGTGTGCGTCGTACGAGCGCGAGCGATCCGCCATACGAACAATCATCGACTCAAAAATCAGCTCACTGGCGACGAAAATCGCGGATGCCGTGGATACTCTACCGCCAGCGGTGAAGGAAAACGCTGAGCAAGGCGGTAGAATTGTACGCCTCTCCCAAGTGCTCGAGCGCCTCATTGACGCGACCCTTGTCGCGCTTGACGAGGACGACAAAGCGAAGCGCGGCGCTTGAAACGTGTGCACGACGTACAATACGTGTTGTAATATAGTAGCAGTTGCGAATACAAACGCGTACATCGTCCCTTTCAAGGCGGGTCGCGTGCTAATCGCCGCGAAGCGGATTGCGTCTATGCGTGCCGCAGTGCCCTTCAAAATCGCGGTACTTTCCCTGTCGACTCAACACCTCTGGCGACGCCCGATTCAGCACGACGATGAGATGAAATACGCTACTCAGATTACGCAACGCCTGCTTTACCACTGGGTTATTCGGCTCAATCTGCTTGGCCGACAACAGCGCGCTTTCGGCGCCTTCCGCGTCACCCATGCCTTCCAGTGCTCGAGCCAGTCTGTAAAACGCCTTGCACAACACCTTTGGTCCCGCCTCCAAAGGCCGATCGATCACGTACTTCGCATCCTCCATTGCCTCTTCAAACATTTTTCGTTTCGTCTTCGCCGCCGCGCGATTACACCGCACCGCACACAGCGTCCTCTTCACACCAGTCGCGTCATCCTCCTCCTCCTCCTCCTCCTCCTCCTCCTCCTC
>Ga0181594_10004249_pt1 | contig 12780 bp, 9 predicted proteins | sample 071ome_18_FD_145603 | JGI IMG/M metagenome (GOLD analysis project Ga0181594, IMG submission 145603) | Coastal salt marsh microbial communities from the Groves Creek Marsh, Skidaway Island, Georgia - 071413BT metaG (spades assembly) | ecosystem: Environmental > Aquatic > Marine > Intertidal zone... | reverse complement strand
TCAAATCTCCCTGACTAATCTCTATTGAATGCAATCACATAACGGCGTGGCGGGCCAGCCCCACCCTGATTTCCCCCTGCCGGGGGAAAGGAATTTGCATAGAAGTGCTTGTTACGAGTTCCCGATGAGCGAAAAGATGGAGTGGGGCGCTGTCAGCAGCAAATTCACGAAAAACTGGACCCCGGATCGCGCTGCGCTTGTCCGGGGTGACAATTTTTTTTAACGCGACTTTTGCTCGTACTCCCTTGCCACACAAAGATTTGTCACCCCGCCCGCGAGCCGGGGTCCAGCAATCATCGCGGACGGGCACAATGGTCGTTTTCGGGCAAGAAAGTATGTTTCTTATCAGGCGCTAGGCGCTTCCTTTTTGCCGCGATAGACTTTGCCTCCAGAGGAGAAAAACCATGACCAGCAATCAGGACCTCCGCAGCTTTGTCGCCGAGGCGCGGCAGTTGGGGCCGGAATTCTTCCAGAGCGTGTCGCGCAGGGTCGACCCGACGCTGGAATCCTGCGTCATTCAGCAGAAGCTCGCGGCGGAAGGGCGCTATCCCGTGCTGCGGTTCGAAGATATCGCCGGATCGGACCTGCCGCTGGTCTCCAACCTGTTCGGCAGTTACGACCTGCTGGGACTTGCCATGGGGGTCGATCCGGGCGGGGAACGGTCGCGCATATTGGAGGTGTTTCGCGAACGCGCCGCGAAACCTTTGGCGCCTGTCGATATTCCGCAAGGCGATGCGCCGGTGCGGCAGGTGGTGGAGATCGGGGACGATGTGGATCTGGGTAAGCTGCCCATTACCCACCACGCGGAAAAGGATTCCGGCAAGTACATAACCGTTGGCGTTTTGGTCCTGCGCGATCCGGATTCGGGCGTGATCAATACCGGCATGTATCGCCATGAGATCAAGGGAAAGGACAAGCTCGGCTGCATGTTTAACCCGGCCCATCACGCGGCCTATATCTATCGCCGCTGTGCGGAGCTCAAAAAGCGGATGGAGGCGGTGCTGTTTATCGGTCATCACCCGGCGGCGCTGATCGGCTCATTGGCCGAGGGGTCGATCGAGACGCCGGAGCTCGACATCATGGGCGGGCTGATGGGGGAGCCGCTGGCGATGACAAAGGCGGAGACCGTCGATCTGCCGGTGCCGGCCTTTGCGGAGATCGTTGTCGAAGGGTATCTCGACCCGGCGGAGGAAACGTCGGACGGGCCGTTCGCCGAATTCACCAACTATTACGGCCCGGCGAAGGACCCGGTCGGGCTGATGCATGTCACCGCCATTACGCGGCGGGCGGATGCGGTCTATCACGATCTGGACCCCGCCCATCAGGAACATAATCTCGCCAACGCGTTGTCGCTGGAAAGCCGGGTCTATGACGCGGTGAAAGGGCTGGTGCCGTCGGTTACGGCGGTCTCCGTCCCGGTCGCGGGTTCCTGCCGTTTCATGACGTATGTGGCGATCAAGAAGAGTGTGGCCGGGCAGGGAAAATCCGCCGGGCTTGCCGCCATCACCGCGAACCCCAACCTCAAGACCGCCATCGTGGTCGATGACGATGTCGATATCTATGACGATGCGCGGGTGCTTTGGGCGGTCAATACCTGTATGGAGGCCGACCGCGATCTGACGATTATTCCCAACGCGCTGGGCTCCCATCTCAACCCCTCGGCCTATGGCGAGGTGCGGGATGAGCGCGGACCGATGAACACCAAGATGGTGCTGGACGCGACGCGCCCGGTGACAAAGCCGTTCGAGGAACCGATCCGCCCGCCGTCAGAGGTGTGGCAGCGGATCAGGCTGGAGGACTGGCTGGATTAGGCTTTGTCCTTCCCCTTATCAGGGGGAGGGCCAGGGTTGGGGGGGGAACCACCGCGAAAGCATAAAATTTCTCTCCCCGGCTCCCGAGGCGGGGTCCGGTCAAAAACGCGCCTCGTCCCAATGGAGCGGATCCTTGAACAGCCGGTCGCCGCCGGTTTCCTCCGCCCAGATACGGCGGTGCGCTTCTTCCAGCCAGTGGCTCATCCCTGAGACGCGTTCCTTGATCTCGGCGAAATCTTTCTGGAATTCGGGGATGATTTCCGCGACTTCGGCCAGCAACGCTTCCTCGTCCATGGTCTGGAGCTTGCCGTCCTTGATCACGATCTCGCCATCGACGATGACGGTCTTCACGCCGCGCCCGCCCTCTGTATAGACGAGCTGCCGCTGGGCCGAATTCAGCGGCACGTAGGACGGGTCCGAAAGATCGATCAGGGTGATATCCGCCGCCATCCCCTCGGCCAGCGCGCCGATCTTGTCCCCCATCAGGACCGCCTTGGCGCCGCCCTCGGTCGCCGCCTTGAAGGCGTGCGGCGCCTGCGCCGGACCGGCTTCCTTGTGGCTGACCGCGACCATCAGACAGAAAAGCTTCATCGCCTGGAACATGTTCTGCGCGTCCGAACAGGAGCAGTTATCGCAGCCCAGCCCGAGGCTGACCCCGGCGTCTTCCAGCGCCCGGATCGGCGGAATGCCGGATTTGAGCTTGAGGTTTGAGAGCGGGTTGATCACCACATTGGTGCCGGTGCGCGCCAGAATGTCGATCTCATCCTGCAGCAACCAGACCGAATGGGCGAGGTTGAGGCGCGGGCCGAGCAGCCCTTCGACCTCCAGCCGCCGGATCAGCGATCCGCCATGTTCCGGATATTCCATCCGCGCCTGCAGCGCCATCCCCTTGCTTTCATAAATATGAGAGAAAATCGGCAGGTTGAATTCCTCACTCAATGCAACGGTGCGTTCGATCATCGCCGAAGAACACCGTTCCGGCGCGCTCGGCCCCAGCGCCCAGGAAATGCGCGATCCCGCTTCTCCGGTTTTCAGCCAGCGCTCGACAAAATGGCCCAGCTGATCGACCCCGGGGTCGGGTTCCGCGGCGGTGGAAAGATTCTTGTGCATCTCTTCGGGAAAGACCTCTTTCCAGAAGGGGATGGTGTCAATGCCCTTGATGTCCGCATATTGCAGCGCGACGACGGCGCGGATGCCGATTTCCTCATAGGCCTCGATCACCGCCTCGAGATGGTCCGGATCGAACGGGTAGAGCGTCACCATGTCCTGCACACAGGTCATGCCGGAGCGCAGACATTCCAGCGCGCCGATCAGGGTGCGGGCGCGGATTTCGGCGCGGCTGCGTTTCGGATATTGCGGCGGCAGAGCCATTAGCCGCCAGGTCTCCAGCGGCGTTTCCTCCATCACCCCTTTGGCGAGCGTGTCGTGGCTGTGGTAATGCGCATTCACAAACCCCGGGATTGCCATCATTCCGGTGGCGTCGAGCCGCTCCACGGCACTTAATGACGGGTCATTCGCCAGACCGGGTGCCATCTGCTCAATCACGCCATCGCGGATCAGCATATCGGCGGCGGGCGGCAAATGCGGGTCGGCATTGCGCGCCATGACCCGCGCGCCGGTAATAAGATATTGTTTTTCCATAGTTATTTTCTTTCTTGTCATTTTCGACTTGTGGAAAAGAGTGTGCCGCAGTTGGATTTTTCTGGCAATTCCCGGATTGGCGGTTGAAGCCCTTCCGTGCCCTTGTTAGGGTCCAACCCGTTGCGGTGGCGATATTTTTCGCGATTTTCGCGGATCGCCACCCTGACGGCCGACGCGTCGGGGCAAATGCCTCGCTGTTGCTGCCCGCGGTTCCGCCGCAGTGGTTGCGGACAAAAAGAAAATGAAAACGCGTCGTCGGACCAGCGCACAAGCCGCCGGAGTCCCCGCCGTCAAAAACAATCGAATATTGCGCCGGTGATCGGTTTCGTTTTCACGCGAGGCCGTGTGACGGCATAAGGCCGCCGCTATTTTGCGGCGCGTTGCGTATTATTTAGGGGTGTTTTATGAGCAACACGGTATCGACCCAGGATTTCGGCGAGGATCCGCTCGAGGTTCGCGAAACAGATCATTACCAGGAAGAATATATCGAGAGCTTTGTCGATAAGTGGGATGAACTGATCGATTGGGAAGCCCGGGCGGAAAGCGAAGGCCAGTTTTTTATCGATATTCTGAAATCGCGTGGCAAGCAGAAAATTCTCGATGTCGCGACCGGGACCGGGTTCCACTCGGTGCGGCTTCTGAAAGCCGGGTTCGACGTCACCAGCGTCGACGGCAACGCGGAAATGCTGACCAAGGCGTTCGACAATGCGCGGCAACGGGATGAGATGTTGCATACGGTCCATGCTGACTGGCGCTGGCTCAACAAGGACGTCCACGGCAAGTACGACGCGATTATCTGTCTCGGGAATTCCTTTACCCATCTGCATGACGAGAAGGACCGCCGCCGGGCGCTCGCAGAATTCTACGCGGCGCTGAAATATGACGGCATTCTGATCATGGATCAGCGCAATTACGACTCGATCCTCGATAACGGGTTCTCGACCAAGCACAAATATTACTATTGCGGGGACAAGGTGACGGCGGAGCCGGAACATGTAGATGACAGTTTGGCGCGCTTTGCCTACAGCTTTCCCGACGGGTCGAAGTTCCATCTGAACATGTTTCCGCTGCGCAAGAATTATGTGCGCAAGCTGCTATCCGATGTCGGGTTCCTGCATGTCGAAACATACGGTGATTTTCAGGAAACCTATCACGAGGACGAACCGGATTTCTTCGTTCATGTCGCCGAGAAAACGTACGGCTATGACGAGTGAAGCCTCTGCGGTCGAACTGGCCGAAACCTATTACGACTCCTCCGAAGCGGACGCGTTCTACAAGCATTTCTGGGGCGGTGAAGATATCCATATCGGGCTTTACGACACGCCCGATGAGGCCATCGCGCCGGCCAGTCACCGCACGGTGGCGCGGATGGCGTCCAAATTGGCTGGGCTCAATGGCGACGCAAACGTGCTTGATCTGGGTGCCGGCTACGGCGGGTCGGCCCGGCATATCTCCGGCTTGTCCGGCTGCCGCGTGACCTGTCTCAATATCAGTGAGACCCAGAACGCGCTCAATCGTGAAAAGAACGCGTCTCAGGGGCTGGAAGACCGCATTTCGGTAAAGCATGGCAGTTTTGAGGATGTGCCGGAGCCGGATGCTTTATACGATATCGTCTGGTCACAGGATGCTTTCCTGCATTCGGCGGATCGGCCCCGCGTGCTGGATGAAATCAATCGCGTTCTCAAGCCCGGCGGCGAGGTGATCTTTACCGACCCGATGCAGGCAGATGATTGTCCCGACGGCGTGTTGCAGCCGATCCTCGACCGTATTCACCTGGCGACAATGGGGTCCTTCGCTTTTTACAAGGCGGAATTCGAGGCCCGCGGGTTCGAGACCGTCGAGTTGGAGAACATCACCAACCAGCTGCGCAACCATTACAGCCGGGTGCGCGAGGAGTTGGAGAATAATTACGAACATGCGGTCTCGCTCTCCGGTCGGGAATATGTCGATAACATGATCCGGGGGCTCGGCCATTGGGTCGACGGGGCGGATAAGGGCTATCTGGCCTGGGGTATCCTGCATTTCCGTAAAGCAAGCTGAACAAGCCGGAAAACCGGCAAAAATAAAAAGGGGAGGGTGCCATGGCGTCACCTGAGAACGGGGCGGGGCCCCGGATTTCCGATTTGCCGGTTGGTATGCGCGTCAGCGTTCCGGTGTTTCTGACATCGGTGCTTCTGATTTTTCTGTTCATCGTCTTTACCCTCACCGCGGGCAAGGATGCCGAGGGAATTTTCTCAGACCTAAAGACCCTTATGGCAAAGGATACCGGCTGGTTCTTTATCCTGACGGCCAACCTTCTGCTTCTCTTTTCGCTGTTCCTGTTGTTCAGCCCGTTCGGGCGGCTGCGGCTCGGCGGCGTGGATGCCAAGCCAGAATTTTCGACCTGGGGCTGGCTTGCCATGCTTTTCAGCGCCGGGATGGGAATCGGGCTGGTCTTCTGGGCGGTCGCCGAACCACTCTACCATTACGGTGCGCCGCCGCTGGATCAACTGGCCGAACCGGGCAAGCATTCCCGCGCCGAACAGGCGATGGGGGTGACCTTTCTGCATTGGGGGCTGCATCCCTGGGCGATCTACGCCGTGCTGGGGCTGGGTCTTGCCTATGCCAGTTTCAATCGTGGCTTGCCGCTCAGCGTACGCTCTCTGTTCCAGCCGATGCTGGGAGACAGGATTTACGGTTTCTGGGGCCACGTGATCGATATCCTGGCGGTGCTCGCGACGCTGTTCGGGGTCGCGACCTCGCTCGGTCTCGGCGTTTCGCAGGTCGGCGCGGGGCTAGACAAGGTGTTCGGCACCGGTCAGTCGCTTGAGCTCAAACTGGCTCTGATCGCCGGCATTACCGCGATTGCGACAATTTCCGTTGTAACCGGGGTAAAAAAAGGCATCCGTTTTCTCAGTGAGCTGAACATGATCCTGGCGGGCTGTTTGCTGCTGGCGGTGCTTTTTTTCGGGCCCACCCTGTTTCTGTTGAACGGCTATATCGAAAATATCGGCTATTACATCCAGCATTTCCCGCGTCTCGCCACCTGGACGGAGACCTATACCGGGACCAGCTGGCAGGATAGCTGGACGGTATTCTATTACGCCTGGTGGATTTCCTGGTCGCCCTTTGTCGGCATGTTCATTGCCCGGATTTCGAAAGGACGCACAGTGCGGGAATTCATTCTCGCGGTGCTGATCGTACCCACGCTGATCGGTTTTGCCTGGCTCAATGTATTCGGGGGCAGCGCGTTGTTTACCGAGCTGTTTGGTGCCGGCGGACTGACCGAGGCATTGAAAGGCGGCGCGCAGAATGCGCTTTTCGCGCTTCTGGAAAACATGCCTCTGGCATTCTGGACGTCGCTGCTGGCGACCATCGTGGTGATTACCTTCTTTGTAACCTCATCAGACTCCGGTTCGCTTGTGATCGATATGATCGCGGCGGGGGGCGATCCGAACCCGCCGGTGGCGCAACGTGTGTTCTGGGCGACCACGGAAGGCATCGTCGCTGCGACGCTGCTGATCGGTGGCGGGCTGACGGCGCTGCAAACAGCCTCCGTCACGACCGGGCTGCCCTTCGCGCTCGTTCTGATTCTGTCCTGTTTCGGACTCTACCGCTGGTTGGCCAAGGACGCGGAGTCCTTGCCGCGCTGATTTTCCGGGTGGACTTCGGGGTGCCTGATCAGCAGCCAGGCTATCCAGAACATGAACACGGCGGATATTACGCCCATTACGTAAAACCCGGCCTCCAGCCCGATCAGACCCGCCAGCCAGCCGAGCATCACCGGCCCGCCGACGGAGGTCACGCGGTTTGCCGTGCCGCGCAGCCCGATGGCGCGGCCCTTGGCCTCCGGTCCTGCCGTTGCCAGCATCAGATTGATCACCAGCGGCTGATGCACGCCGTTTGATAAGGTCCGCAGGCAGGACATCAGGCAAAAAGCGATATAGGCGGCGATCAGCGGCGAGACCTCGACCAGCCAGCCGATACTGTTCCCGACGAAGGATTTGACCGGCGCGCTGGACAGCAGCGGCGTGAGGCAGATCACGATCAGCGCGATAAAGACAGAGGTCCACAGGACCCAATAGGCCTTGAAGCGGCGCCGCAGCGATGTCGCCCATAGTGATCCGGCGGCGGCGGTCGCCGATGACAGCGACACAAGATAACCGATCAGCGTCGCCGAAATCCCCTCTACTTCACCCAGCCAATAGACGAAAAACGTGCTGTTAATATTGTTCCCGACATGGACCATCATGCCGATCAGCACGGTAATGGCGACGGCGGGAACCGAGAGCAGCCGGAACGAGTCCATGTAATCCGCAAGGCGCGGGGTCAGATCGCGCATGGCGATAGGCGCCACCGGTGTGCCTTTTTTCGCCGCCGCCCGTTCGCGCGCATTGGGAATCGGTGGCAGCATCAGGGTACAGACCAGGTAGCCGACCCCGCACAACCCGACCAGGCTGAAAGCAGCCCACGGGCCGGCGAGGTCCCATGTGTGCCCGACAACAGGTGGGCCGACGATATGACCGATGCGGATCACGGCGCCGAGGCGCCCGGCATAGCGGGTGCGGCCCTTCATCACCTGGCCGACCAGCGTCTGCGCGCCCATCCAGCCGATCGAATCCGTCATGCCGGAGATCAGCTGGATCAGGATAAAGGCCCAGATAAAGGGCAACGCCGGATACATAAAGGGCGTGACAAGCGCTGCGATCCCCATTGCCAGCAGGACCTTGTTGGTGCCGATCCGGTCCATCAGAACCCCGGCATGGATCGAGAAGAACAACGACAGCGCCGGTCGGCAGCCGAGCGCGACCCCGGCCAGAAGTCCGGCTTCAAGTCCGAGATGCTGCGCCGCGAAAAGCGGCACGATGGGCATCAGCATGAAATGGGTGGAGGTGGCGAACAGTCCGATGCCGTAAATAGCGTATTCGTGCCGAAAGGGGATCGGCTCGTCGGGAAGTCGCTCGGGCGATTTTGTATCTGTCTGGGTCACGGCTGAACGGCGATATCTTAGCCGAAAATCGTCGCCGCGGCACCAGAGCGCGCTCGGGAGAGCGGGGTTTTACCGTCCATTCCCCGGTGGTAGTCTCCGCTCGCCTGACAAAAAATCCGAGGAAATTCACTATGCGCGCAGTCGTTATCGACGAATTCGGCCCGGTCGACAGCCACAGCCTCAAGGAAATCGATCCGCCGGCGCCCGGCGCGGGCGAGGTGCTGGTCGATGTACATGCAATCGGGGTCAATTTCCCCGATACGCTGATGATGCAGGGTCTGTATCAGACCAAGCCCGAGCGCCCCTTCACACCCGGCCGCGATATCGCCGGGGTGGTGACGGAAGTGGGCGAGGGTGTGACCGAGTTCAAGCCGGGCGACCGGGTCGTCGCCATCGTCCCCTGGGGCGGCTATGCGGAGGTCGCGATTGCCCCCGTTGCGCGCTGCTTTGCGCTTCCCGACGGCATCGATTTCGAGACCGCTGCCGGGATGATCACCACCTATATGACCGCCTGGGTCGCCCTGATGGAGCGCGGCGCCTACAAGGAAGGCGAAAAGGTGTTGGTGCTGGGCGCAAGCGGCGGCGTGGGGCTTGCCGCCATCCAGATCGTCAAGGCCAAGGGTGGTGTCGCCGTCGGCGGGTCATTGTCCGAGAACAGCCGCAAGATCGTTCTGGAAAACGGCGCCGATGCGGCAATTGATCTGTCTCTCGACGATCCCAAGGAAAGTCTGCGGGCGCAGGTCTTCGAAGCGGTCGGCAAGGAAGGGGTGGATATTTGCCTCGATCCGGTGGGCGGTCAGTATTTCGACGCCGCGCTTCGGGCGCTTGCCTTTGCAGGGCGCATTGTGGTGATCGGCTTCGTTGACGGCATCCCGACCGCGCGGCCCAACTATTTCAACGTCAAGAACCTGACCATGGCGGGTATGGCGCTGGATCTGCATTTCCGCTTCAAGCCCGAGGTGATCAAGGCGGCTGCCGCCGATATTTTCGCCCTGTATGAGGCGGGCAAGATCAAGCCGCGGATTGCTTCGACTGTCGGTCTGGAAGACTGGAAATCGGTCGTTACCCAAATCGGAAAGGGTAAAAGCGCCGGCAAGACGGTCATGACGACGGGCCGCGGATAGGAGCGGGCAGATGGCAACCCGAACGCAGAAGATAATTGCCGAGGCGAAAAAACGAGGACAGCGCGCGCTTTCCGAATATGAAAGCAAGCGGGTGCTCGCTGCCTATGGCGTGCCCGTCAGCAAGGAAGTGTTGGTGACTTCTGCCGCGCAGGCCCGCGCGGCTGCGAAAAAGATTGGCTATCCGGTGGTGCTGAAGGCTTGTTCGCCTGATGAGTCTCACAAGACAGAGAAAGGCCTGGTCGCCGTCAATCTGTCGACCCAGAAGGAGTTGAACGATGCCTGGGCCGATCTCGGCAAGAAGGCCGGCGAGGATTATGACGGTGCCTGGCTGGTGCAGGAGATGGTCAAGGGCGCGCGCGAAATCATGATCGGTATGCATCGCGATCCCAGCTTCGGCCCGTCGGTGATGTTCGGGCTGGGCGGAATCTTTACCGAAATTCTGCAGGATGTGGTGTTCCGTATCGCGCCTTTGCGGAAAAAGGACGCGCGCGACATGCTGCGCGGAATCCGGGCGCACAAGATACTGGATGAGGTGCGCGGGATGCCGGCGGCGGACCGCGAAATTCTTACCCATGCGCTGATGGCGGTGGGGCAGATCGCGCTCGATCATCCCGAAATTGCGGAAATCGACATCAATCCGCTGATCCTGCGCGGCGCGAAACCGGTGGCGGTCGATGGGTTGATCGTGCTCACCGGGGATTAAATATGACCTCCATCATGGACAGGTTTTTCAGTCCCCGCTCAGTCGCGGTGATCGGCGCATCCGGTACGGTCGGCAAGCCCGGTAATGTCGTCATCCGCAATATGCTCGATAACGGCTATGACGGAAAAATTCATCTGGTGAACCCGCGCGGCGGGGAAATCGCAGGTTTGCCGGTCGTGCAATCAATAGACGACCTGCCCGCTAATATCGATCAGGCGGTGGTTACCCTGCCGGCGGGCGCGGTGCCGGAAACCGTTCGCGCGCTTGCCGCCAAGGGCATCATGGCGATCATCCTGGCGGCCAGCGGCTTTGCCGAGGTCGATCAGATGGGGGAGGGGCTTCAGGAAGATCTGATCGCCGCGATCCGGGAAACCGGTGTCCGGGTGATCGGGCCGAACACCACCGGCCATATTTCCGTGCCCGCGAATTTCACTTCCAGTTTCTTTCCGCTGGGACAGGTGCCGCGCGGCAGCGTTTCCTATATCGCCCAGACGGGAAATTTTTGCGGGATATCGATCCGCCATCTGATGAGCGCCGAACATTACGGCGTCGCGCGGTCTTGCGGACTCGGCAACAAGGTCGATCTCGATGAATGCGACATACTGGAATTTTACGGCCGCGATGAAGAGACCAGATCGATCTTCATGTATCTGGAATCCATCGGGAACCCGACGCGTTTTTTGCGGGTCGCGCGGCGCGTATCGCGCACCAAGCCGGTTTTCCTGCTGAAAGGCGGGGCGTCTGATGCCGGCGCGGCGGCGGCGCTGGCCCATACCGGATCGCTGGCGGCGGACGGGCGGGTCGTCGAAGGGGCGATCGAACAGGCGGGCGTGACGCGGCTTTCTCAATATTCGCAGCTTTTCCAGGTGGCGAAGGCGTTGGATGCCATGCCGCTGCCAAAGGGTAACCGGGTGTCTTTCCTCTCACCGTCGGGCGCCTTTACGGTCTGTCTGACGGATGTGTGCCGTAATTTGGGGCTCGACGTGCCGCAGCTTGAGGAGAAGACGCGGAAGCGCCTGCAGGACCTTGCCCCTCCTTTCATCCGCATGCGGAACCCGGTCGATATATTCGGCTCGGTCGGCATGCATGGCTATGAGGTTGCCTACAAGGATGCTTTGGAAGCCGTTCTCATCGACCGCAATATCGATGCGGTGGTGGCGATCCTGATGCTGACGACCGAAACCGGCATACCCGATCTGCGATTTATTTCGGAGCTTGCAAAGAAATATCCCGGAAAACCGGTCTATGTGACCTTCATGGGCGAGCATAAGCACAATGTAGCCGCCAAAGATCTTCTGGAGCCGCTCGGCGTGCCCTGCTATCTGGAGGTCGAACAACCCTTTGAGGTGTTGTCGCTGCTTGTCAAATGCCGTAACCAGATGCGGCGGCGCTGATTTCCGAACCGGAATAACTGCGCTACGCTCCCCGAAAAGGAGGGGGGCGGCATGGCGATACGTACAGGGCAGGAATATCTCGATCGCATTGCGACTGATGGGCGTGAGGTCTGGTGCGACGGCGAACGGATAAAAAACGTCACCGCCGATCCGCGCTTTGCGGGCGGCGCGAAAACCCAGGCCGAACTATACGATCTTCAGCACGACCCTGCGTTGGCAGGTCGGATGATTGAATTTTCCGAAGAAACCGGTGAGCCCATCGGGTTGTCCCACATGCAGCCGCGATCCGCTGACGATCTGCGCCGCCGCCGGGAAATGGTCAAGACCTGGAACGATTACACCTGCGGCATGTTCGGGCGCAGCCCCGATTTTATGAATGTAATGATCGCATCCTATGCTGCGGCGGTGGATGCTTTCGATACCGGTGAAAACAGGCTGGGCAAGAACGTCATCGCTTTCCACGAAATGATGCGGCAAGAGGATTTGTCCTCCACCCATGCGCTGGTCAGCCCGCAGATCGACCGGACAAAGGGGATTGAGGCGCAGGAAAAGGATATTGCCGCCCGCGTCGTCGCGGAGAACGACCGGGGCTTCGTCATTACCGGCGCGCGCATGCTGGCGACGCTCGCGGCCATTGCCGATGAGATCGTGGTCATGCCCGCGCCATCCTATCCGCTCTCCGATGCCGAAGAAGCAAAGGCGCATGCTTTCGGTTTCGCCATCCCCGTGGCGACGCCGGGGCTGAAGCTGATTGCGCGGCCGACCACGGCGCATCTCGGCGCGGGATCGGATATGGATTTTCCGCTGGCAAGCCGGCTGGATGACAGCGACTGCATGGTGATTTTCGACAATGTCGAGGTGCCGTGGGAGCGCGCTTTCATCTATCGCGATGTCGATGTTTATAACGGAGTGCAGCGCACCACACAGGTGTCTGTCCAGACCTCACATCAGTTCGCGACCAAGGATCTGGCGAAGGCTGAGTTCATGCGCGATCTGGCGACGTTTCTCGCGCATTCGACCAATGTCGATCAGTTCCTGCATATCCAGAACGGTCTGGCGGAGCTGATCAACTGCGTCGAGTTCGTCTATTCCTTTATCGTCACGGCAGAACGCGAATGCCAGCCCGGTCCCGGCGGCA
>Ga0181594_10004248_pt1 | contig 12780 bp, 14 predicted proteins | sample 071ome_18_FD_145603 | JGI IMG/M metagenome (GOLD analysis project Ga0181594, IMG submission 145603) | Coastal salt marsh microbial communities from the Groves Creek Marsh, Skidaway Island, Georgia - 071413BT metaG (spades assembly) | ecosystem: Environmental > Aquatic > Marine > Intertidal zone... | reverse complement strand
TTTTTTTTGTTTTTTGTATAACAGATGGACAGTCAAGATGAAATTATCAATTCAATGATTCGATCCGCCTTTGGACGCGAGACGAGGCAGAATGAAAATACGATAAAAAAAGTTAGAGACTACATAGAAACCAACAATTTTCTTATGATCAATAAGAATGACTTGGAAACCCATATCATAAACGAAATTGAAAACGCCCGAAGAGATATAAATGGAGAATATCAGGAACAAATTAAATCCCTTGAAGACGAAATAAGTCGAATGAAACGGACTATGGTAAATATAGATACACTTGATACCCTTAAAGAAAATGATGAAAACTCTAAATTAAATGAAATTAGCGAACTAAGAAGATTGACCGAAGATCAGCGAGCACAAATTGAAGAAACGGGTGTGGAAAATATAAGGTTGAGTGAGGAAAATGTATTGTTGAACAGTGAAATCAGACGATTACAAGAAACAATCGAACGACTTTCTGTAGCTACAAAAAATGCCGACCAGTATGGCATTTCTCAGACCGTAAATGAAAGTGGTGTTCGTATATCGGCCTTACAAAAAACTATAGATACACTAACAAGAGAAAATGAAGAATTAAGTTTGCAACTTGCCAACATGTCGGCAGAGATGGAAGAGAGAGTATTAAGTTTAAAAACCGAAAATGATGAATTACGACAACAACAAGCCGAACAGAGTCTGACAATTCAAGAACAGAAGTTGTTGCAAGATAGACTCCAAAACACAATTGCCGATACTATATCGCGGAACTCAGAATTTCAAAGAAACATTTCTGAGCTTCAAAACGAAAAAAATGTCATGGCAAGCACTATAGAAAGTTTGAATAGGAACAATACATCCGAATTATCAAGCACGGGAAGTTCAAACAACAACAATGGCTCCAATATTTCCGTGGCAGCAGAAATGCGGATATCAGAATTAATAGCAGAAATAAATGAAAAGAAAAGCACGAACGCACGTCTCATACAAGAAGAACAACAATACAAAGCAGCATTTCAAGAGTTGAATGAACAATTATCAGCGCTCGAAAGTACCAATGCACAGCAATTGGCAGAACTAGAAGCTGCTCGTGCCGAGAATGGTCGTTTACAACAAACGAACGAAGAGCACCAACAATTAAACGCCCAGTTAGCCGAGGAAGTCGCCACACTCAAAAACAATAATGCTGTTTTAAACCGTGAGAATACACGGGCTCAAGGCGTCAACGACAATATGCACAACTTCCTAGACAGAATCAATAAAAATTCGGGTGGCTTGTTTGAAACCGAAGATGATACAATATTTGCCGGCGCCCCGAAGAAAAGACGACGCAACGACGCCGAAGAGTCCATGTTTGTGGATGCAGTTCCGTCGTCAACGCCGTCTAATTTGCACCTCCGGCCGATTCAATACGAGGACCAAGAGGCCGAGAACTACACGGTGAACGTCACGGAAGATCTTCAGCCGTTTTTCAGTCGGAATCATGTAGACAACGTAACCTATACAACCTTCCGTGGTTTTAAAAATACAACCGAACCATTTCGTATACTGACCGAAATACAGGATGTTCGATACTTTACTATCGATGTTAGTCACAACGCGCGTCTTGCGGGTGCATTTGCACGTGACTTTTCCGAACGGTATCATCTTATCCTCGAAAACACGCCCCGTTACAACGATTTTCAGCTTATAAGCAGCATTATGCGGGAAAATAAGTTCAGCAACCGCATCCTGGCCCCCGCCATTGGCATCTACAATGGCGTGCGGTGCGGCCTCACCGGCTACTTTGTGGGAGACCGATCCGCGCTGATGTTTCTCGCCGAGGCCGAGGCGGCCAACCCGAGCACGGATCCGTCGGTGCGCAACACCATCATGCAGTGGGTCGCGCGCAAACTCATTTTGGAAATGAGCGACCGGAATCCAGGCCGATTCCAGGACCGCTACATTCACTACAAACTGGAGCAGGCAGAGCGCGAATTGTGGGACAAAATATACGTGCCCAGCGCCAGGCAGATGCAGTATTTTCACAGACAAGCCATAGAGACCAAGAGGTTATTACAGTCGTTATGATGATATTCCAGTGAAGTTTATTTTATTTCATCTAATAAACTCAAAGTCTTGTATATCCGCTTTTCTCTCTCTTTGATGGCGTCTTTCTCGTCGCCAATCAAAATCTGGGGCTCCTTCCGGAAGAAAAACTGGTCGGCCGAGCATGTGAGTCGAGATTCAAACTGCCGTATAAACACACAGATCGAGTCCACCGTCACCCTCGTCGTTTGCGGCTCGTCGTCGTCGTCGCCGCTGTCGTCTTCGTTGCCCCGCTTGTTTGCTCGGGCGTCTGCCTTTTCGACCATTGACTTCTGTATTAACACGCCTGTAAAAACATGAGTTCTCGCTACGCCACAAGCACAACCCAAACTTACAGTTACTTGGCAACAGAATGTTCTGAACTTGTTTTTTCAGGGCCGATCGGCACAAATCCTTCAACCCAAGAAACGCTTCATACGTTATTGGCAGCGGGTAACTTTCATCGACGCTCTCTTGTAGTAGAGATTGCAAATTAGACATTATCTGTCTTCCAAATAAATAAATATATATATATATATATATATGTGTATGTTTTATTTTAATCTTGATGTTCATGCTAAAACCACCCCTCTTCACTCTGCCTCGCTCTGCTTCTCTGCCTTTTTAAGTTTGGCGGCTGCAAATTTTTCGCTCATCACTGCCTTGTAGCTCGCACACTTTTTATCCGCCGCCTTCACGCAAAACTCCATAATCTCCTCTCCGTACTTGCTGCCTAGCACTCGAAACGCCGCAATGACGTCCTGCTGCTTGATCGTCTTCCGCTTCGAAATCCGCGCAAAGTCTCGCGCCAGCTCTACTACATCGCTGGAAAAGTCATAGCCGAGTTTCTGGAGGATTTTCACAACATTCGCACTCACCCGGCAGTCCTGCCGCAGGCTGCGCAGCAATGTCCCAGTCTTGATAAACTGCCCCCGGGTCTTGACCTTCTTCGTTTTCTTCCCCGCTCCATTCTCTTGCTGTTTTGGAACAGCCTCCGTTTCCTCGGTGGTGGACTTCTTTGATGGCATGTCTGTGTTTCTTCTGGTTAAATGCAGAGGTTAACGAGGTGAAGAAAATGCAGTCGATAAACGCCCGCGAGAAGAAATACAATCCGTGGACATATAATATTGTTTGTGAAAAACACACAATTTTAATTTTTTTGGCATGTGAAAGTGACCACAAAACCACAAAAAAAACAAAAATTTTTGGCGGGAAAAATTTCGACTTTTTTGGATTTTGTAACGGTCACTTTTTTTTTTAGGGGGGGGGGGTCCCCGACAAAAAAATTTTTGTTGTCGCGGAAAATGATATTGACAAAAAGTTGCTGACGCAGCTACTAGACCGGTCTGGTAGCTGTGACAAAAATTTATTTTTTCTATTTTTTGTCAAAAAAGCCAAATGTTTTTTTTCAGAAAACTATGGAATCTGCTTATAGAGTTATGGGTCTTTGATGGTGATTTTATTGGGTGGTTTTGTTAAAAAAATCGATATTTGATCTGACGAAAGAACAGGAAAAAGTGTGAAAGTTGTGACCCTCTGATTGTGATTTTATGGTATATTTTTGGTTTCGATTGGGATTTCTAAAAACTGAGCAAATAACTTTCTAACCATGTTCATGTCATAAAATCGCAATCAGAGGGTCATAACTTTCACACTTTTTCTTGTTCTTTTGTCAGATCAAATATCAATTTTTTGACCAAAACTACCCAACAAAATCAACTTCTGACAATCACAACTCTCACACATTTGCAAACCCTTCCACTAAATTTTTTTGTTCAACTTCCAGACAAACAAAATAGAAAAATAAATTTTTGTCACAGCTGCCAGACCGGATTAGTAGCTGTGACAAAAATTTATTTTTTCTATTTTTTGTCAAAAAAGCCAAATGTTTTTTTTCAGAAAACTCTGGAATCTCCTTGTAGAGTTATGATGGTCAGAAGTTGATTTTGTTGGGTAGTTTTGGTCAAAAAATCGATATTTAATCTGACGAAAGAACAGGAAAAAGTGTGAAAGTTGTGACCCTCTGATTGCGATTTTATGACACGAACATGGTTAGAAAGTTATTTGCTCAGTTTTTAGAAATCCCAATCGAAACCAAAAATATGTCATTATTTCAAGATCAGAGGGTCATAACTTTCACACTTTTTCCTGTTCTTTCGTCAGATCAAATATCGATTTTTTGACCAAAACTACCCAACAAAATCAACTTCTGACCATCATAACTCTCACACATTTGCAAACCCTTCCACTAAATTATTTTGTTCAACTTCCAGACAAACAAAATTGAAAAAAAAATTTTTGTCACAGCTGCCAGACCGGTCTAGTAGCTGCGTCAGCAACTTTTTGTCAATATCATTTTCCGCGACAACAAAAATTTTTTTGTCGGGGACCCCCCCCCCTGAAAAAAAAAGTGACCGTTACAAAATCCAAAAAAGTCGAAATTTTTCCCGCCAAAAATTTTTGTTTTTTTTGTGGTTTTGTGGTCACTTTCACATGCCAAAAAAATTAAATGTTGTAGTATATAAGATGAAAACCATACAGTAAAAACAAAGACAGACGCTAACAACACACAACACAACACACAACACAACAGAGAATATGGAGGATATTGAGCGTCTTTTGAGAAACTTGGGGCTCGGCGAAGGAGAAATGCCCAGTCCAGAAAAGGTTGATGCAATCTTGGGCGCAATTGGGATGGAGCCGCGGCAGACTTTTTGCCATGTTGTGGACGGCTACAAAGGAAGACGTTTGAGCCTGGATACGTTTATACATCAATATAACAATGACAAGCCTCTGGCCAAGTACTTCGACGGGATTATTAGGCTCGATGTTCGCGGATGCGAGGATCTGGAGACAATTGACGAAGATATCCTGAGTCTCGTTTCCGTTGTCAATGTGACTAATTGCCCGCGCATACAAGGCGAAAACATTATCAATAACGTATACAGCATGCGCACTGACGATGGTCACAGATACAGCGAGGTTGGGTTTTTTGGTTGCTCTGAGATGACCATTGGCGAAATTAATCGGACACCCAAGAAAGGGCCAGTGTCTATTATTGTGCTGAGTGAATGTGGGATTGTGGGTGGAGATTCCGTCGATACTGGGCCTCTCTTCCAGGTGTGCGATGTGATAACAACATTGATGTGTCACAAAGTTCCGTGGGATGATAAAAAGATGTTTTTGCAATGGACAAACATCAATTCATCGGATGGTTCACTGCCGATGCAAATGGTGGATATTCTGAAAGAGGCAATGAACGAATTACAAAACCGCCGCGTCTAAATCATAGCCCCATAATTCACAAAATATTTTTTTTGGTAAATCACAATGAAATTATATGCTAGACAAATACAGATGCTTGTGCTTCTGCTTTGCGCGGCGTCTATCCTTTCAGCTACAAGAGGCTACAAAATTGAATATGTCGGGAATGGTGTTATACAATCAATCTATCCGATAAATGCAAACAAGCAGCAATATACATTTAGCATTATTGTTCCTGAATCGTTGAACACGTCTGATTCGCGGGTAAATGTGACAATGCTGCTGACAAATGGAACCAAAGTAACAAAAACAGAAGAGCTGGGTTACGTGCTATCGCAAAATGTGACTGGGGGTGACAATATAACGGTGTACATGAGCACGTTTACGATGAATGCCAATGAGGATTCGTTTGGAATCAAGAGTAGCTCAGTCGAGTATCTGTTTACGGGTGAATCCGGTGTCATCGACGACCGCATTGTCGATTTTCACGACTTTGATGCCGTGTTAAAATGCAATTCGTATCTCACTGGCTCGGGGTGCCAGCCGCATTTAATGTCCCGGGAAAACAACGTCGAGTGTACCGTCTCCAGCCTGAACAACGACTTGGTCTACAAGTCGGCGGGATGCACATCTCGATACTACACGCCGCCAACACAACCAAAGACAACCGGCCACGGCGAAACGGGCGCCATGATTGGCATTATTGTTGCGGTCGTGTTTTGCATTGTGGTTGGAGTTGCCCTGGTATACTACCTACATGATACGAAAACGAGTCCAAAGAAAAAGCAAAAACAGTAAAATTTAAATTGCATTTATTTTGTTTTGTATATATTTATCGAGTGTTCGGTTGTATTGTATCTACTCATTTTTCACCGTCTTGCTGGTTTGCTGTGCACGCATAGTCATGGCGTAGTATGACATTATAGCAAGGGCTATCAGAGCTACGATGCCGCCAAGTGTCGCGCCTACAATTGTCCAGACGTCACTGCTGCTGTGGGAGCTGGACTGTGCATCCTGGCTCGGGATTGTATTTACAAAGGTCACGCTTGTAAGGGTGTACGATGTTTGGTTTACCTCCAGCGCATAGTCCGCGTCCGTCGTGATGTCCGATGTGTTTTGCGACCCGGTGGCCTCTTGCTTAACGTAGAACTGCATGCTTCCTGCGCGCATGGCGACGTTGCCGAGCGTCGGGCAGCGGATCCCGTTGTCATACAGGACCTTGAGAAAATTCCGGACCACTGACTCGGCAAACACAGTCTTGCGGTGCGACGCCAGCTTGACCGGCAGAACCTGCCATGCTTCGGCCAGCGCCTTGCTCACCCCATCGTATACAAACAAAGTGTACTTGCTATTGGTGTACCCCACGCACTCGCGCGGATACCAGAATTTGTGCGGCGCGACGTTGCTGTCATTCACACTGCCTGCCGAAACGGCGGTCGTTAGGTTTACGCTTGATGTGGCCACGTCAAACGACTGCAGTTGCTCCAGAGTCGGCGTGTTCGATACATTGCGCGCGCGGATTGTCACAGTCATGGGCGCGTCGTTGTCGCAGACGATGTAAATGTCGTTCGAGTCAAGAACCTCCTCGAGAAACGGGTCCACCCCCGTCTTGAATCTCATGGCCAGGTTGTGGGTGGTCGCCGGGCGGCGCTTGATGTCCTCGCAGGTTTCCGACGGCGAAGTGTAATTCACCGACAGCATCTCCGTGGTGTTTGCGCGACCGACGCCCTCTGCGCGGGGAGGAGCCTGTTTGTTCGAAGGACCGTCGGGAACATTCACGTCGTGGTAGTGCGTCGGAGGAGGCGTCGGGGCCCGCGTCGGAAAAGGCGTCGGGGAGGCTGTTGGCGGTCCTGTTGGAGAGGCTGTTGGCGCGGCTGTTGTGGGCGATGCGGTTGGCGCGTCTGTTGTAGGTGATGCGGTTGGCGCGGCTGTTGTGGGCGATGCGGTTAGCGAATCAGTCGGAGATCCTGTTGGAGAGCTTGTCGGAGATCCTGTTGGAGAGCTTGTCGGAGATCCTGTTGGAGAGCCAGTCGGAGATCCTGTTGGAGAGCCAGTCGGAGATCCTGTTGGAGAGCTTGTCGGAGATCCTGTTGGAGAGCTTGTCGGAGAGCCCGTCGGAGAGCCAGTCGGGGATGCGGTTGGGGCGTGTGTGTTTTGGCCATTAAGACTCACCGTCCCACTATTAGCTATAATGTCTAGGTATACATCCGCGGTGTCGACATCAAGAGGAGACGCCAAGTAGTTGTCGCGCAGGTCAAGGAGAATCCCGGTCGCACCAGTGCTTGCAAATGCAAATTCGTTTATAGTTTCAATCAAGTTGCCCGCGAGATCAATTTTCGTGAGATGTTCGTTGTGTTCAAAAACATTCCTTGGGACGTTCGTGAGCAAGTTTCCACTCAGGTCAATTGTTACGAATTGCGTCCCAAACTCCTCCGTTCGAAGGTTGGAAATATCGACAATTGAGTTATGGGACAGGTCGAGTGTTTCGAGTGAGCTGCAAATGCTAAAGTCCAGGTCGGAGATTGTTGTGTCGATGACACCCTGTGTCCCGGACTTGCAATCAAGATGCTGTGTCGCAGATGTGCACGTGCATGATCCTCCAAACGAGATAAACGCCAGTGTTGGGCTGCTTGTCGGGGTGCCGGTTGGGCTGCTTGTCGGGGTGCCCGTTGGCGTTCCGGTCGGGCTGCTTGTCGGATTACCGGTTGGGCTGCTTGTTGGCGTACCCGTCGGTGCACCGGTTGGGCTGCTTGTCGGATTACCGGTTGGGCTGCTTGTTGGCGTACCCGTCGGCGAGCCAGTCGGGGATGTTGTCGGTGTTCCGGTCGGGACATGCGGCGTAAGGTCGACGACGAGGATATTGTGAAACTTTGGGTCCGTGCTAAGAATTCCATGCAGGCTGTTGCCCTGCAATTCCAAGTCGATGACGGTATCGTTTACGGTCGCAAACGCAGAGGCGTCGATGCCTTCGTATGTAATGGAATTATCCGCCAAATATACTAGTCGCAACGCATCGTCGCCTGTAAATGCACCGCTCGGGATTGTAGTCAGACTGTTGCCAGATAGATCAATGGACTCGAGAAAAGGGTGGTTGGAGGTCAAATCGGTGTTCCATGTCTCGAGGTGGTTATCGGAGAAAACGATCGAGACCAAGTTTGGACAGAACGTTTTGAGATCGTCAGCTCCGAACGCATCGATAACGTTGGCGTCGGTTAACCCCAACCCGTCGCAATTTAGCGTCACATCTGCAATGACGCACGAACACGTTCCACTGTCCGAGGAAATTGTCACGTCTGCCAGCGAAGAGCGCGCGAAGAGTAGCAAAACCCCGAGAATGGCGAGCATGGCTATTGTATTCTGTGAGAGTTGGACGCCAAAAAAAATGAAACGTGAACGATAAATCAAGGTGGTCTGATTTTACACGCACTGGGCGCGAAAAAAGAAAAAAAATGAAACATGAACGATAAATCAAGGTGGGCTGATTTTACACTCACTGGGCGCGAAAAAAGAAAAAAAATGAAACATGAACGATAAATCAAGGTGGGCTGATTTTACACGCACTGGGCGCGAAAAAAGAAAAAAAATGAAACATGAACGATAAAACAAGGTGGGCTGATTTTACACGCACTGGGCGCGAAAAAAGAAAAAAAATGAAATGTGAACGATAAATCAAGGTGGGCTGATTTTACACGCACTGGACATTAAAGGGTGAAATAAGAAGAGTGTAACAAGGCGGTCTGATTTTATACGCACTGGGCGCGAAAAAAGAAAAAAATGAAACATGAACGATAAATCAAGGTGGGCTGAGTAAATAATCAACATTGATTCACTGAAAAGGGCCTGTTTACTCAGTCTGTAATGCTAATAATCTATGCCTCTCTATATCCCATATTTCTCCAGCGCACCGGCGCGCGGATCGGGCGTGCGTTTTGCAGGCAAAGTAGACTTGGAGTCTGTTTTCGACGTTGCATCGCGCCGTAAACGCCAGGCAGTTTCCTATCTGATCAGATGTCAGGTTGTCACCCATATAGCATACTTTATTGTCTGCAAACTCGCCGTTGCGTAATTTGAAAACACACCCCGAGCAGTAGTATTTTGTTCCGATGCACTGCGCGTCGGTAATCACGCACACGACGGGGCAGCCCGCGCAGCACGTGATGGCGGAGGGGAGGACATTGGCGTAGCCACTGTAGGCCTCGACCACCCTGTTCTGTATACTGATTCGCTCCATGAGATAGCCCTCGCAGTGGAGACAGAGCATAGCAAACGAGTTTGTTGAGGGGTCTACGAACAAGTCGCACATCATCTTGTTCTTTATGTGGCGTGTTTTTTGGGTCCGTTTGCTCGGGGTGATATACATGGCTTTTGACCGGCGAGACCGGGGTGCTCGGGAGGTGTCTGTGAGTTGCGGCTTTATGAGATCAACGAGGGCGTTCCGCTCCTCAAAATCGTCCGTGCTGCTGCCGTCCACGATGCATTTTTTCAGGCTGTAAAAGTCGAGCGGCGAGTTTCCCACCAAGCCACATGAATTGCACACATATATAAACGAAAACGGTGCATCGGCTTCATACTGCAGGTTGTCGCTTGGATCTGTGATTCTGATCCTCGGGAACTGGCGGCGGAAAAACAGTTCACACAGCGACCTCAGAAAGAGCTCAGACACCGTGTGCTTGAACTTGGCAATGTCGGCCCTCCACGCCGGTATTGGTGTGCACCGACGCGCGTGTTTTTGTATGGCCTTGAGAATAATAATCGCATCTTCCTCGCAGACTCCGCATGATGTCATCTGCTCAATTGTCAGTGTTTCGTAATATAGGTTGATCATAACGCGCGGAATCTTTATTTGGCACGCCTTTTGCTTGATTTCGCGTTCCGTGAGCCAGGGCTGGCCAGACGACAACTCGGTGTAGGCCTGGATCAGCCGACAGAGCGGCTTTGTTTGGCTGTGGCGGCCAGTTTCGTTTGCGCGCGGGCACCCACACTCTCCTCGGTTCAGAGACGATACTTTGGAGAAGACGTGGTGCCACAAAAAAATGTTGTTTGTGTACTCGGTGAACAAGACCTGCGGTGCGAAGAACGGGGGCTCTGGGCCATGCTCGTCATACCAAAGACGACAGCACGTGAACAAATTCGCACACGCAATACTCTCCATTTCATTTATATCCACGCACGCAAGGAGCGCCCGGCGCTCGTGCTCCTGGTGGTAGTGGCACAGTATCCACTGCAGGGACGCGCGGATGAGCTGGTCGGAAAAGTCACATTGTGCCATGGCTTCGACAAATGACTCGCGCGTCCACTTTAGCACACTGATTCTAAGGCTCAGGTGACGGGCCAAGGGGATGTATTCAAGCAGACAGACACGGACAACATCCATGATATACTGAACACAGTCTGCGTGTAAATCGGCGAGAAACTGCGCGTCACAGTTTACTTCCTTGGAATTTACCCGCCGGGGGACGACGTAGAAAAAAATACTGTAGGCAAAAATGAGGCCCGTTGGCATGGCGGACGACGTTTCGTCGGGTGTCTTGCTTTTCTGTTTTGGGCTCGAGCTGGCGGCGATTTGCTCGTCCTTCTTCTTCCGCCCGCGCCGCTTGTATATGAAGTCGGACTCTGGGGCAATTGGTGCTTCTACTCCGGTTGGAGGTTTTTCGTTTGGTGTTTTCCTTTTTTTCTTTCGGTGTAGCGTGTGTAAAAATCTACAGACGAAACAAATATATATATATAAGATATAAGCCACACTGCACATTACCGGGTAACAGAACTGGATGAACTTACTCTAGGTGTTTTTGATACAATTCGGGGCTGTATCTTGGTCGTTTTCCCGACATGATGTTCAGACTGGACCAGATGGGAAGGACCTCGTCGGCCAAGTCCAAAATTTCTTCTGTGCACAAGACATCGGGCGGCCGTCCGACGAGCAAACCATCCATTCCGATACGGAGCAACGTGCACAGGTCGCGAGTGCTGTATGAAAACTGCTCCCCCGGGAACGAGGTTTGTGTAATGTCACGCAGCACATGTATGAGCTTGTAGAGCACCTTGATTTGGATGTCCAGGGCACTGTTGATGTCATGGTCTGTGAAATTAATGTCTGCAACAAAGTCTAAGTGCGCGTCAGTGAGCCTCGACTCCAACAGACTCGCTTTCGAGAATATATGTGGTGGCAAATCTGGGAACGTATAAGCACACTGCGGCCAGAGAAATCCAAAGTGCCTCCTGGCGTCTTTTGCTGCACCGAGAAACCTCCCTGACCCCAGCTTCCCGCAGTGTGCTAATCGAAATACTGGCACCGCCTCGGTATCAGCGAGGGTTCGCGTTGGTGCTGCTCCGGGCGGAAAAACATGCTGCTGTGGTCAAACACAAAGTCGCCATTGCCAACGGAGACAGGCCGGAAGTGCCGCTTGTTGAATTTCAAGACATGGTAGCTATTGGCCGATATCCCGCTGGACGCTTCATTTGCGATGGGATACACGCTAGTGACAAAGTCGACACAATACCCATTGGTGCAGTTTATCGGGTGCTTCCAAAACACATTCATCCTTTCATCCAGCCCAATTAAGCACTGCTTGCGGGAGATGTCATACTCACCGGCATCGACACAGTAGCACATAAGACACTTTCTGTCACCCGGGGGTAGCTTTGCCGTGTCGTGGAAGTAATTTAGCTCATCGATCGAGACGTACGCTACACAGGGTTTTCGAACGTCGGGGTATATTGTGACTCCACAGCAGTTCTCGCCCCGGCTGCAAAGAGCAAGTTCGGTGCGGCCGTCCAGCTTTGACACGAGGCGGGTGCACAAAAGCCGTTCGTTGAACATGCAGTCGCGGAGCTCGTGCATTGGCTCGCCACTCTCCGAGCCAGGGGAGTGCCCGAGCAGCGGCACACTTCCGCTGTTGTAATTTTTTTTCCAGGGGGTACCTGGTATACAGTCGGGAAACTGCCCATCGGTTTCGTCGACAAACGAGTCCATCTGTTTTGAAAGTTGGCTATATGAGTCGCTGTGAATTGTAGTGAAAATGAACTGCAAATGCCAAGCAGAACACTAAACAATAATGTTTGGTGTGGTAAACATTATTGTATCTGGTTTGACTGGGGTGCATACTTCCGACAGCGTGCATCTGCACATACTTTTCAAGAGATGTGTTCCGCATGTGACACCACAGACTTTTCCATTTTCCAAGCACCCGTGTGACAAGCAAACCTGCACATACTTTTCAAGAGATGTGTTCCGCATGTGACACCACAGACTTTTCCATTTTCCAAGCACCCGTGTGACAAGCAAACCTGCACATACTTTTCAAGAGATGTGTTCCGCATGTGACACGACAGACTTTTCCATTTTCCAAGCACCCGTGTGACAAGCAAACCTGCACATACTTTTCAAGAGATGTGTTCCGCATGTGACACCACAGACTTTTCCATTTTCCAAGCACCCGTGTGACAAGCAAACCT
>Ga0181594_10004246_pt1 | contig 12783 bp, 12 predicted proteins | sample 071ome_18_FD_145603 | JGI IMG/M metagenome (GOLD analysis project Ga0181594, IMG submission 145603) | Coastal salt marsh microbial communities from the Groves Creek Marsh, Skidaway Island, Georgia - 071413BT metaG (spades assembly) | ecosystem: Environmental > Aquatic > Marine > Intertidal zone... | reverse complement strand
GACACAGGCGACGCCTGCTCGGATGACGCCGATGGTGATGGCACCCTCGATGACGCGGACAACTGCCCTCTTCTCAGTAACGCTGAGCAGATAGATACCGACTCAGACGGCATCGGGGATCTCTGCGATGACGATGACGACAACGACGGCGTGCTCGACGTAGATGAGGTGCGCGAGGATTGCCGGATCAAGGTGGATTGTGACAGTGACGGTGAGACTGATCTGACAGACCCCTTCCCACTGGCTGTGACGGAGGTTTCCCTCGCCACAGGCGCTTCGATTAAAACGGTGCCACCTGATCGGCTATCTACCTGCTCACTCAATCAGAGCGCTGCCTATTTATCGCCCTACACGGCACCTGAAGGCATGGAGAGCATCGGTACACAGGCCCACTTCTCATTGAGTGGGTGCGACACAGACTCGCCTGAGACCATCTCGGTAGAGGTGAACTTTGCCAAGGCGCTGCCTGCAGAGGGTCTGGTCTGCAAGGTCGAGGGGACGTCGGAGCCGGTCGATATGAGTGGCGCAACGATTAGTGGCACGTCGGTGACCTACACCCTTATCGACAACGGGCAGTTCGACGCCAATTCCGCAGCGGGGGTGATCGACGACCCGGTAACTGTCATTTTTCTTAATGACACTCAAGCCCCGACCATAGAACCGGCCGTACCCGTGCCCATAAGGTCATTCTGGTTGCTGCTTGCCGGCTTACTCATCCCCACTCTGGTTTGGCGCAATGGCCAAGCGAGACGGGTGAGCCAATGGCTTTAGCCAGTACTCATCATCTCGAGAGGCGAAATCAATGAAAATTTTCTCCGCGATAAGTAACGCATGCACTCAATTATTGATAGGGTGGGCACTATGACCGCCGCGACCGCCACAGACCCCTCCTCCGCGCGCACCGTCGCCCGGAAGCGACGCGCACGTAACGAAAAGATTGCCACCCGGGAACTACTGTTGGAGTCGGCCCGTACTATTTTGCGCAGTGGATCACTTTTCGATCTCACCGCCATCTCATTGGGCAATCAGTCGGGGATGACACGACAGACTGTATATCGTTACTTCCCCAATACCGAGAGCATCTTTAAAGCGCTCTCAGATCAGGTGATCACGCAGGTCTATGAGGACCTGCAGCTGCCCTCCGAAAATGAGGATGCGCTTGATCACTTTGTGACCAAGGCGATCGGCGTATTTGTGAGTGACAGCATGGTGATACGCCAGCTGGTGCTGGCCTCGGCGCTGGGGCGCGCGTCGGGCAGCTGGCATCAGGTCGACCCGGAGGAGATCCTGATCAAGGTCGTATCAGACATGCCGGCGGACATGCGCCCTGTCAGTACCGACCCCGCCGTCTCAGCGCGCATGATGATCACGTATTTTCGCGGCGCGCTGTATGGCTGGGCCGCAGGCTTTTATTCCGACGAGGAGTTCGAGAAGCAGGTGCGCCTCGCGGGCAGGTTGAGTGATCCAGACGTCGCCTGATCTGGCCTGCTTAGGGCTCAGCCCGTAGCGCGCGTCTACGCTCTCCTTTCCTCGCTTTCTGCTCAACAATGACTGTGGTGCGCTACGCAGGGTCCGTCGATTTTTTGCGCGCCCAGAAAATGATCGCGTAAAAAAGCCCGATGGAAAGCGGCATGTCGAGGAACGTGGTCCAGGTGAGCCAAAAATCCTCGGAGAAATTCTCGGCCACATAGTAGTTGGCGAACGCCATCAGCATACCCAGACCACTCATCCCCACGGCGATGCGATTGTGATGCAGCGGCAGCGGCATGTAGCGCTCAATGCGCGCGCCAAAGTAAGCGCCCTGTCTGAAGACGCCGTCGATCATGAAAATGCTCGCTGTAAAAAGCCCTAATACTGTGCCCTTCATTTGCACCCAGTAATCATCCTGCAGCGCGAGCGAGAATATCGCTGAGATCACCAGCATGATGGTGCCAAACACGGCAAAGCCGCCGAGCAAATCCACCTTCACGAAGCGTTGTAAACCCACCAACGCCAAACCGGCGACCGCACCCACAATCGCGGCCAGCGCGAGGTCCTCAGTAAACTTCCCTACCAGATAGAACAAGGCGCCGAGCGCGAGATCAGCATAGATCGAGTACTTGTTGCGCTGCCATTTGTTCTGGTTCGACTCGATCATCTGGCCCACATTGAGGCCGGAGGCTGACGAATCTGATGACCGATCACTGGCCGGCGATGGCGCGGTGCCCTGCATCATGCCCTCGGCAAAGCGCACATTTTTGCCGGGGTGGCTCTCGTAAAGCGTGTCCTCGCCCTGCAATACGGCAATGCCCACACTCCACCAGCTCACGTAGCCCACCTCGACACGAGCGGCCTCGCCCGTGCCGCTTGGAAGAGCGTGCACAAACATCTGGATCCCATCCATGTGATGCACCGACTGCTCATCGAGTAACTCGTTCCCCATAAAAAGCCGCGAGAAGGTTTGCGAAAAGGTAAAAGAGACCTCAACGGTGTAATCAACGCCGTGGTGAGAAAAGGGTCTGAGATAAGTCCAAATTCGCATGAGCGTCTCAAGCTTTCCCTGACACGGGCGCCATTCAGGCCACTGGCATTCAAGCGCCGGTAACAGGTGAAGTGTGGGGTGAAGGCGGGCATTATAGGGGGTGACCAGCGCCTGACAACGTCACCTTCGATGACGCCGTAAAATCACACCGTGAGGAGCAACAGATGAGTAGACACCTCACCACAACCATACTGATGACCTGCGCCCTATCGGGCTGCGCCACCATGAGCCCCGAGGAATGCCTTCAGGCCAACTGGGAAGAAGTGGGCTACAACGATGCGATCGAGGGCTACCCCGTGTCGCGCTCCTCAGAGCACCGTGAGGCCTGTGCTGATACCGGTGTGTCGGTGGACTTTGAGCTGTACCGTAACGGACACGCGCTGGGCCTGCCCTACTACTGCACCCGCGAGATCGGCTTTGAAACGGCCGACCACGGCGGCGAATTTGCCACACAGTGCCGACGAGAAACCTTCCCCGACTATGTAGCGGGTTACAGCGAAGGGTTCGATGTCTTTAGGCTCAAAACCGAAATGCGCGAGATCGAGATTCAGATCGACGAGAAATCCGATCAGGGGGAGGCGCTGCTCGTCCAAATCGGTCAACTTCGCACCGCGCGGGATAATCCAGAACTCAGCAAAGACGCCCGGCGAGACGCGCGTTATCAACTGACCCAGCTGGAATCGATATACAGCACGTTGAATCAGGACATTGAGGCGCTCACCAGAGCCCGCGACGACGTGTTCGAAGAGATCGACGCGCTCACCGCTGCCTTTTACCGCTCTCTCTGACATGAAAATCACCGACCAAAGGCTGGCTGAGCGGGAACATGTGACCCGACGCGGCACGGTGGAGTATCAGATCGACAATCCGAACTTCCCCTCGGGCATCTGGGGTCGGGAGCACTTTACACTGACCCGCCACCGTAACGGCGACCGGGTACTGCGGGCGTTCTGTGAGCTCGATGACGAGCCGGCGCTGATTCGCGATGTCATTCAGCGGGTGGATGCCGAGTTCCACCCCCAGGACTGCGTCGTGCGTCTCACTGAGGACGGCGTCTTCAAAGGCAGCACCTGGTACCACATCACCGATGACGAGATTCGCTACGAGGGCTTCACCCGTGACGAGGGCCGCATTGCGGGGCAGATGGATATTGACCGCAGCGTTCGCGGCTTTGGCACCCACGCGCTCAACTCCGACGCCTGGCTGGTCGCGCGATTTGACCGCTCCCAAGGGCCGCGCCAGCACACGTTCTACAACAGCCCGCTGACATCGCTCGATCACCGCGGCGCGACGGGTCCGGCACTGGCGTGCTCCCAGGGCACAACGATTGAGTACTTTGGCGAGGAGACCATTACGGTTCGAGCCGGCAGCTTTGCCTGCCACCATTTTGCCTACGTGGTCGTGGCAACCGACCACCCGGAGTACCACCTGTGGGTCACCACTGACGGTGACTTTATTTTCGTCAAAGGAACTGTGGATGTCCCCTACAACTGGTCTTTCGAGCTCACCGAGCTCATCGATACGCCCTGAGCCTCTCTACAGCGGTTGCAAACTCCGGCTAGAAAACACCAACCAATGCGCGCCCTCGGCACTGGCCTTGAGTGAGTAGCTCGCGTCGGCGGTGGCGCAGAAAAATTCTCCGCTGGCCACTGCGGTGTCGCGGTTCACATCCACTGCACCGTCCAACAGGTACCAGACGCAATCAAACCCTGGAGAGAACGCCGCATGCGCGTCGTCTGCGCCCATGCTGACCCGAAAAATGAGCGGACCCTCGTCGGGCATCTGACCCCAGCCCGGCAGCGCATCTGCAGGGCTCACCACGGGCATATCGTCGACGCGCCGGCGCCCCGCCGGCTGCTGAAACTGACTCAGTCTCGCAGTCAGTGCCTCGGGCACGTCATAGAGGTCCGCCCAATTCAGGCCAATATCGCCGCCAAGACTGAACAGGTGAAACTGCACACCCTCCTCACCCGCCTCTTCCGGCCCGTAGGCATGCCCCGCCTTCACCCAGCGAATGTCGCCCGGACGAAAGCTGCCCTCGTCACCGATGCGCATCTCGCCCCGCGTAATCACGTAGATGGTGTCGTGGGGATGCCAATGCAGGCCCGCATGAAAGTGCGCCGGAAAATCGGCCTCGATCAGAAACGGCTCGCTGGTCCTCAGAACTCGGGTGGGGGTGGTGGGCCGCCCGTGGGGGTCGTGAAAGGTCTCCCAATCCAGATCATCTGGACGAATGTGCTCCGCTGTCATACGGCCGCCACCTCGGCGTCTCTGGTGTCTCTAGCTGCCAGGGACTGCTCATAAAAAGCTTGTAGGTAATCCAGCAGGCCGTCGCCTATGATCTCGATGAGCAATCCGGCCGGGTCCTGGAAGTAACCCTGCGGATCCCCCGACTCACCGAGAACACGCACAAAGCCGCGCGCCTCGAGTCGTTTGCAGGCGGCCTCCGAATCCGGGCTGTGGAAACACAGATGGTGCTGAATGATATCTTCAGATGTCACCCAGGGCGTATCCGGGACAGCTTCAATCAGCTCAAAATTAGCCTGCCCGGTGCTCGCGTGGGCGATGCGCAGCGGGATGCTGACCGGTTTACCAAATAGAATCAGCGGCCAGTCCTCGCGATCAACACCCATCCAATACACGTTCAGGGTTTGTCCCAAACGCGCTTTGGCGCTGTCGATATCCCGGCATACCAGCCCGGTGTGCACGAGCCGCAGCCCCTCGAGATTGTCCGACTGAGTACTCATTGACCTTTCTCCTTTCTTTTACCCACCGCGCGCACCTTTACTTGTACTTTCCCGGCTGCGATTTTTCCAGCCCTTCCAACCAATCCAGCGCCAGCAGGTGCCCCGACATAGTCAGAAAACCGATCTCTGGCTAAGTGATAACCCAAGCCGCTGGATTGGCGTCGCGCTTCACTGCATCATGTTACCTGCCACTTCAACATCATAGTCACCTTCCGCGCTGCGCAGCGGACACGTGCATGGTGGATAAAAAAGGAGCGCGATATGAGCGAACGGCTGCTGGCATTGGCCTCTGGTGTGCATGATGGCAACCCGCCCAAGATCACCCCTTCCGACATGGTGCGGGTCGCGTCGGATGCCGGCTACAACAGTGTCGGCCTATGGGTCGCGCCGGGTGATAACTGGCATCGGGACACCGCCGGTGAAGTCGCGGCTGCCCTTCAAGAGACGGGACTTGTTGCAATCGATGTCGAGGTCATTTGGTTACAGCCTCGCGGCAAGCCCGATCCACTGCACCACCAAATTATCGCTTTGGGTGGCGAAGTGGGCGCCAAAAACTGCCTGATCGTCAGCTCAGAGCCCGACCGCGAGATAACAAAATACCTCTATGAGGACCTGTGTCACCACGCCGAGCGCGCGGGTATGCGAGCGTGCCTCGAATACATGCCAATTACCGAGATAAAAGACCTGAACGACGCGCTGGATGTGGTGAACGCCGTGGATCATCCCGCTGGCGCCATTCTGGTCGACCCCTTTCACCACGAGCGTGTCGGACATGAACCCGAGAAAATCCGAGAGATACCGGAGCGTTGGTTAAGTTACGCCCAACTGTGCGACATGTCCGAGCGTGGTGTGATCACTGATGCTGAGGCGTATTTCATTGATGCCATTGATGGCCGGCTTGCGCCGGGCGAAGGCAGCATACCCGTGGCGGCGATGACCAGAGCCTTGCCCGCCGACCTGCCCATTAGTCTCGAAATTCGCTCGCGGTACTACCGCGAGCGGTACCCCGACCCAGTTGAACGGGCAAGCGTGATTCTGGAGCGCACCCGGGCCTTTTTTGCTGACCTATACGCTGATAAGGACAAGGACTAGGTGGCATCGCTGACGCCCTTTCAGGAGGCAATCAAGCGTCTCTCAGAAGGCGACGTCGATGCCGCACGCGAGGCGCTCCTGGCAATATGGGAGGGCGGCGGCAGCGATGCCGGTCAAGCCGCGCGTTTTATCGCTCACATCGCAAAAAACGAACGGCGCTTCAGCGACGCCATCCACATTCTTGAATCATCGCTGGTGACGCTGGGCAACGATGCCCCGACGCTCGCGCAACTTTCCGAGCTGTACATGGCGGTGGGCGACCATCATAAAGCCATCGAAGCGGCCACCTTATCTCTCGACGAGGCACCGGATAACGCGGTCACGGCCCTGAACAGGGCTATCTGGCAAAGCAATTATTCAGAGCACCCTCTGGAGATAAGAAAAGCGTTTGAACAGTGGTCTTCGCGTTACCTTCACCCCGCATCCAGTAACACACCCCTGCAGCCTCTCGCCCAGCGAGGCACTGCCGGAGCCCGGCCCCTGCGGGTGGGCTATGTGTCTGGGGATTTAGGCAATCATCCGGTGCGCTATCTCATAGAGCCTTACCTCAGACTACACGATGCCTCGCAATTCGAGATTCATGCCTTTATGACCTCTGCCGAGGACGAGGTGTCGCAGTTTCTGAAGGAATGGGTCCCCCACTGGCACAACGTTGCAGCCTTAGATAATGACGCCTTGCTGAGCTTCATCCGATCATTGGAAATCGACATCCTCGTGGATCTCTCCGGTCACACGGAGGCGTCGAAGCTAGAGGTATTCGCCGCGCGCGCCGCGCCGGTGCAAGTCACTTGGTGGGGCTTTGTCCACACGCTGGGCATCAACGAGATCGACTATCGATTAACCGACTTTGAGACCTGCCCCCCGGGTGCCGAGGCACATTACACCGAAGCGCTATGCCGAATGGCGTGCCTCACCGCCTACGCGCCGCCAGTCAATTGTGAGGATCAATACCCGTCACCCTGGCAAGGCAACGGCTACGTCACCATGATCAGCCTGAACCACACGCGCAAGCTGAGCCAGGCCGCCCTCGATGGCTGGCGCGATATCCTGATGCAGAATCCGAACTCCGGTTTGATTGTGGTGTCGTCCGAGGCCACTGAGGCCGACGCCCAGAATGACTTTACCCCGAGGTTGGTTGATGGGGGATTCCCCATGGACAGGGTCTCGGTAGTGCCGCGCTTGTCCATGCTGGAATACATGAACATCGCCTCCGTCGCTGACTTCGCTTTGGATTCCTTCCCGGTCTCTGGCGGTGTCACGACCCTCCATGCGCTATGGATGGGCCTGCCTGTCTTGACTATGACGCCAAACACCCCCATCGCGATGCAAACCTACAGCGGTAACACGCTCCGGCTTGTCGGTCTGGATGAATGTGTCACAACCAGCCATCAGGAGGTCGTGGCTCGCGCCGCTGAGTGGATTCAAAATCCGGCGTTGATTGATGCGTTGCGAGCGCGGACCCGCCCCAGCCTGATTGCGAGTCCATTCATGAACCACGAGGCGCGAGTCAGGGAACTCGAGACCTGTTTTCAAGCAATGTGGCGGCGTTTTCTGCACAATGAACCCGTTACCGATCTCAGCATGAGATAACTATCCGGCAAAGGTCTAAACGATGACACAGTCTCAGATAGCACCCACCGATCTGCTCAGAGAGCGGATACAGAACGACATCGATAACAGCATCGTGGTCACTGAAGCTTCGGAGCTACCCCTTTACAGCTCCGATGTCTACGGAAAGGGCACTCTGCCGGCTTTGGTTGTGAAACCCGCTGAGCTGCAACAGGTGCCGTCCATTGTGAAGATCGCCACTTCCATGGGCTTTGCGATCACCCAACGCGGTGGGGGCATGTCTTACACGGGGGGTTATCTGCCCACGCAAGCCAATACCGTGATGCTTGATCTCATCGCGCTCAACCGAATCATCTCCATCAATGAGGATGATCTGGTGATTACCGTCGAGGCCGGCGTGACCTGGCAGCAGATCTGGGAGGCGCTGACCCCCCGCGGCCTGCGTCTACCTTTCTTCGGCACGTTCTCGGGGAGCCGGGCGACCGTCGGGGGTGGACTGTCGAACGGGGCATTATTTATGGGAACGGCGCGCTATGGCAGCGCCGCCGACATTGTGGTCGGCATGGAGGTCATTGACGGCTCAGGTCGCCGCATCCGAACCGGTCAGGCCGCTTTCCACAACGGCCGACCGGGCTTTCGCCAGTATGGGCCCGATCTCACCGGGCTGTTCGTGCACGATGCAGGAGCACTTGGTGTAAAAACCGTGGCCTCTCTGCGCATGATGCCCCTGCCCGAGGCCGCCGAATACGCCTCCTTCGCCTTCGCCACTCAGCAGGAGGCCATACGCGCGCTCTCCGCCATCGGGCGCAGTGGCTACTGCGAGGAGGTCTACCTATTTGACCCCGCCACAACCCAACGTTCCCTTGACCCCGCCACGCTAGTGAAAGATATCGAAAGACTGGGCAACGTGATTCGCGCTCAATCGAGCGTGCTGAAAGGACTCCGGGAAGGCGCGAAGATGGCGGTAGCGGGCCGCCGCTTTGTGGAGAGTTCTGTCTATACGCTTCACTGCGTCTGCGCGGGTCGCTCTACCGCTGGCGTGAGCGATGACCGGCGCGGTGCGGTCAATCTCGCACTCGATCACGGCGGCGTGGAGATCAGCAACACCATCCCAAAAGCGGCGAGGGCCAACCCCTTTGAACCACTGAACGGTATTTTAGGCTCACAGGGAGAGCGCTGGGCCGCGCTCAACGCCAAGGTGCCCCACTCCGATGCCGAACGTCTGATCGCGGCAACCGAGGCCGCAATTGACCCCTATCGCGATCGGATGGCGGCTTCCGGGGTCACAATGAGCTTTCTCTATATTGCGATAGCTCAACACATTTTTAGCTACGAGCCGGTGCTCAGATGGTTTGATGAGTGGTTGCCGGTGCATCGACACATCCCGGAGAAGGCATTTCTCGAGGGCCTGACCGAACCTGAGGCCAATCCCGAGGGGCGCGCCCTCGTAGACGAAATTCGTAGTGCGATCGTGGGGGTATTCGCCGAATTCGGTGCGGCCAGCAACCAGATCGGTAAAACCTATCCGATGCTGGCCAGCCTGAATCCCGAGACGCGGGCCGTCCTGAGTGCATTGAAAACCGAACTGGACCCGGATGAACTGGTCAATCCGGGCGCCTTGGGCGATTTTTCAACGTAACGTGGCAGGAAGTACTCGCAAACGGCCCGCTCGCTCAGGAACCGGCGCTCACTCACCGGGCGCCGGGGAACCGCTCGCCAAAGTGCCCTCTTGGGGAGTGCTGATCCCGCTAGGCATCCCCTTCGTGGACTTCGAGCGAGACCAGCTCATACTGGGTCATCATGTAGCCCGTAACCTGCGCCTTGAGCAGCACAAATTCACCATCAGCCGTGACCCACACTTCATAGGGCGGGTGCTCATTGGTCTCATTTGAGCCCTGCGCGGTGCTGCCCCGCTCGCCGTAGCAAAAGTGCAGCGCATCGAAGGTACCTGCCCCCACGGTAATCGTTTCCTCGCCGATAAATTCGATGATCATCCCGGGGTCGTGCCAAACCAGTGACGGCCCGGTCGCGCCACGATGATCGAGGGACGTCATCAGGAAACGATCAAAGGTGTGGACCCTGGGGCCCTCGCTTCGGTCAATGACCGAGAGGTGCCAGGCGTCCCCCTGAATGGGATGGGTTCCGAAAATTGCGGGGCGCTCGTCATAGGCCTCGTGCTCTGAAAAACGCCCGCGCTCATGGGTCCAGCCCTCACAGTCGGCGCCGGTGTCACCAAAGTAAAACCAGCTGCTGCCCTGCTGTTCGTCACCGAGCGACAAGCGCACGAAGGCGTCGAGCGTGTCCCAGTTCTTGTTCTTGGTGAGCGTGACGTCGCGGAGCACATTGGGCTCGTCGTCGATCTCGCAGTGCGCGCGCAGGGTGCGGCGGCCGTCACCGTGCACGGTGATCGTGAAGTGCTCACGGCCGCGCTCTACCCCCTCGCGACCGGGCTTACTACTGGTGTAATGAATATGTCCGCGCAGGGTTTTGTGGGGGCGCATAGCGAGCTCCGAAGGGCTGAGACGGTCTTTGCCATGGTGCCACAAAGCGCCTAAGGTGTGAGGCAACATAAGGTCTGCGGACACAATAATAAGCATGTCCTCTCCACCGGATCAGACGGTCGCGAGTTCTCCTGCGGAGCAACCGCCGCGGGGGGTCTACCCGGGTTGGTGGGTCGTCTGTGCCACCGCCTCCGGGCAGCTGATTCAGGGCGGTTTCGTCTTCTGGAGCATGGGGCTTTATACCGCCACTTTTGAAGATGTCTTTGGCGCACCCCGGGCTCAGATCAATCTCATCGAGACCTGCCTGACCGTCGCCACCAACCTGCTCTCCCCCTTAGCTGGGATCCTGATAGACCGCTGGTCGATCCGGCATCTGATGATGATCGGCCTGACCGCGATGGGGCTGGGGCTTATGATTCTGAGTCAGGCAGGCACGCTACTGCATATATGGGTGGTGTGGGCCAGCCTGATTCCGCTGGGAGTCCTGCTAATCGGGGCGATCCCCAGCGCCGCGCTGATCAGTCGCTGGTTTATCCGCCGGCGCGGTCTCGCGCTGGGCCTGGCAGCCACGGGCAGCTCACTCGGCGGCTTTTTAATGCCGCCCTTCATGACTTGGATGTTTCTCGAGTGGGACTGGCGGACCGGACTGATGGTAGCGGGCTGCATCTGTTTTGCCTTCTTGCCGATTTTTTACTGGCTGCTGCGCAACCAACCCGCAGATTTGGGACTGAGCGGCGAACCCGAAGCACCCGGACGCGGTGACGCCTCCGCCATGGCGGCCACTGCAGCGGTCGATGCCCGGGACTGGGGCATCCCCGATCTACTGAGGAGCCGCATTTTCTGGTTACAGATGATTGTCTCGGGCTCACTGCTGGCCGTCACACTCGGCATGCTGGCCAACCTGAGCCTGCACGCGAAAGACCTCGGCGTGACCGGCCAATCGACGGCGCTCCTTTACTCGATCATTGCGGTCTGCTCTTTCAGCGGCAAAGCCCTCACCGGCCACCTCATGGACCGGCTCGGTATTCAGCGCTGCGGTTACCTGATTTGTCTCTTTCTCAGCACGGGTTTACTGATCCTGCTGCTGGTGCAGAACTACACCGGACTGCTCGCCGGTGCGTTCGTGATGGGCTTGGGGTATGGCGGCGTGGTGCCGATCTGGACCAACATGCCCGCCCGCACTTTCGGTGCGGGCAGTGTCGGACGCGCGCTGGGTGTGATGAATCCACTGCATATCCCAATTACCGCTACCAGCGCGCCGTTGGCGGGTTACATCAGTGACACCACTGGCAGCTACGACGGCGTGTTCTGGTTGTACGGCGGCTGTTGTGCTCTGGCGGCCATCGGGCTCACAATCATGGGGTCGGTCTTGCGGTCGCCGGACCATCATTAGGATGTCGTTAGGGCATTATTAGGACGTCGCGAAGGGTCACGATAAGCGCTTATGGGCAAATCAGAGAACATTTCCCCACCGGTGACAGAAGCCAATCTGAGCGCCTGTCATCCCAGCCATCAGGTCCTCTTTGAGCCCGTTCAGATCGGCCCGGTAACGGCGCCCAATCGCTTCTATCAGGTGCCCCATGCGAGCGGCATGACCGAAACCCACCCGCGGGTGCGCGCGGCCTTTCGCGAGACCAAGGCCGAGGGCGGCTGGGGCGTCGTGAGCACGGGCGCGGTGTCGATTCACCCGAGTTCAGACGACTCACCCCTGCCTTTCGCGCGGCTGTGGAGCGATGCCGATATCGCCTCACACGCGCTATCCACTGAGGCGATCCACCGCCACGGTAGTCTGGCCGCGGTAGAGCTGTGGCATGGTGGTGCAGCGGTCATGAACCGTACCTCGCGCCTGCCGCCGCTCTCCCCATCGGGCATTTCCTGGGCAGCCACCCACGTGGGCTTTATGGGCCAGCTACGGCCCAAGAAAATGAGCGGCGCTGACATCGACGAGGTGTTGCACTGGCAGCGACTGGCAACGCGGCGCGCGCTCGACGCAGGCTTTGACATTCTTTATGTCTACGCCGGCATGGGTTACCTCGGCTACGAATTTCTGTTGCCAGAGTACAACCACCGCGACGACGGCTATGGCGGCGTGCTGGAGAACCGCGTGCGCTTTGTGCGGGAAATGCTGGAGGTGACCCGCGACGAGGCCGGCAGTCGTGCGGCGGTGGCGCTGCGCATCAGCCTTGAAGAACTGCGGGGCAAGGCCAGTGACCATTATGAAAGCGAGGCCCACGGCGTGGTCAGCCTGCTCTCTGACGTGCCCGATTTATGGGACGTGAAAATGGATTCGAGCCCCACGGACTGCGGCGCCTCGCGCTTCAGGCCAGAGGGCGCTCATGAGCCCATTATCGAC
>Ga0181594_10004244_pt1 | contig 12795 bp, 2 predicted proteins | sample 071ome_18_FD_145603 | JGI IMG/M metagenome (GOLD analysis project Ga0181594, IMG submission 145603) | Coastal salt marsh microbial communities from the Groves Creek Marsh, Skidaway Island, Georgia - 071413BT metaG (spades assembly) | ecosystem: Environmental > Aquatic > Marine > Intertidal zone... | reverse complement strand
CCAGCGTCGATCGCGAGGTTCGCCTGGTAGCCTGTGTTGTAGAAGGCCATCAGCAGGCAAGGGAGCAGGGCGATGACCACGGTGATCATGAGGCGCTTGAGGTCAAGCGAGTCACGCACGTGGGTGTTCCCCTTGGTCACCTCACCTGGGGTGAAGAGCAGGGTGTCGTTCGCCTCATAGATCGGGTAGAGCGTCTCGAGGGGCTTACCTGGACCAAAGAGGGTCTCGTATTGCTTATCGAGGTTATCACGAAGGAATTTCATAGCTACTCAGCCCTCCTTCCAGATGGTGTACAGGTTACGTCGCAGGGCGACGCCGAAGTCTTCTTTACCTGGGCTCGCAAACGTGCAGAGCGCGAGGTCCTCCTCGTCGAGCTCGAGGCAGCCGAGCGCCTCAGCCCGCTCAAGGTCATCCTTGAGCAGGGCGCGCAGGAGGAAGGTCGGCATGATGTCGAGTGGCATGACCTTCTCGAACATACCGATCGGCACCATCGCGCGGTGTGAGCCGTTGGTGGTCGTGGTGAAGTTAAAGAGGCGACGCTTTGCGCCATACTCACCGCTCATGAGGCTCGAGAAGTAAGCGCGCGTGATCGAGAACTTCTCACCGCCTGGCGCGAGCCAGCCGAGGAAGTCACGGTCACGACCCTCGAGGATCCCTGTGACCTGCTGGCGGAAGCGCCCGAGGTAGCCTTGCACCTCAGGGTCACCGCTCATCGTGCGCCCGTAGAAGACAGAGCCGTCGATGAGGCGGGTCTCCGCTACAGGGAGGTTACCCTCGACGAGCGGAGCGACCTCTGCGCCCGCGCGGGTCTTAACGAGCTTAGGCTCGAGGACCGCAGGGCCACAGATCGCGACGACGCGCTCGACGTCGAGCTCACCGGTCTTAAAGAGGCGACCGATGGTCACGACGTCTTGGTAGCCGATGTGCCACGCCTCACGCTCACGATTGACAGGGCAGAGGGTGTGGATGTGGGTGCCGACGAGGCCAGCAGGGTGGCTCCCTGCGAAGGTCTCGACCTGCGCGCCTGCAGCGCTCGCCTCAGCGGAGAGGTCGGTGCCCTCTCCCTGACAGACGAACACTGGCCCATCTGTGAGCGCCTTGAGCGCGATGAGCCCCTCTTGGAGGTCAGCGCGCTTGCCCTCGAGCACGACGTCGACGTCCGCGGCGAGCGGGTTCGTGTCGATCGCGGTGACGAACAGCGCGTGACATGTGCCGTCCACCGCGGGGCTCGTGCTCATTGGGCGTCGGCGGAGCGCGGTCCAGAGCCCTGACTCGATCAGGAGCGCGCGGACCTGCTCAGCGCTCGCCTTGGCCGCGCCTCCCTTGATCGCGTCATACGAGGCGAAGCTCTGGCGCTCATCCGCGCTGAGCTCACCGCTCTGCTCGCCCTCGCTCAGCTCGATCACCACGGAGAGGAGGCGACGTTTCTCGCCACGGTTCACCGCGCTGATCGTGCCCGCGCCGGGTGAAGTAAAGAGGACGCCAGGGTTCTTGCGGTCCTCAAACAGGGGCTGGCCCCGCTTCACCTGATCGCCCTCTTTGACGAGCATCTTAGGCTTCATAAAGTTATAGTCGTCAGCGATCACCGCGACGCGGCTGACGCTCGCTCCCTCGCTGATCGCTTGCTTTGGCTGACCTTTGATAGGGAGATCGAGCCCTTTCTTGATCACATGTGTTTGGCCCATAGTGCTCCTCGGTGTTGGGTCTATGGAGTTTCATGACGGAGAACCGTCGAGGTATAGGAATTGAAGGTGTCTTTTAAAGCATACAGGCTGAGACATCACGCATTTTTTTAGATTTTATCCGCTCTGTCGCTCGGGTCAGGCTCTGGGCGTGGGCTCACTCAATGAGTCTATTTTCGGGTCTTTTATCCGCTCACCCCCCCAAGAGGGCGACTACAGTCGGCGTGACATGATCAGAGAGCAGGCTGAGTGTTGAACGAAGTCGACCCTCACCTCAGACTCTGCGACTGAGCGCCTAAAGGCGCCTAGCGCGCGACGCTGATTTTTGAAAGGCCAGCTGTTATGCGGGGTGATCTGGTCCCGGACGAGGGCCTCCAGTCCCGCACCTGCCTGCTCATAGATGTCTTGGATCGCGCTCGGTTTCACCCCGTGGTGTTTCGCGAGCGAGAGGCTCGCCATGACGCCCTCTCCAAAGCCCCCCGTCGCGGGCGCTTGAGGAGGGGAGAGGTACCCAAACCCATAGTGCCCATCATAGCTCGCGTCCCCCTCGCCCCAGGCTTCTCTATATTGTAAGCGCTGAAGAAATCTACTGTAACCGAGGCAGAAGTCGAGGTAGCGCCTATGCTGAAGTTGAGGCCAAGCGCTGTCCGCAGCGAGGCAGGTCCAGTGATCGGCGCCGTAAAAGAACCCACTCAAGAAGTCACGCTCATACTTGTCACCAGTCATCGCGTCGAGCGCCCGCTCAGCGGCCTTGAGCCATGGACCGTTGGGCCAGCGCTTCGCCGCTAAGACGAGCGCGAAGGCCGCCTGCTCTGAGGCGAACATCGAGCGTTGGTTCGGGTCATATGAGCCATCTGCGAGCTCAAAGTCATGGAAGAAGTCCCCATCCCCACGTTGCATGTGCAGGATAAAGCGAAGCAGGCCCTCGGTGAAGTTAAGGTGCTTTGTTTCGCCTGTCTTGTCCGCGTACGTGAGCAAGGCCAGCGCGCTGAGGGCGCTGTTACCGAGGGTCGCGTGACCTCGCCCGCTCAACGGGATACAGAGGCCATCTTTAAGCCAGCCGTTACACTCCGGGCTGGCCTGAGCTCGAAGCCACTCGATCGCCCGCTCCGCAGCCTCTCGATAGCGGGCCTTAGGCTGGTCTTCGAAGAGCAGGGCGAGCCCATAAATGGCCCCAGAGTGTCGAGGGAGGCTGTACCCTGCCCCCTTAGGTTGCGTCACCTGATCCGTGTAGGGGAAGTACTGGTAGTCAAAGCGCCCATCTGAGTTGAGGTGCTCCGTAATGTAGTCACCCGCGAGGTGGGCCGCCTCAAGGAAGCGGGGGCGTCGCTTGAGGAGGCGCGCTTGGGCGCTCCCTGAGGTCGGAAGGGGGTCGGGTGAGAAAGTCCCGCGCAAGAGGAGGCGAGCGGGGACGTATTGATCGCCGAGCGCGGCCCGCTCTTCGGGGCTCTGTAGTGAGCGCTCCTCTGCCCACTGCTCGGTCTTGAGCTTATGTAAGCCCTCTGAGCCTAAGCGCTCCGTGACCCACTTCGCGTCTAACCCAAAGCGGAGCTCCGGGACGCCTGGGACGATCGGAGCGACCCCAAAGCGCTGCTGCTCGATCAGGTCAGAGGGCAGGAGCGTCCTCGTGCGACCCCCCACCTTACTGACGAGCCCATCTACGCCAGGGTCCACAGATAGCGACAGCAGGGGCCCCCACGCGCTTGGGAGCGGGGTGAGGCTCAAGGCGCGGTCAACCACGAGGCGCCCCCCCATCAGCCGTCTCCCGCTCAGCTTCGGGTGACGCTTAAGTGAGGTCGCCGCCTCCCTGAGCGCCCCCGCGAGGTCACGACCTCGCCCAGTCACGCGCGCTAAGCGAGCGCCACCCGCCCACAAGGTCACGGTGAGCGGTTGAGGTCCAAGGGGGACGCCCTCTAGGCTCTTCAAGAGCTTGTCTCTCGCCTCACGTCGCTCCTGTGCGCTTAAGGTTGAGGGGGTCAGGAGCTCGGCGCCGTTGGCCATCGGCGTGTGCTCACCCTCTAAGGTCGCTCGGAGGTAGGCTAAAGAGGCGTCACGTTGGGCTCCGCTGAGCAGAGGGAGCTCAGCGCTCCGCCCAAGTTGCCAGCCCGTGAGGCCGGCCGTTGAGATCAAGAGTATGGCGAGGTAGGGGGCGCGCTGAGGCCATGCAGAGAGCGCGCCCCCACGACTAAAATGTCGTCGGACCTCTTCTGTGAGGAGCGCGCGTAGCTTCAGACACGGGTAGAGGGCCAAGAGCTGTACGAGCCCGCTGATGAGGAGCCCTGAGGAGATCGCGACCCCCCACCCAAGCACCCCAAAGACGCTCAACCAGTAGAAGCCCGCTAAGGCGGTGAGCGCGCACAGCGCGACGCCAAGGCTGATCGCGAAGCCTCCGAGCATGAGCGAGAGGCGCCAGCCTGCCCTCTGCCCACCAAGCAGCGCTAGCCCTGCGAGGCTAGACAGCGCGCCGTAGCCCGCTACGAGCCCAGGGAGCCACGGGTGCTTGGGGATGAAGGTGAGGGCGAGCCAGGTGATGAGACCGCCATAGAGGAGCTCTGCCACCCCCCAAAATCGAAGCGCTGAGGGAGTAGAGAGGTCATCGGGTGAGACCTCTGGGCGAGTGTGGTCCGTCATCTAGGGCGGTCCTCCATACAGGTTGTGTGTTAAGACTCAGGAGGCACAAAGTCGAGGCTCACCCCGAGCGCCTCTTCAAAGGTGTCCCGCTCACTTGGCTTAGGGCTCGGCGAGACGCTGAGCGGGGGGCGAGAGGGCTCAGGGGGGCGAGAGAGCGCCTTGAGGTTGCGCGCGAGCCTTAGGCCGAGGTTGCTGACCTTGTAGTCTTGGTCAAAGTAACCACGGTAAGTGACGCGACACTGATCCCCTTCACCAAACCAGCTCCCACCTCGCGCCACGCGCTCATTCACACCCGCGAGCTCGGTTGGTCGGTCGGAGATCGGGTCGCTCGCCTCACCATGGCGCTCACGAGAAATATACGCGTCGGCCTCCCACGCGTCATAGACCCACTCCCAGACGTTCCCCGAGCAGTCATAGAGCCCAAAGGCGTTCGGTGACTTGCCCTTCACAGGGTGGGTCTCTCCGTTAGAGATCTCTCCGTGCCACGCGACATGATCGAGCTCGTGTGCTCCTGAGTAGCGCCACCCTTCACGCGCTGAGGCTGAGAGCTCCCACTCCGCTTCGGTCGGGAGACGATAGCCGTCTCGCTCTCTGTGCCAGGTGACCTTGGTCTTGTCGCCCATCGCGCTGAGCTCATAGGCTGGCTCGAGGTCATCGATCAAGGACAGCTCATTACAGAGGCGCACGGCGTCGAGCCAGCTGACCTGCTCAACAGGGCGCTGATCTGAGCGGTCACGGCCCACAAAGAAACTGGGATTTTCTCCCATCACTGCACGATACAGGGCTTGAGTGACAGGGACCTCCGCGACGCTGAAGGGCCGGCTGAGCGCGACCTTGTGTGGGGGCCGCTCATCCGAGTGGCCCTCACCGCCCCGCGCGCCCATCGAGAATAAGGTCGGGGCGACCTCGACCAGCTTAGGCATGTGATGTCGGACCACAGCGCGTCGCTCACGTCGCTTGAGGGCCCTCTCCTGCTCTTGGCGCTCTTGGCGGGCGGCCGCCTCTTGCTCTTCGATGCGAGCGAGCCGAGACTGGAGCTCCATCCCGAGCTCTGCGCCTCCTACGCCGGCCTCATACAGTAAGGCGTCGCTGAGGTAGCTTACCCCCTTGAGGTTCGCTCCTTCCCAAGCGGTGTCTTTAAGCTTAAGCCCTTGGGCGTTGACCCGTTGAGCGCTCGACTTGGTGAGGTTGAGCCCCTCGCCGAGCGCGCCCTCAAAGGTCGCTCCATCGAGCTTACAGTAGCTCAGGTTCGCCTGCTCGAGCTGGGCTTGGCTGAGGTTCGCGCCGATGAGGGCGCTGTGGCTCAGGTCACACTCGATGAGCTTGGCTCCGCTGAGGTTCGCCTTCACAAGGGCGCTCTGGCGGAGCGAGGCTCCTGTGAAGTTCACAGAGGAGAGCTGTGCCTCATCTGCGGTCAGCTCAAGGCAGTCGACGCCTGTCCAGTCAGAGCGGCTCGCGTTGACCCCAACCATCGAGACCTGCGCGAGGCTCGCCTGCTTAAGTGAGGCGCCCACCCAAGAGCTCGAGCTGAAGTCACCGCGTGTAATCGTCGCGCCACTCAGCTTCGCGTCATCCAGCTTCGCGCCCGTGAGCTCACAGTCGACGAGGGCGGCGCCCTTCATCTGAGCGCCACTGAGGTCTGATCCGAGGAGCGCGCAGCTGATCAAGCTGACGCCCTCAAGGTCCCCTTCGCCCATCAGGAGCGCGCTCAGGTCACACTCTGTGAGCTTCGCGCCCATCAAGCTCACCCGCGTCCACTCGAGCATGTCGGAGAAATTCACCTGGTAGACAGACGACTGGTTGAGTGAGCAGAGCATGAGGCGCGCGTCACGCAGGGTGAGGTGATGGAGCTTCGTGTCTTGGAGCTGGCACTCAACGATGATCGCTTCGCTGAAGTCCGCCTCCTGGAAGACCGCTTTATTCAGCTTGACGTTACGCCATGAGCTCCCTTGCGCTTGCGCGAGGGTGAGGTCAACGTTGCTCGCGTCTACCCCCTGAAGCTGAGCGCCTAGGAGGCGCGCTTTGCTCATATTTGAGCTCGTGAGGCGCGCCTCATGCAGGGTCGCGCCGCTGAGGTCTGCGCTCGTGAGGTCCGTGTGACTGAGGTCGGCTCCGCTCAGCTTCGCTCCCTTGAGGATCGAGACGCTCAGGTCTGCGTCTGTTAAGATCGCGTCCTCGAGGTTAATCCCCTCAAGGAGCGCCTCGATGAGGGTCGCGCCACGGAGGTTCGCTCGGCTGAGGTCTGCGCCGGTGAGGTTCGCGCCTGTCAGGTCAGCGCCCTCTAAGTTGGCGCCACTGAGGTCGGTCCCGCTGAGGTCGACCCCACGCCAGCTTACGCCAGGAGCCTGTGCCTCTGAGAGGTAAGCGTTTCGCCAGACCGCGCCTCGGAGCTTAAGCTCGCTGAGGTCTACACCTTCGGCGTTGAGCGGAGGGAGCGAGGCGTTCGTCGCGTCAAAGTGCGCCCAGCCCTCCTGCTTCGTGATGAGGCTCAGGTCTGTCTCAGAGAGGTCAACCCCCTCTACGCTAGCGCCTATGAGGCTCGTGGGCTTAAAGAGCACCCCAGAGAAAACGAGCCCCTTGAGGTGAGCGCCACTGCAGTCCACCTCACTCAGCTGAGCGCCGAGGAGCTTCGCGTCTGAGAGCTCAGCGGAGCTGAGGTTGGCTCCGTTGAGGTTCGCTCCACAGAGCTCTGCTCCTGAGAGGTTCGCGCCCGTGAGCGACGCCCCCTCTAGCCTCGCGTCACGCAGGCTCGCTCCTGTGAGCGCCGCGCCGTTGAGGTTGATCGACCTCATGCTCGCGAGGTTGAGCGTCGCGCGAGTGAGCTGAGCGCCCTCAAGGTTCGCGTGATCCCATCGGCTCCCCTCCGCCTCTAAGCCGGTGAGGTCGGCGCCCCCGAGGTCTGAGTCGATCAGCTTCGCGCGGTGCGCCTTGGCGCCCTTCAGCTGGGCGAGCGGGGCGATTAATGACCCCGCCTCCGCGTCGCTGAGGTCGACCCCATTGAGCTGGGCGTCTGTTAAATTTGTGCCCTCGAGCAGGGCCGCGACCAGCGAGGCGCCACTTAAGTGAGCGCCCGTGAGGTCAGCCTCTGTCAGGTTCGCGCGGGCGAGGTAGGCGCCCTCGAGGTGAGCGACCTGCAGGTTCGCGTGAGCGAGGTTCGCGCCCTCGAGCTGAGCGCGCTCGAGGTGAGCGGCGCTCAAGGTCGCGTGCGTGAGGCGAGCCTCTGTGAGGTTCGCTTCACTGAGCTTCGCTTCGAGCAGGTTTGAGTCTGAGAGCTGGGCCTTAATGAGGCGAGCGTTAGAGAGGTTCGCCTTATCGAGCTGGGCGCCTGAAGCGCTCACCTCGCTGAGCTCGGCGGAGCTGAGCTCAGCGCCTGACCAGCGCACACCGCTGAGGTCAGCGAGAGGCGCTGAGAGCCCGCGGGCGGTGAGCGACTTAACTGACAGGCGCGAGAGGTTCACCCCTGGGCCACGCGCCTCGGTGAGGGTGAGCTGATTGAGCTCAAGGCCCTTGAGGTTCGCCTTGGTCAAGTCAGCGCCCGTGAGGTCAGCGCCCTCAAGCTCGAGTCGCCCACCGTCCATCGCCTCAATCGGCGCAGCGTGCGCCTTGGCGTCCCTGAGCGAGGTAGGCTTAAAGGTGGCCTCACTCCAGTTGACGTCTGTGAGGTCCGCGGCGTCAAGGATCACCGCGAGCAGGTTGGCTGAGCTTAGGTTCGCTCCCTTTAAGTCAGCGCCCGTGAGGTTCGCGCCGATCATCTCAGCGCCCGTGAGGTTCGCGCCTAAGAGCAGAGCGTTCACGAGCTGTGCATGAGCGAGGTTCGCGCCGCTGAGGTTCGTCTGCGTCAGGTCTGCCTCAGAGAGGTCTGACTCAGCGAAGGACGCGCTGTTGAGGTCTACCTGCTTAAAGCTTGTCCCCTTGAGTGAGACCTTCTCGAGCTTCACCCCTCCCAGCACAGCGTTATTAAACCGCGCGCCCTTCAGCTGGGCGCCGTTGAGCTTGGCTTCGCTGAGGTTAGCGCTCTCTAGGTTGGCGTCGCTGAGGTTCGCGTCGAGGAGTGAGACCCCCTTAAGCTGTGCGCCAGACAGGTTGAGTCCAGAGAGGTCAACGCCATCGAGCGTCGCGTTGTTTAGGAGCGCGCGCTCGAGGGTCGCGCCTGTGAAGTTGACGCTCGTGAGGTTAAGGCCCTCAAGCGTCGCGTTCGTAAGCTCCGCTTGGTTGAGCGCCGCGCCCGTGAGGTCAGCGCCTTGCAGGTTCGCGTTCTTGAGGTTCGCACCCTCCGCCTCTACGCCCCCAAGCTTCGAGGACGTGAGCTGAGCGCCTTTGAGCTGCGCGTTTAAGAGCTTCGCGAGGGTGAGGTTCACCTCATCGAGCTTCGCCTCATTGAGGAGCGCGTCGCTGAGGTCTACGCCGTTCATGTTCGCCCTGCTCAAGGTCGCGCCGTCGAGGTCAGCGGACGACAAGGCCGCCCCGTTCAGGTCCGCGTCGCTGAGGTCGCTCTTCGTGAGCTTCACGCCCGTGAGATCGCTCCCGACGAGGTTCGCGCCCGTGAGCTGTAGCTCTCTTAAGCTCGCGCCACGGAGCGGACAGCCTGTGAGGCTGGTCTCATGGAGCTCGGCGTTGTCGAGGACCACCTCGGTGAGGTCAGAGCCACGGAGGGTCACGGAGATCATCCTCGCTCGGTTGAGCTGGGCGCCCGTGAGGTCTGCGCTTGAGATATCACAGCTCTGGAGCTGGGCGTCTGTGAGGCGGGCCCCTCGGAGCGAGCTGTTGGTGAGCAAGACATCGCGGAGCGCGAGCGCGGTCCCCTCAAGGCCGTCGAGCTGGGCTCGGCTCCAGTCGGCTTCATGGACAGAGGCCTCGATCAGCTTCACCCCCTCTAGGCTGACGTCTGTCCAGACCCCACCCTCAACACGGGTGTGGCTCCAGTCGGCGCGCTTGAGGTCGATCCCCTCCCAGTAGCAACCTGAGAGGCGCGCCCCTCGCCATGAGGAGCCTGACGCGGTCGCCCTCGCGAAGTGGGCGCCATGTGCGATGGAGTCTGCGAGCTCGGCGCCCTCAAGGGAGCAGCTGGAGAGGTTCGCGAGGTCCAGCTTCACCCCAAGGAGCTTGGCGAGGTCGAGGTTCGCGCCCTTCAGGTTCGCGTCTGACAGGTCTGCGCCTCGAAGGTCGGCTTGAGTCAGCTGAGCGTCCGACAGGTCAGCGCCGTGTAGAGAGGCGTGGTGGAGCTTCGCGCCACGCAGGTCAGCGCGCTCGAGTGTCGCGTTCGTGAGGCGAGCCTTGTTGAGGCTCGCGCCTTGGGCCTTCAGCTCTGTGAGGTCTGCGCCTATGAGCTCGATCCCATCGAGCGTGGCGTCATTCAGTTGAGCGCGTGTGAGGCGCACCTCGCTGAGCGACACAGCGCTGAGCTCTGCGGCGGTGAGGTCTGCGGCGATAAGCTCGGTCTGAGCGAGCTTCGCCTCAGCCCAGCGTGAGCGCGGGGCGCGCGCGCCGTTCAGCTGACAGCCACTCACGCTCACCCCGCTGAGGTCAGCGTCGCTCAGCGCGCTCTCCTCGAAGGTGACGCCCGTGAGGGTCGCTCGAGTGAGCCGAGCTCCGCTCAGGTCGAGCTCGACACCGCTTAAGTTTTGGAGCACGGCCTCAGACAGCTCGGCCTTGCTCAGGTTCACCCCACGCCAGGTCCCACCGGAGATGTGAGCGCCGATCAGCGAGACCCCAGAGAGGTCAACGTCCACCGCGGTCAGCTCCGAGAGCTCAGCGCCATCGAGCTCAAAGGAGGTGAGCGAGACGCTGTCGAGCTTGGCTCCGCTGAGCTTGACGCCACGCGCCTGGCGGACCGCGAGGGTCACATGACTCAAGGTCGCGCCCTCAAAGCTCACATGAGAGAGGTCTGCGCCTGTGAGGTCCGCCTGCTCAAGGTGAGCCCCCGCGAGTGAGGCGTGGCTCAAGAAGCTGTTGATGAGGGTCGCCTTCGTAAGGTTGACCTCGTTGAGCTGAGCGGACTCGAGGTGCGTAGCGAGGAGGGTCGCCTCACTGAGGTTCGCTCCGTCGAGGGTCGCCTCTTTGAGGAGCGCCTCACTGAGGTTGGCCTCCCTGAGGTCCGCCGATCGCAAGTTGACGCCGTTCCAGTTCACCGCTTGAGCGTTCACCGCGCGGAGCTGAGCTCCCTGAAGAGAGGCCCCTGACCAGGCGCCTCCCTCGAGCTTCGCCTGAGAGAGGTCAGCGCCCTCAAGCTGAGCTGCCTCTAGCTCGAGGTCGATGAGCCGAGCGCTCGAGAGGTCTGCATGCGTGAGGTCAGCGCCTTGTAGTGAGACGCCCTCAAGGGTCGCGCCCTTCAGGCTCGCGTAGCTGAGGGTCGTGTTCTTCAATACGCAGTGTCGGATCGTCGCCTCGTCAAAGCGAGCTCCTCGGAGCTGGGCGCCCTCGAGCGAGAGGCCCTCGAGGGTGACGCCGGTGAGCTGGGCGCCGTTGAGGCTCACGCCACCGATCTGCACCCCCTGAAGGTTCACCCCCCTCAGGTCGCACTTAGCGAGCTGGGCGTTCGTAAAGTCCGCGTCGACGAGTGTCACATCCGCGAGGTTCGCGGCGCTGAGGTTGGCGCTGAAGGCCTTGGCGCGGGTGAGGTCCGCTCCATTTAGGTTAGCGCGGGTGAGGTTGGCCTCGTTGAGGTGGGCGTCCGTGAGCGAGGCCCCTTTGAGGTTGGCCTTGGCCAGCTGAGCGCCGTCTAAGCGAGCGCCATCGAGCTGGGCTCCGCTGAGGTTGGCGCTCTTGAGTGAGGCCTGTAGCGCCCTTGAATTGGAGAGGTTCGCGTCATCGAGCTGGGCTTCATCGAGCGTCGCGCGGGTGAGGTTGGCGTCGCTGAGGTTCGCTTGGCTGAGGCGGGCGCTCGTGAGGTCAACCCCCTCGAGGTTTGCGCCGCTGAGGTCAACGCCCTCAAGGGCACAGGAGGCCATCTTAGCGCCCATGAGGTGAGCGCCTCTCAGCGCCGCCCCCTGAAGGTCAAGCCGGCTCAGGTCTGCGCCAGCGAGCTGCGCGCCACTCCAGCTCACCCCCTCGACCTGAGCGCTCGTGAGGTTCGCGGATGAGAGCTGAGCGCCCGCGAGCAGGGCGCCTCTCAGGTCAGCGCCCTGTAGGTCTGCGGCCTTAAGGGTGACGCCGTTCAGGTCTGTCTTTTTAAAGCGGGCGTTGTGTAAGGTCGCCTGCGAGAGGTCTGTGCCACTTAAGCTCGCCTCAGAGAGGTCTGCGTCGCTGAGGTCTGCGGCCTCAAACGAGAGGCCTTGGAGGTCAGCTCCGCGGAGGTCGGCTCCACGGAGGTCGGCGCCCTTAAGCAGGGCTCCCGACCACTTGAGCGCCATCCCTTCGACTTTCTGAAGAGAGGCCCGATAGAAACGCGCGCCCTCCATCTTAACCCCTGTGAGGAGCGCGCCCTCGAGGCAGGCGCCCTCAAGCGAGGCGCCGGTGAGGTCAGCGTCTCGGAGGTCTGCGCCCGTGAGGTCTGCGCCATCTAAGTGTGCGCCCTCTAGGTTCACTCCCTTGAGGCGTGCGCCTTGTAGCTTCGCGTCTCGCAGATGAGCGCCAGTGAGGTCAGCGGACTCCGCTCTCGCCTCTCTGAGGTCAACCCCCTCGAGGTGAGCGCCTGTGAGGACAGCGCCGCTGAGGTCTGCGGATTGAAGTGACGCTCCGCTCAGGCGAGCCCCAGGGAGCTTGAGCCCAGCGAAGTTGCTCCCCTCTGCGATCACTCGAGACCAGTTCAGCTCTGTGACATCAGCGACGCTTGTCCAGTCTACCGAGCCGAACTGAGCTCGCTCGAGTGAGGCTCCTTTAAGCTCAGCGCCTTCGAGCTGGACGCCCGTGAGCTGAGCGGACCTCAGGTCTGCGTCATGAAGCTGAGCGCTCCGTAGGTCTGCCCCCTCGAGCTGAGCGTTCGTGAGCTGAGTGCCGTGGAGGGTCGCGCCTTTGAGGTCTGCGCGTGTGAGCTGGGCGTCTGAGAGGTCGGAGCCTGAGAATATTCCCCCACGGAGCTCCGCGTGAGCGAGGTTCACAGCGCGCATCCTTACGCCGATAAACTCGGCGTTAGGGAGCTTCGCCCCCTCAAGGGTAGAGCGCGTGAGGTCGACGTCGGTCAGCTGAGCGTCACGGAAGTTGACCCCTTTAAGCGTCGCGTTCTCAAGGCGAGCGCCACCGAGCTGAGCGCCCTCAAAGCTCACCCCCTCAAGGTTGGCGTCCGAGAGGTCTGCTGACTTGAGCGTCGCCCGATCAAGCCTAGCGCCGGTGAGGTCTGCGCCCTCTAGGTCAGCAAAGCTGAGGTCCGCGTCTAGGAGGTTCGCGCCTTGGAGTTGAGCGCCTTGCAGGAGGGCCCCGGTCAGGTGCGCGCCCCACAGCTTGGCCTCCTTAAAGCTCGCCTCCCTAAAGTCTACCCCCTCGAGGTGAGCTTGGCTCAGGGTCGCGCGGTCGAGCTGAGCGCCCTTCAGAGAGCGCTCTTTAGGCC
>Ga0181594_10004241_pt1 | contig 12801 bp, 23 predicted proteins | sample 071ome_18_FD_145603 | JGI IMG/M metagenome (GOLD analysis project Ga0181594, IMG submission 145603) | Coastal salt marsh microbial communities from the Groves Creek Marsh, Skidaway Island, Georgia - 071413BT metaG (spades assembly) | ecosystem: Environmental > Aquatic > Marine > Intertidal zone... | reverse complement strand
CCCAGATCGCCGACCTCGCATAAGCTCGTCGCCGCCGTAGGCGGGCGCAAGATGGCGGCCTATCTGGTCAGTATTGCAGCGACAACTCTCCTCGCTATCATGGGGAAAGCAGACACTGAAGTTTTGCTCAGTATTCAGACCGCTCTCGGGCTTTTGGTCGGGGGCAACGCCGCAGAGCACCGATTTACAGGGAGAACCTAAATGGCCCGCTATTCAGATACTACGCAACCGGTCCGGACGGCGGGCTACACCGGCACGCTCGACACGTCCTTGAACGCCTCGACGGACTGGACCGACGTCACCGGGACCGACATCACCAACTCGCTCACCGGTTCTGCTATGCCGGCGGGTCTTGTGTTCACGTCGGTCGCGGTCCAGAACACATCGAGCACAGCGAGCGCCTTCGTCAAGCTGCGCGCTCGCGTGGGCGCTGGCGACGCGACCTCCGGCGAGTTCGAGGTCCCCGCGGGGAGCTCCATCGCCATCGAGTGCGCTGGTCTGGTCGGGGGCTCGCCGTCGACCATCGCTTACAAAAAAGGCGGCGCGAGCGACGAACTGATCTTCCTCTTCGGCCTCGAGACGGCCACGGTCTAAAGGAGACAAAATGAGCATCATCATTAGCGGTGGCGGCGGCGGCGGAGGCGGCGGAGCAACGACCCTTAACGGGCTCTCGGACGTCAACATCACGAGCGTCGCGAACGGGCAGATCATCGCCTACAACAACACCTCGGGGAACTGGGAGAACCAGACCGGGATCACCGGCGGCCTCACCTATAAGGGCGCCTTCAACGCGACCACCGGGACCCCCTCTCTCCTCAACGCGGTTCAGGGTGACTTCTACGTCATCTCGGTCGCAGGGACGATCTACGGTCAAACGTGGAACGTCGGCGATCACCTCTTGATCAACGAGGACATGGGCGGCTCGATCACCAACTCCAAGATCGACAAGGTCGACAACACCGACCAGGTCACCTCGGTCAACGGTCAGACCGGCGCGGTGACGGGTCTCCTCGAGGCGGGAAACAACCTCTCCGACTTGACCAATGTTCCCAACGCGCGGAGCAACCTCTCCCTCGGCGCGGTCGCGACGGCTAACGACACCGACGGGGTCCCGGAGGGGGCTGCTAATCTTTACTACACCAACGCTCGCGCGGATGGTCGCATCGCCGCTGCCGATCTAACCGATCTCGCCGATGTTAGCTACACGGCGGGGCCAGGCATCGACAACTACGTCTTGACCTTCGACAACGCGACGAGCTCATGGGGTGCCGAGCCAGCGGGCGCCGCGCCGGTCGACAGCGTCAACGGAGCGACGGGCGTCGTCGTTCTGGACTCCGATGACATCGCCGAGGGAGCAGCGAACCTGTATTTCACGGACGCCCGCGCTGACGCTCGAGCTGATGCGCGGATCGCCGCCGCTGACCTCACCGACCTCAACGACGTGAGCTACACCGCGGGGCCAGGCATCGACAACTACGTCCTAACCTATGACAACGCGACGAGCTCATGGGGCGCCGAGGCCGCTCCCTCTGCGCCGGTTGATAGCGTCAACGGGGCGACGGGCGTCGTCGTTCTGGACTCCGATGACATCGCCGAGGGTGCTGCGAACCTCTACTTCACGGATGCTCGGGCTGACGCTCGAGCTGATGCTCGCATCGCCGCGGCGGATCTCACCGACCTTAACGACGTGAGCTATACGGCGGGGCCGGCGATCGACAACTACGTCCTGACCTATGACAACGCGACGAGCACTTGGGGTGCCGAGGCGGCCGCGTCTGCTCCAGTCGATAGCGTCAACGGGGCGACGGGCGTCGTCGTTCTGGACTCCGATGACATCGCCGAGGGAGCAGCGAACCTCTACTTCACGGACGCTCGCGCTGATGCTCGCATCGCAGCGGCTGACCTTACCGACTTGAATGACGTGAGCTACACCGCGGGACCGGGGATCGACAATTATGTCCTGACGTTCGACAACGCGACGAGCACTTGGGGTGCCGAGGCGGCCGCGTCTGCTCCAGTCGATAGCGTCAATGGGGCGACGGGCGTCGTAGTCCTCGACTCCGACGACATCGCCGAGGGAGCAGCGAACCTGTATTTCACGGACGCTCGGGCTGACGCTCGCGCTGACGCTCGCATCGCGGCCGCTGATCTAACTGACCTCAATGACGTCAGCTACACGGCGGGACCGGGGATCGATAACTACGTCCTGACGTTCGACAACGCGACGAGCTCATGGGGCGCCGAGGCGGCCGCGTCTGCTCCGGTTGACTCGGTCAACGGAGCGACGGGTGTCGTAGTCCTCGACTCCGACGACATCGCCGAAGGGGCCGCGAACCTGTATTTCACGGACGCTCGCGCGGACGGTCGCATCGCGGCGGCTGATCTCACCGACCTTAATGACGTGAGCTACACCGCGGGCCCAGGCATCGACAACTACGTACTAACCTTCGATAGCGCGACGAGCACATGGGGCGCTGAAGCCGCGGCGGGCGGCGGCGGCTCACGTCCGGACATTTACAACGTCTCCGCGAATACGACTATCGGGACCGATACCGCTATCGCGAGCTCCGAGCTCGAGCGGATCTATATCGTCGACACGGCGACTGCGGGCGCGATTGTGACGATGACTCTGCCTCAGATCACGGGCAACGTCGGCGACGGCTATAAGCTCAACATTAAGCGGAACGGGGCGACCTACAACGTGACGATCACGGCGAACGCGGCTGATGATATCGATGGAGGCTCCTCCGGGGGCTCTGTGACTCTAGCAGTCGATAAGTCGTCGTTCACGCTGGTCGCAGATGCGACCAATACTCGCTGGCACATCATTTAAGGGAGGGCCTCATGAGTTATATGGGCATAAACTCAGCAGGTCCCTTCCTTCAGGGCTTATCGACCAGCGCCATCAATGACACATGGGCCGCGAATATCGTTAACTATACAGCGGCAAACTCTGTCTCGACGCTGCAAAATGGGCTGTCCGCTGATTGGCGGCTCTGCCCGCACATTGAAAGTACAACCTCGGCCGGACGTTTGGAGAGCCGTAGCCCGACAGCTATCATTACAGACTATGCGTTCCTAGGTGCGTTTGTGACCTATAACGGGGGCGCGGAGTGCAAGGGTGACGAGTCCGTCCTGAGTGTTGATTCTGACACGGTCGGTTATTTCCTCTACTCGGGGATCGGATCTGGCGTCGTGCTCTATAATTATGAGAGATGGACAACGATTTGCGAGGTGCTTGGATGAGTCATTTCATTACTCAAGAGGCCTCGATCTCTCTCGCTTGGGCGACTCCAGGATTTACGGGCAATCCAGCGACTAGCGACTATTTCGACCTAACGCTAGGTCATAACGATCTAGGCATCAGCTCGACCAATGCGACCACGCTATCTTTACCTGCGGGCACGTATCACGTTCGCGCAACGCTCGGGGGCACCAAACCAACAGAGGGCTCTTATATTGATTATCAATGGGAGCTCGATGGTTCTACAGTGGGAAATCGCGCTGGGTGGGACACAAACGCCGGAAATGATAAGGTGACAACAGAATACGCAGAAGCGGTGTTTTCGATCACCTCGGCGACCGCTCTCCGCCTACTCTGCAATTTGGCTGCTGGCGCGAATGTTATTCAGGACGAGTATTCAGGAGTCGTCATTAGGGGGGCTGCGCTATGACGTTTGTACCTATAAAAACCAGTAATATAGCCGGCGGCTTCTATTCTGGGGTGGGTGCAGTTTCACTCAGCGCGGGAACTGTGATCAAGCCGCAAACAGAGCAACTCTTTGGCCAGAGTAAGAGCTTCTCCTATAATTCGACCACGGGCGTTTTTACTTTAAACAGCTCGAAAACTTACGTTATTGAAGCTGACGTTATGACGACGTGGAATTCTACCACTCCTAGATTCTACATCACATATGGATTCTTTGATAACACATCGACTGAAATATCAGATTCTTCAAGAGGATCTGTCAGAGGTTATCGCCCAGATCGTTATTACCAATCATATACGTTGATCAGCGACGAGACTGCGCTAGCTGTGATAGATGGATCAAGCGTTTCATCATTTACGTGGGAGATTATTGCGACACAAGCAAACGTATCAACTGTGTTCACTGCGGACTCCGGCGTTGGGTCTAGCTCTTATTCCACAACGCGCTGCCGCCTCTACATCCGGGAGTATTAAATGCGAGAACTACTCGAAGCTCATCGCTCCTCGCTCATCGCGGCGCTCGTCGCGGCTCTCTCTCTCGTCGCTGGTCGCGTCTCGGTCGACGTCCCAGACCACGCGGAAGAATGTGCCCCCGAGCTCGCCGCGGTCCTCGCGGGCAACGAGGCTCTCGCGCGATGCCGGCGGGAAGTGGTCGAGGCGGAGGGGCGAGGCCTCGAGGCGTGCGTCGCTCGGGAGCGCCGGGTCTGTGCCGAGCGGGTCGCCGCTGGAGGTCGCGCCGATGACGACCTCGACTGTCTCGTCTGTGAGACCAGGTGTAAGGAGACCGAGTGATGTCGCCGGCGTTTGTCCTCACCCTCTCCGGACTCCTCGCGGCGCCGGCGACACCCGAGAACCCGACGCCGACGCTCCAGGTCACGCCGGAGCTCCGCATCTCCGCCGAGTTCCTCGAGGCCGGGACGCGGGTCCCTCGGCCGGGTTATTTCCTCGACCGGCAGAATATGCGGCTCCTCCTCACCGAGGCGGCGACCGCTGGCGCCGCGTGCGACGCTCGGGTCCGCGATCAGCAGACACTCTGCACGGAGCAGCTCGCGGTCTCGGCGGCGAATTGCGCGGCTCAGCTCGCGCCGCTCACCGAGCGGATCTCGGAGCTTCAGGCGCGCGAAGATGATCTGGTCGAGGCTGTCCAGGCGACCGAGCGGGAGCTCGCGCGCTGGAAGGTCTGGACCTACGTTGGCGGCGGGGCGGCGCTGTCGGCTATCACCTATCTCGCGGTTCGGTAGGAGTAGACGATGGAGACGATCACTCTCAGCGGCGCCGCCGCTCTCACCTTCCTCGGCTTGGTCTGGCAATTCGCCAAGGTGAAGGCTGACCACGCCGCGCGGCTCGCGACGATGGAGCAGCGAATCATCAGCCTCGAGGCCCGCGCGAAACACGTCGACCATAGCCTCGAGGGCATCCGCTCCGAGCTCGCGGCTCTCCGCGAGGCTATGGTCAGAGTTGAGACTCTTCTCCGCGGCCGGACTCCGGCGCCGCGTTAAACTCCTCGAGGAGCTCCTCAGCCCTCCGGCGCTCCTCGGGCGAGAGCTTATCCTCTCGCTCGCGCTCCCATCGCCCATCGCGGCGGGCGAACCAGACCCAGCGGCGAGGGCCGAGGCGGCGATAGCGGAGCTCGGTCATGGCTCTCATCCGCCCCAATAGTATTGCCAAAGTCTGGAGCAGGTCCGCTCCCATCGCTCCGCTCGCTCCGCGTGCTTCCCCCCGAGCTCGCGGGCGAGAGGCTCAAGCTCGCTATGGAGGTCGCACATTCTCTGCGCTTGGTTGCCTTGAGCGAACCAGAGGTTTGTCCCCTGTGGCGGGGGTCGCTGTCTCATCAGGTCATCATGCTCCTCGCGGAGTAGGGTGAAGAGGAGCGCGACGCGGCGCTCTTTTGCGCTTAGCTCGGGAGGGGGAGGGGCGTCGACTGGAGTGATTTCTACTTTCATGCTTATCTCCGAAAACGGCGCCGCCGCCGGCGAGGCCGAGACGCGAGTAGGTTGATGAGGATGATGACGAGGAGCGCGCTAACCACGAGTATTCTCTAGTCGCCACGTGTTGAACGCGCTCCTGTTGACGAGATACTCCTCGCAGATCTCATGCACGTCGGCGGGGAGCATCGGGGGCCCGACGTCCACGCTTTCCAGGAAGCGAAAGAACTCGTCCGGGTCGACTCCCTCTTCGACGGCCTCTCGACGGACGCGCGCGATCAGCTTCTCCGCGATATTATCTCGGGGCGCCGGAGCGGGAGCGGGAGCGGGAGCGGGAGCGGGCGCCGGAGGAGCCGAGGGGGTCTCCTCGGTCGGCGCGAGCTCGGGGACGCCGACGACGTCGGCGAGCTTGCTCTCATCCTCTCGCGAGCCGGAGAAGAAGGCCGCCTCTTCGGTGCTGTAGGTATTCGCGCCGCTGATTCCAGATACGATCTCGGCGAAGAGGACGCTTGCGATCTCGGTGTGAAGACGCGCCAAGAGCATCCGCTCCGGATATTGTTTCCACGTCTGAGAGTTGACGAGATTCGCTCGCCGAGCTCTCTCCATCGTCCACTCGAACTCTACCGGAGATGCGAGGTCAACACGCTTGACGCGCGCCGCTGCTCGATTCGGTGAGATCTCTAAGTACTCGATGTTCTCGAGCTTTCCGCTTGCTAAGACGTCCCCCCACTGAACCGCGGCGTGCTCTGAGATTTTATTTCCTCTCATGATATGGACGTTTTGCAGAGATGTCGCGACATCCCATCCGCGAGCCCGACCTCTTCCGAGGTGAATTAAAACGATGTCAGCTGGGGAGAGATTTTGAGCGAAGCGAGAGCACGCGAGCACCTCAGCTTGTACCTTGATAAACTCGAACTCTTCGGGAGTAAGCGGTCTCATTGTGATATTCCTTATCTTATCTTGGGAAGGATAGTTCTGGGGGGAGCGCGGCAAAGAGGGGAACGAGAGAGTCTCTCCGCGTCGCGCTCCTTCCTGAAGCCTAGAGCCCTCTCTCGAGGTACTCGAAAAACGCGACCGAGAGCGCCGCCGATACGGCGACCGATAGGATGATGAGACCGATCCAGTCGGCTGTCTGGCTCCGCTTAGGGCTCTCGACGGGCGGGAGGCTGGTTCGGCTCTTATAATGCTCGTAGTCGGCGCGCGAGATGCGGCGCTGGCGTCGCTTAGTCATGCTCCACCTCCTCGCTTCCGTGCTTCTGGAAGCAGTCAAAGCATCTGAAGTGCTGAACGTGTGGGCGGGTGAAGCGGAAGACGATGGTGATGATCTCGAGGTAGTGATCGGAGTCAAACTCCGAGGTCCCGCAGACATCGCATCGAGCTCCTTCGCAGGTCGGCTCGGGGAGCTGCGGATTCTCGTAGCCGGCGAGGGCCCAGAGAGCTTGTCGATACGACTCGGGGACGACCCAGGGCTCATCGGGGTTGACGGGGTGGTCGCGGAAGATCTGTGAGAAATGCATTAGCGGATCTCCTCGAGGCGAAGGGCAGTAGTGAGAAGCTCGCGAGCGACCTTAGACCTATTGGTCTCTTGGCCTGCGGAGCGGCGAGACTCGACTAGCTGGTCAAGGCGCTCGAGGAGCTCGGGGTCAAGGTTGAGATTAACGATTTTGCGACGGGCCATCGGCGGCCTCCTTTCTGGCTGGATTGATATTGACCTCTCCTTTAGTTTGTGTCAACACTAATTGAGCACAAACTGAAAGGAGGGCCGACGATGATTTCAAAGGCGCCCTACAACCTCCTCCGGGAATGGAAGAGGAAGCAATCCGAGGCCGCGTCTGCCGGGGAGCCTTTTAGGCCTGTCATGCCAGGCTATCTCGCGATCCGGTGGTGTGGTCAGTTGAACCCTACGGTGAGGCTTGTCGCGACCGAGCTCTATTCCTACACCTATTATAATAACGGCACCTTGCGCTCGGGGGACAAGACCACCGCGCATATCGTGCGAGCGCTGGATTTGTCACGCGCCACAGCGAAGAGGGCCCTTAGCGAGCTCGCGAGCAAGGGGCTGCTAGACCGGGAAAGCCACCGCTTTGTCCTCACCGAGGCCTTCATCAGCTCGGTGATGGAGGAGAGGCGAGCGCGAGAAGAGGGTCCCGGTGGCTCAAATAGAGCCATGGCTCAAAATGAGCCACGGGTCAAAATGAGCCATGGCTCAAATTGGGCCACGGCTCAAATTGAGCCACCAGTGGCACAGATTGAGCCACCAGTGGCTCACGAGCGGGCCACTGGTGGCTCACACACGAGCCACATAAGAGACTCAGTAAACTCAGAAGACTCTAAAGACTCATATCCGCGTCGATCAGACACGCGCGAGGAGAGCCGAGAGGAGAGAGAGAGAATCGAGAGCGCTCGTCAGAGGCAAGCGGACGAGGAGCGCCGACGACGAGAGCAGTACAACGCGGAAGTCCGCGCCATCCTCAACACCTACTAGGAGAGAACGATGAATCAAGAGCTTAGAGACACCCTCGACCGACTCCGCGCGCTCGCCGCCGAGAACCCTCGACCTGACACCCGACCGGAGTGTCCTGCTGTAGACGGTGAGATCCCTCCCGGCCGACTTGTCGAGCGCGTCCTCATGAGAGACGGGAGCCCATCAGTCAACCTCCTCCCCAACTGCAAAGGGCCATGTGTCGAGGGGGACAGCGGTCTACACTTTCAGCTCACCGAGACCAAGGCGGCTAGGCTCTGCGCTTGTGGTCGAGCGAATCAGCGGCTTCTCTCCCTCCGGGCGATGAAGCTCCCTCCCGAGGCTATCGAGAAAAACCATATGACCTATGACTGGTCGGCGGAAGGAGACGAGCTCAAGGAGAAAGTCTTGTACATCCTCCGGACCATGGGCGCCGGAGAGCAGAAGGCTCTTATCCTCTGCGGAGCTCCAGGCACCGGCAAGACTCACCTCCTCTATACCTTCGCCTATCTCGCGGCGTTCCGAGCTCGAGGCTCCCTCCGCGTCACCTATCTCTCACAGCCTCACTACCTCTCCGAGGTTAAGGATGGCTTTGATAATCCGCATAAGCGGGTCCAGACGGCGCTCGACCTCGTCTCCGGCTCCAAGGCTATCATCATCGACGAGTTAGGCTACGGGCGCCAAACCGACTGGGAGAAAGCCGAGATGAATCGGTTGATTCACGCGGCATGGGCGAACGGCCTCACCGTCATCATCGCGACCGACATCGGCTGGGAGCGACTTGGTCGCTTTCTCGATGAGCGCATTAAAGACCGGCTCCTCCTCGGGACCGAGAAGAAGCGCTTAGTGCATCAGTTCACCGGGCCCTCGCGGCGCTCGGAGGGGGTGTCATGGTAAACGCCGACGCGCGCAAAAGAGCAGAGGAGGCGCTCCTCGGCGGCGCCATGCTCCGCCCGGAGGTGTTCCTTGAGATCCAGTCAGAGCTCGGCGCCGACGCCTTCGGCGATCCGCTCCATCGGCGCATCTGGGAGACGCTCGCGGAGTTCACCGGAGCCGGCCGGACCTTCACCTCGTTCGACGTGCTCGAGGAGCTCCGGAAGGGCGGCGAGGTCGATAACGAGCGCTTCCTTCACATCGCCTCTCACGTCCCCGCGGGCGTCGCGGGTCAGATTGCAACGCTCAAAGAGGCGGCGAGGATGGAGGGGCTCCGCTCCGCGCTGTCCTCCGCGCTCCGCTGGTACGAGGAGGGAGACCATAAGGGCGCCCGTGACCTCACCGACAAGATCCAAGAACTCTTTCTCGGCCTCGCCGACAAGGTGAACCCGGGGAAGAAAGGCCTCGCCGAGGTCGGCCCTATCGCCGCCCAGGCGCTCGAGGAGCTCAAGCATCGCCAAGAGACCGGGGAGGTCGCCGGCGAGCTGAGCGGCATCGACACACTCGACCGCTCCGTCGGAGGATTTAAGGCGGGAGCTCTCTACATCCTCGCCGCTCGTCCAGGCATGGGTAAAACGGCGCTCGCTCTCAACATCGCCCAGAACGTCGCGCGCTCAAAGCCGGTCGCCTTCTTCTCTCTGGAGATGCCGAGCATCCAGCTCTCCCAGCGGCTCCTCTCCTCCGGCGCCTCGCTCTCCGTCCAGAATATCGAGGAAGGGCGCGTCACTCCCGCGGAGCTCTCGCGCCTCGAGGACGCCGTCGCGGAGCTCCAGCATCAGCAGCTCCTCATTGACGACACGGCGGGCGCGACGCTCGCCTATATCCGCGGACAGCTCCGCCTTCAGCAGTCGAGAGGCCGAGCTCCCGCGCTCATCGTGATCGACTATCTCCAACTCATGGGGAGCTCTCGCCAGAGCGGAAGGCGGACCCGAGAGCAAGAGGTGAGTGAGATTAGCCGAGGGCTCAAGGAGCTCGCGAAGGATTTTGAGGCGCCTGTGCTCTGCCTCTCCCAGCTCAACCGGGGAGTGGAGAGCCGACCTAACAAGCGGCCTCTCCTCTCCGACCTCCGCGAGAGCGGCTCTATCGAGCAAGACGCCGATATGGTGCTCCTCGTCTATCGCGACGACTACTACGACCCCGAGAGCGAGGATAAAGGGCTCGCCGAGGTCATCATCGCGAAGAACCGCTCGGGGCGGACCGGGACGACCAAGCTCGTCTTTAGCGGTGAGACGGTCCGCTTCCATGCTCTCACCCTCGAGGAGGAGCCGGAGCCGGAGCAGTGGGGATGGAAGTCGAACGGCGGAGGATGGGGAGACCTCAGCCGTTAATTTGTCAAGCGGTATAAACTATGCCTGATTTTGACCCAGAATATACCCCTTGACATAAAGTCGAAAAAACTCACAGACTCGCCCTGTTGTAGCGGGTGGTCTGTGACTGCTTGTTGAGAGCGTTGAGGCGGCAACCTCGGCGCTCTCGTCGTTTTCAATGTATGCTAGAGTGTCCTAAATACGCGCGCGAGGACACTCATGAGAACAATCAAAATCACCCAAGAGACGACGGAGGCGATATGCTCCGCGCTCATCCGGGGCGCCTCAAAAGAGGCCGCGGCCGCCGCCGCTTCCATCTCTCTCCGGACCTTCAACCGCTGGCTCTCGCGAGCTCGGGAGGAGGGGGCGCCGGAGGATCTGATCAGCTTCGCCGACGAGGTCGAAGAGGCGATGAACCGCGCCGAGATTCACCTCCTCGAAAAGATTCGCGCGGCGGAGGACTGGAGAGCGTCGGCGTGGATTCTCTCCAGGCGCTTTCCGGACCGATGGAGCGAGAAGCGGTCCGTCGAGGTCTCGACCAACGACCGACCCGACGGCGCCGCGATGGTCGCCTCGATGCTCGCCCAGCTCCGCGAGGAGCATGAGGAGACCGGCGATGAGTGATGAGCAGATCCTCGGCGCCGCGATAAACGGCATCACCACCGTCATCCTTCCGGACCACTCCGCCAAGCTCGCGCGGGCTCGTCGGGAACTCCGCGCGCTCGAGGAGAGCCTCCGTCTCTGGAGCTCCGCGGAGTATCTCGACCGCGTCATCGCCGCGCTCGAAGACCTGAAGCGCCGCGATGAGCAGACGACCGAGCCGCCTTCTCCGCCGCCGCCGGAATATGATGCGCCGGCGGAGGATTGAAGGGGGGTCCCTTCTCTCTCCCCCCGGCTTATCAGGGCTCCTGATAGCGGGCGCCGGGGGGGGGTTGTTTAGACTCATGCAAGAGTCACCGGAGGAGAAAATGACGAGCTGTTTCCACGTCCTTCGGGGCGTGGCTCTATTGAAGGCGGACGCTCACCCGCTCGCGCGACAACGGGCAACGCTGGTTTCCACGTCCTTCGGGGCGTGGCTCTATTGAAGGGGGCTGTAGATCGCGAGGTCTGTCTGGACTCGCTGATGTTTCCACGTCCTTCGGGGCGTGGCTCTATTGAAGGAGGATGTCTGTTGCGACGCGATCCTCGGCGAAGTCAGGTTTCCACGTCCTTCGGGGCGTGGCTCTATTGAAGGCGAACACTTCTCAACGTGTCCGGGAGCTCAGCGCCCCGTTTCCACGCCCCTCGGGGCGTGGCTCTATTGAAGGGATAACACATGAACAAGATCATCATCTGCGGGCGTCTCGGCGCCGCGCCGACAACACGCCAGGCGGGCGCCTCAACCGTCACATCTCTTCGCGTCGCGACCCGGGAGGGCTACGGCGAGAGGGAGCGGACACAATGGCATACCGTCGAGGCGTGGGGGGCGCTTGGGGAGAATTGCGCGCGACACCTCGTCTCGGGGCAACAGGTCCTCGTCGAGGGGCAGCTCCGGAGTGACGAGTGGGAGAAAGACGGGAAGACGCAAACGCTCTGGAAGATCGTCGCGCGGACCGTCGAGTTCCTCGGGCGGCCTCAAGGTAAGTCATGAGCGAAGCGAAGCAGCAAGCGAGCGACGTCGTCGCGTGCCTCGAGCTCCTCGTCGATGTCGCGGAGCAGATCCTTAAAGGGCAGGAGCCATGGGCGGAGGTCGCGGTCGCTCAGCTCACTCAATACCTCGTCGACGCCCGGGAGGTCGCGCGCGGAGTTCCCCCCTTGATGAAGATCGAGACTGTCGGCGCCTTCCACTTCGGCGAGCAGGTGAGCCAGGACGGGGAGTGGTTAGGCGACCGCGTCGAGGCCTATGAGCGCCTCGCCGGCGCCTACCAGCGCCTCGCCGACGATCTGAAGGCGCGCGCGCGATGAGGTACCTCTCGAGCAACTTCAGCTTCAACTTCTTCCCCGACACCGAGGGGGGGATCGAGTTCTCGCCGATGAGTCCTCGCGAGGCTTGGGAGTGGTTGCGCGAGGAGCGGGTCGTCAATATCGTCAAGCCGAGGCATGAGCTCTCGGCCAGCATCGCCCAGTGGGCGACGGGGCTCCCTTCGCTCAATCGAGGCGTGACGCTATTTGAGGAGGACGAGCTCTTAATCATGTTTCCGCCCCAACGCAACCAGCGCCCCGAATGGGATTACTGTCGATTCATTCTGGTCACCGTTGACTTCGCCGGGCGCCTCGAGGACGACGGGGAGGACTCGTGAGTCGCTACATCTTCCGCAAGTTCCCGACCTATCGCCTTCCGCCGGAGGCGCTCCTCGATGTCAAGAATTTATCCTTCCTCGAGGCGGCGAGGTGGGCTCACTGTGAGCCATGCTCCAACCTAATCGACCCAAGCTCTAAAATCGCGGAGCTCTCGCGCTCGCTCGCGCCTCTTCACGCTCGGGAGCG
>Ga0181594_10004240_pt1 | contig 12805 bp, 10 predicted proteins | sample 071ome_18_FD_145603 | JGI IMG/M metagenome (GOLD analysis project Ga0181594, IMG submission 145603) | Coastal salt marsh microbial communities from the Groves Creek Marsh, Skidaway Island, Georgia - 071413BT metaG (spades assembly) | ecosystem: Environmental > Aquatic > Marine > Intertidal zone... | reverse complement strand
GCGCCACCCCGCCTCGCGTCCGGAGAGGATCGGCCAGGGCGCGGACGCATCCTCGAGCGACACGATCGCGTCACCGGGCGGGAGCGTCAGGAGGCTCGAGCCCTCGGGGGTCTCCAGCTGGCCCGCCCGACCCTGCCAGGTCCCCCGGGCGTTCATGAAGTCCCCCCGCCAGAGGAGCGCGAGCCGGGAGTGCTCGGCGTCGTAGGCGAGGGAGAGTCGCTCGGGGAAGCCGCAGCAGATGGTCCGCGGGCTGAGCCCCTCGAAGAACGCTCCGAAGAGGATCGGTTCGTCGACCGGGACGAGGTCGAAGTCGCGGCGATCGACGACGAGGCCGGGGGGAAGAGGTGCGGACTCCCCGAGGGAGAGGTAGGTCCAGGTCGCGTCGATCTGACGATCGGCATCCCCGTCGAGGACATCCGGGAAGAGCTCGAGCCCCTCCGCCCAGAACGCGGGCATCCGGGTTCCGGGTCGCTTCGCGAGCGGGTCCTTCATGTACTCGTGATACCAGCGCGGCTGGAGCCTTCCCTCCAGCGTGGCGAGATCGATCGCCGGCTCCCCGAGCGAGTCGTGCCCGGCGAAGCCGTGACAGTCGATGCAGCGGAAGCCACCTCCACCGACGAGCTCGCGGCCGATCTCCACCGCCCTGGTCCCGAACTCCGGGACGCCCGCGTCGTCATCTCCTCCGTCCTGCCGGTGAAGCCGCTCGGCGAGCATCTCCCCCACCGCGCTGCCGTAGCTCGGCATGCGGGTGACCATGTAGGGACGCACCGACTCCCCATGCCCGATGACGCGCTCCAGCGCCTCGTGGCGGAGCTTGGCGCCGACCCCGCTCAGGTCGGGTGGGAGGCGGCCTTCGTCTCCGAGCTCGGCGGTGCCCGTGAAGAACGGGCTCTCCTCGAGGGTCGGCCCCCCCTCGCCGTCGCGGGCGTGGCACTCCCGGCAGGAGAAGCGGTCGAAGGCGAGCTCGATCGCGCGGCCATCCTCGGCCGGGCTGTCGTGCGCGGAGAGGGCGGCGACCCAGTCGACGAGGGCCTCCCGCTCCCCTGCCTCGAAGGCGAAGCTCGGGGCGGGAGCCCGGCGGGCCGGATCGGTCTCGAGGCAGCCGGAGTCCGAGCCCGAGAGCTCCGCGAGGGGCGGAGCGCCGGCGGTGGGGGCGCCGTTCGAGTGGCAGGTCGCGCAGCCGAGCTCCATGAAGCGGGTCTGTCCTCGGCGTCGGCGGTCGCGATCGACGGCGAGCTTCTCCCCCCCGGGGTCGTGCACGGTGGTCCGGGCCCGCAGCGCGGCAGGGGGCACGGCGGCCCGCGCGACGCCGGGGCCGCTCCAGTCGAGGGAGAGCTCCTCCCCCCCGCTGTACTCGAACATCGACACGCGGATCCCGTGCCACCCCGCGTCGAGGTCGACGCTGCCCTCCCGGCGCGAGGGCGCGTGAAGCCCCTCGTGGACGACGACCTCCCGACCATCGATCCAGAGGCGAGACCCATCGTCCGAGGTCAGGCCGAAGGTCCAGCTGCCGCCGACCGGGACCTCGATCTCGCCCTCCAGGATCACGCCGAAGAAGTCCTCGCGATGCTCCGGGGGGAGACCGACCTCCCGGATGGTCCCGGCGCCGACCGGCTCGGCCTCGAGGAGCGCGGGCCCGCAGTCGGAGAACTTCCCCTCGAAGTAGCGGTAGCGCAGACCCTCCACCTCGGTGATCCGCTCCGAGCCATCGTCGTTCCGCGCCTGATCGCGCAGGAGGTGGAGCGCGATCACGTGCGCTTCGTCCTCGGTCAGCCGCAGGGAGGGCATCACCCCCGAAGGGAGACGATGGTGAGGATCGAGCAGGTGGGCGGTGAGCGTCGTGACATTGGTCTTCTCCGCGAGGGAGCGTCTCCACGCGGGATCATCCTCGTGGCAGGCCCGACAGCCGATGGTCGAGAAGAGACGCTCTCCCTGCTCGATCTCCGCGGGAGTCGAGGCCTGCGGGCGACGATCGAAGAGCCCCCCTCGGCTGCCGAGGAAGTGGACCAGGTCCTCGATCACCTCGCTCTTCTCACCGGCATCGAGGCCCGCGAGAACATCCGGCATCGAGGTCCCGGGGCGCACTCCCTGAGGATCGGCGAGGAATCGGCGAAGGTGCTCCGGCTGATACTCCCGCCCGCTCGTGTGGAGGTTCGGGGCGGGCACCGGCGCGAAGCGGGAGGCGAGGGCGCTGCCCTCTTCCGCGGTGTGGCACCCGAGGCAGGCTCGGTCGCGGATCGAGTTCTCGACGGAGACGGGGAGGATGGTCTCTCCCCCATCCTCGCCGATCCCGGGATCCGCGGCGCTGAGGAGCAGGAGGAGGACCGCGGCCGGCAGGGCCACGAAGGTCCGCCCGAACCGGACCGGATCCGGCTCCGGGGGGCACAGGGGGGAAGACGGCGTCACGGCGACCCGCTTTCACTCCGAGTTGAGGGGATGACGGGGGGACGAGCTCCCCGAGAGCGGGGATGGTAGCAAACCCCACCGTGCGTCGAAAGTGAGCCCCCCCGGGGACCCTCGCGCTCAGTCCTTGATCGGGCGGAGATGAACCTCCGTCTGGGGATAGGGAATGGTGATCCCTTCCTCGTCGAAGCGCTTCTTCACCGAACGCGTGATGTCGCAGCGGACATCCCAGTGATCGCTGGTGCGCGTCCAGGGGCGCACCACGAAGTTGACCGAGGAGTCCGCGAGCTCGGAGAGGCGGACACTGGGCGCGGGGTCGGCCAGCACCTTCGGGTGGGACTCGACGATCTCGGTGAGGATCCGCTCCGCCTTGTCGATGTCGTCGTCGTAGCCGATCCCGAAGACGAGGTCGACGCGCCGCTTCTCCTGCACGGTCACGTTCTGGATGACATCCCCCCACACCTTGCCGTTGGGGACGATGATCAGCTGGTTGTCGCCGGTCTTGAAACGGGTGGAGACGAGGTTGATGTCGATCACCTTGCCGGTCACCCCGGCGGCGTTGACGGTGTTGCCGATCTCGAACGGACGGTACATCAGGATCATCACCCCGGCCGCGAAGTTCCCCAGGGTCTCCTGCAGGGCGAAGCCGACCACGAAGCCCCCCACCCCGATGGCGGCGATGAAGGGGCCGATGTCGACGCCCAGCATGCTCAGCGCGAGGATCACGCCGATGACAAGGACGAGCTTCCGCACGATCCCGAGGAAAAACCGACGAAGGCCCTCGGAGATGTCGAGGTGGGAGCGCTCCACGGCGGCGGCGGTGACCTTCCCCGCGAGCCCGGAGAGGAGCTTGAAGATGAGCAGGGTCAGGATCGCGAAGATCGTGTTCTTCAGCCAGCGGACGCCGCCATCCTCCTTGAGCGCCCACTCCTGAATCGCCATGGCGCTCCCTCCGACATCCTTGGCATCGACGTAGAGGCCTCGGATCGAGTCGCGATAGACGACGAAGGAGGCGATGTCCCCTCCCTTGGAGCGGAGCGCCTTCATCGCCGCCCACATCCGATCGAGCTCCCGCGCCTTGCGACTGTCGAGACTGGTGCGTCGGGCGATGTCGACCGGAGTCTCGAGGAGGAGGAGAGAGATCTCCGCCTGGGTGCCCTGCGCCTGCTGCATCCAGTGACGCACCACCTCCTCGATCTCCTCCGCCTCGAACGGACGGAGGATCAGCCCCAGCCGCTCGGCCGGGACCTCCGGGGCGATCGCGCGCGCCCGCAGGTCGTCGAGGCGCTCCCGAGGGGTCACGGCCTCTCCGGCGGCCTCCGGCACCTGCGCCTCGGCAGGCGCGAGGAGGAGCAGCAGCAACATGACCGGACGGCACACCGCGAACGACTCACGAGTCCACATTGAACGAACCTCCCGCTCCGACACCCGGTCCACCGCGAGCATCAGAAGGTGTAGGAGTAGCCGAGCCCCAGCAGGAGCTCGACATCCTCGCGCCGCTTGCCCTCGGCCGGTGTGTTGTCCCACTTGTAGTTGAGCTGGATCGACGCGTAGAAGTCCTTGAGCAGGGTCAGCCGAACGCCGGACTGGGTGTCCACGAGGAGGTCATCCGTGTCCTCGAGGCCGAGAAAGACCTCGTGGAAGTGGAAGATGGTCACGCGGTCCGGATCGAAGGCCCAGTCGAGCTTGCCGCTGAAGCGGGCGGTCGCGTAGTCATCGTCCTCCGCCACGTCGAACCTATCATCGACATAGGAGATCCCCAACTCCTCGTAGTACTTGCAGGTGTCACTGTCGAGGAGCTGGTATCCCGCCCCGGCGCCGAGGGTGCTGCGGAGGTCGAGGTCCGCGAAGTCATCCCGACGGCCGGAGGCGTTCGCGTAGGTGAAGAGGCGCTCATCGAAGAAGTGGTCCACCTTCCCCCGGAGGCTCGCGTTCCGCTCGGTCAGCTCTCCGAAGTCCTGTGCGTAGTTCCAGTCGGCGAGGACGGTGAGGCGGTTCTCCTTCGTGCGGCGGACGTACTCGGCGTTCGCGGTCACCTTCTTCTGGCGGGTGTTGCCATCGGTGACCTTCCCGGAGAGCGTGATGTTCCCCTCGTGGGTCACGGGTGGCTCGGGAGGGGGTGGATCGATCGCCTGGACCTGCGCGAGGCTCACCGGCTCACGCCCGGTCGCGCCGACGATCTCCACCGACTCGCCCCGAAGCTCGAAGCGGACCCGCCGCGCGCTCCCATCCGCCAGCACCACCTCGCGGTCCTCGTCGGTCGTGATGGAGAGCACCCGGGAGAAGGGGAGGTGCAGCTCCCCGATCGTTTCCCCGACGATGGTCAGCCGACCCGCATCGAGGGTCTTCACCCGGCCGACGATGCGCGTCCCGTCGATCAGGACGACCTCATCCGCTCCGACCGGGTGGCTGAAGACGAGGAGGAGGATGAGGAGGGGCGTGCGCAGGGAGAAGGACAAGGGGCACCTCTTTCAGGGGCACCTCTTTCGGAGGACTCGCTGGCCGGGGTCCCCGCGATCGGGGTCCCGCTGGGTCACCCCGCGGGCCGGAGGGTGAAGCCCGGACGAGCGGATTCTAGACCGCCCGCCGATCCGGGCGCGACAGGATCCGGCAGATCCTCGAACCGCCTCCCCGGAGGGTCTGCCCCCACGCAACGACGGAGAACGATCGGCTCGATGCCGTCGTGGCAGGGCGGTACCTTCTCCGTCTCGAAGCGCGACGAGGCGGCTGCCCCGTCGCGATCCCGAACGAACCCAGGAAAGGAACCTCGATGATTCGTCTCGCCTCCCTGCTCGCCATCTCCCTCTGGCTCGCCGGCTGCAACGGAGGCAGCCCCGCCCTCATCGATGACCCGGTCTTCACCCCGGAGGTCGCCCAGGAGTTCGCGGTCGACACCGTTCACTCCTCGACGATGTTCAAGATCCTCCACGCGGGGACCGCCGAGTTCTTCGGGAGCTTCGGGAAGATGAGCGGAACCCTCCGGTTCGCCCCCCGGGACCTCGAGAACAGCTCGGTCCGCGTGGTGATCGAGACGGCGAGCGTCGACACGAACAACCCCGACCGTGACGCCCATGTCCGAGAGGTCTTCGAGGTGGAGAAGTACCCGCAGGCGATCTTCGAGGCCTCCAACTTCCGGAGCATGGGGGGCAACTCCTACCGGGTGGACGGGACGATGACCTTCCACGGGGTCACCCAGCCGCTTCAGGTCGAGGCGGAGCTGGTCGGCTCCTCGAACACCGACCGGTTCGGGCCGAAGCTCGGGTTCACCGCTCGCTTCGTGATCGATCGCGTGGCGTTCCAGGTGGGGCCCGAGTGGGCGGATTCGGTGCTCGGCACCAAGGTGGAGGTCGCGATCGGGATCGAGGCAAACCTCCAGAAGTAGGCGGTCGGACGACCGGAAAAAGAGAACACCCCGTCGACGCAGCGAGCGTCGGCGGGGTGTTCTCACTTACGGGCGGAAGTCCCTCGATCCGAGCCCTCAGGACCGACCGTCCGGCCTCTGCATCCGCACACGCCCCTCGGGAAAGCGCTCCCGTAGGGCCGCTCGGGCGCGCGCGCGCTCCTCTCCCTCGAGGGCGCCGCTGCCATCCGCGTCGAAGCGCTTCAGGAGACCCGCCCGCAGCGCGGCCCCCGGCCGCCCGACCCCGGGCTGTCCTTCTCCCGTCCTCCCGGCTCTCGGTGCGACCTCGGTGCGCCCTCCCTGGCGACCCCGGGCTTCGGGAGCGACCGCGCCCGGCCGGGCCTCGCCGAGCCGCCGACGCATCGCCTCCCGGGCCCGCGAGCGCTCATCGGCCTCCAGCACTCCGCTGCCGTCGCGGTCGAAGCGCTCGACGATGCGGGCCCGCACCTCCGGGGAGAGGGCACGAGGACGCTGCATCCCTCCCCGACGACCGAAGGGACGCCGCTCTGCCCCGCGAGGACGCATCTCGGGACGGTCCGTCGCCCGCTCCCGGACCCGCCGCCGCTCGACTTGCGTGTCCTGCCCCGCTGCGCGGCGCTCCGCCCGGCGCTCCGCCCGACGCTCGCCCTGGCGCTCCGCGCGGCGCTCCACTCGGCGTTCCGCCCTGCGTTCCGCCCTGCGATCGACTCGTTCGACGACCGGGGCTCCGCGACGCTGGACTCGCTCTCGGTCGGGGCGGCCGGACTGGGCCTCGGTGACGGTGGGTGCGAGGATGAGGCAGACGAGCGCGAGGCCCGCACCTCTGACAAGGGAAGTTCGTGGATGTTGGATCATGAGAGTCTCCTTCGGGGTTGAGCGCCCGCGGCGCGGCGCGACCGATCCGACTCGGGAACCCCGGGAAGGAGGCTCGGTTTCTCAGAATCGACGCGTGCCCTCAGACGCGCCCGGGGAAGGCGAGACGGAAGAGACGGGCGACCGACTCGTCGCTGGCGATCTCCCCCAGCTCTCCCGGAGCGAACCAGTCGAGCGCGATCGACTCGCGGCTGATCGATTCGACCGCTCCGGATGGAGCATGGACGAGGAACCTCACATCGAGGTGAAGATGCTCCGGCTCGGACCCCCGCGCGGGGATGGTGTGGATGTCGAGGTCGATGGGAGAGGGGTCGATGGCGAGGCCCTCGATCCCCGACTCCTCGGTCGCCTCGCGCCATGCGCTGCGCACCAGATTCCCATCCCCGTCGCAGTGTCCGCCGAGCTGCAGCCAGAGGCCGAGCTTGCGGTGCTGAGTCAGCAGCGCTCGCTCCCGAGGCGCATCAAGGACGAGCGCGGAGGTCGTGAGGTGTCCCTCGAGGCAGCTCCGCAGGAGAGCATCGGGATGAGCATCGATGAACGCGAGGATCCGCCGCCGCTCCTCCCGCTGATGAGAATCCGCCGCGGAGTAGGCCGCGACGATCGCCCGGGCATCCTCCAGGCTGCCGTCCTGCCGGAGACGGGGATCATCGCTCGACCAGAGCTCCTCTTGCATCGGGCTCCTCCACGGCGGGGCTCGCGCCCGGGCCTCAGCTCTGCGTGAAGATGTTCCGGATCACGTGACCGGCGATCTTCGGGTTCTCGCGGAGGCGTCGGCTGGAGTAGGCGTACCACTCCTCGCCGAACGGGACATAGACCCGCAGCGGCTCCCCCGCGCTGACGAGCTCGGTACGGATCCCCTCGGTGACGCCGAGGAGCATCTGGAACTCGTAGCGCTCCTTCGGGACACCGAGCTCCCGGATGAGGTCGAGCGCGCCCTCGATCAGGGGTCGATCATGGGTCGCGATCCCGACCCGCGTCGCCCCTCCCTCGAAGAGCTGCCGAAGCACCTCCATGTAGGCGGTGCGGATCCTCTCCCGGCCCTGGTGGGCGACCTCGAAGGGCTCGACATAGATCCCCTTGCAGAGGCGGAGGTGCGCGATTCCCTCCTCCAGCATCCGCGCGACGTCATCCGGGGTCCGCTTCAGGTAGGACTGGACCACGGTGCCCACCGCATCGCTTCTCCGGCGAAGGTCGCGGTAGAGGTCGAGGGTCGCGTCGGTGACGGAGGAGTCCTCCATGTCGATGCGGACGAAGTTCCCGCGCCGGGTCGCCTCCGCCACGAGGTCCTCGAGGATCCCGCGGCAGAGCTCCACATCGAAGCGGAGCGCCATCTGGGAGAGCTTCACGCTGACATTGCAGTCGAGGCCGGCGCGCTCGATCGAGGCCAGCGCCTCCAGATAGAGATCCCGCCCGGCGACCGCCGCCTCCTCCCGCGTGGCGTCCTCCCCGAGGACATCGAGGGTCGCGGACATGCCGCGCTCGTTCAGGGATCGGACGGTGGCGAGGGCATCATCGAGGGTGCGCCCCGCGATGTAGCGGCGGGAGACCCGCCAGACGAGCGAGCGGGGGACGAGGGGCATGAGGGTGACGACAGCTCGATTGATCATGATCCACTCGGGCTCGGGGTCCGCCTCGCTCCGCACGCCGGGTCCTCCCGGATCGGTCGAGGGTGGCGGGATCATACCCGAGCGACCCCGGGAACCGGAGTGGTCGTGGGGTGAACCGTAGGGGTACGACCGAGGCGGGGCCTTCGGTATCATTGCGAGGCCCGAGGTCGCGCGCGGGGGATGCTCCTGGCCACGGACCCACCCCGAGGAGGCTCATGAAGACGACCGGAGAGCCCGGTTCCCCGGCGGAGCGCAGCTCCGGGGCGACGAGCCCGGGGAGGCGCTCGATCCTCGTGCCCTTCGGCCCGTTCGAGTGGCTCCTCGTCGGCTACCTCGTCGTGAGCGGCCTGATCCACGTGGGGCTCGGCGTCACCCCCCTCTGGCGGGGGGACCCCTTCACCCGCCTCCACTCCTTCCGGATCGCCACCGGCGTCTTCTCGCTCCTGCTGACCGGCCAGTTGATCCATCGCGTGCCGGTGGCGCGCTACTCGATCTCCCTGATCTTCATCATGCAGATCGGCCTCTTCCTCAAGCTGTACGTCATCGAGTCTCCGCTCCTCTGGAGCGGGCTCACGACGGCGGAGCGCCTGCAGCGCGTGGGGGAGTTCGGCTTCTGGGTGATCGCGGTGTTCCTCGTGCTCACGAGGCCCTGGCGGGTGGCGCACTACGCCGATCTGCCGACGGTCCAGAGCGGCGCCTCGCAGGGAGCCGAGGACGAGCGCCTTCAATGAGCGGGAGCGTGCTCTAGGTCGCCTCGGGGGAGCTGCCGAGCTCCGCCTCGAGCTGGGCGACGACCGCCCGAGCCCGGCGGACATCCTCCAGATACATGGCGATCGTGGCGTCGGAGCGCAGGATCTGCTCCGCGGAGCCGTCGAGGAGGCGGGCCGCGACATACTCTCCGAGCTGGCGGTGCCGGCGCTCCAGGTCCTTGCGGGCGTCGGAGAGCTCCAGCTTGAGGTTCGCGACCTCACCGAGCCTGCGGGCGCCGTCGCCGGCCGCCTGCAGCTTCTCCTTCATGCGATCCATGAACGAGCTCATGACTCCTCCTCCCCGAACCCCGCGGAGCGCGGGTGCTCCTCAGGGTACCACCCCGGGGGCGCCCCCTCGACCGTCACGCGCCGGTGGGTCGGCTCAGGATGAGGTCTCCGACTCGAAATCGGAGGCGTGGGAGTCCGCGGTGGCATCCCCGGCAGCGGCACCTCCGCGGCGGGAGGCGACGCCGAGCTCCCGGAGGCAGTCGATCACCTGCTCGCCGAGGCGGGCCCCGACCTCCTCCTCCTCATCCACGATGCGCACCCCCTCGCGACGCGCGAAGCGGTCCCGGTGGATGTGATAGCGGGAGCGGACGACGATCGGCATCCCCGGCCGCAGTCGGCCCACCGTCTCGATCACGCGCTCGGTCGCGTTCGGATCGGGGAGCGTGATCACCGCGAGCTCGAGCTCCTCGATGCCGGAGTGCTCGAGGACCTCCGGGTGGGCGGCATCCCCCACCGTGCCGAGGTGGCCCTGCTCCCGGGCGCGGAGAATGCTCCCGGAGTTGAGGTCGAGGACGAGGAGCCGCCTCCCGGTGCGGGAGATCTCCGCCGCCGCCCGCTGCCCCGAAGGCCCGTAGCCGACGAGGAGGACGGAGGCGAGCTCCTTCCGCTCACGCGTCTCCCCGTCCCCTCCCGCGCCGCGGAGAATCCACCGCTCGATCGGGCCTCCGAGGAGGACGAAGTACGGGGTGACGAGGAGACTCAGCAGGATGACGGAGACGAGGTAGGGCTGCATCGCGGCCGAGACGACGGCCCCCTCGCCGAGCTCCACGAGGAGGAAGCTGAACTCCCCCACCTGGGCGAGGGCGAGTCCGCTCGCGACGGCGTGGAGCCACCGGCCGGTGACGAGTCGCACGACCGCCGCGACGACCAGGGTCTTCAGGAGGATCAACGCCCCGAGGAGCCCGACGAGCTCGGGGAGGTGCTCCAGCATCCAGCGAGGATCCGCGAGCATCCCGACCGAGCCGAAGAAGAGCGTGAGCAGCAGGGTCTTCAGCGCCCCGACATCGCTGCGGATCTGCACCGCGAAGGGAGAGCCCGCAAGGACGATCCCGGCGATGAACGCGCCGAGCGCGGGGGAGACCCCCACCGCGTGGGCTCCCGCGGCCGCGCCGAGCCCGGAGACGACCGCGAGCACCAGGGCGAGCTCCCGGTTGCCCATCAGGACACGACTCCCGAGGAGGAGCGGGGCGAGGTAGTGGAGCACGGCCCAGAGGCCCACGCCGAACCCGATCGCACCTCCGAGGAGGGCCCATGGTCCGACCCCGCTCTGGCCCGCGTCCCCCATCGAGAGGAACTCCATGGCAAAGGCGAGCGGGATGACCGCGACATCCTGAACGAGGAGCACGCCGAGGGCGTTCCGCCCGGGTCCGCTGTCGAGCTGGGCGCGATCGGTGAGCACCCGAAGGACGCAGGCGGTGCTGGAGAGGGCGACGATCAGCCCGAGACCGACCGAGGCCCGCCAGTGCAGACCGAAGGCCGCGCACCCCGCGGTCGCGAGGCCGGCGGTCGCGATCACCTGCCAGACTCCGAGGACGCTCGCCGAGCGGAGCCGCGCGAGCTTGCTGCGAGAGAACTCGAGGCCGATCCCGAAGAGGAGGAAGGAGACACCCAGCTCGGCGAGGAGCTTCACCTCATCGGTCGACTCGACGGCATCGAGGCCATGCGGCCCGAGGATCATCCCCGCGAGGATGAACCCGACCACGGCGCTCTGCCGCGCCCGCTCGAGGAGTGCTCCGATGATGAGCGCGCCGAGGAGCAGGAACAGGATGTCGAGGAGAGCGTGCCAGATCTCCAAGGAGGACCTCCGCGGACCGATTCGGGATGAGGCGAGGTGTCGGGCGGCACCTCGGGGGCGGATCGTCGCTCCCGGAGGGAACCGCCTCCCACAAGACTACGACTCTTCGGGCTCCCCGCGCAATCCTCCAGCGGAGCGTCCATCGTTCGGCAAGTCCCGGGCCCGGGCGCGTCGCCGTCGGCGCAGGACCGGCGTGGCCCAGATGAAGACCCCGCTGATGGAGAGGAAGAGGAGACCCAGGGCGACCAGCGGCATCGCGTAGTCGTGCCACCATCCGGCGCACCAGCTCCCGTCGTGGATCGCCTCGATGAGATCGGAGCGGCGCCAGGAGGTGGAGAGGACCGCGCCGGTGACGGCATCGACCTGGATCTCCTTCCAGCCGTGACGGGAGCGCACCTTGTGGACCCGCTTCCCCGGCCGGAAGTCGATCCGGTCGATGTCATCGACCGTGGCGAAGTCCGGGTCTCCGGACTCCCGCACCGCCGCGAGAACGGCGGAGAGGGGGAGGAAGTCCTCGACCTCACCGACCTCTCCCACGAGGGTCGGCGGCTGGAGCGACGGAAACTCCTTCTTCACGAGGAGCAGGAACCCCGTGACCGAGATCGTCAGGACGACGAGGGAGAGGGTCAGGCCGATCCACTTGTGAAGATCCCAGGTGAGCTTGAAGAGGGTCATGCCGGGAGTGTCGCAACTGGGACGCCCATCGGCAACACGACCCGGAGGAGCGCGAGCCCCAGCGGCCCAGAATCAGCGGCCCAGTATCGGTGCCACAGTATCGGTGCCACAGCATCGGCGACCCGAAGTCGACAGTCCCGACTGACCGGGTCGGTGTCCTCGGATCGGGGGCTCCACGCTCAGGCCCCGCGGACCCCCGCTCTCTCCACACCCCACGCGCCGATGATCCGGCGGATCCTCGGCGTCGGCCGGGGCCAGGGCCACCAGCGTCGAGGGAGACGCACCTCGACCAGATCGATGCGGATCCCCCCTCGTCCCGCTCCTCCTCGCTTCCGTTCCTCTCGCCTCCGTACTCCTCCATGGAGATGGATCGCCGCCCGAGTCAGTCGCTCCTGCTGGGATCGCGAGACGGTGGAGGGTCGCGCGTCACGCCGCGTCTTCACCTCGATGATGATGAGAGTCCCGCGCCGGGGATCGCGCGCGACGAGATCGACCTCTCCGAAGGGGGTCCGGAGGTTCCGCGCGAGGATCGGGTGCCCCGTGACGCGGTAGAGAAGCGCGGCCAGGCTCTCCCCCCGCAGGCCGGTCCCCCGGCGCGCATCTCCTCGCCGCCGCGGCGGGGCACGATGACGGTGGCGGCGGGATCCCAGCGATCGGAGCGGGTGGGAGGGACGGTGGGGGTGTGGTGACCTTCGAGGTGGTGGCATCGACATGCAGCGGCGACTGCAACCCACGGACCGAGGTCTTGAAGGAGAGAGCCTCAAGGAAAGGGCCTCGAGGGATGGGGGCGCGAGGGATGCGAGCGCAGGAAATGAGGGCCTCGGGGACTCACCCGGCCGGCGGGCGACCGGACGCCTCGGGCCGACGGTCCGGCGCGCTGGCCGCCACCGCTGGCCGCCACCACCGACCGCCATCGACCGCCATCGAAAGAGCCCCGCGACCGGACATCCGGTCGAGGGGCTCCCGGGGCCCTCGCGAGGCAGGACCCACTCTCCCTGAGGAGGAGCGCTAGTTCTCGGAGCCCGCGACCGCCGCA